>ERZ773010.168-NODE-168-length-50326-cov-10.699966_pt1 | contig 50326 bp, 66 predicted proteins | sample MGYA00580842_ERZ773010 | MGnify/ENA primary metagenome ERZ773010 (study PRJEB29015, sample SAMEA2737982) | human oral metagenome | biome: human oral; feature: human-associated habitat; material: dental | place: China | collected 2107 ... | reverse complement strand
CATGAACACGAGCATGATCACCATGAACACGAGCATGATCACCATGAACACGAGCATGAACATGAACATGAGCATGAACACGAGCACGAACACGAGCATGAACACGAACACGAGCACGAACACGAGCACGAGCACGAACACGAGCACAATCATCACCATCATGACCATGAGTCTGGACACCATCATCATGAACATTCAAAATTTTTCACAAAGAGTATTGCCTTGTCTGAAGAGACTTCATTAGACCAGTTGAAGGATCTTATTCATCAGCTTGGGCAAGATGCGCTTCGTATAAAGTGAGTTATTAAATACTGATCTCAGGCTTTTGAATTTGATTATGTGAGAGGAGGTGAGTTAGAAATCTGAAATATGACGACACTTCAGCCGCATCTTAATGTTATTACTCAATGTTCTTTATCTCCAGAATTGATAGCTATGATTTCTTCGGGTTCAACTTCTTCTGAAAAACTTTCTTATGTGCCAGAAAAGAAAATTTACTCTCCAATAGAGGTTTCTGCAGCGGTTTCTGTTCTTTTGAATCAATATAAGGACTATATGAATATGTATAATGAAAAACTAGGTTTAGAGACTGAATATGCTAAAAATCAGGATTCTAAATTGGCTCAAGAGATTCAGCAGCTTGATATTGCTCTGGATAAGCTTTGAGATGATATGAAGTTTGATAATCCATTGATTTGGATTGGCTATAAGAGGCTTGCATATGCAAATAATCCTGAGAAAAAGGTAGAAACTATTTGAGAACTCAAGAAGCATTGTGAGAGAAAAACTGATATTTGCCATAAAAGATTAGATTTTTTGAATGAGCACCTCAAGTCAGACTTTTGAATTGATCTTTTTGATGAAAATCAGGTAAAAGCTGAGCAGTCTTTGGTTGACTTTATTAAGGAAAATGAGGCAATTAAAAAACTGAGTCAGGATGAACAATTTATGACTCAGTGGCTTCAAAATGAGTATTTTCAGATTGATGGGAAAGTTGCAAAATGGCAGAACTATCAGTCTGTGCACTAATACGCTTCTACAAAGATATTTTTATATCCTCTTGCTCTTAAGTTTGTGAGGAATTCCTTGACCATAAGTGGTACTCAGCAGATATAAAATTCTGTTTCTGCTGGGAAATCAATGTGATCGATGTTGATTCTTCCATATTCAAATCCCTCAACCTCTTCTCTAGAAATGCTAATGTGTGTTTCAGGAATGTTGAGGTTTTTGATTTCTTCTCCATAAAAAAGATCTTTTGCATAGGAAACTGAAAAGAAAAATCGTTTCTGGGATCAGCTTTTATCCTCTTTTGCCATACGATAGCAAGGTGCTAGTCCGCTTCCTGTTGAGAGGAAAACTTTAGGATTTGTCGTATCTTTAAGCAAAAAATGACCGTTTGGACCTTCAAGTCAGAATTTTGTCTGTTCATTTGCTAACCTTAAACGCTCAGAACCTAATCCTCAAGGAATAAGTTTTATCAAAAAGGTAAAAATACTGAAATCACCTTCCTGTTCCTCATTTGCGATAGAGTAAGCTCTCTTGAGCGGTGTTTCGCTCTCTAAATAATGGATAAAAAGCCGTTGTCCAGGCTGAGTTGCAAGTTTTTCTGTTTTTAGTTTGAGTTCTATTACTTGGTCATTGAGGAATGTTTTGCTGACAAGTGTGGCTTTTTGCATGGGTAAGGTTTATGAGTAAAATCATTATTAAGTGTATGATTTTTTGGCTATTTTGCAAGTTTTTGCACTAAGAGAAAAATCCGAACTCATCTTAATAGTCCGGATTCTTTCATTGATTCAATGCCTAGGATGGAGAGGTCAGTTCTGTCATTTTTGACGCAGAAACTTTCGATAGAGCTGTTCAAACTTTGTCCTATACACGGTATATTCTGGATAAAGATAATAATGTTTTCTACAGAATACAAGAAATTTCTCCCCCTCATCAAAGGAGAGCCTCTCTATCCATTCGTAGAGGGTTTTTTTCTCAGGTAGTCTACGTTTTGTTTTCATATTCATTATTTTTTTATGTTTTGTATCTTTATAATATATTTATTTTTCAAAAAGTCAATACTATTTTTTGTATACATTGAAAAAGTTTTGCTTGATTTGTTGTCGGAAAAGATCTTCTTTTTCTCCTACTAATCATGCTACAAAAGATCAAATCTGAATCACTCTTTCAGGCATGTTTAATTTTCCGCGAAATTCTTTTGGAGCGAGATAAGGAGCGTCAGTTTCTATGAGAAGACGATCTTTAGGAATGCAAAAGATGCTTTCTCTGAGTACTTCTGCACGAGAATAACTTACATTTCCACAGATACCAATGTAAAGGTTAGGGAAAAGCTCTAGAAGTTCTTTGAGTTCTGCAGGTCCGTATCCTCGACAATGGAAATAGATTGTCAGATTTTGGTAATTTTTTAAGATTTTAAGAGTTACTTCAAAAGCGTCTCTTGAGTGGATTACAATGGGTAATGCTAGCTCTCTTGCGAGTTTACACTGAGCTTCAAAGACTTTTTGTTGGAGAGAAAGCGTTCTCCCTTCAGTATCATAATGAAGATCAATCCCGCATTCTCCAATCGCTACTACCTCTTCATGATGATCTATAATCTGATTTTTGAGCTCTTTGATTTTTTCATCGAGAATCCCAGTAAGTGGCACCACATCACAGGGATGAAACCCAAGGCAGCATTTTACTCGGCGATCTGGGAAAAGCTTTTTGGCTTCTTGGGCAATTAAGAGCCCCCTTTCATTGTAATGTTGGTTTGCTCAGGCGTTAACTAGTCCTTTCCCTCATTTCTCTATGAAGGATTGGAGTAATGTTTTCCAGTCTGGGAAAAGGTCTTCATGATTGAGGTGAGTATGTGAGTCGTAAAATTCCATAGCTACGAGGAAAATAAAATATTAGCTTGACTTTTTGTGAAGTTTTGATATAGATGAGTGTGTCATAATAAAATTATATCTATGAAAAGACAAAAAAAATCAAATGATGAGCATAATCACACTTGGTTTACCGTGATGTTGCTCTTTGTGCTACTGTTAACAGCTATGCTTCTCCATTTTCTCATTAGAATTTGGAAATAAAATCTGCCTAGTTTAGGCAGATTTTTTCGATGTGGAAAGGTAGTCAAGGTATTCTAAGAGGTCAGGATGCATATCGGGGGTTATTTCTGCATTGGCTGCTTTTTCGCATTCCTCTTCTCAATACTCTTTGGTCGCAGATTGGTCGCCTTTTCGTTTTGCTACAGCCTCACAGAAGCTGAATCCTGGAGTAGATGCTTTCTTTTCATAGATAGGAGAGAAGGTTGGTTGGATATAGAGGGTATCTCCTTTGATGGTGGTTGATCAAAGTTTGAAATTCAGATTTTTAAGCTGATGTTCTTGCTGAATAGGAAGATCAAAGAAAAGATAGCTGTCTCTTTCTTCTCCGTTATTGCTTCCGATTTTAGTTCCTGAAGTGCTACCTGCAAGATCCTGTAAGCTATATCCTCCTGCATAATAGTATTTTGGTAGATACTCCTTTCCTTCGTATTCGGCAGCAATGATATTTTTCACTGCTCCACTAACATTTTGGCTCCAATTGAGCTGAACATAAGAATCTTTGCTCGGAAAGGTAAAGTAGTCGTTCTCTCCTCGGCTGATACTCAACCATGGCATCATTACTTGTGATTTGAAGCGATACATGGCTCCAGAAAATCAGACTTCTTTCTGGTTTTGTGTCCCTTTTACTTTGTAAAGATGATTCCCAACTTGACGGATAAGTTCCCAATCTTGAGTAATTCTTTCCACCTCTTTGGTATTATTGTCCTCAAGGGCTTTTTTGAGGTCGCTTTTTTGCTGTCCGTAGATGTTTTGCATGGTAGAAAGATAGTGGTCAACGAGTTCTGGATTTCATTTGATGTTCGTATCTAGTTGGGTGATCAATCCAGAGATGATGGCCTGTCTCTTGCCAGTTAGTGATTCATTGGCAAAGCTCAGATTCCAAGCAAAAGCTCCAATTAGAGTGAGGATCAAGAGTTTTTTCATTAAGATTTTGAGGGAAAATAAAAAAAGAATAGTGGTGTTGTATGCTTTTGTGGGTAAAAAGCAACTCAAAATTTATGGAGAAGGCGTCTAATTATTTTTATAATTGGCTAATACTAGATACATAACTATAATTTTAGTTCTTATTATCTTGCTTTTTGTTAAGCATAGTATAAAGCAGATAAGGATAGACATTTCAGACTGAAAATAATGATCAGATTTTTTACTTTTATCTATTTGCTTGTATTAGAGTGCGAGGATTTTGGTGAAAAATCTGATGCTCTGAGTGAAAAGTACACTGAAAAAGCGAATATTCCCTATGAAAGACGAGCGGGAGAGTGTCAGAACGTCAGTTTTCTAAAATCTCATTGCATTTTATTCCGAAATCTGTATATTCTTTCACTGAATCTTATTTTACTTCGTTAAAGAAGCTTTTTATAATGCCAAGAAGAACATCTAAAAACAGAAACATTGAGGTTATTTTGCTTCAGGATAACAAACATCTCGGGGAAAAATATGAAATTATTGGAGTGAAGCCTATCTTTGCTAGGAATGTGCTTTTCCCACAGCAGATTGCTGTACTTGCAGACAAGGCAAACAGGAATAAATATGAGCAAAAGATGCAGGCGGCTATAGCTGCAAGAGCGAAAAAAGCTAGTGGGCTTGAAGAACTCTTTGCTAAAATGACAGAAAATGGAGGAGTAAAGCTTTTGAGAAAGGCTAATAAAGGAAAAACGCTCTATGCTAAGGTAGGAGAAGCTGATATTACTGAGGCAATCAAGGTGGCTTATGGAGTGGAGGTAGAACCTCACTATCTTAAGCTCAAGAAAAAGCTCAATGAAGTAGGAGTTTTTGTGGTTCCTTTTATTTACAAGGATCTTAAGAGAGAGATTTCTGTGACGATTGAGGCTGAAGGTGGAGTTCAGGAAGAAGTTAAGGTAGAAGTTGAGGCAGTGGAAGCAGCTCCAGAAAAGACTAAGGAAGAACTTAAAGCTGAAAGAGAAGCAAAAAGAGCTGCTGAGAAAGCAGATAAGATTGCAAAGCTCAAGGAGAAATATAAATAATCTTTCTTTTCACAAGAAAAGTCTCTCTGCGGAGGGATTTTTTTTATTGATGGAAAAGATTTTGAAGGGGAGAGAGGGCGTCTTTTTTGGCTGAGGCTTTTTGTGATGGGGGGACCTGTTTGTTCTTGATAAGAAAGCTTTTTTGGGATGGTTGAACTGGAGTGGGCTTCTTGCTTGCTGGAACTTTTAGAAAGAGGTGAGAGTGATAGGGCTTGAAAAAGGGGAAAGGTTGGATGAAGGTTGCTTGAAACTGGGTGCTATGAGGTAAATTATTGGCTTGCAAAAAGTTGGGTAAAAGGCTTTGACAATGTTCTCTAAAACGCTACAATCGAGTCGTCTGATTTTTGAGAAGAGGGGAATTTTTTTGAGAGGGAAAGGGAGATTTGCTTGTGAGTGTGAAATGTCGATGTGCTTTGGATGATCAGCAGTGCAGAAGAGAGTTTGTTTTCAAAACGGAAGGCAAAGAAGTGTTTGTGATGATGCATTGGAGGCAAGCTGAATCTTGGAAATTTATCAGACTTTTAAGGCTTTTTTTATTTCTTTCTAAAGAGTTAAGAAAAATCATGAACTATGGAACGATCAAAACTATGGATACCGCGAATGGTGAGGGGCTTAGGGTCTCTCTTTTTGTGTCTGGGTGTCATCATGCTTGTCCGGGGTGCTTTAATCCGGAGGCGTGGAATTTTGCTTTTGGGAAGCCCTTTACGCAAGAAACGATTGATGAGATTATCCAAGAGTTGAGTGCTGATTATATCTCGGGATTGTCGCTGCTTGGGGGAGAGCCTTTGGCGCCGGAGAATCAAGAGCAGGTTTGGAATTTGGTTAGGCAGGTTAGAGAGCAGCTTCCGCACAAAACGATACGGTGCTATTCAGGGTTTACTTACGAATTTATTACCGAGGTCATGTTTCCGAATTTACCGTTTACGTATCAGATTTTGTCGCATCTGGATGTGCTGATTGAGGGGAGGTTTGTGCAGCAGCTGGTAGATCTCACGATCAAGTTTAGGGGGTCTAGGAATCAGAGAGTGCTTGATGTTCCACTTTCTCTGGAAAAGGGGATGCCGATTTGGAGCACTGCGGTCGATGACCAGAAGGCTTATGAGTATTATCCGAGTCCTGAGAAGGAACTCTTTACTGCAAGGATCGAGAATTTTCTTCACAAGGTGACAGTGGCGTAGAAAATCGGTTAGCAAGGTGGAGAAAGCTTAAGAGGAGAGGGCTATTGGAGGGTGCCTTCGAGTTTGAAGACCACGCCGTTGGTGATTTTTACTGGGAGTAGAGATCAGATTTTTATGCCTTTGGTCTTTGTGTTTGCTTTGACGGTGATTTGTTTCATATTATCGGTATAGCCGTAAAGGTCGCCGTTGGCACCGATTTCGTTTGCCATCATTGTTCTGATTCTCCCGATTTCCTGTTGGTTATTTTCGGTGGAGATTTGGTAGAGGAGCTTGTTGAGGCGGGATCGTCTCTCGTGTTTGACGGAATAAGGGATATCGTCCGGGTATTTTCTATCGGCGAAGGTGCCGGGGCGGTTGGAATAGATTCCCATATAAATCATATCAAAGCGTCCATATTCGGTCAGTTTTAAGGTTTCTTGGAAATCTTGTTCGGTTTCTCAAGGGAAGCCGAGGATTATATCAGTTGTGATAGAGATTGGTCTGCTGAGGGATCTGATTTTATCTATAAAAGTATAGCACTGCTCTGCGTTATAGCCGCGGAACATTTTTTTCAAGACTGGAGTAGAGCCTGACTGGAATGGAATATGGATATGTGGGCAGAGTTTTGGCTCGTTTTGGTGGAGTGCGAGCAGCTCGTCAGAATAGTAGGTCGGGTAAGGGGAAGTGTATCTGAGCCATTCTAAGCCCTCTAGTTTTAAAAGCTCTTTTACAATAGTCAAAAAATCTGGGTGTTTGTTGACGATTTGTCCGAGGAGTGAGATTTCTTTGACGCCGTGAGCGAGGTGGGTTTTGGCTTCGTGGATGATTTGCTCTACCGGGAACCATTTCTCTAGTCCACGCGCATATGGCACAATACAATAGGCACAGAACTGGTTGCAACCGCTCGAAATAGGGATGTAGGCGGTTTTGTCGTGGGCGTTCATACTCGAATTGATGTTTGCTGGGATGATAGTGGAATATTCATTGGTCAATTCTTGATCATAGTGGATGTTGTAGCCGAGTTTTTGGAGCATAAGAGGGAGGAAACCGGTATCATCAATACGGAAAAAGAGTTCGATGTTCGGTCGCTTTTGGGAGAGGGAATGAAAAAGAGGATTAAAAGCATGATTGATCCCTACGATGTTTGCAGTATCGGGTTTTTTGAGGGTATTGATCTCTTCGGAGGTGAGTCCTAGGATTGTAGGCTCGGTGGTGAGAACCGCTCCAGAGAAATTTCAGGTTTTGAGCTGGTCCGGAAGTTTGGCAGCGGTGCTGACTTTTTGGTTTCTCATGGTATGCTGGATCATACAGCCGGTGATTCGCACTTTTTTGGTAAGCGGGATTTCCTTGAGTTTACCTGTGACTTTGTCCTCTGACTTTTGGCGGACGGAGCAAGTATCAAAAATAACGATATCTGCCTCAGCGATCGTTTCTACAGGATCAAAACCACAATTTTTGAGAACAGATTTGATTTTGGCGGTGTCGGAATAGTTCATTTGGCAACCCAAGGTAATCACGTGGAATTTCATTCAGTATTTTTTCTAATAAAAGCAACGTGCATCTTATGGATTTCCTCTCAAAAATCAAAAAGAAGGTCATCGGGTGACCTCCTGTTTGTATGTTTGGTTATTCTTGTCTGAGATTACGTTTGGTAAAGAGGACTGTGGCTCAGCCCTTGGAGAATGCTGAGACTCAGATCAAGTGTTTTGTTCGTCTCTTGAGGACGGTTTTGTTGAAGCAGGCTTGGATGAGTTGAGTTTTTGTGGATGTTTTCATTGTGAAGCTTGGTAGAAGATAAAATGATTTTTCGTTTTATAATTGCCTCCCTATTGTGAAAGGCTTTGTTATTTTTTTATGAGCTCTTCGAGGAGAAGATCATTGCTTTTTTTTCTGAGGTTCTCGACTTGGAGTGATTTATTTTTGAGGAATTTTTCTAGATCGAGTCCAAATTCTTCCAGCATAATAGAAGTATGATCAGCTCCGATATAGTGTGGCATAATCACGTAATCTGCACCTTTTTCATAGAGGGTGATCGCTTCGTGAATGTGATTTGCGATACAAATGACGATGAGATCAGCTTTTTTTTCTTTTAGGCAGCTTAAAATTGCGAAGTTGGCGTCGACGTTTCTGATCGTTGAGATTACCATTTTGGTGCCTGAAACATTAATGTCATTCAAAAATTCTAAGTCGAGGGCATCTCCATAGAGGCAATTGATTTCGTGCGTGTTGAGGTGGTTGATAATAGCAGGATGCTCGTCGATGATTAGAAAAGAATACTTCTTTTTTTGAAAATGCTCATAAAGACTGCTTCCGAGTTTACCGAATCCGAAGAGGACGATATCATTTGGACTTCCAAGAGTTCCCTTTGATTTTCTGTAGATTGAACCTGGGATGTATTTTTGCCGTTTCCCGAGTTTTTTGAAGAGGATATGATTGTATGCGGTGGCGTATCCAGAGATCAGAATACTTGTAATTCCGATAATCGTGATCATCACGAGGAGACTCTGATCCCTAATAACGCCAGATGAGATCCCCATTGAGATCAAGATAAAGGAAAACTCACTCATTGGGATAAGGGTAAGTCCTGTTAGGAAGTTGTTTTTTTTAACATGGCCCATGAGTTTCATCAGCCACATTGTAATTCGTGGTTTGAAAAAGATGACGGCAGCCAATCCTGCTCCGATGAATGGTCGATTAAGGTTGCCATCAAAGGAAATCTGACTTCCCAAGAGCACGAAATATACGACGATGAAAAAGTCTTTGAGCACCTTCATTCTGCTGGCGATTTCGAATCTGTATGGAGAAGTGGAAAGCGTGATTCCTCCCATCAAGGCTCAGATTTCCATTCCGAATCCTAAGGTTTGGAAGATCGCTGAGGTGATGAAGCACCATCCTATTGAGAAAAGGAGGAGAAATTCTTGAGATTCGGCAATTTTTCTGGTAAAATAGGGGAGGAGATATTTTGAAAAGATAAAAAGTCAGATTCCGATTCCGAGGATCTTGAGAATTAAGATTCCAGCAACGTGCAAGCTATCTCCGTCGCCCATCGCTGTAAATGCAGCAACGATCGACATGAAAAGCATGACTGAAATGTCCTGAGAAACTGAGGTTCAGATCGAAAGTCTTCCGTATGTGGTATCGATATCATCTTTATCTCCCAAGAGTTTGAGGATTACGATGGTACTACTTAGTGCGGTTGCTGTTCCGATGTAGAGGGAGGTCATGATATCAAACTTAAAAGCTAATCCAATCCCAAATCCTAAGATACTACTTCCGATCACTTGCAATACTCAGACTGCAACGGTTTTCCCTCAAATTTTGTGGATAAGTGAGGGATTGAGCTCGGTTCAGATGATGAAGAGCAGAAATGTGATTCCTACCTGCGAAAGCTGAGTAAAGGTTTCTGATTCTGCGAAAACTCCAGGGAAAAGAAAAGAGATTACGATCCCCGCGAGAATATACCCGATAATCATTGGTTGCTTAAGGATTTTCATTGCTCCTAGCGAGAGGAGGACGATTCCTAGAATTACTGCGAATGAGAGAAAAAACTGATCCATACCTTTATTTTGTTACTATTGCTGAGATAAAAGATAGTGTAAGTATAATTGAAAGAGATTTTTTTCGCAAGAGTCTGCTTTTCTTTTGCTCTTTTTCGCTTGACATTTTTTTGTAGGAGGCATTTTGGGAGAAGAAAGGATTGCTATTTTTCTTGGTATCTATATAGTGATGCTGTTTTTTTACATTTATATATCGTATTGTATGACTAAGAAATCAGAAAAGAAAGCGTTTCCCCTTTGGGCTAAGGTAGTGATTGGGGTCTGTGGGCTAGGAATCGTTTCGGTAGGAGTGTTGTTTGCTCTTAAGTTTATGAAGGAGGGAAGGAATTTAACTCCTGAGACGTCAATTATTGGGCAACAAGAACAACAACCTTCAGATTTATCTTCTAATGAACCTCTAAACATGAATGCAGAAGCCGCGATTAAAGACTATTTAACACAAGCAAATCAGGATATTAAATCTGATCAAGTGGTGGCAAGCGGTGCTACTATCACGGTGGACTATATTGGTAGGTTGAATGATAAGGAAGTTTTTGATACGAGCGTAAAAAGTGTAGCTGAAGCTGCTGGAACGTATTCTCCTCAGAGAAATTATAATGAAGGACTAAGTTTTACGGTAGGAGCTGGTCAAATGATCAAGGGATTTGATGAAGCTGTCGTAGGTATGAAGGTTGGAGAGACAAAAACTGTACATATCCCTGCTGAGAAAGCATATGGAAAGAGAGATGAGAACTTGATTCTTCGTGTGCCTTTGGAGCAGGCGGGAGATACTTCAGGAGCTCAAGTAGGAATGAAAGTGCTTGTTTCAGGACAATATCCTGCGACGATTGCTGAAATTACCGATAAGGAAATTGTTTTTGATATGAATCATGAATTGGCAGGTAAGGATCTGATTTTTGATATTACGATTAAGGCTCTTAACTAAGAGATGATTTTATCTTTCTTGAGTATTAGTAGATGGCCACTTTGAAAGTCTATAATGGAGAGCTTTTTGAAAGAGGAAAGCGATGGTATGTCGGTTTTGCAGGCGTTATTTTGACGATTCTTGGGCTTTCTCTTTTTTACAAGACAGGACAAGGAGTGCAGAACATCGTAGGAAGCGTAATTATGCTGATGATTGTCGGAGGCTACCTTTTCTTTCAGTCGAAAACGTGGTCAACGATTCAGCTTACGCTTAGTTCAGAAGGAGTTTTTGCAGGAGAGAGGTTGATCCCTTTTGCTGTGCTTAAATGATTTGTTGTAGAGATGGAGAAAAAGACTGGGAAACTCAGAAATATCGTGTTCGTCTTTGACAAATCGGTTGAAATCTTTACACTGAACGATACTCCTGAGCATCAAAAACTTTTTTTTGCAGAGCTAGCAAAGGTAGTGCCTTTCTTGGAATCTTATGAGCAGGGGTTCGTGGAGAAATTAATTAGAAAGATAAAGCTTTAATTCTGAATATTTTATGGTTGTTTGGTAGGAAGGATCTCTGAAGAGGAGATTCTTTTTTTGTGCGCTTGGAAATTTAGCAAGATATTCTTCTGCATTAGAAAACTCTTTGCTTACAATGTTTGTAGAAGCTGTTTGTCGAAAGTTTTTTTACCCTAAATGGGAGTTTTTTTGGTTTTTTTGTGTTGGAAATAGTGAAAAACTGATACTTTTCTCATTTCCTAGGGCTACAATCGTTCCTTGTAAGCGTGTAAAGGCGAATTTGAGGGGGCAGAGGCATGAAAGTTGCTCTTGTGAGGAGGAATCCTCAACATATATGTCTTCATCTTGACTAAAGAATGAGCATCATTATATTTGCTTTAGTTTTTTATATGTTTTGTAAGAGCTATGAAGGTACTTATGTTTATTTTGCTCATGGTGCAGCTCGCTTTCTCCCAGAAAATTTTGCTTTCTCATCCTCATACTCCAGATGATCAAATAGGGAAAGAGCCCCAGACATACGAATCCACGGCTCAGCCAATTCCGCATGATCAAGGAAATATCAAAAAAGACGCTTCAGAGAAGCAGAGTCAGGAACAGATTAATGCTCACAAAGAGCCACCTCTACAACCCCTTCCTTCTTGATACCCTAAGAGAGAGGCTAAGGACTTACCTGCCTGTCAACATCTGGATATGACGAAGAATTTTTCCAAAGTTAGAAACCTAGAAGACTTTATGGAGAACTGTAGCTTCGAGGAAGGATATAGCGTGTATGATAATGCTGGTCGTGGCGGGACACAAGACCAGCTCAGTATCCTCAAGGATGCGATAACCGACGCTCGAGGATCAGAATCTGATGAACGCAGGTTTTGTAAGTCCGATCTGACAGATATAAATCTTTTGCCAGATAAAGCCTATCAGGATTTTATTGCCTTTCTAGAGAAACATCGCCTTAGACAGAAGTCTTTGTTGGCGATCGTATTTCCTGCTCCGCTCGATGAGTTTTATTCCTTCTGATGTAAAGATACTAAACTTTGTGATCTTCTGCTAAAGAAACAACGGTGAGAAAATAGATCCCATTACTATGTGCTAGGAACAATTGATTATAGATATACCTGAAATCCCGTCCTTGATATTGATGATAAGTTATATTGGGTATGAACATATACGTCATTAAAGAAGACTTGACTTGCAAAAGAGTCAGAGTGGAGGGTAAGCTCACTCTCTGGAGATACTCTCTTCGTAAGTAGATTTATGGACAATCAGATCGTCAATGATCCTAAGCTCTTAGCGCAAGAAGAAAAAGGGTATTGACTGACGAAATTTAAGATAAAACGTTGTGAAATCAATTTATGAAAAATCCCTCCTTCCTAGATACAGGAAAGAGGGATAATTTTTTAAAAGGTTATATTACTTTTGTTTTTGCACATGGATGAAGAAGACATCAGAGGCAGAACTCGTTGAAATCTTGCGATTACCAAAGGTTTTGTTCTGAGGTTTCCCTCCATTATAATCCGTGTAGTAGATGGTAGAGTTTGTAACGCTATGAACGAAACCAACGTGTCCAGGAGGTTCTATATGATGAGTCCCTGGAGAGAACCAGATAATATCTCCTGGTATAGCACGACCTTGTTCGACGTCATAGCCAGCACCATCTAAGGCATCTTTCCAGTCTTCAGCATTTCCCAAGCCACTTGGGAAAGCGTTCCATGTTCCCCACATTTGGTTAACCTTCCACGCTACCCACGCAGTGCAATACCTATCGGAGTATCCACTGTTATTGTTACTATTATAGTCGTCAATAGCAGGTCCAGCATTAGAGTTTACCGAGATGGATTGAGCAATTCCCAAAGGATATTTAGGATCATCTCCATCAATTGAGAATACAATCTCACAGCGATACGTCCCAACTTCTCGGAAACGATCTTTCATAAACTGGAATGTTACTCCAGAGCTGGATACGTCTATTTTATGCATCTCTTCATGCCCTGTAAAACCTAGAGGAGAGTTGAATTTTACAAAGACTCTCACCCTCGGATTTGCAAAATGCGGAAACGAGGAATAAAATGTAAACGTAAACCCAGTATCATACACATAACCTGAATACGGATAAACCTCGAACGTCCCCAGAGAGCTGGAACTTGCGTTCCTCAGGGTAGAAACGAGATTGCCTTCCCCAAGAGGACGATTGTCCTCATTAGGGGTATTCTGTTCACACGAGGTAAATATCCCTGCGGATACTACCATCATAAGTAGTAACATGAAACTTTTTGTTTTCATAATTTTACCCTTTCTTTTTTTTTGATTTATTTATATTTTATAATGAATACGAGTACACTTGTAATGTTTTAAAAGATAATTGCAAGTGTGATTTTTATTCAAAACGCTTGCAAGAGACGATTCCCCGTGGGAAATTTGCCCAAACAGGCGTGTAAACACAAATTCCCCGTGGGGGATTTGGCTAAACTAAGTGATTTTCTCGTGTTTCGAGGGAAAAATCGGGGAGGGATTCAGATTTTTTTTAGAGTTTTTCAAAAGCTTTGTCTATTTTCTGGTTTACGGAATCCTTGACAGAAGTTTTTGCGTCTTCTTTGAGCTGATTGTATTGTTTATTCAGCTCATCTTTAGCCTGGTTTGCTAAGTCCTCTGCTTGACCCTTAAGCTGTTTTACTCCCTCTTGGGTCGCGGTGATGGCTCCCTGAACTTGTTCGTTTTCTTTGATGAAATCTGCAGTTTTCTCTGAGACATAGTTCATTCCAGAGGTGGCTATTTGCTGAGTTTTTTGGTATTCAGGGGTTTCGGTAATGGTTTTTCGTGAATTACATCCTGTTAATACTAAGCTTCCTATGATGAGGATCAGCATTCTTTTTTTCATAATGATTAGATTAAGAAAAAATAAAAAAGTCTGACTTGGTTATGAGGTTTTGGACCTAAAAATCAAGGGGGAATTTTGGGAGTGAGCGTCTTTGATGCAGAGGAGGCGGTTCCTTTCTTTGAGTACCAGATTTTCCTTTTTGAAAAACTCGCCTAGCAATCTCACTAAGCGAGTTTGAATGATTATAAGTATGTATTGTGGTTACAAGAGCTGTCCCGCCAAGGCGGCGAGAGGGCTCCGCTCTCCATTATTGAGATGGATATGCGCAAATTCAGGTTGCCCTCGGAATCGATCGATCAAATAGGAAAGCCCATTCGATCGTTCGTTTTGATATGGCGAGTCTACCTGACTAATATCACCAACTAACACGATTTTTGTCCCCTTTGCAGCTCGGGTTATGATCGTTTTAATCTCGTGAGGCGTCAGATTCTGTGCTTCATCGATGATGATGAAACGGTTTGCTAGAGATCGGCCACGGACGAAGTTTAAGACGAGGGTGCTGATCTTCTGTTCCTTTGCCCAATCTTCTACGGACTGGCTCGTTCCCTTCTTCCCCTTTTTCTTTTCGCTTGCCTCTTTTATTATTGCGAGGTTATCGAAGATAGGTTTCATGTAGGGATCGATTTTCCCGTCTAGCTTGCCTGGCAAGTATCCTAGTGTCTTATTGCTCATCTCTATAGCGGGACGAGCAACTAGGATCTCCTCGTATGGATCTTTTTGCTTAAGTGCTGCTGCAAGACTGATGAGGGTTTTCCCTGTTCCAGCGTTGCCGGTTATTGCCACGAGTGGGATGTTATCATCAAGCAGAGCATCAAAGCAGAATCGCTGTTCATTATTTTTAGCTTCGATGCCGGATACGGATTCTTTTCCATTGTAGTATCCTACTAGCATTAGGTATTTCCCGCATTTCCTGACCAAGTATTCTTTTCTCCTTTCTCCTTTCCCTGATAGGATGATGAATAGAGAATTTTCTGGATACTTTCTCAGACTTTTGGGGACGCGATATCCATTCGTATTCCCCATATCTTCAGTTAGCTCCTCCCAGCCTTCGCCTCTGGGGCGGTAGGAGATCACTGATGCTTGGATACTTTCTAAATCTTTCACGCTATCGTGGCGATAAGATTCAGATTTCACTCCTAATGCTCGTGCTTTGATCTGGAGATTGATGTCGTTTGTTACCAAAACGACGTTTTCTCCTTTCCTTTTTTTGTCCAGTGCAATTGCCAGTATCCCATGGTCTGGAGTATCCCTGTAGAATGATTTTTCCATCTCTTGAGGATAGTCGACCCCCAATGCAACTGTTAGTTTCCCTCGATTTTCTCCCAAGGAAATCCCTCCGTTAAAGAGCTCATCTCCAAACTCCTTGAATTTTCTATGAAATATTCTAGCATTGACATTGTTGGATTCATTTCCTTTTTTGAATTGATCGAGCTCTTCGAGCACCATTATAGGGATACAAATATTGTGTTTCCCAGAATGTTCCAGGCAATGCGGATCATTTAGGATGACGTTCGTATCCAGAATGTAGGTTTTCTTTCCCTTCTCGCTCTCGGTTTCGCTTGGAAAAGATGGAATCTCGCCTTTTGTTTTTTCTTTTTCTTCGTTCTTTTTGTTACGAGGGGGAGCCTCTTTTCTTTTTGCCATTTTATTTATTTTTTGGATGTATTTATTAATTGATTCTACTATAGTTATTTTTAGATCAAAAACAATGTTTTTTTGTTTTGTCAATTTTTTTGTCTCTTGAAAGTAATTATGTCTAGATTCTCTGCTGGCTGTTTTATGTGGGGGAAAGTCTTTTTAGGAGCGAAAAAAGGCAGGAAATCAGATTTTTTTCTGTTGAATAATGTTTGGATTCAAGGCAAAAGAAGAGTTTTTTTTCTTGCTGTTGAAAAACCTTTCAAAATCCCTACAGTTGTCTCCTGTTGAAAGATTTATCTTTTATTTCGTTTCTTCTCATGCAACTTACGATCGCATCCTATCTTCAAGGACTGAAGAATAAGGATTTTAGCCCCAAAGAAGTCTTCCTTGATTATCAAAAAAGAGCTAAAGCTCTTAATACTGAATTTAATGCCTGTGTGCGTTTTAATGATGAGTATGTAAATGCCCATTTTGAAGAATTTTCTGCTAGAGCATTAGCTTCGCTTCCGATTATGATTAAGGATAACATCCTCATTAAAGGGCAGTCAGTGACTTGTTGTTCTAAAATGCTTGAAGGTTATACTGCTCCTTATTCAGCGAGCTGTATGCAGAATCTAGAAAAGGCTGGTTGCTTGATGATTGGTCAGACAAATATGGATGAATTTGCCATGGGAGGCTCTACGGAAACTTCATTTTATGGGAAAACGCTTAATCCTGTTTGTGCAAGTCGTATTCCTGGTGGAAGTAGTGGCGGATCTGCAGCTGCGGTTGCTGCGAATATGGCGATTGCTGCTCTGGGGACCGATACGTGAGGAAGTGTTCGTCAACCAGCAGCGATGTGTGGGATTGTCGGATTTAAGCCAAGCTATGGTGCGATTTCTCGCTATGGGGTGGTGGCAATGGCGTCGTCCTTGGATCAGGTTTGAATTTTTGCAAAAACAGTCGAAGATGTTCAGCTTTTGTTCCCTTATTTAGCTGGCTATGATGATAAAGATGGGACTTCATCTTTGCAGGCTGAGTCTTTAAAAGAAAAAAAATCTGAATTCCCTTCTTTGTATAGGATTTTTGTGCCAGAAGAAGCACTCTCAGAAGGCGTTCATCCACAGATCAAAGAGCTTTTTTTGCAGAAATTAGAGACCCTAAAGGCTCAGGGACATCAGGTGGTTATTGATTCTTTGCCGATTATGAAGCATGCACTTGCGGTTTATTATGCCTTGATGCCGGCTGAGGTAAGCACGAATCTTTCTCGTTTTGATGGGATTAGATTTTGACATCAGAAAGAAAGTCAGGATTTTTCTTCTCTTGATGCGTATTATTCGACGATTAGAGCCGAAGGGTTTGGGGAGGAGGTAAAGAGGAGAATCCTCCTAGGAACTTTTGTTCTGAGTTCGGCTAATTATGAGGGCTATTATCTCAAGGCTTTGCAGGTGCAAAAGCTTTTGAAGTCTGAACTAGCGAAGATATATCAAGAGTATGATGTCTTATTGACTCCAACGACTCCAGAGCCAGCTTGGAAATTGGGATCAAAAACTGCCGATCCTCTCAAAATGTATCTTTCTGATCTCTATACGGTTCCTGCGAATTTGGCTGGGTTGCCTGCGATTTCTGTTCCACTGGGAATGGTAGATGAAGAAGGAGATCAGCTTCCTGTTGGAATCCAAGCGATGTGAAAGCAATGGTCTGATTTAGAGTTGCTTGATTTTGCAAGAAAGTTGTAGTTTTTTTTGTTGGTGCTTATTTGAGGGATGAGTACTTGGTTTTTTTGATGGAAGTTGCGCTTGAGTGGATTTTCTCTTGATTTCTTTTCTTGAAAGTGTATACTTCTGTCATCTTTGCCGTAGACCGTAGGTCGTCCCATTGGGATATAAATTGTTCCTACCGAGGTTATTCTTACTATTTGAAAGATCAGATTTTATCTTTTCTTTCAAGACATGAGATAACTCTGGCAATGAGTTATTTTTTATTTCCAGGTTTTACACTACTCATGACAATCTCAAAAGAGAAAAAAGTAGAGCTTGTAAAACAGTATGTTCAAGACTTACAATCTGCAAAGAATGTAGTGATCCTTCAGCAGTCTGGAATCCCAGTAGTGGGAGCTACTCAGATGAGAAAAGGAGTTCTTGAAGCTGATGGTAAATTCAATGTCATCAGGAAAAAGCTGTTCTTACTAGCGCTCAAGGAAGCTGGTTACGAAGATGTAGCTGAAAGCGATCTTGAGGGATCAGTGGTTGTTCTCTATGCAAATGGAGATGAATACGGTCCAATGAAGGTTGTTAATAAGTATGCAAAAGAATTTGCAGCTGATAAGGAGCTTAAGGCTTCTATCAAGTTCCTTGGAGGGTTGTATGACAAGAAGTGGCATAATTCAGAATATGTTACTGAGCTTGCAAATATCCCATCAAGAGAAGAGTTGCTTTCAAAATTGGCATACCTATTCAATTACCCTTTACAGTCAGTTGCTTGTGCGATTGACCAAATTGCAAAAAAAGCTGGATAGGCTTTCTCTTATCCGAAATTCCTTTTATTTATTATTCTTATCGTAGAAAATGGAATTAACTAAAAATCAACAACAGATTTTGGATCTTGTAAAAGAGATGAATGCTGTTGAACTTAATGGGCTTGTAAAAGCTTTAGAAGAAGAATTTGGAGTAACTGCTGCTGCTATGGTAGTTGCTGGAGGTGTTGCTGCTGGAGCTGGTGCTGCAGACGCTGGTGCATCTGATGCTATGAATGTTGAGCTTACTGATGCTGGACAGCAGAAGATCGCTGTAATTAAGGTTGTTAAAGAAGTTCTTGGACTTGACCTTAAGGCTGCTAAAGAATTAGTAGAAAAAGCTCCTGTAATCATCAAGGAAAATGCTAAGTCTGATGAAGCTGAAACTTTGAAGGCTAAGCTTAGCGAAGCTGGAGCTACTGTAAACTTCAAATAGTATTTGAGGCTTACTAAAAGTCAAAAATCAGATTTTTGATTTCTTTTGTCTTTTGAAGAAGATGAAAGAGTCGGCGAAGCCGATATTTTATTTTGATTTTAGCACTACGGATGTCTGTATCTGTTCAAGATATTGTTGCTGCACAGGCTCACATTGGGACGCTTAAAAATGAAGCTCATCCAAAGACAAGTAAATACTGGTCTGAGGTAACCAACGGAGTGGTAGTGATCAATCCAGAAGCGATTGCTGAACAGCTTGAGGCTGCAAAAGCACAGGTTGCTGCTGCGAAAGCTGCTGGAAAGGAAATCTTGGTTGTATGTGAGAAGAAAATGTATGCCGAAGAGCTTGAAGCATTAGCTGCAAAGGCTGGCGTTGCATTTCTCAATTACAAGGTTTCTGGAGGGTTCTTAACAAACTTTGATACCTTCAAGAAAAGGATTGATTCTATCAATGAAATGGTGAGCTTTATGGAAACTGATGCTTTCGCATCTTTGACCAAGAAGGAGCAGCTCGTGTACAAAAGAAACTTTGAAAGAGCAAATAAGGTCTATAAGGGAGTAACAAAACTCAAGAAAAGACCAGAACTCGTAATTATTGTGGATGGAAATATGCTTTCTACCCTTATCGATGAAGTAGAAAACCTCAAGGGAAAACTTGAAGCGATCGTAATCGCAGGGACCAACTTCTCAAGATATTGGCCAGAAAACGAGATTATTACTACTAATATCAATAGTTATCAGAGTTTGGATTTTGTTTTGAAGTCTATTCTCCTCTAAGAGAGAAACTTATTCGGACTTTTGTCATCGCGAGGCGAAGCTGTGGCGATCCACTTAAAAGCAATTTTGTTTAGTAATTGGATTGCTTCACTTCCTTCGCAATGATGGAGTTGATCTTTATTCCTCTTATTTCCTATGCAAGAACAACTTTACTTGCCGAGTTCGTCTGAAAGAAAGAGAGCAATTACTGCCTATCTCTTGATAGGGCTCTTCTTTTTTTCAGGCAAGGAGGAATTAACGGTGTATGAATACTTTCATTATAAGCAGGCGATTGGATGGTATATGTCTACGATGGCATTGCTACTTTTCCAACTCATGCTCGTATGGATCCCGATATTGAAATGGTTGCCCTTCCTCTTTGTATTGGCAAATCTTGTGATTGTTGTGATCTTTGTCTTTGGGGCATGGAAGGGGCAGTATGCTCGCGATGTTCTCCAAGAGCATAGATGGAAGATGTTTTATGCTGATCTCGGTGGACGATTGCTGGGAATCTTTGATATTAAGAAGAGGGTGTATGGAGATATTGCAACTGATACTACTGCAGAGAATCTTCCGACGCAGGCTCCCTCACAACCCCTTAGCTAGCTTTGTGGTTTATCCAAACGAACGGAGAAAAAAGTCAGATTTTTTATTCTGGTTTTCATTTCGTTTCTTTTGATAAATGGCAACACTGCTTGTCTTTTATTTCTTATCTTATATGTAGGATGAATATCGATATTAATTTGGTAAAGCAGCTCAGAGAAGCTACGTTTGCTCCACTTGGAGACTGTAAAAATGCCCTTGTAGAGGCTGGTGGAGACCTTGACAAAGCTCAGGAAATCTTGAAGCAGAAGGGAATTGCAAAAGCAGGAAAAAAAGCTGATAGAGAAACCAACGAAGGACTTATCAAGACGCATCAAGCAAACGGAAAAACTATCGTGCTTAAGCTTCTTTGTGAGACTGACTTTGTAGCGAAAAATGAGACGTTTCTTCAGCTTTTTGATAAGATCTTCGCTGAACTCGAAGGTGTTGCTGGAGAGGTGAGATCGCTCGAGGATCTCGACGCAGCAAAGGTGGAGGCGATCAATACGATGCTTGCTGAGGCGGTAGGTTCTATCGGTGAAAACTTGAAGATCGGAGAGCTTTTCATTACTACTGGAAATGCTTATGCGTATGCACATCCAGGAAATAAGGTGGTTTCTTTGGTGATGTATAGCGGAGATGAGGCAACTGCGAAAGAATTGGCGTTGCAGGTGGCTGCGTTGAATCCTGACTATCTTAATTTTGATGAGGTGCCTGCTGATGAAAAGGCTAAACTTGAGGTGCAGTTTACTGAAGAGCTTAAAGCAGCGGGGAAACCAGAAGCCATGATCGCAAATATCGTGAAAGGAAAGATTGATAAAGCGTTTGCTGATGTGGTGCTTCTTGAGCAGGAATATATCAGAGATGGTGCTAAAAAGGTAAAAGAAATCTTGCCTGCTGGATTTGAAGTAACGAAATTCTATAGATTTGCGGTATAGTTTGCAATTAACAGTGAACAATGAACAGGTAGTGGTATAGCGTTACTTCTTTGTCCTTGATATACTAGATATTACAATAGAAAAAAGTCTGATTGCTGTGATAGTAGTCAGATTTTTTTGAATTTTAAAAAGATTCACTTGACATTGCACATATATATATCGTTATATTTAAATCAAGCTAGTTTTAAGAACCTCTGTAAAGGCAGAGAAAACAGGAATATCCTGTCTAGCGAATTCTTTATGGGAAAATTTAATACACAAACGGGTAAGCCTAATAGTGGAGGTAAGAATAAGAACCGCACAGGAGGGCAAGGTTATTCTGGTCTAGGACATGGTTACAATCATACCAAGGACAATATCCATCGTATGAGAACCCAGAAGAATCAAGGAAGAAGGCAGGGGGACTCTGGAAGATACTAGGTGTTTTTAGTTGTTCCAACTCCTCTAGAGAGCTAGTTGATATTTGTCATCTAGCTCTTTTATTTGATTTTTACTCTTTTTTTTCTATTATTTCTCTAGTATTGAGTTTTATATAGAAGAAGAACATGTATATTTACCTTAAAACTCCTCTTCAAAATCATTCAAAATACCTTCCTCACTTGGTAGAACACTGTAGTGGACATTCAGCATTAGATGCTGTTGATTTTTTTGATTTTTCTTATGGTTTAGATGGAGTAAGCACCCCTGAATATACGAGATTTGAATATGATAAACGAGTTCCTTATGAAAAGGCTCTTGAAAAGCTTTTTACTTCTCTTCAAAAATCAGCTTTTCTTTATGAAACCAAAATTTTACAAGAAGAATTGGGGTATCCCTCTTATGATCAAAGAATTTATGAAGCAGTTATTCGTCAGTATATAAATCCTGCTATTTCGCTTAATGGTATAGAAAAGCCTTCACGAGAAGAAGTAGAAAAATATCATGCTATGCGATATAGACCAGAAAATGTCATTGTTGCTTCTGAGAAGTTTCAAGTTTTTTATCATGGGTTCAAGCCACAAAATACCTTTGATCAAGTTCAATTGCAGATTATAAGCGATACTTTTGATTTTGAAGATGATGCTTATTTTCTTTTATTATATAAAAATCATTCTGCTAAGGAGTATTGGGAGCTTTATTTTATTTTTTGGATGCTTTGTTTTTGTTCCACTTTTGTTATGAGGCGACAAGAGGGAAATTACTACTTTCTAGGACCTTATTTTCATAGATTTGGAGAGGTTTGTTGGTGCTTGTTTCCAAGGCTTGACTATCAAATTTTAACTCCTCAGTTCTTTGAACATGGGAAGCAATATATTTTCAAAATGATAGCTGAGGGGTATTTCAAAGAAATGTTTTTTCTTAATGAATATTTTTATGGAATTCCTTTGACAAGGATACAAGTGCTTGATTTTTACAAAAATTATACTTATACTACTTTTTTAGCTAAGCTAAAGGCTTTTTTATAATGTTTTAGTTTATGTCTCTTGAAAAGTCTGATTGCTGTATGGTAGTCAGATTTTTTTCTGTTTAAAAGAGGTTGAAATCCTGTATTTTGTCGGCTCTTTGGTTGGATATCACTTTGTCTTGGTATTTAAACTTCCTAGTGTGTATTCTAGGGAGTTTTATTTTTTCTATGAAAGAACTCGCTTTTAAGTATTAATAGCGTGAAAAAGGCAGTGAACTTCAGAGTTGAAGTATTTTCAAATCAGATTTTTTAGCAGGGATGGTATTCTTTGGTCTTTATTGTATGGAAATTGTTGTAGGGATACCATCTTGGGATTAAGATGTGTTGACTTTGGAATAAAGCAGATGATAAATGGGGGAAATGTTTATTGTTTTGTTTGTTTTTCCTGGTTTTATAAAATCCCTCTCTCACATTTTGCGGGATCTCTTCCCGATCCTCACTTCGTTTTCTCGAAGACTCCTTTTAGTCGCTTATCAAGGTGCGAAATTATTGATGAATTTGCTCGTTCTTGGTGATATTTGGATAAGAAAGAGGTGTTTTTAGGCTCTTTTTTCTTGCATTCCTATACGGGATCACTAAAGTATGCCTCGCTATAACAAAAATTTAAAAAAAATTGAAGTGCTTTTCTTTGAGAGAAAGGGGCTTCTGGAGTCAGAAGAGGACTCTATGACTCATACTCTTCAACGAAGTGTACGGACTTCATTTGTTAAAACAAAATAAAAATAAACCAGACAAGCACCGTGTCTGCTCTGTCTAAAACAACAAAAATTATATGAAAACATTCAGAAATTCAATCTTCGGATTGTTTGTGATGATGTTCGTGGTTGTAGCTCTCTTGAGCTCCTGCGAGAAAGATGTGGATCAACCAGTGGTTGCTCCTAGTGCTGAAACCCTTCAGGATGAAGTTCTTGACTCCACTCAGGAGTTAAGATCATCTAGTGGTAGTATGTATTGCGGGATTGTGATGCGAGAAGGGAAAGGGTTCTCGGAAGATACCCATGGTCTTCCTCAGGAAACTCATTATCGTTTCTATGTGTCTAATCCTTCTCCTGATATTACGCGGGTTGATGTCGTCCTTTCTATCCCTTCGGGGGGAACAGAGGTACGTCCTATGGTCAAGAACGGTAAAGGCAACTTCTTCCATGAACAGACGCTTCGTCAGCATGGGAGGTATGATGTGAAGTATCGAATCTTTAGGCGGAGGTCTTTTTCCTATCAGGCCGTTGACCCCAAACCTAATTATGTCGATAATACTAGGGTTTGGTGTGCATCAAATGCTCTAGGGATGTATTGGGTGTTTGCAGATGGATCTTCCCGATCTAATAATTCAGTCTATAAACAGGTTACTGTCGAGAAGAAACCAGGTGATAAACCAGGCAATGAAAAAGAATGGAAACGATTTAAGTGGCTGAATGGTGAGGCTGATGGACGAGGCTTTGGAGGAAGCGGATTCGGAGAAGGCAAACACTGGAAAGGAACTTCTGAGGAATATGCTTTGGATTACAACTTGTATCCTTATGATTGGAAGCCTGGTTCTTCTATGAAGATCTATACTGATATAGATAGAGGCACGGAACTTTATTCTCCCCTTGATGGCAAGGTTGTTAAGGTGCTTGATAGTGGGAATAAGGATTTTGGAAAACATGTTGTCATTGAGCAGAAACTTGGTGAAAAGACCTTTCAGGTGTGTTTGGCTCATCTGGAATCTACCTCTGTGTTGCCAGGACAGTATGTCATAGGTGGACAAACTGTAGTCGGAACTCTTGGAGATACAGGAGCTCCAGGTGCCTACCACCTCCATATCAGTGCATGGGATGTGACGCGGTCAAAAACTTCAATACAACATGGTATGGTCTTAAAACCTGGAGAGTGATCAACGTTAGATTTGTGAAAAAGCAGTGGAATTTCCACTGCTTTTCTTTAGAATGCGGATGTTTTATCTTCTTTTCTGATAAGAATGTGAATGTTACTCTTGGGGATGTTTGCGATGTATAGCTTTCTTTCTCCCACGCTCCCTACTGAACCCGAGACTCCTCATATATGGGAGAGTGTTGACGGGCAGAAATTTACCCGGGAGGGCTACCCTGCTATCCCTGATAACACTGAAGTGCTTTGGTGGGACTGGAAGATTAAGTATCCTCCTGGGACAAAAAGGGCTTTTTTTGTGAAGGGAAAGCTGAAGAGAGAGGTATTTTCCTGCGAGGAGCTGAGTGAATGTGACTTTCCTCGGGCGAAGCCTCGCATGGAACTGTGGTCGATTGTTCCTAAGGATGAGAAGTCTATCCGTGAAGATGAAGCAATTTATCTGGGATTGACTTCTTGATGAACTATTTATTCTTCTCTTCCTGTGGAGAAAGGGTATCCCATTGCTAACTTTTGAGGTTATGATCTTCGTAAGATTGCTAATAATGAGAAGGAATATCTCTTTTTTGTCTCTTACAATAGATTGGAGAATTGGGAATTTTGGAGCGATAGCTCTGTCGTAGAGGATCGACGGATCATGGCTGGGCAGTAGTCAGAAAGAAGCAGCTGAGGGCTATTTCAAAGAGCGTTTCGTTCTCAACGATCATTTTTATGGGCTGCCTTTTGCGAGGGAAGCAGTGATTGCGTTGTCTCAGCAGTATGATTTTGAGTGGTTCCGTTCAACTTTGGACGAGGTAGGGTAAGGGTTTGGTCAGTAAAGTGGGAGAAAGGATTGGAAATGGGGGAGTTTCGCTTTTGAGAGCTTTGGTTTCTCGTCGAAATCACCTGATTTCCTATACGCCATATGAAAAAACTTTCAAATTCTCTTGATTTCAAATCCTAGAAAACTATACTGCAAAGCGATCGGCGAATCCAAAAAGTATCTATTTTTTATTTATTCTTGGTGAAACTTATGCAACATTATGAATTGGTGCTCTTGCTCAATGCAAACACTTCTGAAGCAGACAGGAAGGTGTTTTTAGAAGGTCTTGAATCGAAGTTTGAAGTAAAAGAAAAGGATGAAATCTGAATTCAGAATCTTTCTTTTAAGCTTAAAGATGGGAATACAAAGGCGTATTTTGTGTCTTACCTCCTCAACCTTTCTCCAGAACAGGTGAAGGAAGTAAAGGCTGCTCTTTTGTATAATCAGGCACTTGTAAAGTATGAGATTTATAAGATGGGGAAAGATCAGAAATTTTTCCATTTTGAGAAGCTTCAGTCTGAGTTTGATAAAGCGATTGAAGAAATTAAGGAAAGAAAGTATGGACAGAAGATTAGTTTCTTTGCAAACGAGAGAAATGCAAAGTATATCAACTGGAAATCACTCCCTGTTTTGAAGTATTATCTTACGAGGTTTGGTGATATTAAGCCAAGAGCTTATACTGGAAACTCTGTAAAGATTCAGAAGAAAGTAAGGCAGGAGATTATCAGGGCAAGAACACTTGGATTGCTTTCCTTTATTAGTAGATAGTTATTGTTGTTTTATATCTTAGTATTGTATTCTTATGGCATCTAAATTAAGAAGAATTAGAAAATACCAGTGGACAAAGAGAATTAGGACTCATGGATTTAGAGAGAGAATGAATTCTTGGACTGGAAGGAGGATTCTGGCTCGTAGAAGAGCTAAAGGAAGGCATCAATTGACTGTTCAAAGACAGAAATAGATTGGTTTCTTTATGATAAAAGAGAAAGCTGACTGTGAAAATGGTCAGCTTTTTTTCGTAGGTTTTGAGGTTGACTCTTGGTATTGAATTTTTATACTGAGGGCGGTTCTTTTGATCTGCTTGATCTCTCCTTTGCTGGAGGAGGAGAAAGTTGGAGGAGTCTGTTTTTTATTCTTTTTCTTGATGCGATGGGTATGAAAGCGTTTAGCTCGGAAGAGAAAGTGCGTTTGCTTGTGGATTGTGATCCTGGTGCGGACGATGTATTTGCGTTGTTATGGTTGTTGATTCAGCATAAGTTTGCTGAGATTCCGCTTGAGATTGTCGGGATTACGACCGTTGGAGGGAATGTTGCTGCAGACAAGACCTATGAGAATGTATTGCGTATTTGTGCAATGGTTGATGAGCAGCGTATTCCTATAGGAAAAGATCATCGTCAAATTGTCTCTGAGGATGCTTCCTACATTCACGGGAATGATTGAATTGGAAACTTATGAGCGATGCTTCCTCCGGTGCAGTATCCTCAGGAGGTCCTTGACAGTGTAACGATGATTATTGAGGCCTTAGAGAAGTATCCTGATGAATTGACGATTATTGCTACGGGACCGTTGACGAATTTGGCACTTGCAGAAGAGAAAAAGCCATGAATCCTGAAGCGTGCCAAGAAGATTATCGCTATGGGAGGGGCGATTGAGATGCAGTGAAATGTTACTCCTACAGCTGAATTTAATATTTTTTATGATGCTCCGAGTGCAGCGAAGGTATTTTCAGCCAGTTCTCGTATTGTGTTGCTTCCGCTAGATCTCACCACAAGTATGCCTTTTACGATGAGGGATATGGAGAATTGTTTCATTTCCACGGTTAACAATACGCAGAAGCAGGAATTTATGAGGGCTTTGACCAAGTTTATTATTGCTACGAATATGAAGTTTAGAGAGACAGGCTATCAAGAAGGGTTCTATATCCACGATGCCCATACGGTAGGAATTTTGCTCTATCCTCATTTGTATAAAGGTTCATTTATGCAGGTAAATATTGAGACGCAATGAGAATATACTAAGGGACAGACGGTTGTTGATAGGAGAAATATTGTAACACTGCAGACAAACTGCTTTGTGGCGATGGAGTTTAAAAAGGAGCAATTTTTGGAGGCAATAACACAGGACTTCAAGTTGTTTGACTTCTCTTAAAACGAGTGATTTTTTTCTGAGATTTGAAGAATGGAATTGGGATTTTCTGGTGCTGAAGGGGGACTTCTGTTTTATAAGGGAAAAGAAATCCTGATTCTGTTTTTTCTTTTTTTTGAAAATGGTCTTGATTTTTATCGGTATAACGCTATATACTTCTGTTGCATATTGGTAAATGGAATGGGATGGTGGTTTATTGGGCGTTTTGATTTGCCTTTTTGTTTTTCTTTGTGTGATAGGATCCCGATCACCTTTTGTGCAAAATAGAATATGATTGTTGAGAGTGAGGCTTGAACGATGGATGTGGTCTTTGTAATAGAAAGTTCTTCCTCCAATTATTATCTTCTGATGCGAATACAATTATCGAGCTATTTTGTTTATTTTTCATCTGACTAATCGCCTATGGTAAATAAAAAACGACCTTGAGCGGAGAAGGCTGCTAAATCAAGCAAGTCTTTTTCTGTTGTAACAAAAAAAACTTCAGCTACTAAAGGGACTGTAGCTAAGAAAGCAAACTTGTCTGAAATGACCGTGGAGACGAAAAATGTTGCTTTGAGGCCAGAAGTGCAGGAGCTCTTCAAAGACTATTATCAGCAGGATGGAAGAATCTTCCTTACCCAGCCAAGAAGCTATGGAGAATTGCCTGATCTGCTTGAGCTTCAAAAGAAAGGGTATTCTGATTTTATCAATGTTTATCTTGGAAAACTTTTCTCTGATGTGGAGAATATCTGGGATATTGCTGGAGATAAGCTCTATGTAAATATTTCAGATTTGCAGGTTTCTGAACCTATTGAAACCGTAGATACTTGTAGGAAGAAGGAGCTTACCTACGGAGGAATTATTACGGCTAAAGTAAAGCTTGTGGAAAGAATTGAAGATGAGAAAACCAAGAAAGTATCTGAGAAAGTGCTTTTCAATAAGAGGGCAAATATCGGTATTCTTCCTTTGATGACGCCTTCAGCTTCTTATATCATTAATGGAGTTGAAAGAGTGATCATTTCTCAGATCATTAGGTCGTATGGTATCTTTTATGGAAAGAAAGATTTTTGGTATTCTTTCAAGCTTATTCCTGAGAATGGACCTTGGCTTGAAGTAAATGTAGAAAAAACCTGAAATATCGTTGCGAGAATCAATAAATCTAGAAAGTTCCCTATCACCTCTTTGCTCAGAGTGTTTGGTCTAGAAACTGATGAAAGTATTAGAGAGGTATTTAACGGTATCTTGGAAGAGGAAGATGTTGATTTTATAGATATTACCTTGAAAAAAGACACAACCATTGATGCGATTTCTGCGGCAGAGCATATCTATGGAAAACTCAGACCTGGAGAATTGATTGATGCGCAGTCAGCTTTGGATTATGTGAAAGGGCAGTTCTTGCTCCCTGAGAGAATCTATGTTGGAAATATCGCAAGGAGAAAGATCAATGCAAAACTCAATCTCAAAAAGCCTTTGAAATCCGCTGAGGCTAATATTTTTGATGGAGCAGATCTTGTAGAGGCAGTGAAATATCTTGTCAATCTCTGTAATCAGAAAAAAGGCTTCTATATTGATGATTCTGATCATCTTTCCAACAAGAGAGTGAGAACAATGGGAGAGATCTTGTATTCTCACTTGCAACCTGTGATGAGAAAATTTGTAAAGAGCGTGAGAGGAAAACTTTCCGTTCTCAATATGGAAAATCCGCTTAAAATCACTGATCTCGTAAACTTCAAGATGATTGATAACTCTATCAAATCGTTCTTTGCGACCAGTCAGCTTTCTCAATTTTTGGATCAGATCAATCCGCTTTCTGAAATTGAGCATAAGAGAAGAATTACCGCTCTTGGACCTGGAGGTTTGAAGAGAGAAACTGCGAAATTTGAGGTGAGAGATGTGCATCCTTCGCATTATGGTAGAATTTGTCCGATTGAAACGCCAGAAGGACAGAATATCGGACTTGTAATTTATCAATCTCTCTATAGTAGAATCAATGATGAAGGATTCCTTGAGACACCTGCATTGAAAATTTTTCGTGAAGTAGAACCAAAAGCTGAATCGCTCGTTGGTAGAATCGCTCACCGTGATATTTATGAGCTTGATGCAAAGGGAAATCCTAGCAAGAAAGTGATTATCAAGGAAAATGAAGTGATTGATGAAAAAATCGCTGCTGCACTTGAAAAAACCTATGGGAAACTCAAAAAACCGATCGCTGTAAAGCCGTTCTTTACTGGAGAAATTGAATATATCTCTCCAGAAATGGATGAAAAATGCGTAATTGCCGATGCGACCACTCCTTTGGATGAACATAATAATATCCTTTCTACGAGAGTTGCAGCAAGACATTTTAGCGAAATGGAGACCTTCCATGTGAACGATATTACGCATATGGATGTGAATTTGAGTCAGATTTTTTCTCCTAATACTTCTTTGATTCCTTTTGTAGATCATAACGATGCGGTGCGTGCTTCTGTAGCGACTAACCAGCAAAGACAGGCACTTCCGCTCCTCAAAAATGATGCTCCACTCGTTGGAACTGGACTTGAGAGAGATATCGTAAGAATGACGCATGCGGTGATTAAAGCTGAAGCTGATGGAGAGGTGATTTATGTTGATGGAGGAAGTGTTAAAGTAAAATATAAAGACGGAACGAAAGAATATCAATTGACGACTTTCGTGAGGTCAAACCATAAAACTTGTATTACTCAGGTGCCTTGTGTAGATTTAGGGCAGAAGGTGAAGAAAGGCGATTTGCTCGCAGAAGGACCTTGTTCTGTAAATGGAGAAATGGCAGTTGGAAAGTCACTTAGAGTAGCTTTTATGCCATGGAAAGGATATAACTACGAGGATGCGATCGTAATTTCTCAAAGACTGATCAAAGATGACGAATTGACTTCCATCATGATTAACGAATACGAGATTGAGGTTGCAGAGACCAAGCTCGGCCCTGAAGAAACAACGAATGATATTCCTGGAGTTGCGATGGCGAAACTCGGAAATCTTGATGAGGAAGGAATTATCAGGATTGGTTCTATCGTGAAAGGAGGAGATTTGCTTATTGGTAAGATTACTCCGAAGGGAGAAGGGGAGCTTACTCCAGAGGAAAAGCTGATTCAGGCGATCTTTGGAGATAAATCCAAGAATGTAAAAGATACTTCACTCTATATGCCTTCTGGAAGTGAAGGTAAGGTCGTAGATGTGGTGATCCTTGATGCGAAAAAAGGAGATAACCTCATGGCTGGGGTGAGAAAAAAGATCAAAGTTTATGTGGCTTCTACCAGAAAAATTGAAGTCTGAGATAAGCTTGCAGGTAAGCACGGAAATAAGGGTATCGTTGCGATTGTGGTTCCAGAAGAGAATATGCCATATTCAGCAGATGGAAGACCAGTTGATGTGGTGCTTAACTCACTATGAGTAATTTCTCGTATGAACCTTGGTCAGCTTTTTGAATCTCAGTTAGGTTTGCTTGCAAAAGAACTTGGTGTGAAGTTTGCAGTGCCTACCTTTGGTGGATTTGGTGTAGAAGATATTGTAAAACTTGCTCAGAAAGCAGGACTAGAAGATAAACTCAGAACTACGCTTTATGATGGAGAAACGGGAGAACCGTATGCTCAGCAGGTAACCGTTGGATATATGCATTTGCTCAAGCTCGTGCATATGGTAGAGGACAAAATCCATGCGAGATCCGTTGGTCCTTACTCTTTGATTACTCAGCAGCCGCTCGGAGGAAAATCCAGACAAGGAGGACAGAGATTCGGAGAGATGGAAGTGCGGGCTTTGGAAGCATATTCTGCAGTGTATACCTTGCAAGAAATGCTTACGGTGAAATCTGATGATGTGGTCGGTAGAAATAAGCTCTATGAATCTATTATCAAATCTCAGAAACCAAGAATCTGAGGATTGCCAGAATCATTTAATCTTTTGACCTATCTCTTCAAGGGATTGGGTCAGAATATTGTGGCTTTGACTGCTGATGAACTGGAAACGATTCATCAAGAGAGAATGGAGAAGATAAAAAGCCTTGGACTCTCAGGAATTATGACAGCTTCTCTTGAACATGAGACTGCAACTGATGAAGAAACTGATGAGTCTGAAGACAAGGGAGAAATGATTGGAAAAGTCGTTGAAGACCTTGAAGATTTTGGGCAGATTGAGTAATGAGCGCTTGTTATTGCGAGGCGAATGTAATGAGTCATGGCAATCTATTTGGAAGCAAATTTGGATTGCTTTGCTCGCAATGACGGCAGATATCACCTTTTAACTTTTTATAAGCGGTCCTAATGAACAAAACAAAATTTGATGGATTGATGGTAACTCTCGCTTCTATGGAGGAAGTCGCAAAATGGTCACATGGAGTCGTAGACAATCCAGATACCGTAAACTATAGGACAGGAAAGCCAAAACAAAGTGGACTTTTTTGTGAGTCTATTTTTGGTCCTGTGAAGAACTTTGAATGTAGCTGTGGAAAATATAAAGGAGTCAGATATAAGGGAATTGTCTGTGAAAGATGTGGAGTAGAAGTTACTAGTTCTAGAGAGAGAAGAGTGAGAATGGGACATGTAGATCTCGCTTCTCCAGTTGTGCATGTGTGGTATAAAAACTCTCCATCAGGAGGTATTCACCAGCTTCTTCAGCTTTCAGCTAATGAAATAGATAAAATCCTGACTTTCGTGAAGTATGTGGTCGTAAAAGAGGTAGATGATGCTGTCAAAGATCAGATAAAAGAAAAGATCAGCACTGACTTTGAGGCAACCATGCAAGAACTTGATGAACTCTTCAAAAAAGAGACGGCTTCAGAAAAAGATACTAAGAAACTAGCAGAGGCAAAAAAGCTTTATGAAGAGAATAAAGCTTCATTGGAAGCGGAGTTTGGCAGGGTAAAATCGCTTGTAGCTGATCTTAAGTTTGGGGCGACTGTTTTGGAGTCTGACTACAGAAATATTTTCAGTCAGTTTTCTAAACTAGTTTCTTTCGCTTCTGGACCTGAGGGAATCCTCAAAATGCTTCAAGCTATTGATGTAGAGAAGGAAATCAAGAAGAGAGTAAAAGAGTTCCCATCTATTAGATCAGCTGATCAGAAGAAAAAGGCAATGAGCCTGATTAAACTTTTGATCAATCTCTATGTATCAGGAGTGAAGCCAGAAAATATGATCATCAGAAAGCTTCCTGTGATCCCACCTGATATTAGACCGGTGGTGCAGCTTGATGGTGGAAGATTTGCTTCATCAGATGTGAATCTTTTCTATAGAAGAGTGCTGATGAGAAATATCAGACTCAAGAAGATGATCCAAGTGGGGATGCCTGATATTGTAAAAAAGAATGAAATCAGACTGCTTCAGGAGTCTATCAATAATCTTTTGGTGGGAGAAAAGAATGCCGCTGGTAAAGCAGGAGCAGGAATCAAAGTCTTCAAATCTATTTCCGATATGCTTTCTGGAAAGGAAGGAGTCTTTAGAAAGAACTTGCTCGGAAAGAGAGTGGATTATTCAGGTAGATCAATTATTACCGTAGGTCCAGACTTGAAACTGAGTGAATGTGGGCTTCCGATCTATATTGCAGTAAAGATGTTTACGCCGTTTATTATCGGAAAGCTGATTGAAAAGAAGATCGTTTATACGCCAAAGCAAGCGGAAAAGCTTATCAAAGAAGGAAATCCAACCGCTTTGAAATTCCTAGAAGAAGTGATCAAAGACAAATATGTGCTTCTTAACCGTGCACCAACGCTTCACAGACTTTCTATTGAAGCCTTCAAAATCAAGCTGATGCCTGGTAAAACGATCAGACTTCATCCTCTTGTGTGTCCTGCGTTTAATGCCGATTTTGATGGTGACCAAATGGCGGTGCATCTTCCAATCTCTGATGAGGCTCAAAAAGAAGCTCGCGAACTTATCGCAGCGGACAAGAATATTATCAAACCGGGTTCTGGAGAGCCAACGATTACGCATTCTCAAGATATGGTGCTTGGAATCTACTTCTTGACTGATTTTTTTAATCCAAAATATCCTGATTACAATACCGAAGAGGAATGGAAAGAAAAAATCTATCCTGTAGCCAGATTTGCTTCTTTTGATGAAGTGATGGCAGCGTTTAACAATAAACAAGTGCAACTCAAAGATAAAATCGTGGTTCTTGATGGAAATGAAGTGCTTGAAACTACGGTAGGAAGGGTGATTTTTAATTCTATTTTGCCAGAGAACTATCCGTATGTAAATAGGAAGATGGGAAATAAGGACCTCAAGAGGCTTTTGAGTGAGGTCTTTGACAAATACGATATGGAGACTACGGTAAAAGTTGCTGATGCGATCAAGGATTATGGATTTAAATATTCAACAATTGCTGCAACTTCAATTAATGTGCTTGATATGAAGGTGCCAAAGGAAAAAGAAGATCTTTTGAGAGCTGGTGATTTAGAAACTAATACGGTATTGAAATATTTCTATAAGGGATTCTTTTCTGAAGCAGAGAAACATAGATTGATTGTAAAAATCTGGACTGCAGTGAAAAAGGATGTAGAAGTGAACTTGAAATCTATTATTGGTGCAGGAAATAATCTTTATACGATGATTGATTCTGGAGCGAGAGGTTCTCAAACCCACCTTACGCAGATTTCAGGTATGAAGGGACTCGTAGTGAATCCACAGGGAGAAATTATTGAACTTCCGATTAAATCTTCTTTCGTAGAAGGATTGAAACCAATTGAGTACTTTATTTCAGCTCACTCTGGCCGTAAAGGAAAGGCCGATACTGCCTTGAGAACTGCAGAATCTGGATACTTGACGAGAAAACTCTGTGATGCTTCCCAGGAAATGATCGTGAGAGAAGATGACTGTGGTTCTACCGAATCTATTCTCTATACAAGAGAGGAGGCTGAAATCAAAGGAGAAAAATTCTGAACTTTGATTTATGGTAGAGTGTTGGCTGAAGATGCGATTGATGAAAGAGGAACTGTGATATTGAGGGCAGGAGAAATGGTTACAAAATCAGCTTTAAGTCTGATTGAAACCTCAAATATTACTGCTGTGAGAGTGAGGAGTCCATTGACTTGTCACTGCGTAAGTGGAGTGTGTCAGAAATGTTATGGAATGGACCTTGCTACGAGAAATATGGTAGAAGTAGGAGTGCCAGTTGGAGTAATCGCTGCACAGTCTATTGGAGAACCATCTACTCAGCTTACGCTAGATACCTTCCATGAAGGAGGAGTGGCAGGTTCATCAGAGGCATCTGGTATTGATAGAGTGAAACAGCTCTTTGAGGTGAGGCCGCCAAAGAATCCTGCTGGAATTAGTCCATTTGATGGAACAATCTCTTTTGAAGAGACGCCAGAAGGTGGAAAATTTGGAAAGATGAAGGTGACTTCCGAAATGCAAAAGAAAACTTACCTTGTGAAATCAGAGTATAAGGTTATTGTAAAAGAAGGGGCAGACCTTGCTAAAGGTGCCGTGTATGCGAGCAAATGAGCAAGTAAGCTTAAGATCAAGGAAGCTGGAAAGGTTCTTGAGGTGAATGAAGATTATATCGTGCTTGGAGTGCAGGAAATCTATACCAAATCGCTTGTTGGACTCGCTCCAAAAAAGACTAAAGTTTGAGATAAAGTTTACAAGGGGGAAATTCTGACGACTGGGGCGCTTGATGTGATGGAATACAAGAAAATCGTTGGAGATATTCAGGCTCAGAGATATATTATTACTGAAGCCAAGAGAGTGTATGCTGCGCAGGGACAAGACCTTAACGATAAGCATATCGAAGTCGTAGTGAAACAGCTCTTCTCAAAAGTCTTTATTGAAGATGGAGGAGATTCAAGTTTCATTCCAGGGACTTATGTGAAGTATGAAGAATTTATCAAAGTGAACCGTGAATTGCAGGAGGCTGGAAAGAGACCTTCCCAAGGACAGAGGGTTGCTCTTGGACTGACGACGGTTGCCAAGGAAACTGATTCTTGGATGTCGGCGGCTTCTTTCCAAGAGACGATTAGAGTGATGGTCGGTGCTTCGCTTAGGGGGGCGATTGATCATCTTTCAGATCTCAAGGCAAACGTTATTATCGGTAGGTTATTGCCGGTTGGGGAGAATTATAGGAATATGTTTGGTTATTAATCCTTCTCACAAAAGAGAGAAACCTGATCGGTATGGTCAGGTTTTTCGTTTGGAGAGGGGGAAGGCTTTATCGCTAAGAGGTTGAGCATGGTTGGAGGGGAAAAATGCTTTTCTCGTTTGAGCAATTTTCTTTAGTCTCTCCTTTCCGCTTTGTGAGATTTAAGTCGAGCAGAGGAGGAATGTAGATTGCCACGCTTCGCTCGCAATGACGGGTGTGAGGTCACTGGATTGCCACGCTTCGCTCGCAATGACGGGAGGAGGAATGTGGATTGCTCTAGTTGCTTTGGTCGTTTGCAATATAGGGATCGGTGGAGGGAGTCAGATTTTTTATCTTTTATATTTACAACGAAGGAATGGGGAAGCAAAAATGGTATGTGATATGGCAAGGAACGAAAACGGGGGTCTTCTCCGAATGGAAGGAAGTGGAGGGATTCGTAGCGGGGGTCAAAGGTGCGAAATACAGGGCGTTCGCGACGAAGCAAGAAGCTGAAACGGCGTTGGGGAAATGATGGGAAGCGTATTATGGAGCGGTCAAGAAGGTAGGACAGGAGGCGATCCCGTTTTTTCAGCAGAGCATTGTCGTAGATGCGGCTTGCTCCTCGGCGACCAAAGTAATGGAATATCAAGGCATTGATTTAGCGACGGGGAAGCAAGTTTTTGCGGCTCGTTATGAGGAAGGGACGAATAATATTGGGGAGTTTTTGGCGATTGTGCATGGGCTCGCTTGGATTCAAAAAGAAAAGAAAGCTGACTATGTGCTTTATTCGGATTCCTTGATTGCGATGAAATGGGTCAATGAAGGGCGTTGCAAGACCTCGTTTATCGGGGCTGGGAATGGGAGCAGGATTTGGGAAGCGATCAAAGAAGCTGAGCAATGGTTGGCAGAGCATAAGTTTTCTACCCAGGTTTTGAAATGGCAAACAGAAGAATGGGGGGAGAATCCTGCGGACTATGGCAGGAAATAAAAGTGATTTTGGGTATAAAAGGGGGAAAGGGGCGAGAAATTAGCCCTTTTTTGCGATCTTCTCTTGCAATTAAGGCTGAAAAGTGCATAGTCAGGGTAGCAGTCTTTTTTTATTCTTTTTTTAACTACCAATGAAAAAAGTCAGATTTTTATGGTTTGGTGGGCTTTTGGTGCTGGCAGGAATGCTCTTTGCTGGGTGCGAGAAAGCTCAAGAAGAGAAGATTTCGATCAATACCAAGGATGCGATCAAACTAGATCTTTTCCATGCTGATGGAGAATGAGGCGAAGAGGATTGGGAAAATGAGGATCCTAAAGCTTCAAAGCTGATTCTTCAAGGGCAATTTGAACCGCCGTATCATGGGGATTGCAGCGATAGGGAGCTTCTGATGAAGAAAGGAAGATCAATTGCGGAGCAAGCGAGCGAAATAGAAAACTTGGTTGCCCGCCATAAATGGATCAATGGGTATAATATCCCTGAGGTAGCTGAGGATCAGGAATTGCTACAGTTTGATATCACAAATTTGATGATTACGAAGTATCCTTTGGTTCTCAAGGATTATTATACGTCTGGCAAGGAATTGGGATTCATCAATCTCAAGACAGAAAAGCAAGGAAATGATTTGGTGATTCTTGGACCAAAGGTGAGCACGGGAGACAGCTATTTTTATGTGGATGCGAAGGAGCAAGGTATTGATGAGTTCAAATTTGAAAACCTCAACCAAGATATTAAGCAGAGAGAGGATCGGGAACGGAGGGAAGCTAGGTATTTTGCAAGAGCACTGCACTTTCATTCTAGGCGTTTGCTGGTGAAGATTTTTCAGAGGGGGGAGCGTTTTGACCGCATCGTATTTCATTATCCGCTAGGGGAGGTTACCCTTCAGCTCCCTGCATGGCGTTATGATTGAGGGAACTGTGAAGTTGAGTTTGATGCGTATAGGGTATTTACTGAATCGCCGCTCAGAGTCGTAGCTTCAGGGGTTGATTACAAGCTCGATTTTCATCCGGTGATTTCTGGAGCAGTGATAAAAAGTGCAAGGCTCCTCCAGCTTTCAGAAAAGCAGGCAAGTGGCTATCAATCTCTAGAAGCACTCAAAGCATCGCTTGGGGAGAAGCAGGTCTTGATTGGAAAGCTTCCGTTTAATTACCAGGGATTTGCTGATAGAACGCAGAACGATCTAACTGACAAGACGGCATCAGATTTATTTCGTTTTAAGTTTTTTAAAGAGAGGACGGCTACGGTCAAAGCAGGCGTTCCTTCGCAAGTGGCGTTTAAGATCCCTGAAGAAGGGAACTATCTTTTGCTCGTGGAGAATGATAATGGGCAGCTTTATGCTTTCAATTTTACGCCGAGAGCCGAGAATGCCCATGCTGTAGTCAAGAATGATAAAGAGGCAATGACGCTCACTATCGTGCATGATTGGCTTTTGACAGGGCAAGGGCTTTCTGGGCAGTTGGACCGCATCCTCGGAAGTGGGAACTATACGTTGGAGGTGAGTTCACTTAAAGAGGCGAGCTTCCCTTCTAAGTATTGAGGTGTGTATAGAGAGGAAGGGAAAGAGTATTATCCTGAAGGGCAGTATGTGAAGATCGCCTATTTTATTGCTCCTAATAAGCACTACACGGGGAATTTGGAAATCTTGGATCTTGACGGCAAGAAGTATCATCATGCGGTAGATTTTTTTGTAGAAAAGATAGGTGATGCAAGGATTTCTCGTGATTTGTTTTCTCAGAAGTTGAATGTATTACCGAGTGAAGGCTATCGAGCGGACAAGATAAAAGTAGGCTCTAAAAATGCCAGAGAACTCAAGATTTATACCCAAGTTTGTGAGGTAAAGCAAGAGGGGGATTTTTCTGATGCGAAAAGGAAGGAACTGCTTCCGCCTCGCAAATCGCATAATGAGTATGATGATTACGACTATAGGAACACTTTGGGAGAGTTGCACTTTTTTGACTGCAAGGGGAAGATTGAAGAACACACGGTGCCGGTAGAGAAGTTTGAGTATCGAAAGAGGATTGATCGTGAGCGAGAGCTCCCATCAAGTGTGAAAACGGTGCCGTATTTCCGTATGAGTTTCGATAAAGGCATGAAAGATGCGAAGTATTATATGAGGAGTCCTGTTTGACTTTTTGCTAAGGTGGCACCTTATCAGGAATTGTTGATCCGAGGGGTAAATTTTGCGGACGGGGCTGCGGTGCAGCAGGGAGAGCTTCAGATTTTTGATGATAAGGGAAAACTGCTCAAGAAGGATCAGCTTTGAGCTAGTGGTTATGTTTTCTCGCTGAGTGGAGTAAGCTCTGAGTATTTCTTTGTCCGCTATCAGGATAAACAGAAGAAGGCTGACACGTTTCTTATTGCAACGGTAGATGGAAGGACAGACTTTAACGAAAAACGTGCGATTAGTGCGTCTTGGCTGATGCCCGAACAGACTGATCAACAAGAGGATTGGTATGAGAGGCGTGAGTCGCTTAAGATTTATGGCTATACGGATAGGGGACTCTATAGACCTGGAGATACGGTACATTTTGCTGGGTTTGTTCAGGATGTTGCGAAGGTGGCTAAGGATGGAACGAACGGAGTCCAGACAGGGTTTGTGATCGTTGAAATAACTGACTACGAAAGTGATGATAATAAGAAAATCGTTTTGTCCAAATTAGATGAATTTGGAGGGTTCGAGGGATCCTTTACCTTGAATGAGAGTAGCCCGCTTCGCTATTATCATATCAATTTTCATTATGCGCTGGACAAGGATAAGATGAGCGTAGAAGATTTTGGTGGAGATTGGGAGGCTCGAGAGAATTATAGAAAGACGCATCCTGTGCTTTCTTATTGGTCGGATTTTCATGTAGATGAGTTTCAAAAGCAGACCTTTAGTGTGCAAGTCAAAAAGGAGGTCAAGGATAAGCAGCTTTATCTTGAGTTGACGCCATCTTATTATATGGGAGGAGAATTGAAGGATTATGATCTGAATTTAACCTATTCTTTGGCGGCTAACCAATCATGCTCTGATTGTCGGTGGAGAGAAAGTAGCGACTACTACTATAACTATGTAGCGGATTCTTCTTTTTCTCGAGGCGGAAGCTATGAAAAGGAGCATCTCACCGGTGGTGCCGTTCTTTTCCAGATGGGGGATTTAGAGAAGCTCCCGTATAAGGGAGAGAAGCTTAAGCTCCAAGTGCAGGCTTATGTTAAAGATAACCTTTCTGATGAGACCCGTATGAGTGTAGAGTATTTAGATATTGATCCAGAAGTGAAAATTGGGCTTAATGGCTATGCGTATGATTGGATTGATAGTAGTAGCTTGAAAAATTATCGTCTAACCTCAAGAATAGAGAGCAATCTCAATAAAGTTGCTGAACTTAGCTATGAATGGTATTTTAGACCGTTTGGGTTTGAGCAATCGGTTGATACGGAAGGGACTTTCTATTATATCAACGGAAGCAAGCTTCAGCTCGTTCAGTCTGGAACTTTACAACCAAAATCGGAAGTCAGCATTCCTTTGCTTTTTGAGCGTTATCAAGGAGGTGAGTATTTCCTTAGAGTTGTTTCCAAGGACAAGTATGGCGTAGTCAATGGAGAAGTAGATAAGAATATCTATTACTACGATAGCAAGTTTGATAAAGGGTTCCAAGGAGATATGGAGAATAACTATGCTCTTCATGTGCAGATTCCAAAGAAGAATTATGAGATTGGAGAAAACATTCCGATCAGTATCAATCCTTATATCAAATGAGCAACGGCTCTGCTTACCGTAGAGAGAGGAAATCAGATCTTGGAGAAAAGGGTTGTTCGCTTAGATGGAAAGCCGCTTACCTTGGCTGCGAAAGAGGATTTTTATCCGAATGTGCAGGTGAGTGTTACTGAGTTTGTAGGGGAGCAGGTTAATAGTCAGCTTGGAGGTAGTGGAGAACAAAAGAGAAAGGAGCCAGCTTTTTTTGCCTGATATGCGGAAGCGCTCATTCAAGAGAAGCTTAAGGACATTACTATCAAGATGGAGACGGATAAAGCAGAATATCAGCCTTGAGAGAAGGTGAAACTCAAGATTTTTACTACGGATTATCAAGGTAAGCCACTTACGGCGAGGGTTTCGCTGAGTGTTGTAGATAAAGCTTTGAGCGATCTTTATGATCTGATTAAGGATCCGATTCCTTACTTCTATAATAGAATTGGTAGCAGTATCGGGAACTTTGGAAACTGGAAGAACCTCTATTATGCCTTGAGGACCTTCTTTGCTGATGGAGAGAAAGGTGGATGAGGAACGGATGGGACTTTGAAGAATTTGAGGAAGAAGTTTTATGATCTTGCATTCCGAGATGCTGCGATTATTACTACAGGGGGAAAGGCTGAGCTTAGCTTTACCCTACCGGATAATCTTACGACTTGGATGCTCGATGCTGTTGCGGTTTCTCGTCAGAGTCAGCTCGGGACTTCAAGAGCTTACTTCAAAGTGAATCAACCTTTGGTAGTAGAGGCGAATTTGCCGACCTTCCTTACCATTGGAGATCAAATTACGCTTCCACTCAAACTGGTTGCTTCTCCAGCAAAGCTGGCTCCATGAACAGAAGCGGTCCTCAAAGGTGTCGTAAAAGATGAAGCGTGAACCGTGCTCCAGTCTTTTGAACAGAAGAGGAAAGTCAATGAAAAATTCTGAATCCAGATTTCAGTTGGTGAACAGTTCTTTGATCAGCAGTGGGTGACGATTGAAGTCGAAGCCAAAGCAGGAAACTTTCACGATGCTGCTCAGTGGAAGATCCCGGTAAGGACTGAGGGGCTCGTAAATAAGAGTTTCTCACTTGAACAGCAGAGGAGCGGTGAACGTTTATTTACCTTTGATGATGAGGTGGTGAGGGGAAAACTCGTCGCTCGTCTGGCTCCATTCCCAAGTTCTGTCTTGGCAGAACCGTTTCACTATTTACTCTTCTACTCTCCAAAGAGTCCTTCTGAGTGGCTCGTTAAGACGGCTCAAACTGCACTTGAGGCAGAAAGCTTGACCAAAGCAGGACTCTTGACTGGAGATTTGGTGCAGAGTGGAGCTATTCGTCTCGCAGAAGGTAAAAAGATGGCAATCTCTGAACTTTTAACGGCGGTGCTTTTCCAGCTCAAGGGCAGACAAGACTGGGATGGCGGAATCAAAGAACAAGATAGAAGTGATTATCCGTCTCGTTTTTGGGAGCAGAAGAATACTTCTTCACTCTTGACGAGTATCTCAACCTATGCCTTACTCGAGACGATGAAGACCAATGGATATGCTAACCTTGTGCCCAAAGATTTCTCAGAGAGGCTAGAGCGTTATCTTGCGAAGCTTGGAAGTGATTCCCCAGAACTTTATCTTTACTATCTCGCTCAGAGGAAGACCAACCTCGCATCGATAAATACGGCACTCGTTTCACAACTTCAGAAAAAGTATCCAAATAATATCGCCATTCAGGCTTTAAGCTTTTATCTCCTTGCACAGAATGCTGGAGAGGCAGATGCGATTCGCTTAGCTCAGAGCGTGGAGAAGCTTTTTGAGCAGGCGTTTGCTCAGGGACGCTATTTTGAAGGGGTGCCACTCACTTCGCTTGAGGGATTAGCTCCTGAATTGGCTGCTTTGGCAGAGGTGGCCGGCGATCGTAATACTCATTTATCGCTTGATCTCAAAGCTTTACAAGGGTTCTATCTGAGAGGAGTTCTTAAGCTCCATACTAGATTCCCAAAGCAAGAGCATTTTACGAACCAGATCTCGAGTCAGATTCTTTCTCTTCTCAAATCCAGAAGTGCGTATGGACTCTGGAGCTGGTCGTCTACGACAAACTTTGCTGTCTTGACTGCTCTCAATGCTGCACTCACCTCTTACTATCAGCATCAAAGTCAGACAACTCATTGTGTGCTCCAGGTGGGGAATACGAAGCTCGAGCTTGATGCAGGGAAGACTTGTGTAGAAAAGAGTATTCCGTTTGAGCATACCAAGGATTTGAAGGTGCAACGGTCCTGTGAAGGTCCTGCCTTCCTTGATCTCCAAGTCAACTCTTTACTCAAAGATATTACCAAGAAGAAGACCGAGCTTCACAATGTGGAGAAACTCACGTTTGCGTATCCAGCAACGGCTCAAATCGGTGAAAAGATTCCTCTTAAGGCGGGATTCAAAACGCTCAAAGAGGCTCAGAATTTGACTGTTGAATTTACGATCCCTTCCAGATTTAAATTCTGGTCCAATCTCCAAGTGGCAGAGAATAGCTTTGAGAAGGGAATCTTTGACTTTGGAAATGATCGAGCGTGCTTTCCAGACTTTTATGAGTTTAGGTTTGATCGTGTAATCCTTAACTATGGCACGATGAAGGCTGGTAAAGAATGTAACTTTACCTTTTATGCGGTGAATGCGTTTGATGGGCAGTTCGTCTACCCACCAAGCAAGCTTTATGAACAGCAGGCTACACAAGTATGGTGAAGTAGTAAAGTAATCAGGAAATAAATTCTGAATCTCTCCTCGTTCGGCTGGGAAGTCTTCGGTTGGGGTTTTCTCGGCTGGGTGAGGAGGGAAAATGGAGCTGCTCTTTAGTGAGCAAAAGAGATGAAGTAGTGTTTTATCTTATTTACGTAGAAAATATGAAGAACAAATGGAAATGGATGATGGTTGCTGGTCTTTTGCTTGTGGTGGCTGGAGGTATTTTCTTTTGGATTCGTAGTGATCGTGTAGCTACGAGGCGTGAAATGATCCTAAAAGATAGAGCATGTCTCCTAGGCTATACCAAGTTTCTCCATTGTTTTATAGGGGATACTTTGCAGGGAACTCAGGAGTGTAAGGACTCTTTCACTCCAGAAGAAAAAGCTTTTATAACTCAATGTTCTTCTTACTTTATACAGAACTATAAATTGAGTAAATGTTCTCGTAAGGGGGATAAGAAATTAGCATCTCTGGCTGAACTTCCTTCAGCAGATCAGTATTCAACCTTGTATACCTACGGATGTATGCTCTCTACCTTGTATGATTTTTAGGTTCTCGTTTCAAGCTGTTTATATTTTAGGTTTTGCAACTCGGGCTCTCTCGCTTTTTGTGAGGATTGGCTCGGGTTGCTTTTTTTGTAGAGGTTCGGCATGATGAGGCGTGGGGGGAGGCACACTCAGCAAGCAGTCGACATCCTGTGCAACTCCTCCTGGTATGTGTTGCAAACCCTTGTTAGCGTAGCTGGATTTAGGTTTGCAGGGCTTGCAAGGGGTCGGAAAGGATCATTTTTGGGGCTTGCATGAGCTGCAAGTGAAGAAAAAGGGGTCTTTTTTGCTGTTGCACGGTGTGCAAACTATCAGCGAAGGTCCTTTTTGATTGTTGCACGGTGTGCAAACCTCCTGCGAGGGTCCTTTTTCACTCTTTGCATGGGTTGCAAACTATTTGCGAGGGGGCTTTTTCACTCTTTGCACGGGCTGCAAACTATTTGCGAGGAGGCTTTTTCACTCTTTGCACGAGCTGCAAACTCTCTGCGAGGGGTCTTTTTTGCTCTTTGTAAAGGATATAAAAGGTTATAATTAACCATTGAGAGAGGTACTTGTTCGCTCTGAGTGATATTTAGGTAAGAAAGGTGTGATTTTGGAGCACTGTCCTCTTGTATTTCTATGAGAAGTTCTTAGAATGAGCCTCGCTATAATAAAAATTTAAAAAAATTGAAGTGCTTTTCTCTGAGAGAAAGGAGCTTCTGGAGTTAGAAGAGGGACTCTATGACTCCTACTCTTCAACGAAGTGTACGGACTTCATTTGAGGGGTAGATTTTCCCTCCCCCCTTTCTTTTTTATTTGATTTTCTTATTTCTCATGAAAAGGCACGTATGGTATTGTCTGGCTCTTGTTCTCCTTCTCGGGGCTCTTGGGGTTGTATTCTCGTTTTCTGTAGTCAGGGAAACGGTCGTCTGAAAATTCCTCTGATATTGGTTTATTCTTCATAACGAACATACTTCTTCTCAGCATTCAGAGGTGATTCCACAAGTTATCTGGCAAAAAAGGGCGAAGTATGGAGATCAAGTGATTATTTTACCTCAAGAAGGAGAGATTCCTTTGGATGAGTACATTAGAGCATCACAACAAGCTCGTGTGCAAGAAGGAGGACTCCCGAGTTTTATGATAGAATATCCTCGTTTTTCTTCCCTTCTTCGTGATGCAGGGTTTGTGATTGAGGCGGTTTCTGGAGGGATTCCCTTCTGACTTCATGCGTATTTACAAGGGGATGATATGATCGAGTTGCCATCTTTCCCGATTGAGACGAAGCCGTATGCAATCTATGCTGAGGGAGAGAGAGAAGGCGTTGGAGGAGAAGGGTTCCGTTATCCGTGTGTGGCGTATCTTAGAAGTGCGACTATGAACTCTGGGGTAGATCCTCGTTGTTTACAGGTTCTGATTAATAGGCAGGGCGACGATCTTCGTCTGTATTTCGATGCGTATACGGGAACGGTGCTCAAAGTAAGTCCAGTGGCTTCTCCGTTAGAGCATTAGTATAGAGTGTTTTTAGCAAGATGACTAGCAGGTGTTTATCCCATGGGATAGGCGGTTGCTGGTCATTTTTTTTGATGGTCCTTTTAGAATCGAACCTCTGGAAAGAGAGGGGATTTTTGATTTTGGGCTTGAAGATGAAGGCTCAATCCTTACCCTTTGGGAAGTTTCCTCTTTGTGATGAAAGGGGGGTTTAGTTGTTGGGGTGTTGGTCATGCTACTGAAATGGTGAAAAAAAGTCTGATTTTTCTTTCTGGTGGTCATTGGGATTTGGGTGCTGGGGAATTTTTGCTATAGGGTGCCGCTTCCAGAGCTTGAGAGGCAGGTCCTCAGAGGGATCAACGGGGAGCTTCTCCAAGGGCTGAGGGAGCTTCCGTATGCGAGTCCTGAAGAAGTGCCTGAAAATCTCAAGCGTGCGGTCGTGCGTGTGGAAGATCGTAGGTTTTATTGGCATCTGGGGGTTGATCCGATTGCGATTTTGAGGGCGATGCGGTTCAATTTGACGAGTATTGGGAAGGTGCAAGGGGCGTCCACCTTGCCTCAGCAACTTGTGAAACTCACTGAAAAGGCATATCACAGGAGCTGGAAGCAGAAGCTGTGGGAGATGGGGCTTGCGTTCAATCTCTCTTTACATTATTCCAAGCAGGAGCTCCTCTTGGCGTATCTGAATCAGGTAGAGTTTCTCAATGGCGTGCGTGGCTACAGGTCTGCGTGTTTGAGTTATTTTGGGAAGGAATGTGGAGCGCTGTTTCCTTCAGAGTTGAGTTTTTTGATTGCAACGGCTCAGACAGGGAAGAATCCTTTGAGGCAGGGGGATTTTCAGCTCATAAAAGCGAAAGCTGAAGCACTTTGTCAGGTGGCCTTTACCAAAGAGCAATGTGATAGATGGGAAGAGCTTCCTCCGCTTTCAGCAAAAGCGTTGCTTCTCCAGCCCAACCGTTCGGTTTTTCAGTTTTCTGACTATTATTTATGAGGGGACTGAGCAAAGGGACAGGATTCTTCGTTTGAAGTTCCTTTGTATGAGCGTATTGAGCAGGTGATTTCCTCTAGTGAGCATTATAGGCAGCAGATGCAGATGGAGGATTGTTGTGTATTGGTATTGGATGCGGCGGGTGAGGTGCGTAGCATGAATACGTGTAGACCGTTTTATGAGAAAGAGCAAGGGATGGTCAATGGCTGTCTGAGTAAGAGGCAAACCGGATCTGCGATTAAACCGTTTCTTTATTTGTTTGCGATGAATGCATTACCGTATACGGGAGGGACAAAGATTGTGGATGAGCCGGTCTCTTACTATTTAGATGAAGAGCACATTTATAGTCCGAAGAACTTTTCGCTCACCTATCATGGAGAAGTATCGCTTGCAGATGCGTTGGGGAATAGTTTTAATGTCCCTGCGGTGAAGCTCTTGCACGAAGTCGGGATTGAGGAGTTTATTGCCTTTATCAATCAGCTGAGGCTCCGCTTCTGAGGAACAAGGCAAGAAGTTATCACTGAGGAAGGAAAGGTCTTTAATGCCCAGCATTTGGGGCTTTCGGCAGCACTCGGGACCTATGAGCTTTCTCCGTTAGAGTTTGCACAATTTTGGAGGGTTTTCTTGGCGGGAGCTGAGGATGGGCTTGTTGCTTCCAAGGTCATTGATGAGGTATTTGCTATTTTGTCTGAGAATCGTCATAGGGTGGTCAGTTTTTGAATTGATAACTATTTGGATGTGGCGTGATGGGCAGTTAAATCAGGGACTTCTAGGCATTTCGTCGATGGTTGGACCTGTGGAGTGAATCGTGAAAAGCAGCGTATTGTCTGTGTATGGGCGGGAAATTATGATGCTACTCCTATGAAGGAGAGTGGAAGTGTGACTGCAGGTTATTTGTGGAATTTGGTTGTGCGTATGCTTTAGCTGTGTGGTTTGAGTAGGGGAGGGAATAGAGGAGCAGTTGGAGCGTGCTGTTATTCTCCTCTTGAAATCAAAGCTCTAATGCTTATCTTTGCTTTGTTTATTCTTGATAACTAGGGATGTGAGGATTTTTGGGGAGGTTTAGTTTTTCGGTCTGTCTCGGAGAGTAGTTTCAACAGAGGAAGTCTGATTTTTTAACTTTTATTGATACAAGCAATGCTAGAGAAATATAGTCCAAATGAGATAGAAAATAAACGATGAAAGCTCCGAGAAGAGAAGGGGTATTTTAGAGCGACAACTGATGCTGAGAAAGCGAACTTCAGTATTGTGATTCCTCCTCCAAATGTGACCGGAATCCTCCATATGGGGCATGTGCTGGATGAAGCGATCCAAGATGTATTGGTGAGGTGGAAAAGAATGTCTGGATTCAATACTCTACGAATGCCAGGAACCGACCATGCAGGAATCGCTACTCAGAATAAGGTAGAAAGAGCTTTAGCTGAAGAAGGGAAGACCAAAGAGGACCTTGGAAGAGATGAATTTATCAAAAGAACTTGGGAGCGAAAAGAAAAGCACGGTGGGATTATCACTCAGCAACAGAGAAAACTTGGAGCATCACTCGATTGGGAAAAGGAAAGATTCACGATGGATGAAGGGCTTTCTGCAGCAGTGAGAGAGATTTTCGTGAAACTTTACCATGATAATTTGATTTATCAGGGGGAATATATGGTAAACCGATGTCCGAGGTGCGGAACTGCACTTGCTGATGATGAAGTGGAACATGTGGATTCTGAAGGGCATTTCTGGGAGATCGCCTATCCGATTGTAGGAACAGATGAAAAGCTGATCCTTGCGACTACGAGACCTGAAACGATGCTCGGAGATACGGGAGTTGCGGTGCATCCTGAGGATGAAAGGTATCAACATTTGATCGGGAAGAAGGTGCTTTTGCCACTGATGGATAGAGAAATCCCTATCGTTGCCGATGAATATGTAGATAGAGAGTTTGGAACTGGGGTGGTGAAGATGACTCCTGCTCATGATCCAAATGATTTTGAGGTGGGGAAAAGGACAGGACTGGAGATTATCAATATTTTCACTCCTGATGGAAAAGTAAATGAAAACTGATGAAAATACGCAGGTTTGGATCGCTTTGAGGCTAGAAAACAGATTGTAGCTGATCTGGAGGCTGGGGGGTATCTCGTATTAGTGAGGAAACATCAGCATGCTGTTGGGCATTGTTATAGGTGTGATACGATTGTAGAACCTCGCGTTTCTAAGCAGTGGTTTGTAAAGATGAAACCGCTCGCAGAACCAGCACTAGAAGCGGTAAAATCCGGGAAAATCAAAATCCAGCCTGAAAGATGGGTGAAAGTCTACTATCATTGGCTGGAAAATATTAGAGATTGGTGTATTTCTAGGCAGATTTGGCGAGGACATAGAATCCCTGCTTGGTATGGACCTGATGGGAAGGTTTTCGTGGCAAAAAGCGAATCTGAAGCGAAAAATCAGGCTTTGGCTTTTTATGGGAAAGAAGTGAGTTTGGAGCAGGAAAATGATGTGCTTGATACTCGGTTCTCCTCTGCCCTTTGGCCATTTTCAACGATGGGACGACCAGAAAAAACTGAACTTTTGGAACATTTCTATCCGACTTCAACCCTCGTAACGGGAGCAGACATCATCTTTTTTCGAGTAGCAAGAATGGTAATGTTTGGACTGTATGAGATGAAAGATGTGCCGTTTCACGATGTGTTTTTCCATGGAATAGTGAGAGATGAGCTGGGAAGGAAAATGTCCAAATCGCTTGGAAATTCGCCTGATCCTTTGAAGTTGATTGATGAATATGGAGCAGATGCGATCAGATTTACGATGATTTACAATACTTCCGCTGGTCAGGATGTGCATTTCTCTGAAAAGCTGATTGAAATGGGGAGAAACTTTGCAAATAAGGTTTGGAATGCGACGAATTTCGTTTTGATGAATTTGGAAGGCTTTGATCCAAAACAGGTGAAAAAATCAGATTTAGCTTTTGAACTGGTGGATCAGTGGATTTATTCAAGACTGAATACTGCGATTGCGGAAACGGAAAGCTATTTGAATAAATATGCTCTTGATGAGGCGGCGAAAGTCGTATATGAGTTTATCAGGGGAGATTTCTGCGATTGGTATGTAGAAATGGCAAAGGTGAGGCTCTATATGAATGATGACATTCAGAGTAAGCAAACTGCACAATGGGTGCTTTGGGAGGTGCTAGAAAGTGCTTTGAGACTGCTTCATCCGTTTATGCCGTTTATCACTGAGGAGCTGTGGCAACATGTGAAAACTGAGGGAGAAACGATTATGCTCCAGTCTTTTCCAAAAAGTGAAAAAAATCTGATTTCTGCTGAGGTGGAAACTGCGATGGCTTGGCTCCAAGAGGCGATTACTGCTTTTAGAAATATCAGAGCTGAAGCGAATATCAATCCATGAAAAGTCGTTCCTGCTTTGATCAAAACTGCCGATCCAGAGGAAATGAAGATTTTGACTCAAAATAAAGCCTTTTTGATGAAATTGGCGAAATTGGAAAGCTTGGACTTTGGTGCAGAAATCGTGAAACCTGAACTTTCAGGAGTAAGAGTCATTGGAAAGTCAGAATTGATCGTGCCTTTGCTTGGACTTTTGGATTTGGAAGCGGAAAAAGAAAAAATTATGGCTCAAATTGCTAAGCTTGAACAGGGATTAGCTTCTTGTGAGAGGAAATTGGCTGATGAAAGTTTTGTTTCCAAGGCTCCTGCACAGGTGATTGAGAGAGAAAAGGCGAATCAAGCGGATTATCAGCATAAGATTGAGAAGCTGAAAGAGAACTTAGCTCATTTAGGGTAAAGAAAAATTTCTCCTTTGGGAAGCGAGCAGAATTATTACGAGAGGGATTCTATGTTTTTCACGTTTATTGTGTGTTTTGCATGTTTTTCGTTTAATAGTGTTTTTATTATTTGATGTTGTCTTTTAGATATTTTTCTGTATCTCATGCTTGTCTTGAATGGAGATTCTCTGGTTCAGTTTCCTAATGGTTTATTTAATTTATGCAATTAAATATGGAGCATTATAAAAAATATATCTTATTAGTACTAATATGATTTATTCGATATCTTAATAGATTTGAAGAGAGATATTATAGCGATTGAAAATTGCAACATAGAAAAAAATATGTGTTTTGAAGATTAAAAGAAGAAGAGAGATATTATGAAAGTTGATGACTTGAATCTAGATCATTATTTAAATCCTGAAAACGTATTTTTCTTATTAGGTATTATGAAAATTGAAATCTAGAATGTATTGAAGAGTGTTGATGAAGGTGGGTAAAGCATCAGGAAAATGGATTGGTTGAAGAAACCTGATTTTATTCGAATAATATGAAAAAAACTTTGCGACGGAATTATTATCATAATTGAGAATTGAAATCAAAGATAAAATATAATGAATGAATAAAGTTAGAAGAGAAATTTTTTGATGAGAATCAACATCTTAAAATATATTATATTTATAAAGATTGACTAAAATATGAGAGATATGAATATGCTCCATTAGATGATGAACTTATTACAAAAACAATTTATTGAGATGAATATAAGATCGAAGTTTACTATTCAAAATGAATTGAAAAATATAAATATATATATAAATGTCTAGATACAACTATAACCCCAAGACAATATTCTTTTTTCCCAGATCGTGTAGAAAAATAACCTTGTTTTAATTTTTATAAATTGTTTGGTTTTATTAAGATATGAAAGATGG
>ERZ773010.166-NODE-166-length-50865-cov-25.669986_pt1 | contig 50865 bp, 52 predicted proteins | sample MGYA00580842_ERZ773010 | MGnify/ENA primary metagenome ERZ773010 (study PRJEB29015, sample SAMEA2737982) | human oral metagenome | biome: human oral; feature: human-associated habitat; material: dental | place: China | collected 2107 ... | reverse complement strand
GCGTCACCGAAATTATGAGCCAGAACGGTTCGACGTCGATGGCAGCGACCTGTTCGAGCTGTTTGGCGTTGATGGACGCTGGCGTGCCTCTCTCGGCGCCGGTTAGCGGTATTGCCATGGGTCTCATGATGGACGGTGATACGCCGTACGTACTGAGTGACATTGCTGATGCTGAGGACTTTGCCGGTGATATGGATTTCAAGGTGACTGGTACAGCCAAAGGTATTACGGCGCTGCAGATGGATATGAAGGTGCATGGTTTGCCAGTGGCAGTGCTGCGCCAAGCGATTGAGCAGAGCAAAGCTGGCCGGGCACATATTTTGCAGCACATGCTGAGTGTGCTGGCTGCGCCACGTGATCAGCTCAGCCCGTACGCGCCGCGGATTGAAAAGCTAAAAATTGATCCAGATAAAATTGGTGCTGTCATCGGCAAGGGCGGCGAGATGATTAACAAGATTACCAGCGAGACTGGTGCCGAAGTCGACATCAAGGAAGACGGCTTGATCACCATCGCCAGTCCGAATGGTGAGTCGATCGAGAAGGCGCTAAACTGGATCAAGAGCCTGGTTGAAGAGCCGGAAGTTGGCAAAATCTATGAAGGCAAGGTCGTCAGCATCAAGGATTTTGGAGCATTTGTGAATATTCTGCCGGGGGTTGACGGGATGGTGCATATCTCAAAATTAGCTGAAGGTCGGGTTGCCAAGGTCACCGATGTAGTGAAAGAGGGGCAAATTGTGCGAGTAAAAATCACTGGCATTGATGAGCGCGGTAAGATTAACTTAACAATGATCGGCTTGTAACTTTTGCTTTTTGGCAAAATACGATACAATGGTGAAATATAATACTAATTGAGGGGGATTATGGACGATAAGAATAATAAGAACGTACCACAACCGACAGTAACACCGCCGGCAGCAACTGACCAACCTGCGCAACCAACACCGCAGCCACAGCCAGCCCAGCCCGTGCCGGCAGTGCCACCGATGCCACAAATGCAGCAGCCCGCAGTACCGCAAATGCCCGGTGCAGCACCACTACCTCCAAAGAAAGGTCTCAGCAAGGGCGCACTATGGGGTATTATTGGCGGCTCAGTTGGCTTGATCGTTGTTGTCGTTGGTATCGTGTTGGCGGTTATCTTCCTTGGTGGCCCATCAAAAGCCGACTACCAGGAAGCACTGAAAACACTAGAGGAGTTCACTAACCACAAGATTACAGCACCACTTCAGTCTTCAAATAGTGACAATATAAAGAAGCGGGTTGAAGAGTCAATTAGCCGTGCCGATACTATGATGAAAAAGCTTGAATCATCAAAGATTATGCGCGACGGAGAGACAAAAAAATCCTTTGGCGAATATAAAGCTGCGTACGACAAAGTACGTCCGAACATGGAAAAGATTGCTAGTGTGGTAGAGAAGTTACAGAGCTACTCTAAGAAGTGTTCGCTAAACAACTTTAATTATTTTGGCAAGCCAGCGGATGAGGTAAAGAAGCTCTATGATGAAAAGATGAGCGATTGCTATCAGCTGCTCGATAATGTTGCCAAGTCCGAGGAAAAGGAACTACAAGACTTTGCAAAAAAGATGACAGAGTATTACAAGGCGTTTGGTGATTATCTCGTAGCGCGAGCTAATAAAGATTACAGCGCTAGGGCACCGAAGCTGGCGTCAGGAATTAGCCCATTATCTACCTTCACTAAAAACATCAAGGATTCTAACATAACAAAGCATCAGGAAGCCTTTGTTGAGCTCGTGAAGAAAAAAGCTGAGAATTAATTTTGCCTCAGCAGCAAGCAAAACACCTCGCATAGTGACGAGGTGTTTTGTATAATAGAAATATGGATGAGGCAGCACGGCTGGAGGTTTTGGCGGCAGAGATTATCACTCATGATATTTGTCATGATCTGGCAGAGCAGGCGACACAGCTGGTGATGGGTGATGGCCGAGTTGACGCAGACATTGTATTCATCGGTGAAGCGCCAGGAAAAAATGAAGACCTTCAGGGCAAACCATTCGTTGGGGCAGCCGGCACATTCCTTGATGAGATGTTGGCCGCGGCCCAGTTACGTCGCCAAGACATCTACATCACCAACATTGTTAAATATCGACCGCCAAATAACCGTGATCCGCTGCCGGAGGAGAAGCGCGCTTTTTGGCCGTATCTGATGCGACAGCTGCAAATTATTCAGCCAAAGGTAGTCATCACATTGGGTCGACATAGCGGTATGGCATTTATTCCTGACTTGGCGATCTCGCGTGATCATGGTAATCCGCGCTGGGCACAGTTCAATGAGTTAAAGTTCTTGGTAATCCCGCTGTATCATCCGGCAGCAGCGCTGTATAACGGAGCATTGCGCCAGACGTTGATTGAGGATTTTGTGCAGGCGGCGCAGTTGGCTGTCAAGGCGAGCGTTTGAGCTATTTTTGACAAGAGCTGGTGCCCCGTGCTATAATGAACCACAATTGTTAAGGGATAGAATTTGCCGTATCTTATCGTTTCTATCACTTGTCATTCTAATTTTGCAAGGTATTTATTTTTATAAAAGGAGAACAATACGCATGGGCCAGAGACGACTTGCGACGCCGAAGGGCGATGATCAGTCAAAACGACCAGCTACAAAAAAAAGTAATACGGCGGTGATGAATAGCACGAGTACTCGTAAAGGCGAGGTCTTTCGAGCGCAGCGACGAACGAGCGAGAATGTCAATCTCAGGGCATCGCAGCATCTGATCGACATTCCGGTCAATAAATCGGTTTACAATGGCTATGGTGGTGAGCAATTTAGCGCCAAAATGCAGCCAAAACGGACTCGTGGCGGCAAGCCAAAGCTAAGGATCATTCCAATCGGTGGCGTTGGCGAGATGGGCATCGGTAAAAACATGAACGCCATTGAGTATGATGATGAAATTATCATTGTGGACATGGGATTTTTGTTCCCGGGGAGTGACTATCCAGGTATTAACTACATCACACCGGATATCACGTGGTTGGAAGAAAATAAGCACAAGATCAAGGCACATGTGTTCACTCACGGTCACCTTGATCATATTGGGTCATTTCGGCATTTTATCCACCGGATCCCAGCACCGGTCTATGCGTCGAAATTCACCATCGGTATGCTAGATAAGTCGATGGCGGATGCGAATACTGATTTCCAGCCGGACTTTCGGGTAATGGATCCATTGAGCCACGAAGTTGTTCAAGTATCGAAGCATTTTTCTGTGGAATTGGTACGAGTAAACCACTCTATTCCAGATTCGACTGCGGTGGTGATCCGGACGCCACTCGGTGTGGTGATTGATTCTGGTGACTGGCGGTTTGAGGAAAGTCCGGTTGACGGCCAGAAATTTGACCTCGAACGCATGACAGAGATTGCCGCCAAAGAGGGAGTGTTGATGTTCATGAACGAATCAACCAACTGCGAATCAGAGGGGACGCACACGCACACCGAGTTTGATATTCAGTATTCTATCGGTCAGGTGATGGATAAGTTTAGTAATAGTCGAGTGATTTTGAGCTGTTTCTCATCGCAGGTGCACCGCTTGCAACTGATTTTGGAAGAAGCATACAAGCATGGGCGCAAGGTAGCATTTGCCGGCTTTTCGATGATCCAGAACTTGGAGGTGGCGCTGCGCTCGGGAACTATCAAGATCCCGAAAAATACCGTTATGAAAATGGAAGACATCATCAAATTGCCAGACAGCCAGATCACTGTAGTTTGTACTGGTTCACAGGGTGAGTTTAATGCTGTGCTGAGTCGTATGGCAACTGGTGCACATAAATACATGAAGATTAAAGGCTCTGATGTGGTAGTATTTAGCTCCAATCCAATTCCGGGTAATGAGAAAAACGTGGTGCGAACGGTTGATGGCTTGATGCGTGAGGGCTCTGATGTGATTCAGAATGGCAAGACGCACTTGACGGGAATCGGGCCGCTACACTTGTCGGGCCATGGCTACTACGATGATCACATTAAGCTGATTAATGCCTTGAACCCGACGTACTATATGCCAATTCACGGTGAATTCCATATGCTGGTGCATAATGCTCGGTTAGCAGAGAAAGAGTGCGGTATTCCGAGGAAGAATATCTTTGTGTGTGATGCCGGTGATATTATTGAAATTGATATTGAACGCCAGGCCAAGAAAGCTGGTCGGATTCAAGTTGGTGGTGTGATGTATGATGATACGGGCGCTATCGTTTCCGAGGTCGTACTAAAAGACCGCATCCACATGTCCCAAGAGGGAATGTTTGTGGTGGTATTGACAGTGCAACGCGGTACGGGTCGGTTATTGACCAGCCCGGATATCATTTCTCGCGGTTTCATCTACCTGCGTGATTCCGAGGAATTGATGAATATGATCCGCCAGTACTTGAAACAGAAGGCAGCACGCAGTTTTGCTGGCAAGTATGACCTTGACGTGGTGAAAAAGGAAATCAAGGACGAAGTCACGCATATTTTGTATGACCAGACGCGCCGGACGCCAATTGTCATCCCGGTGATTAATGAAGTGGGCGGTTTGAAAACAGTAAAATCGACTGCCGCCTCGAATATTTCTACCGTAAAGACACCAGTACGCGGCAAGAAACCTGCGGCTACTTCGGCGGCGGAACCAAAAATGACGCTACCAACCATGCCGCGTCGCCGTTTCCCACGTCGCCAAGTGCCAGACACTGAGGCAAATGATACTAAGGCCCGAGAGGCGGGCCGAGTGCGCGCGTACTAGCTCATGCTTGCTATTTGTTGTAAAATATGCTACAATGTGAATGTTAGTAAAGTGATATAATAAAAACAGTTATGCCAAAAAAACGAAAACCTACCCGCAAGAAATCAGTTTCCGCGGCTCCAAAGCATGATGTGCCGAGCGGCTTTTGGGCACAAGTCGGCGCGGTGCTGCTCGTCGTGTTATCGCTCCTGTTGGTAGTGGCGTGGTTTGGCGTTGGTGGTCCGGTACTAGAGTGGCTACATAAGGCGACTCTGAGCATGCTTGGGTATGCAATGTACGGGCTGCCAATTTTGCTGATATATATTGCTGTGGAGATTTTTCGCGCAGAGAATAATCGGTTGCCGCTGGCGATGAAATTAGCAGCCATCCTCGAGGTGGTGTGGTTGTCTGGTTTGTTTGGCCTATTAAAGACATCAGCCCGCCCAAATGCTGGTGGGTTCATCGGCGATACAGCTAATCGAGCGATGAGTGCCATGGTTGACCCGGGCATCGCTGCTTTGATATATGTGGTCCTCATCATTATTACCGCGTTATTTATTACCCAGACGTCGCCGTTTACAGTGATTAAAAAAGTAGCCGAAGCGTTCAAGCGTGACAATTCTGAAGATGATAACAATGCGGCGGTAATGAAGAAGGCGGCTCGCGAAGATGCAGCGAGCGCCAAGTCATCGAGCGATATCAAGCTCAATGCTGGCGTTCCGACCGTCGATCCAGTCACGCCAAAGGATAAAAAACCTTCACCATTGAGCAGCCTGCGCGGCAGTGTGGCGCGGGATAAGACGGCTGAGGAGCAGGCGGCGTTGGTGGCGGCGCACGATCCGAACTGGCAGGCGCCAAGCCTTGATCTGCTGGAGAAAAAGCAAAGTCCGGCTGATGCTGGTGATATTCGGCAAAACGCGCAGATTATTCACGACACCTTGGCAGAGTTTAATATCGACGTAGAGATGGAAGATGCAAATATTGGGCCGAAAGTGACGCAGTATACCTTGCGGCCGCCAAGCGGCGTGAAGTTAACGCGTATTACGGCGCTGGAGACAAATATCGCGCTTAATCTAGCGGCGCAGAGCTTGCGTATTGAAGCGCCGATTCCTGGACAAAAAGCCGTTGGTATTGAGGTGCCAAACCGCCGTGCTGCCGATGTACGACTATACGGCGTTCTGGATTCGAAGCAGTGGAAGAATGCTCGCGAGCCGCTGAGCTTTGCGATTGGTAAGGACATTTCCGGTGAAGCGGTGGTTGGTGAGCTCAACAAAATGCCGCACATGCTGATTGCTGGTCAGACCGGTTCTGGTAAGTCGGTGATGATTAATACCTTGCTAACGAGTTTGCTATACCGCAATAGTCCAAGCGATATGAAGTTAATTTTGGTTGACCCAAAGCAGGTGGAGATGGCGCCGTACGAAGACATCCCACATTTGCTGACACCAGTGATTACTGAGCCAGAAAAGACTATCTCGGCCTTGAAATGGGCGGTCAATGAGATGGAGCGGCGGTATAAGTTGTTGGCCGCCGAGAAGATTCGCGATATCAAGAGCTATAATCAACGCCTGGCCACACGAGCTAAAAAAATCCCAGTAGCGGACGCTGATGGCAATATTCAACAGCATGAAGACGGGGCGATGCCGTATATTACTATTGTGATTGACGAGCTGGCCGATTTGATGATGGTGGCGGCGCGTGACGTTGAGGCGCTGATCGTTCGCTTGGCGCAGAAAGCCCGAGCGGTGGGTATTCACTTGGTCTTGGCAACGCAACGGCCGAGTGTCGATGTAATTACTGGTTTGATCAAGGCGAATGTGCCAGCACGAATTGGTTTTACGGTGGCGTCGCAAGTTGACTCGCGGACCATTCTTGACCAAATTGGTGCCGAGAAACTACTTGGTCAGGGTGATATGCTGCTGTATACGCCGAGTATGAGTAAGCCAAAGCGTATCCAAGGTGCGTGGGTTACCGATGACGAGGTTAATAAAATTACTGACCACCTGAGGATGCAGTCAGCGCCACAGTACAATGATGAGGTAGTAGCGCAGCCAGTTCAGCTGAATGGCAAGGGTGGCATGGCGGTTGATTTTGGCGGCGGTGGTGAAGATGAAGCATTTATGGACGCGGTGCGAGTGGTGATTGAGGGCGGTAAGGCCTCTACCAGCTACCTGCAGCGGCGGCTGCGGATAGGCTACGGCAAGGCAGCCCGGCTGATTGAAGAGATGGAAGAGCGTGGCATCGTCGGCCCAGCGAACGGTTCAAAAGCACGTGATGTTTTGGTTTCAAGTGTCGACGAACTAGGACAGTAGCTGGATTAATAATTAGTGGCGTGGCTAGCGCCTTACCTTCTCAGCAAACTAACGCGCCGCTCGGTATTCCCCGAGTAATGTTATCTTGTGTCCGGTTGAACTAATTTTGTTAATGGCATGGTGCAGTGGCTGGCCGGCAGTATCAACGGTCATGAAGAATTGATAGTTCCACGGTTGACCGACGATGGGCTGGGATTGTAGGCTGGTGAGGTTAATGGACTGATCGGCGAATATGCGAAGTATTTCAAGGAGGCTGCCTGGCTGATGGGCAGTGGTCACCACCAGCGTTGCTCGATTGGCGTCAGCCACTGTCATTGTCTGGTCAAGGACGAGAAAACGGGTGATATTGTCCTGCGTATCTTGGATGTGGCGTTTGAGAATTGGCACATTGTATAGCTGGGCGGCAGTTTCACCCGCGATGGCTGCTAGGTGTGGTGAACCTTGTTGCTTGATAAATTCAACAGCGCCAGCGGTATCAAAATATTCAATTTGTGCAGCTTGCGGCAGGTGCTCTCGGAGAAAATGCTGGCACTGTGACAGAGCGACAGGATGTGAATAGACAGCAGTGATATCTTCAAGTATTGTGCCTGGATTGGTGATGAGCATTTGTTGAATAGTAAGTGTCACTTCGCCAACAATCGGAGCACTGCAGGATTCAATGTGACGGTACGTTTCGTTGATTGTACCGTAAATGGTATTTTCTACCGCCACGATAATAGCGTCAGCCTCGCCGCGAGCATAGGTTTGAAAGACGTCGCCAAAGGTCATGCACGGAACAATGGTGACGTCAGATCCATACCATTGTTTTGCTGCTTGTTCGTGGAATGATCCAGCTTGTCCTTGAATGGCAATGCGCATGAACTCTATTGTAGCATGATCTGGTGGGGTCTATTTCTGGACTTTTACATCAGATTACCGTATAATACGGGGGAATAATAACCTAAGGTTATGCGCAATAACATAACCATCCGTAATGGATTCCGAAGGAGGAAACATGAACGAATATGAACTGACCGTTCTGATTCATCCGGATTTGGAAGCAAATCTGGATGCAGCTCTAGACAAGGTCCGGTCGCTCGTCACTACCAATGGTGGTGAAATTACCAAAGAAGATAATTGGGGCAAGAAAAAGCTAGCTTACCAAATTCGCCGTGAAGATTTTGCGGTGTATGTTTGCTTTGAAGTGAAGTTACCAAGTAGCGCGCCGCTCAAGATCTCGAATGTCCTGAATATTACCGATGAGGTGCTTCGCTATTTGCTAGTCAAGACTGACGAGAAAACACGGCGAGCGCTTGCTGAGCAGAAAGAGCGTGAAGCGAAGGCTGCTACCGAGGCAGCTGATAAAGAGGCCTAACACTCAACGCAATATATCATAGAAAAGGAGGGTCATCATGGCACGAAGTATCAACCAAGTTATCTTACTGGGACGGTTAACACGCGATCCAGAGCAGCGGACAACACCATCAGGTCGGACAGTTGTCAGCTTCAGTATCGCAGTTGATCGTGCCGGACAGGATGATCAGGCTGACTTTTTCGACGTTACGGCGTGGGAAAAGCTTGGCGAGCTGGTAATGCAATATCTGTCGAAAGGCCGACGTGTATTGGTACAGGGTCGGTTGCGGCAGGACAGCTGGGATGATAAAGAAACTGGCAAGCGCCGCTCGCGTATTGAAGTAACAGCGACTGACGTGACATTCCTTGATGCCCCGAGTGGCGACAGCGCGAATACGACTGCGCCGCGTAACACCACTAATACTAAGCAGGCTGAGGTTGTAGCGGATATCGATGATAAACCGATCGACCTTAGTGAGATTCCGTTCTAAAGGAGAGTACAATGGCAAAACGATTAAAGAAAGATACCCCAACGGTTTTTGACTATAAAGATGTTAAAACATTGATGCGCTATATTAACGCGTATGGTCAAATTGAGCCGGTGGCAAAGACTGGCCTTAGCGTCAAGCAGCAGCGTAGTCTAGCAGTGGCGATCAAGCGTGCTCGGCACTTGGCATTGCTACCGTTTGTATCGCAAGGACAGTAAAGATGCATTAGGGGCTTTCTCTAACCCCCATATTATATTGAAAGAGGCTACTGAGCGGCCTGTGTACGATAAGTCACAGGCCGCTATTATTTGGGTGTCGCTATAAACGCATTGTTATTATGATACAACAAATAGTAATGATAATATATAATATTCGATCTATCGTGGGATGTCTGGGTAAAAAATATGTTCAGTCTACGAAAAATATCCTACCGTCTGAAATGATGTTAGAATTAAGTACAGCAGCATAAATGGTTATAGGAAAGGAAAAAGTATGTATCAACCAACAGATCTTAAAAAGGGTACAGTCTGTCAGATTGATGGTAAGCCATATCGTGTCATTGAGTATGGACAAAAAGTTATGGGGCGCGGAGGCTCTATCGTGAACGTTAAATTAAAAAATCTACTGGATGGCAGTGTTATCCCAAAGACTTTCAAGGGCCAAGACAAGATTGAACCAGCCGAGGTTAGTAGCAAAACAGTTCAATATTTATATCATGACGGAGATATGTTCTACTTCATGGATCCAGAAAGTTTTGAACAATTTGAGCTATCTAGTGATGTGGTAGACGAAGCAAAGGACTATCTAAAAGAAGGCTGTGAGCTGAGCCTCCAGATGTTTGACGGGCGAGTAATTAATGTTGAACTACCAAAAAATCTCTATCTCGAAGTTACGTATACCGAAGACGTCGTGAAAGGCGATACAACTTCAAGTGTACTTAAGGATGCAACGCTTGAAACAGGTCTTGTCATTAAAGTACCGGCGTTTATCAAGCAGGGTGATATTGTCAGTGTTGATACAGCAACGGGTGAATATCGAGAGCGTAAAAAATAGAGAATAACTTTTCTTTTCGGGGTGCCGCTCAGAGTGTTTGGGCGGTACTTTTTATTGTTATTTATACATCAAATAATGGCAAACAATGAGGTAAGAATCTATGTGTTGATGATAAAAATACAACAGAATATATACATAGGTAGTAGAGTATTTTTGGCGACACATGTGAGAATTATTTCCATGAGAAGTATAGGTATTTTGCGCAATTATATCAGGAATATTCTTCACCACTACAGAGGTGAATATAACTATTGATGTATAAAATACATTGATGTATATTATGCAACGTTGTATTTTAGTTACTATACCATTAATGATGAATGAGGTCGGACCATGAGTAAAATTAAAACTAATTATTGATGTATTTATAACAGCAATTATACTATATAATTAGGCTGCAGCGATTGAGAAAAATATGTATTCAAGCTACAATGAGAAGCGATATGAAACAGCGATTAGATAAAATGATGCTGGAGCGCAGACTGGTGGAATCACGTTCGGAAGCAGAGAACTGGATAGATTTAGGTCAAGTTATGGTCAATGGTAGCGTGGTTACACGTTCCGGATATTTTGTTGACGAGACGGCAGACATTACATTGCTGAGTCGCGAGCGATACGTTTCGCGTGCAGGCCTCAAGCTAGCAGGCGTAGCTGACATTTTTCAATTGGATTTTCAGGGAAAAACCGTCTTGGACATAGGGTCAAGTACTGGTGGATTTACTGATTTTGCGCTGCGTCATGGTGCTAGACGAGTGTATGCCGTTGATGTAGGCACAAATCAGCTACACCGGCAATTACGTAATGACCAACGTATAGTACTACATGAAAAGACGGATATTCGTGACTTTGAACTTGATCACTCGCCAGACATCATTGTGGGAGATGTATCGTTTATTAGTCTGCGTGACATCTTACCACATGTCGCAAAACGACTAATGGGTAGTGCGACGGTGCTTGTGGCAATGGTAAAGCCACAGTTCGAGGCGGGGCGTCATCTAGTGCAAAAAGGTGTTGTAAAAAATGCTACTATACGACGAAAAATCTTGGCTGATTTCGAGCAATGGGCGAAACAATATTTTATAATCCTTGATAAAAAGGATAGCACGGTTGCCGGTAGCAAGGGTAACGTTGAGCGCTTTTATAAGCTACAACTGAAAAATTAACAGGGGTAGTATTTGTAGTAAAAACAGCATCGTTGTGATTAATGCAATGTAGTATAAAATACATCAATTACAATAGAGCTAGATATTAAATCGAAATTCGACAACGTCATTAGGCTGCATGATGTAATTTTTACCTTCGGTACGGATTCTGCCTGCTTCACGGGCTTTGGTTTCTGAGCCTGCAGTTACGAGGTCGTCGTAGCTAATGACTTGGGCAGCGATAAATCCGCGCTCAAAATCTGAATGGATGACGCCGGCGGCCTGCGGCGCTGTCCAGCCTTTATGTATCGTCCATGCTCTAACTTCTTTCTGTCCAGCCGTAAGGTAGCTTTGTAGACCAAGTGTGTCGTACGCGGCATGGATAAGCTGTGACAATCCAGTTTCGGAAGCTCCATAGCTACTAAGTAATTCAGCGGCATCATTGCTCGACAATTCTCTCAGCTCTTCCTCGAGCTTGGCGCAAATAAATAAGGCTTGGGCGGGTGCGACAAGTTGAGCAAGTTTTTTCTGCAGGGCATGGTCGCTGAGCCCGGTCTCGTCAACATTGAACGTATAAATAATTGGCTTGGCGGTGAGCAAATGAAGGTCGTTGATTATCTCATATTTGATATTTTCTATGGAAGCTATCGGTATGCCCGAATTAAGTGATGTTAGGAGTGTTTCAAGATATGTAGCTGTCTGTCGTGCTTTAGGATTGGCTTTGGCTTCTTTCTGGAGACGAGGCAAGCGATGTTCTATAGTTTGAATGTCGGCAAGGATAAGTTCGGTATTGATGACGTCAATGTCGGCTTGGGGGTTAATTGGGGAATTGTCGTGCCGTAATATGTCTGAGTTTTCAAAGGCGCGCACAATGTGAACAATAGCGTCACATTCACGGATATTATGCAGGAACTTATTACCAAGTCCTTCTCCTTTTGAAGCGCCAGCTACCAATCCGGCAATATCGACGAACGTCACAGTTGCGGGGATAATTTTTTGGGTATTGTACATTGCCGCGAGCACATCAAGCCTTTTGTCTGGAACTGGTACAATGCCAGTATTTGGCTCGATGGTGGCAAATGGGTAATTTGCTGCTAGGATACTATTGTTAGTAAGTGCATTAAATATGGTTGATTTACCAACGTTCGGTAAACCAACAATTCCGATCGATAGACTCATATCGTGTATTATAGCAAATTACACAAACTTGTTTCGGTATATAATATGTATTAGAATAAGCAGTATGAATAAGATCGTTGTCTCGCGTATATTTATAGTAGTGGGTATCATTCTGAGTATCGGGTTAGTTGCCACTGCTCTCATAATGATGACGGGGCGATTACATATTGGACTAAAAGAACCTAGCCAGGACATTGCACCGGCTGCTAAGACAATATGTGGCGAAGATATCATAAAAGAATATCAGTCAATTATTGCTGCGCCGAATGGCTATGGCCCGATAGCGCTTGAGGGGCTGGTCAAGAAGATCTCAGAACATGGCGGGCCGAGTAATGATGCAGTATGTCACTACATCGTACTTCATGATGCATCGTTACGGAATGATCGTCGGCGAATTGATCAAATTCATCAGGAGCTGATTAACTCGATGAAAATGCGTCAGGCAGTCGAGCCGTTTTATCGGCTTGGGATCAGCCGAGATACAGTAAAGGCACTGGTCGAGATCGGTAAGGCTGATGCGGGTGCGGGGAATAAGGATGGTACATCAGGTCAAGGCTAGGGCTGGGTTACGGTTTGTTGTTGGCTATGTGTTCGCGCTTGCGGTCATATCATCAGTGACGGCGATTGTTAGCGTAGACAAGGCAGAGGCACTCGATTGTAGTGGCCTGAGCGGCCGACGGCGTTTAATGTGCGCCAATGCACGTAATGATGGCGAGCGGTTTGCGGTGCAATATATTTGTAAGGGTGGTGGAACGCGCTGTGGTGCGATGTGGATGTCGTCGCCCGGGACGTCATATACGAATGATGTTATTAATACTGTTGGTTGGAATTCAACGTCATTATCGCTTGACCTACGAGGGTCAGTTAATGGTAATGGTCAGTCGCAAGCGCGAGTTTGGGCTACCAATGTGACAGTTAGTCAAAATGGTCAAACATTGGTTTCAGGTGGAACGCTTGATCGTGGCACACATCCATCCAGTGCGTATCATTGGGTCGATGGCGGTAGTAGCATCAGGGTGAATGGAATTAACATATCTGGTGTGATAGCGCCAGGAAGCTCTGGCCGTATCGTCTTGCAGGTACGTCGCTGCTTTTATAGTAGCCCGGGTGGTAGAGGTGATTGTGCAACACAGGACGTGGAAGTATGGATTAGACGTGAGCAGGCGCCTAATCAGTGGACGGTTGAGGGGCAATCAAGGGTATCGATTAACGGTGGTGGCTTAGTGCAAAATGCGACTGCTGCACCAGGACAGCGTGTACGCTTTTTTCACTACCTGAGAAATAATTCTTCGTATACGATTCCTCCCTATACCCTCAAGCGCATAGGTATTAACCAGGATGTTAATGGTGCGACAACCCATCATACATGGGTATCGCCATATACACATAGCGCTAGCCCGTGGAACACCTTTTATGCACCGAACGACGTTAAACCATATAACAGTGTCTTTGGAGCTGAGGGGATTGTGACGCAAGATGACGTCGGCAAGACAGTGTGCCAAAAGATTGTATGGCTGCCGGGTGCGTGGAATACTGATGGCTGGGGAGTCTCGTCAAATGCTTGTGCGTCGGTGCCGTACAACTATGAGCTGCGGCCAGAAGTGCAGGCACCGGACTACATCAATGAGGGAACGATCGAGGTGAGTGGCGTGACCGCGCGCATTAATCATACAGGATCAACGCGGTCAAATCGGGCAAATTATGCTGTGGTACGGTTTGTGCTAAAGGGAAGCGGAAATTATACTGTGCCGGGGGGTGAGGGTGTCGTTGTGCCGTATGATGGTCGTTCATCAGGTAGTCTGGTGGCTGATTGGGATTGTTATATTGCTAAGAACACCATTAAGAATAGCCGATCGGGTTTGCAGGTGGCAGACTGTACATCTAATAATTTAGCGCGTAATGGTGCAGGGACAATTATTCAGCGAGGTGGGTTAGATATCCCGCTCAGTAAGGATAATTTGAGCGGGGTGACGATGACAACTGGTGATCAGTTGTGTTACATGACTATTGTGAGTACGTATAATCGGTATGCAAATACCAATATGTTTCGTTATGCGGTAGATTGTGCAAAGGTCGCTGGACGGCCAAAAGTTCAGTTCTGGGGGGCGGATGTACGAGTTGGTGTCGGGATAGACGGTAGTGCGGGTAATAATAATGCGGAAGTCAGGACATCACTGACGAGGGTGAGGCGATAGATGGCACTGCAGTTAAAAAACTACAGGTGGTCGATGGGCGTTGGCACTATCGGAGTAGTGATACTCGGAAGCCTTGGGGTGTATATCTGGCATCATTATATTAGTGTAACGGCGCAAGTAGCGCCTGACGTAACCCATGTCGAGAGGGCAGTGTTAGCAGCAAGTACGACGGCGCCACCGGGCGGCAGTAGCTATGGTCCAGTCACATCACATCACATGCCATGGGAGAAATATCCGGTTGGTGAGAGAGAGCAGATCGGTGGAACATCAGAGCGGATTAGTAGCTGGCCAACGGCTGGTGATGGCGGATCTGATTGTCGTGTGAACGCAAATGCCACGACTGTGGTTGATGGTGTTGGCGGGACATTTAATTACGGTGGGTTTATGATGCTGCCATCACCGATGTCCGGTAATCGGACAGCCGGTCAGGATAAATGTGGCGGATCGGTGTCAACATGGACAGCACCGGACGGTGAAAATAGCACGTCTTCGGTAACGCCGGCGCCGAGTTGGTTTGACGATGTGGTGGCAGCTAATAGTGGTGGTCGAGCAGGTGGAGCATATATTAATCCACGAGCGTATGGTGGCTGGGCAACGGATGCTAATGCTACGATGAAAGTACCATTTGGACTACCCGCTCAGCGATCAGGTGCGGCTGGGGCAGCTGAGTTTGCCGAATGTGGTGGGGCTGCCAAGGAGTCAGGAACATCTGCGTGGGCAACCGACGGGGTCTTTCGACAGTCGATATATGATCAAGGTGGCCAGTCAAAGCCGCTCTGGGGTGCGCGCTGCAAGGACGAGACAAAATTAAAAGAGGCGCTGACTCGGCGTCATAATACACCGCAGACTGATACTAATGGTGAAAACTATGTGAAGTCATCTGGCGTAACGCTATTTCGGCAGAAGTTCCAGTTGACTAGCCAACAGCTCGAAGAGATTCGTCAGCTAGATTTGTTGAATGATGGACGATCGGGACTATACTTACGCTTGGCGGTTGATGATTATGCTGCGGTGTACATTAATGGTAAGCCAGTGTTTGCTAATCCCAAAGCGTCATCTGGTGTCGAGATGAAGAGAATCATCGCGGATTATTTACGGGCTGGTGATAATGTGATTGCTCTAGAGGTGCAAGATGCGATTGCTCCAACTAGCCTCACCAATGCTAATGCGGCTGCTCGGTGGCTGCTCGGTGTGTATGCGCCAAAGGGGTGGCAGCCAGTACCGGGGGAGCCACGGCTGTATGGATCGTGGGCGGAATATGCCATTAGTGCGCCTGGACAAATTATTTCTTCCTCGGGGGCGGGCTTGTCATCTACGCCAACAGGGCGAACGGGAGCGATTGAGGCGCGACAATATAATGACCTGACATTCCAAAATACCAACACTCCATTTGGTAATTTCCGTGACAAGATGCCGACTGTGCGAACGCCTGATGCCTATTTTACGAACACGGGAAATTTGTCTGGGGCAGTGTCTATGAGTGACGTAGCTAGTGGCGTGTATCAGGCTGGTAACGTGACGATTACCGGCGGAGAGATTAAGCGTGGCCGGCAAATTGTTATCAAATCGGGCGGCGTGGTGACTATCAAAGGTGACGTAAAGCAGGAGGGCGGTAACTATTCGGTGGCTCGGGATTTGCCGCAGCTCATTATTAGTGCTCAGCATATCATTATTGAGCCAAATGTCACACAGCTTGATGCTTGGCTGGTGACCAAGAATGGTACGGTTAACACTTGCGATACCATAGTTCGCGATAGTCGTCAGTGGCTGTCGGGGCTGGATGCAAAAATGTGTGAAAAACAGCTGCGAATTAACGGTCCGATTATCGCGAAGCACCTCTTTTTGCGCCGTACATTCACGAAGGGTGGTGATACCTCTGGCAATAATCCGGGCGAGCCGGCGGAAATATTGAATTTGCGTGCCGATGCGTATTTGTGGGGAAATGAGCGGTCGAAAGAATCAGGGGCCATCAAAACGATGCATCTGAAGGAATTGCCGCCGCGTTTTTGAGGGTTTTACATTTTAAAATGCTTATGTATAATAGAATAGTATGAAATTAGCAAAAGGGCTGGGCGACTTTTTCGGATTAGACATCGGTACGAATGCGGTGCGTGTCGTTCAGCTGGCGCGAACGAGCAACGGATGGAATCTGCTGCATTATGGATATGCGCCTGTCGATCCCAAGGTCACAAGTAGCGACTCACCAGAGGCGCAGCGTAAGCTTGGTGAAGTGATCATGACTGCTGTCGGGCAGAGTGGTATCAAGACGCAAAATGTAGCGATTGGGCTACCGTCGAGCAAGACCTTTACGGCGATTATTGATGTGCCAAAAGTGTCAGACCAAGAGCTAAAGGCGACCATGAAATACCAGGTCGATCAGTACATTCCTATGGCGATTGAAGATGCCAAGGTTGATTGGGCGCTGCTCGGCGACAGCTTGCGTGAGCAGGGTCAATATGAGGTGCTATTGACGAGTGCGGCCATCAGTTATGTTGAGGAGCGACTCGAGTTTATCGAAGGGCTCGGGTTTAATGTGGTCGCTGAGGAGCCGGATCCAATTGCGATGCTTCGGGCATTAGCGCCGACCGATGGAGCGACCGCGAAACTAGTGTTGGATATGGGCGAACACTCGACTGACTTGGCAGTCATTTATGGCGATATGCCGCGGCTGGTGCGTACAGTACCGAGTGGACTGCAGGCGCTGGTGCGAGCGGCGGTGCAAAACCTCAACGTGCAGGATGACCAGGCTCGCCAGTTTATTATCAAGTTTGGCTTGGCGCCTGACCGGCTCGAAGGGCAAGTTCTCAGGGCGATTGACGGTGTACTGGATAATTTTGCGACCGAGCTGACCAAATCAATCAAGTTCTTTCAGACGCGCTACCCAAGTATCTCTGTGTCGGGTATTTTGTTGTCAGGCTTTGGCGCGGCAATACCGATGATGGATAATTATATTGCCAGCAAGACTGGCATACCGGCGACTACGGCTGATCCGTGGCAGCATGTCAGTCTTGGGCAGGCCGATCAGCAAAAATTAGCACCAATTGCGTCAGAGTTTGCGACAGTTGTTGGTCTAGCGCAGCGGAGGAATGGGTCATGATTGAGATTAACTTGATCCCTGATGTCAAACGCGAGTTACTTCGAGCAAAAATGATGCGCAACGCTGTCACTGCGATGTCGATAACCGTTGGCATGATTGCGGTCGGGGTGGCAGTCGCGCTTGGCTTGATCTTTGGTGGTCAGATAGCCTTGGAAGCGCTTCATGACGGGACGATTAAGAGTAAGACACGTGAACTGACGTCGATTGAAGACCTTGATAAGTTGGTGACCATTCAGCATCAGCTGGCAACAATCAACAAATTATCAAGTGAGCGGCAAGCTGATTCGCGGCTCTTTGACGTGATGACGGCGGTCAATCCAGTAGCGCCAAATAGCATTAAAATTGCAACACTAAAACTCAAACCAGAGTCGCGAACAATTGCCATCGAGGGATCGGCCGAGAATGGCTATATCGCGCTGGAGATATTCAAGAAGACAATTACCAATACAACGGTGCAGGCAACGCAGGATGGCCAAGAGGTCAAACAGCCATTGGCTGAGAATTTGCAGGCGGGTGAGGCTAGTTTTGGTGAAGATGCCAATGGCAAGAAGGTATTGCGCTTTTCATTTACGTTTACCTATCCGGCAGAATTGTTCTCAAAAACGAGTGGCTCGGTGGTGATCGTAACGCCGAATGGTAAGGTTGACGTGACCGACTCGCGGCTGGGTGTACCAGAGAGTTTGTTTGCCAAGAAAGCAAAAGATGCCTCAGATAAGGAGAAAAACTAATGCCTGAAAACAAAGACGTTGCCATCCGTAAGCGCCAGCAGATTGACTCCTCGAAAAAAACCATGTTTCTGTTCGTGGCGGGTGCGGCATTTGTGAGTGGCGTGGCAGTTGTGGTGTCGTTCTTCCTCCTGCGGCAGATTTTGTTTCATGGCGCAGTGGTACTCGCGAAGCAAGACACCATCAATACGCTGGAGAATAATAAAAAGGCGGCCGAGTCGCTCAAAGATAATGTGCGCTCACTAGAGGCGAATGAAGCACTTAACTCAGTGAAGTTAAAGGATAGTAGCAGTCCATTGCAGACTATTCTTGATGCACTGCCAGCTAGCGCGAATGCCGATGCGCTTGGTGCGTCCATCCAGAAGAAGTTTGTTAACGGTATTGCTGGTCTATCGCTTGATAGTATCTCGGTGCACTATACGGCGAATGAGTCAGGTGCGGAGCAAGAGGACGCTGGCGATGGTCGCTCGGCAGTGAGCTTTACTATGACTGTGAGCGGCACCTCATCAAGTCTCAAAGAGTTGTTAACGCGCTTTGAAAAATCAATTCGGGTTATCAACATTACCGAGATCGAGATGCAAGCCAGCGAGGATGGCAAGATGACCATGGATATCTCTGGCAAGGCTTATTTTGAGTCAGCACAAAAAGTTGGATTAGGAAAGAAGGTGATTAAGCCATGAAGAAGAGTGATATAGCAATGATTGTATTGATAGCTAGCCTCGGCATCGTGGTAGCCTATTTTGTTGCCAGTAGCATTCCGTTCTTGCGCGTCCCATCATCGGGTGTAGAAGTACAGACGATATCAAAAATTAGTCCAGATATTGAACAGCCAGATAAGACAGTGTTTCATCGCGATGCTATTAACCCAACGGTGGAAGCAATTGTTGGTAATGCAACTGGTAGTTAGCGCGGAGGTGATATGGCGCTACTAACGGATGACATGCAGGGAAAATTGATTGGCTTGCTGACAAGCGAGGGCTTGATTGAGCGGTCGGTTGTTAAGGGGGCGCAAAAACGTGCCAGCGAGTCGGGTAAGCCGTTACTGTCGCTGTTGACCGAGGAGCACCTTTTGGAGAATGAATTGTTGGTGCATGCGGTGGCGCAGTTGTCTGGTGTACCGTACGTTAATCTCGCAAGTAGCGTGATTGAGCAGCACATCTTGAACCTACTGCCAGAGGATGTCGCTGAGCGATTTATGGCGGTACCACTGGCCGAGGTACAGGGGCGTCTGGCGGTAGCGATGATCGATGCTAATAATGTCCAGGCGGTTGACTACTTGGCAAATCGTATTCAACGACCGCTGAAGGTATTCATGGCCTCCGAAGAAAGCATCCGTCACGTCCTTGGTCAGTACAAAACAGACTTATCATCGGTCAATGAGGCGGCGGAGGATTCGCAGCGCGAGGCGCTCGACGAGTCGTCACAGAACATTGTAACGATCGTTCAAGACTCGCCAATATCGCGGGCGCTCAGTACGATCCTGGAGTATGCAGTAAAGAGCCACGCCTCGGACGTACACATTGAGCCGTTAGAAAAAGCATTGAAAATTCGTTGCCGTGTTGACGGTGTATTACGGGAAATTATGCAACTACCAAAAAGTATTGAACCAGCGCTGGTTAGCCGCATTAAAATTCTATCAAATCTCAAAATTGATGAACATCGAATTCCGCAGGATGGCCAGTTCGCGGTCAATGTGGCTGGCAAGGACGTCGACCTACGTATCGCGATTTCGCCGGTAGTATGGGGAGAGCAGGTGGTGATTCGTCTGCTTGATAAGACGGGTAACTCGTTTGATCTGACTGATATGGGGTATGCCGGGCGCGCACTGAGAGCCATCCAAAAAGGTATCAAGCGGCCAAGTGGAATGATTTTGACGTCTGGGCCGACCGGTTCGGGTAAGTCAACTAGTCTATATGCGCTGATCAAGGAAATTAAGGACGACTCGATCAATATCGTGACGCTGGAAGATCCGGTTGAGTACAAGATTGACGGGGTGAATCAGATTCAGGTGCATGCTGATGTTGGACTAACCTTCGCATCGGGTTTACGGTCAATTCTCCGGCAGGACCCAGATGTGGTGATGGTCGGTGAGATCCGCGATACCGAGACAGCGAATTTGGCGGTGCAGGCGGCATTGACCGGACACTTAGTCTTCTCGACGCTGCACACTAATTCGGCGGCGGGTGTGCTGCCGCGGCTGCTGGATATGGGGATTGAGCCGTTCTTGATCGCTAGTACCGTGAATACCATCATTGGTCAGCGGTTGGTTAGGCGGGTGGCACCAAAGTATGATTCGTATCAATCGTCACCGCTTGAGACGGAGACCATTCAATCAACGGTCGGTCATATCTTACCAAAAACCCAGGCTGACATACCAACTGTTTCGCAGGATTTGGGGTACAAGACCTTGCCATTAGCTGATCAAACCGCTTATACTTTAGTTAGAGGTCGCGACATGCCGCAAACACCGCAAGGTTATTCTGGCCGGTGCGGTCTGTACGAGGTGATGGATGTCACCGAGGAAATTCAGAACTTGATCGTCAAGCGGGCAACGAGTGCTGAGATTCAGCGGCTTGCTATTCAGCAGGGCATGATAACGATGCGTCAAGATGGCTATCTCAAGGCACTCAGTGGCGTGACAACATTAGAGGAAGTGAATCGGGTTGCAGCCGATACAGCGTAAAAGAAAAGGGGGACAATTATGAATAATCAAGAATTACGTATCGAAATTTTGCTCGAAGAGGTGGTTAAAAAGCGAGCCTCAGACCTTCACATTCAGGTGGGTCTGCCGCCAATGCTACGTATCGACGGAACATTGACTCCGGCAACAGGTACGCAGCCCCTTGATGAGGCGACGGTGGAGCGGCTGGTATTTCAGATTCTTGATGAGGATCAGCGGCAGATTCTACTCAAGGACAAGGAATTTGACTTTTCGTTTGCGTTCGGCACGCTGGGGCGATTCCGGGTGAATGCCTTTCATGAGAGGGGTAATTTGGCAGCGGCGCTGCGCTTAATTCCAAACGAGATCAAGACTGCACAGGAGCTGGGTATGCCGCCGATTGTTAATACATTTGCCGATTTTCCACGCGGTTTGGTGTTGGTGACGGGGCCGACCGGCTCTGGTAAATCAACGACGCTAGCGGCGCTGGTCGATAAAATTAATACCGAAAAGTCGCAGCATATCATCACTATCGAAGACCCAATCGAATTTACGCATAAGTCAAAAAAATCGGTGGTAGTGCAGCGCGAGGTTCATTATGATACCTATTCATTCTCGGCGGCGCTACGTTCCAGCCTCCGTCAAGATCCAGACGTGGTGCTGATCGGCGAGATGCGCGACCTCGAGACGATCTCGGCGGCGATTACCATTGCCGAGACCGGGCACTTGGTGTTTGCGACGCTGCACACCAACTCGGCGGCGCAGTCGATTGATCGTATGATTGACGTCTTCCCGCCGCATCAACAGCCACAAATTCGTGCGCAGCTATCGAACATTCTGATGGCAATTTGTTCACAGCGACTAGTGCCATCCATTGGTGGCGGTCGGGTAGTGGCGGCCGAGATCATGATTGCCAATCCGGCGGTGCGTAATATCATTCGCGAAGGCAAGAGCCATCAGCTGGATGCCGTCATTCAGACGGGTGCTGATCAGGGCATGCAGACGATGGATCGGACGCTGGTGAATCTGGTACAAAACGGTACAATTACGTATGACAGTGCCCGTGAATTCGCGGTTGATCTAGCGGAGTTTGAGCGGCTTATCAGGGGATAACGCATGAAAAAATATTACTATGAGGCCAGAGATTCAGCCACGCAAAAGATCACCAAGTCGTTTGTGCAGGCTGAGAGCGAGGTTGCCGCAGCGAAGCTGCTGAGCGCTCAAGGCTTCGTGCCGCTGAAAATTGAGCTGCAGGATGAGCGCGAGGGCTTCTTTCAGCGATTATCAAATAAAATATCGCCCAAGGATAAGATCGTCTTTACGCGGCAATTAGCGACATTGATTGGCGCGGGATTACCACTGGCACAGAGTATGCATACCGTGCTGGAGCAAACGCAAAACAAGCAGATGCAGAACATCATTCAGGAGATAATTTCTGATATCGAAGGTGGTCGGCAACTGTCAAGTGCATTTGAGAAGCATCCAGAAGTATTTGATAACGTATACGTAGCATTGGTGGCGGCCGGTGAAGCGTCGGGAACATTGGACGAAGCACTGAAGCGCATCGCATCACAGCAGGAAAAAGATGCAGCAATGATTGGTAAAGTACGCGGTGCTATGGTCTATCCAGCAATTGTACTGTTGGTAATTATCGCGGTGGTAGTATTTATGCTCGTGATGGTAGTGCCGCAGGTCGAAGGCCTGTACAGTAGCTTGCACAAAGAACTACCATTCATGACCAAGGTGATGGTGAGCGTCGCTGGTTTTTTGGCGCAGTTTTGGTGGGCCTTAGTGATTTTGCTTGGCATTGGCTTGTACTTCTTTCAGCAATACCTCAAGACCGAGGCCGGTATTCGCACTAAAGACACGTTCAAGCTGAATGTGCCAGTGTTTGACACTATGTTCCGGAAACTGTATATGGCGCGCTTTACTCGCACTGGTCAGACGCTTCTCAATAGCGGGGTGGCGATGCTGGACATGCTGCGCATTACTGCTCGGGCGGTCAATAATTCGATCATCCGTCAAGGCATTGAGCGTGCCAGCGAGAAGGTGAAGGGCGGCAAAGCATTGTCGGTGTCGTTAAAGAATGAGGATTATATTTTACCGATGGTGCCGCAGATGATCAAGATTGGTGAACAGTCGGGTAAAATTGATGAGATGATGGGCAAGTGCGCGCAGATTTACGAAGATGAGCTGGACGAGGAGATCAAGGCAATCACGACGACGATTGAGCCGGTGCTGATGGTGGTCTTGGCGGTCGTAGCTGGCGTGATGGTTGGCGCGATCATCTTTCCAATTTATAGTCTGGTCGGAGATATTAGCGTCTAGACAATCCATAAGCAGTACGGTACAATAGCGAGAGAAAGTTAAGTCACAGAAAGGTGGGCAACTTCATGGCTCAGCAAAAAGCAAATAAAGGATTCACAATCATCGAAGTCGTGTTGGTGCTAGCAATTGCTGGACTGATATTCTTGATGGTATTCTTGGCATGGCCGGCTTTACAGCGTAGCCAGCGTGATACACAACGACGGAGCGATGTAACGCGGTTTGTCTCGCAGGTGAATAGTTATGCAACGAATAACAAGGGAAGCATCCCGAAAACCGATACGGGATCGATTAATAGCTTCCTTGATTCATATATGAAACGTGGCAATGGTGAATTCAAAGATCCGCAGACCGGCAATAATTACAGCGTAGTAACTGGTGTCGCTCAGCAGGGATCGGCAACGACCGAAAAGATGGTCTATGCCACGAGCGCCCAGTGTGATGGCGAAAATATTGTTGCCAAAAGTGGTTCGCCGCGGTCATTTGCCGTCAAGGTGCAGCTAGAAGGAAGCGGTGCGTTTTGTAAAGACAACCAGAACTAACCAGAGACGACAAATTATTAGCAGCCCCCTAACTATCAGGGGGCTGCTTTTTTCATAATTTCTTGTTACCATTAACAGTATGATGTCAATGACAATACTAGTGGTTGTAGCTGCTCTTGGTGCGGTGATGGGGAGCTTTATTGGCGCTCAGGTATGGCGAGTTCGTGCTCAGCAGCTCGTTGAGGACAAGCAGGCCGGTGAACCGGTTGATACGCAGGAGCTACGCCGCCTGAAGCCACTGCTGAAACCTCTCAAAGACGATCGGTCACGGTGTCTTTCCTGCGGGCACGAGCTACGCTGGTATGATTTGCTGCCGGTAGTGAGCTGGTTGGCTGCCAGAGGTCGTTGTCGGTACTGCCAGGCGCCGATTGGCTGGATGGAGCTAGGACTCGAGCTGGTAATGGGGGGATTATTTGTCGCAGTGACGTGGCATGGCATGATGGCGTTTACGGCGCCGCTAGTGATAACCAAGGTCGTAATTGCTCTGATGGGGGTATCGTATTTAGCGTTTCTGTTCGTGTATGACAAGCGGTGGTTTTTGCTCCCGGATGTGGTGAATTGGCCATTTGTGCTGCTGGGGGCACTGTTTGCTGGGATTCACGCGGCAACTGGTCAGTTACCAAGTGGGGTGCTGGGGTTGATAGCGGCGGTCATTATTCTTAGCGGCGTATACGCGCTGCTCTATGTCGTGTCACGCGGTCGCTGGATAGGGTTTGGTGACGTCAAGTTAACCCTTGGTCTCGCGCTCTTTTTAATGGATTGGCGGTTGGCATTTCTCGCGCTCTTTTTAGCAAATTTACTCGGCACGCTACTGGTACTACCGGGGATGCTTCGGGGTACAGTACAGCGTGGAGCACGGATTCCGTTTGGGCCGTTGTTGATCCTTGGCTTTCTTATTACGTGGTTTTTCGGTGCCAGGATTATGGACTGGCTTATCGTGATTTGATAGTGCTTATGCTATAATAATGAGCATATGAAGCGGTGGCAGTCCGGGTTTACAATCGTTGAAGTGGTGTTGTTCTTGGCGATCACTGGCCTATTGACAGTTGGATTGTTAGCTGGTGTAAGTGCCGCACTGCGTCAACAGCAATACCATGATGCTGTTCAATCATTCGCTGGTTTTATTCGCGATCAATACAGTCGAGTGATTAGTATTGAGAATGATCGAGGTGATCGCGACAAGTGTCCTGTTGAGGGGGCAACAAGTGACGGAGCTCGGGGCCAATCAAACTGTGTTGTTGTTGGTCGCTATGTCAAATCAACCAACACTGAAGCACGCTCGTTTAATGCTTATCCGCTGTATGCCCTGAAACGCTCGGGGGTTTGGACATATAGTTACAGCGAGAGTGAGGCGGATACCTATACTGTTGGCTGGAATGCACAGGTGCGCTCACTCACGGCAACTAATACTATTGGTAGAGAAATTGCTCTATTAATATACCGCGATCCAGACAGCGGGCAGGTTATCGTACGCACGAATGACACACCGTATTCACCGGCTAATATCAGTAATTTTGTCCGTAATATGCAGCCAAATGGTGGTACGTATACAGCCGATTTGCAGCTGCGGCAGCGAGAGTTTTGTATTTATGATACTGGCTGGTCAGTTGGCCAGAGGCTGTCAGTCTTTTTGGGAGCAAAGGCTGGCTCGAGCGAGGCGGTGACGGTTGGTCATGCAACAAAGGGGTGTGATAATGAAGCGACGGCATAGCGCCCGGGGTGATACGATCATCGAAGTAGTCATGGCGGTAGCGATGTTTAGTATGCTGGCGATTGGTATCATGGCGCTCATGAACAGCGGTATTGCAATGGCGCAGCGATCGCTAGAGTTGACGCTGGTGCGGCAACAGATTGATAGTCAAGCAGAAATGCTGCGCTACATTCATGATAAATCATCTCAGGCTGGGAGCTCATTTGCCACCCTCTGGGGTACAATAAAGAATCGGACGATTGACCATGCTAATTCGGTGCTGAATGTTGATCGATGTCCAGAGGCGATGCCAAGTGGAGGATTTGCACTGGCGCCCAACAAAAATACTTTTCAGTTGATTACCAATAAGTACGAATTATCACCGACATATGCCAAGATTTCAACTACCCAGAATCCAATTTCTCTAGGCATTTCAATTCAGCTGGTGCGCGTTGAAGGTGGCCGCGCCTATGATGCATACATTCAGGCCTGCTGGATGAGTGTGGGGACTGATCGGCCAATGACCACGGGGACGATTGTGAGGATGTATGACACCGCAGTATAGACGATATGGGTTTACCTTGATTGAACTGATGTTGGCGATGGCATTTGTATCGGTGTTGTTGCTGGCAATCGCCACGATAGCGATCCAGGCTGGTAAGCTATATAATCGAGGCCTCACGCTAAAAAGTATCAATCAGTCCGGCCGCGAGATTAGCGATAGTTTGCGGCGCGACTTTCTGCAGGCTAATGCTGGCAAGATAAGTGGCAATGCTGACTCTGCCGTTGTTATGGTGCAGGCAGGTGGTGCTGATCGAAGTGGCCGACTGTGCCTCGGTGATTATTCATATGTCTGGAATGTGCCAAAGGTTGTTTCTGGAGAAGTGAAGGCTGGAGCAGGTATTATTACCGAAGTTGGTGGGCCGTATTCTGGTCGTCCAATTAATTTTGCTCGAGTGATTGACCCAGATGGTATGCTGTGTCAAAAAAATCAAACAACAGGGGCGTACGTGTCGACAGTTGCGACGGATAAGGTGACGCACCTTCTCAAGCCAGCCGGGTCGAATGATGTGGTGTTGGCAATTCATCACATGAAAGCAGCGCGAGTGGTGGGCGATGGCGGAGCGGATAGCCTCTATCGTTTGGAATTTGTACTTGGGACTAGCCAGCTTGAGGCAGTCAACACCGCCAATGGCACTTGTAAGCCACCGGCGGATAACAATGAGAATCTCGATTTTTGTGCGATAAATAGTTTTGAGATGATTGTGAGGACAAATGGATAAAATAACAAGAGATAATCAGTCAGGCGCGGTATCGTTGTTTGCAGTGATCTTTGCGACGCTATTACTAACGGTTTTGATGCTTGGTTTTATGCGGCTAATGATGGTCGATCAGCGACAGGCTCTAAATAATGAACTGTCACAAAGTGCTTATGACGCCGCCCTGTCTGGTGTTGAAGACGCCAAGCGAGTCGTGCGTGCCTGCCAAAAAGGAGATAATGGTGGCAAGGCATGCGAGCAGTTGCGATTACCTAACGATTGTAAAGTCGTCGCACGTTCGGGCGTTGCCGGTAATATGGCCGCCAACGAGACACTGATTCAGTCGCGCCGATCAGGGGACGGTAAAGAGTTCAACCAGGCCTATACTTGTGTCAATATTACGATGGACACGGAAGACTTCCTGGTGAGTATACCTGAAGGATCATCTCGTCTTGTGCCGCTAAAGGCCAAGTCTGAGTTTAATAAAATTGTCCTCGAGTGGTTTACCAAAGAGGATGCAAACGGTAACGTCGCTGCTGGGCGTGTAAAAAATGCTGCCTCCGTATCAACTTCGCTGCCGGCATACAGTGACTGGGATGAGTCGCCGTCTCGTCCTGCGCCTGCGCTGTTACGCACGCAGATGATTTTTGCGAGCGATACGTTTGACCTTGCCAGTCTTGACAGTTCTCGTGTTGCAACGATGTTCCTTTATCCACGAACACTAAGTATCCCTGGACCGACGAACGGAGGTGTATCAGCGGTTAATCTACCACGAGCTGGAGGCGGTGGGCAGTTTAACAATGCTCCGACACCAGTGAGTTGTTCTCCAGACTTTGCGAATAGTGGCTACTCGTGCCGAGCAATAATTGATATATCACCCGTTACGGCTGCCGCTAGCGTTAATTCATTATTGCGGCTGACGCCACTATATCGTATGTCACATGTACGAATTGCCCTGCGTAATGGTGCAGAACCGGTCAAATTTGATGGCGTTCAGCCAGCGGTTGATGCAACTGGTCGTGCTAGTAATGTATTTCGGCGGGTTGAGGCGCGCCTCCAGATAGGCGACGACTTCCCGTATCCTGAAAACGCTATCGACCTTGAGAATAGCCTCTGTAAAGACTTTTCGGTGACCGAGGGTAGTGTAACGCCTGGCAATTGTCGACCATAGCCATGAACCTATCTGGTATCACTGTGAAAGCGCTCGTGGACATCTTTGAGATGCTGGTCGGTGACGTGTGTGTAAATCTGAGTCGTGGCAATATTGCTATGGCCAAGCATCGATTGTACTGCCCGTAGGTCCGCTCCATTCATCAGAAGGTCGGTGGCAAAGCTATGACGCATAGTGTGCGGGCTAACGTGTTTGGTGATGCCGGCAAGCCGGGCATAGTGTGATACCATCCGCTGGATCGAGCGAGCACTCAGCCGGCGATAATCGCCAGAGACTGATGGCTTTGCAGATCGCCGACTATAGCTGATGAATAGAGCCGGTAGGCTGTCACTTCGCGCATCAAGGTAGTTTTTGACGTGCTCGGCAGCGGACATTGAAACGAATACAGGCCGGTCTTTCTGGCCCTTGCCGCGCACCATAAACTCGCGTCGAGCGAGATTAATGTGGTCACGATTCAAGTTAACAAGCTCCGACACGCGCAGTCCACTCGAAAACAAAAGCTCAATGATTGCGCGGTCGCGAAGGCCTGGCTCATTGTCTAATGGGATCTGCTCGATGAGCCGTACCACCTCGTCGTAGTGAAGAAATGTGACTTGTTTGCGAACAGTTTTTGGTAGGATGATCTTGTCCGCTGCCAGCGATGGAATATCTCGTTGTGATAAATACGTCAATAATCCACGCAGGGCAATTAAGTGGTAATTTTGTGTAATTAACAACAATTCTTCGCCAGTGTTGCTATTTTTATAACGGTTCAACCAGAGGCGATACTTACGAATTGTCTCTGATGTTATTTTTGCAACATCAATATCACCAGCAAAATCAATGAAGCGCTCAAGGTATAATTTGTAGTTCTCAATAGTACGAGGACTGCGGCCACCTTCAACTTCGAGGTGCTCTAGGAAATCTGCTAATGCTTCTGAGAGATACATAGTTTAATTTTAACAACATCCATACCGTTTATCAAACGAGTACTTTTTGTTATGATGAAGAAAATAATACACGAAGGAGGCATATGACTGAATCAAAAGAGAAGAATGTGTGTGGTATTGAGCGAACACTGATTGTGTTCAAACCTGATGCAGTGCAGCGGGGAATTGTCGGCGAGATCTTGCAGCGGTTTGAGCGTGTTGGCCTTAAAATTATTGGCGTCAAGATGGTGGCCCCGGGCCGTGAACATTATTTTGCGCATTATGAAACGATTGGCAAGATGGTGACCCGTCGTGGTGAAGAAATTTTTGATATGACGCTCGACATGATGATGGACGGGCCAGTGATCGCCATGGTTCTTGAAGGAGTCGAGGCGGTTGCCGTGGTTCGTAAAATCGTCGGTCCAACTGAGCCGAAGTCTGCTGACATGGGTACGATTCGTGGTGACTATTCGCATGTTAGCTTTGGCTATGCCAACGAATGCCAAAAGGGTGTGCCAAACTTAATTCACGCATCGGGTGACCCTGATGAGGCAGCGCAGGAAGTCGCTCACTGGTTTAAACCTGAAGAGTTGATGGATTATGCGACATTAAATGAAAAGTTTACTCGGTAACATTTGTCGCGACTGACGACCACCCGTGCTATAATTAACACGGGTGGTTTTTATGTGTGCCTCGGTAGCTCAACTGGATAGAGCAGATCCGTCCTAAGGATAGGGTTGTAGGTTCGACTCCTGCCCGGGGTACCAAAGAATTATGACGAAAAAAGCTAAACCAGACAAAGCATTTGATGGCCAGCGCGACGGCGAGGAGTTATTATTTGTATTTCGCCGACATATTATCGCTATGCGCAAGGGCTTCTACCTGCTACTTATTCCAATGACGGTTGGTGCACTGCCGTATCTTATCTGGCAGGACAATCTCAATCTCTTGTGGGTGTTTCTCGGTAGCTTTATTATTGGGCTTGTTTTGTTTAGTTATCATTTCTTGATGTGGTTTTATACATACTACATTGTAACAAACCAGCGGCTGCGCCAGATAACACAGCATGGTTTTTTTGGTAAGGATGTCATTGAGCTTAAGCTGTCAAAAGTCCAAAATATTAGCTATGTTGTGCCTGGCTTTACGGGTGAAATGTTCAAATTTGGTACAATAGTTATTCAGACATTTGTTGGTGATCTTGTCATCAAAAATGTTGAACACCCGGATGAGATTTATAATAAGCTGCAAGATGCGGTGGATTTTGCCGCTGAAAGGAGTGGTCGTGCTAAAGAAGTCAACGAAGGTTAAAAAAAAGGATAAACACTCACTGCCGTCGCGGATTACTAATGATACCGTCGCTGAGCATCGCGAGAAGGTGCTGGCCGGTGGGCGCAAACACAAGTATCCAATACAGTATTCCAAGCACAAACTAGTCTGGAACGCGATATTTATTAGTATCGCTGGGCTTGTGACGGTGATTGTTCTGTTATATCTGCAGCTCTATGTCTGGAAAGATACGAGTGATTTGGCATATCGTATCACCAAAATTTTGCCACTGCCGGCTGGCTCGGTAGAGGGAGAGTTTGTTTCCTATAGTGATTATTTGTTGTATAACCGGGGTAATATGGCCGTTCTTAAGACCCAGGGGCAGGATCAGGCTGGTGATAAAGTTGCCTTCCAGCGCCAGCGAGCCATGAATCAGGCGGTACAGGACGCCTATGTACGCAAGCTTGCTCGAGAAAAGAATGTGTCAGTCGATGACCGTAAGGTTGATGAAGAGATGGATCGTCAGCAAAAGGATGCCGGCCTGTCAAAAGAGGCCTACCGTTCAGCGGTCAAGGACATGATCGGTTGGTCACTTGATGAGGCGCGTGATGGCATTAGGGCCTCGCTGCTGCGCTGGGAGGTATCATTCGCTGTTGACGAAGCGGCAGCAAATATTGTTAAGGAGGTTGAAGCGCAGCTCAAGTCCGGCAAGTCATTGGCTGATATTGCGGCTGCATTTGGTGAGCGAGTGCAATTAATGCCAGAGACTATTATTCCGAAGGCTAATAAGGATGGTGGTCTGACCGAAGCGGCGATTAAAACTGCAGATGGTACGATATCCGGGGTTATTAAACCGCTTGGTGGTGATGGCTATTACTTTGTCCAGCCACGCTCGCGGGACGATAATTCAGTTACTTACTCGTATCTCAAGATTCCACTGACAACGTTTAAGGCTAATTTTGATAAGTTGATCAATGATAAGAAGGTTACCTACTACGTTCATCTTGATCAACCAACTGAACAAAAGTCTGGTGAGCGGAAATAGCCTCCGGTCTACCTGTTGTCATCTTTGCGAAAGCCTCGCCTATCTGCTATAATCCTTGGGGAGACATGCCGCTGTAGCTCAGTTGGTAGAGCGGCGCTTTCGTAAAGCGTAGGTCACCGGTTCGAATCCGGTCAGCGGCTCCACAATAGTATGAAAAATCGCATTACAAGTACATTACGGCAGATGACGAAAGATCGTTGGCTATTCGGTCTCGTCGTTGTTAACGTCTTGCTGGCGTTAGTAATCATCATTTCTTTTGCTATCACTATCAAGCCCAAAGAAACGCAGGTCATCGTTCAGCACAGTGCGTTTAGTGTGACGGGGCTATATCGCGGTCACTGGTATTCACTATGGACGTATGGCGTGCTGCAGCTTATGATTACGGTTGGGCATATCATTTTGAGCGCCAAGCTCGCAGCGGCACAGCGTCGAGATTTAGCACTGGCATTTCTTTGGTTAACGATTGCCGTATCGGTCATGTTGGCATTATTTGCTTATTCAATAATCGTAATTGCATCGGTGGTGTAGAAGTATGGATATAGAGATACCACTTGGTAAGCGAAAACCGTTCTATCGATTTTTAGAGATTCTACCAGGTCTATTGAGTTATGGCGCGATTATTCTTCTGATCGTTCTATCAATTTTTAGTCCACTGCTTGCATCGCTCTACCTGCTTATCATCATCCTGTCGATGATGGTGCGCGTTGTCGGTATTACGTACCATATGATCGCCGGTCGCACCAAAATGGACAAGGCCTGTCTGATTGACTGGCATGCACGTCTTGAAGATCTCGAAGATCCACAAGCGGCGTATGCACATATTCGTGATCAGCAGCGTAAAGAAGTCGGTTTTGCAGAGCATAAAGAAAACCTACGCCTCGTTGCTTCTGCACAGCCAGGATTCTTCCCGAAGCCATCAGAAATTTATAATGCAGTCATCATGCCGGCTTATAACGAGGGTATTGAGGTGATTGAGCCGGCGATTAAGTCGGTAATTGCTACCACACACGACAAGAAGCGTATGATTATGGTGTTTGCATATGAGGAGCGAGGTGGTAAGGATATTGATACGACAGCTAAGACGCTACAAAAACGCTACAGTAAGTATTTCCACGCCTTTCATATTGTTAAGCATCCAAAGGATATCCCGAATGAGGTGATTGGCAAGGGCGGTAATATCACGTACGCTGGGCGTTGGCTAAAGGGGTGGCTCAAGGAGCAGAACATTCCATATAGTAGCGTTATTGTCACGACGATGGATTGCGACAACAAGCCGCATGAAGCTTATTTTGATTATCTCACGTATGAATATATCGTCCGTGAAGATCGCAAGCACTATTCATACCAACCAGTCTGTCTATTTACCAGTAATATTTGGGATGTACCAGCACCGATGCGTGTGGTCGCGACGGGTAACTCATTTTGGAATATCATTAGCTCAATGCGCCCTCATTCGCTACGTAATTTTGCTTCACATGCTCAGCCGATGGATGCGCTCGTTGAGATGGACTTCTGGAGTGTTCGAACGATTGTCGAAGACGGCCACCAGTATTGGCGCAGCTACTTCTATTTTGGTGGTAACTATGGGGTTGTGCCACTCCATGTACCGATTTATCAAGACGCGGTATTGTCAGCTACGTATATAAAAACACTCAAAGCGCAGTTTATCCAGTTTCGTCGTTGGGCGTATGGGGCATCTGATGTTGCGTATGTTGGTGAACGGGTCTTTACTAAGCAGCGTAATGTACCATTTTGGGCTGGTTTCTCACGGTTTGTGCGGCTACTTGATGGAAATGTGACGTTAGCCTGCAATTCGGTTCTAGTTGCTTTTGGTGGCTGGGTGCCGCTTATTGTTAATGCCGAGGCAGCTCGTAGTGTCGCCGCGCATCAATTGCCTGATACGGTGAGTACGCTGCAGCAAATTGCGTTGATTGGTATGGCGATAGCGATTTTTAGTGCTTTCAAGATTTTACCACCGCGTCCAGTTCGCTACACGCGACGTCGAAGTGTCTGGATGCTTTTACAGTGGGTGCTGATGCCAGTGACGTCTATTGTCTATAGCTCTGCTGCGGCGTTTGCCGCGCAGACTCGCCTGTTAGTCGGGCGATATCTTGATAAGTTTGACGTCACCGAAAAAGCTACAGCAGCGATTAACGCTCGCCAGAAGGCGGCTGCACGTAAACGGTCGAAGACCTCCCGCGTCGTCGAGAAGTGATGAGGTGGTGCTGAGTAGCGTACTGGATTGCTGCTACTGGATCGTAACGCTGTAGAACCACGTGTGTCGCCTGGGCAATGACCTGCGCGGATAGTTTCTTGCTCTGACCGATAATGCGTTCCTGCACGGTTTGTGCGAGGAAGTAGCTGTCGTAGGCGGCAGCGTGCTCATCATGCTGAAAGCTACGGCTAATGCTTATAATGAGCTTTCCAAGATTAAATGGGCTAGTTGATCCATCCTGTGCTCGTACTATATGCTCATCTAATGTAGCTCGTTCATATGTCGTAAAGACTGTACCACATTCTGGACAGGCCCGTCGTCGCCAGACGCCAGGGTGTTTCGTGTGTTTGCGGGAATTTTTAGTAGTAGTTTTGTCGTGAAAACAATTTATACAAATCATATCAATATATTGTCATATCGCTATAAAAAATACTAGTGGAAAATTATATAAAAATGTGTAAAACAGAGAACCCTCACATATTGTGAGGGTTCTCTGTTGTATACAATGATGGTGGGCAATAGAGGATTCGAACCTCTCACCTCTTCAACGTCAATGAAGCGCTCTAGCCAAATGAGCTAATCGCCCGTGTCCTCATGATAGCAGGAATAGGTGGCAAATGCAATTATCTTTCATGTAGAGAACATGACGACCAGAGTATCGTATTGTTTCTGCAAGCTACTTTTAACATCCTCAAAACATATCTTATTATGAAAGTCACGATTGAGTTTACTAAGAGCCCATCGTTTTATTGCGTCAAGACCTACATTATTTGTACCGCCCGACCATATTGCGTGGATATAGAAATCAGTTGTCAGATGGGCCATCGCATCAGCCGTAGCAAGAACTTTACCTTCAAGTGACATTGGTTGGTCGCCGTCGTGGCAGCTATGTTTTGCAATAGCATCAACAATAATGGATATTTCTTGATTAGAGAATCTGCTCTCCTGTAGGAGGGTCCGTGCCATGGTGAGACTTTCTGTAGTATGGTTTTCATGAAAACGAGACATGATCGCGTCTGCTATATCATGTAGTATACTCGCTGCCACCACTAGTTCTCTATCTGCACCATGTTGCTTTGCTAGTTGATCTGCATGATCAGCTACAATGAACACATGATGCTGATAAAGCCAATCTGCCCAGTCAGTTCTTGTGGGGTGCTTTGCTTCATATAGTTGCCGCACCTTGTTTTCAAGCAGCATGATTCAGCTCACTGCATTGGTTTCTTGATTCTTCGCCATAGTATTCATAATACGCCATCCAGCATTACTGCGTAAGGGTTGCTTGGAACTTTTAACTATGGTACGGTGGGAGGGTAGCAAAGACGGAGACTAACCACCTCTCGAGCGACGTGAAAGCGGTTGCGGCGCACGAAACCAGCCGGAGCAAGAGTATCGCCAAGGTGGAACCTCCTGGCTCATCCCCAGGACCGAGGCACGCACGCTATATGCGTTGGGCGTGCTTTTATAATTATTTAAAAAGGAGGTTTCATGAGTAAAGATGAACTATACGCAATGCGGCATAGCCTAGCACATATCATGGCGGCGGCTGTACAGCGGTTGTGGCCAGATGCTAAATTCGGAGTTGGTCCGGTTGTTGAGAATGGATTTTATTATGATATTGACCTTGGCGAAACGAAGATTAGCGAGCAACAGTTTAATAAAATTGAAAAGACAATGCGACGAATCATTGCCGAAAAGCAAGATTTTGTTTGTACAAAATGTCCAATTGATGAAGCGATTCAATGGGCTAAAGACAGTCATCAGCCGTATAAAGAAGAACTACTTAATGACCTGAAACGTGCTGGGACGACAGTAGCAAAAGACTTAGATGCTGCAGAAATGGGCACAATTACCGAAGGTGAGGGTGCGCTTGACGAGGTCTCATTTTATACCAACGGTACATTCAAGGATCTATGTCGTGGACCGCATGCTGCAAATACCAGTGAGATTGGTGCATTTAAGCTGATGCGAATCGCAGGCGCCTACTGGCGTGGTAATGAGAAAAATCCTCAGATGCAGCGACTATACGGCGTGGCTTTTGCCGCGCAGGAAGAGCTGGATGAATATTTAAAGAAATTAGAACTAGCCAGGCAACGTGATCATCGAAAGCTAGGCAGGGAACTTGATCTATATACAACCTCGCCTCTAGTGGGCGTTGGCTTGCCGCTATTTACACCTCGTGGAACTATCTTGCGTGATCTTGTATCTCAGTATTCGAACCAACTACGTCAGAAGTTTGGTTTTGCAAAAGTCTGGACGCCACATATCACCAAAAAGGACTTGTATGAAACATCAGGGCATTGGGCAAAATTTGGTGAAGAACTGTTCTTGGTCAAAAGTCAGGAAACTAGTGATGAAATGGCATTAAAGCCGATGAATTGTCCTCACCATACACAAATCTTTGCTTCCCAGCCACGCAGCTACCGTGATATGCCGGTGCGCTACCTAGAGACAACTACTGACTATCGTGACGAGAAAACCGGTGAGCTTGGCGGTCTGAATCGTGTACGCTCGCTAACCCAGGATGACAGCCATGTCTTTTGTCGGCCAGATCAAATTGAACAAGAAATCAACAATTTATTGTCCGCTGCCCAGGAATTATACAGTGCTATTGATATGAAACTGCGAGTTCGACTCAGTTATCGTGATGACTCTGATGCATACTTGGGTGAACGCGAATTATGGGCTTCTGCACAAAATCAGTTGAAATCAGCAGTTGAAAAAGTTGGTTTGGACTATTTTGAGCAGGAAGGTGAGGCTGCTTTTTACGGACCGAAAATTGACTTCATGGCAACTGATGCCATTGGCCGTGAGCACCAGGTTGCAACGGTACAATTAGACTTTGTGCAGCCACAGAGATTCGGTCTGGAGTATACAGAGAGTGATGGTAATTTTACAACACCGGTGATGATTCATTGTGCATTGCTCGGCTCAATTGAGCGATTCTTGAGCGTCTTCATTGAGCATACGGGCGGCTGGTTCCCGTTCTGGGTAGCGCCAGAGCAGGTGCGTATCTTGACGATCAATGACACTGTTTTAGACTACGTTGATGAAATAACAACGATTTTATCAGGGGTGACTTTAATGAAACCAATAAAATACAACGATGTAAGATTTACAATAGATAGTCGTAATGAATCCCTCGGGAAAAAGATTCGTGAGGCGACTGTTGTAAAAATACCAATACAGATTATTGTTGGGCCAAAGGATCAGATAGCACGTGTCGTAAGCATCAGGACGCATGCGGGTGAAGAGCAAATTCCGCTTGAACAGCTAGCTGAGTATATACGGGGACTGTAATCTTGTGCGTAGACTGAGGATCGCGATCGATATTGACGATGTTCTAGCTGAAAACGCAATCGGGTTTGTAGCGTTTAGCAATGAGCGGTGGGGTACACGGTTGAGCGTTGATGATTATAGTGAACATTGGTCAGAGATGTGGCGTGTTGACAGCGAGGAAGCAGAGCGGCGCGCCCATATCTTTCATGATTCTGGCGTCATAAAGGGATATGCCCATGTAGGGGGGGCGGAGGAGGTGCTTAAGAACATGTCGCAATTGCATCATCTCATGATCGCTACTTCGCGTCGCTTACAGGTTCAAAGCGACACACTGCTGTGGATTGAGGAGCATTTTCCAGGGGTTTTTGCCAGTTCTGCGGTCTATTTCTCTGGCCTATGGGACACGGTGCACAAGAACTCTCATAAACTAACCAAAACAGAGTTAATCGCGCAAATTAATGCCGATGTTTTAATTGATGATCAGCTGAAACATTGTTTAGCTGTTTCTGAAACTGGTCGTAACGCTATCTTATTTGGTGATTATACCTGGAATAGGGCAGATAGCTTGCCAGATAAGGTGGTGCGATGCCACTCGTGGTCAGAAGTGGAGGTGGAAATTGAGCGAATTGCTAGTAGCTAGCCTGCGAGACCGAGTCTATACTCTTATGGCGCAGCTGCCGGATAATAAGGTGACTACATACGGTGACCTGGCTGCACTGTCTGGATACCCATATGCAGCACGCATTGTGGGTGGGATAGCGCATGGTGGCCCAGAAAATCTACCCTGGCACCGTCTTGTGAATGCGAAGGGTGGCTTGGCTGTCGGCTTTCCGGGCGGACAGGATGCACAGAAGCAGTTACTTGAGCAAGACGGTATTTATTGTGATGAGAGGTGGCGGATAGTCGATTTTGAGGAGCGACGATGGCGACCGAAGCTATAGAAGCAAAATTACCACTAATCGTTATCACGGGGCCAACTGCTAGCGGTAAAACCTCGTTAGCGATCCATTTGGCGAAACAATATAATGGTGAAATAGTCTGTGCCGATAGTAGGACGATATATCGAGATATGAATATTGGCACGGCAAAGCCAACCAGGGATGAGCGAGAAGCGGTGCCTCATTGGGGCCTTGATTTGATTAGTCCAGGTGAGGCATTTAGCGTTGCACAGTTTAAGGAATATACTTTGCAGAAAATAAGTGAAATTCGTTCCCGGGGACATTTACCGTTCCTTGTTGGCGGCACAGGTCTTTATATTGATGCAGTACTCTTTGATTTTCAATTTGGTGGACCTCCTAGTGCTGTTTTCCGGAGTGAGTTAGAAAAAAAGACAGTAACTGAGCTACAATATTATTGTCGTATGCACAACGTAAAGTTGCCAGAAAATAATAAAAATAAACGTTATCTTATACGCTCTATTGAACAAAAAAATAGATATAACAGGGGTGAATCTGTAATGCAAGGCAATAATATCGTTGTAGGTATAGCAACGAATAAGAAAACACTACGAACAAGAATTGTGCTCAGGTCTGAACAATTATTTTCAAATAATGTTGTGGGTGAAGCAATGATGTTGGCCCAAAAATATGGCTGGGATAGTGAGGCCATGACAGGTAACGTCTATCCGTTAGTCCGTGATTTTTTGAACAAAAATATTACTGAGAGTGAATTAAAGCAGCGATTTATTACAGCTGACTGGCAACTAGCGAAGCGACAGATGACGTGGCTGCGTCGTAACCCATTCATTGTGTGGGCAACACTTGATTCTGCTGAACACTATTTGTCACAACTTTTGGCTCAGGCGTAAAATTTATGGTACAATTTTTAATACATGATTGACGCGTTATTTGGCTCAAAAACAAGGGTGAAGTTGTTACACTTGTTTTTGGCAAGCCCTGAAAAATCATTTTACGTAAGAGAGATTACGCGATTGATCGGTGAGCAGATTAACTCGGTACGGCGTGAACTATCAAATATGCTCAGGGTCGGAGTCATCGTGTCAAATAATTATGATAATAAATTGTATTATGCTGCCAATCAGCAGTATGCATACTTTACACCACTAAAGATGATTTTTGCTGATGAACGACCGAGTGAGCAGGCTGATAACAATAAGAAAAACAGTATACCGTGGGTGAGTGATATTGCTCGGTTATCTGGACTAAAAATCGCTATAGTTGCCGGTGCGTTAGTGCGTGGATCGACGAGTCGGGTCGATATATTGTTAGTTGGTCGTCTGTCAGAGTCAAGAGTTAGTGTTGCTGTTAAGAAAATTGAAAAATCCGAGGGGAGAGAGCTGAATTATGCGCTAATGAGCTATGATGATTTCTACTATCGTCTGAGCGTTAGAGATAAGTTTGTAATGGAAATAATGAATAGTAAGCACTCGGTTATCGTAGATGTAGAGGGTATACTAGAGTAAGGGGGAATATATGTTCGATATAGAATATAAAGGTGCAAATAATGTTGTTTTTACAACAAAAATGGTAAAAATTATGTTTGATCCAGCGCTCTCGCTGGTTGGCCTCAAAGACAGCCTCAGCGTACAGGATGTCGAGGTATTAACAGAGGACAGGTTTGCTGTAAATAATACTACACCAAGGCTACTATTGAGTGGGCCGGGTGAGTATGAGGTCGGTGATGTGTCTCTGAAAGGTATTGCAGCGTGGCGGCATATTGATACAGAAAGTGATGCGAAAAAATCAACGATTTATCGATTAACGATTGGTGATGTTCGTGCTGTAATTATAGGTAATATTGCTCCAAAATTGTCGGATTCTCAGTTGGAAGAGATTGGCGTTGTTGATGTTGTAGTGATACCGGTAGGGGGTGGTGGCTATACACTTGATGCAACATCTGCAGCCAATATGGTGCGCCAATTGGAGCCAAAAGCAGTCATTCCAATACATTATGCTGATAGTGCGCTACACTACGAAGTGCCACAAGATGACCTGTCGGTGTTTGTTGGCGAAATGGGTATGGAGACTATTGATGCTGGATCCAAGTGGAAAGTGAAAGGAATTACATCTTTGCCGGAGCAATCATCGGTCGTTACTATTGCACGGAGCTAATTCTAACGAGTGGCCAGACCATAATTAAAACCCCTCCTTGGCTGGAGGGGTTTTAACCTAGGCGGCCTTTGTCTGTACTGGACGCAGCAGCCCTTTTTTCTTGAGAGTACGAATTGCTTGAGTACTCACAACTAAAGTGACTTTTTGGCCGTCTACTACAATAGTTTTTCTCTGTAGATTCGGTTTAAAAGTGCGCTTCGTGCGGCGAAGGGAAAAGCTAACGTTGTGACCGTATTGCTTGCCTTTGCCGGTTAGTTCGCATCGTGATGCCATTTCCAACCTCGCTTTATATTAATTAACTAAACAATCTATCGTATTGTAGCGGTATTTCTATAATTAGTCAAGGTGTTATAATGGTAATTATGGATTTAGCATATTTGGGTATGGTCTTGGCGGTTATTCTTATCTCAATGACGCTGCATGAGGCGATGCATGCGTTTATGGGCTATTTCTTAGGAGATAATACGGCCAAGGCGGAGGGGCGACTGACGTTAAACCCGCTGAAGCATATTGATCCGTTCATGACACTATTACTGCCAATGCTGTTGGCTCTACTGGGGCTGCCAATTTTTGGCGGTGCGCGGCCGGTGCCGTTCGATCCTCGGCGTGTGCGTCACGGTGAGTGGGGTGCAGCGTTTGTAGCGCTCGCTGGGCCACTGACTAATTTGTTTTTAGCATTTTTAGCATTTGGTGTAGGTGTTGTCAGCGGAGTTATTACTAGTGGCGGGTTAGTTCAAAATACCCTAGCGGGTCAAATTGTTAGCATTGCTGTATCGGTTAATTTAGGATTTTTTGTATTCAATATGTTGCCATTGCCGCCACTTGATGGGTCGCGACTATTGTATGCACTTGCTCCAGAAAACATTCGTCGTGGCATGGAATGGATTGAGCAGTATGGGGTAATGGTAGTGTTTATTATTATCATGATTGGCCAGACGGCAATCGGACGAATTATGATGTCTGCGACGAATGGTATTATCCAATTCTTTTGTCTGATTTTTGGTGTATAATAGAGATAGCCTCAGGTAAGTAGGCGCATATGATTTTCCTAACATCATATGATAGGGAATCCTAATGGTCAGTCATCGTGGTGACTGGCTGCGGATACCCACCTTGCATTTATGCGGGGGAATATCACGCGCTTGCACTGCTTGGGGCTTTTATGATGTATAATAATAGGGCAGTCCACTAAGCGATCGCTTGGTAGTGAAGCCAAGAGGAAAGTCCGGGCAGTAAAGGACACCGACAGTCGCTAACGGCGACCGGGGGTAACTCTAGGGAAAGTGCCACAGAAACGAAACTACCTTCGTGGCAATAGACATGAGGGAAAAGGTGAAATGAGTAAGGTAAGAGCTTACAGTCCTCGGTGGTGACACAGAGGAGAGGTAAACCCTGTCGACTGCAAGGAGACCTACAAATGAGCTGTCCGCTCGTAGGTCGATAACCGCTTGATTTATCTGGCAACAGGTAAACTAGATAGATGATCGCTCAAGACAGAACCCGGCTTATCGGTGGGCTGCATAGTAAAACCTTCTCATAGTGAGAAGGTTTTACTATTCTAAGTATGTTAGAACGTAGAGTTATGCTACAGTGTGGCTTTCACGATTGCAGCAAAGGCGGCAGGTTCGTTAACAGCTAACTCCGCTAGTACCTTGCGGTCGAGCTCAATATCATTTGCCTTGAGAGCGGCCATGAGCCTGCCGTATGTCGTGCCTTCTTGACGGGCGGCTGCATTGATACGAGTAATCCACAGGCCGCGGAGATCACGCTTTTTATTGCGCCGGTCACGATAGGCGTATTGTAAAGCCCTGATAACTCCTTGCTTAGCAAGGCGAAAGCTACGAGTTCGATTATGCTGCATGCCTTTGGCAGCTTTTATGATTTTCTTATGTTTTGCGTGTCCGGAGACGCCTCGTTTTACCCTCATAGATTTAAACCCCCATTGCTCGTCGGGCATTTTTTGCCATCGAGCCTGTTACCTTTGCTGTTGTATTAATTGCACGTTTTCGACTTTTCGACTTTTTAGCCAATAAGTGACCGCCAAATGCGCGCTGACGAGTTAATTTGCCAGAGCTCGTTAACTTAATGCGCTTTGCGGTACCTTTGTGGGTCTTTAATTTTGGCATTACTTACTCCTTATTACCACACTCAGATTGCGGCCAGCCATCTGAGGCTTTTGTTCTAGAATTGCTTCCTCCTCAAGCTGATCGGTGATTTTTTGAATCAATTCGTAGCCGATTTCCTTGTGTGCCATTTCACGTCCCTTATAGACAACTTGGATACGGACCTTATGTCCATTGGCGAGAAAATCTCGTATCTTACGCAGTTTTACCTCGAGATCGCCAGCGCCAATCTTTAGACCAAAGCGCATTTGCTTTAGATCGCCAACTTTTGCTGCACGTTTGTTGCGTTGCTGATCTTTGATCTTCTGATACTGGAATTTGCCCCAATCGATAATCTTGGCAACTGGTGGATTGGCATTCGGTGATATCTCAACGAGGTCGAGTCCCGCATCCTCTGCTGCCTGGAGGGCATCGCGCAGGGCCATTATCCCTAGTTGTTCACCGTCAGAACCAACGACACGCAGTTCTCGGGCACGGATTGCTCCGTTGATACGAATTGATTTATTAATCTCCTAGCTCTCCTTTTGAAGCAATTTTTAGATTAATTTCACCAGCCATTGTATCAGGTATAGGGGTAGATTTCAAGCGCTAGGTTGGAATAATCTGTCGGTATTGTAGACTTTCAGCTATATGAGAAATTGTTATTTCACGTGATGACTCAAGGTCAGCGATAGTACGAGCGACCTTGATAACTTTGAAATAGCCACGAGCGCTGAGATCAAGCTTTTTGGCGGCTGTAAGGAGAAAATGCTTAGCCTCAGCCGTTAGTGCAGTGATTTTATCAACACTACTGCTATCTATATCAGCGTTGTACTTATTACTATTTTTATATCTGTTAGTCTGTAGTTTACGGGCTTCTTTGATTATATTTTCAAATTGTTTTTGTTGTGAATCTGACGATGAATTATGAGACAACAAATCTTCATGTGCGATGCGGGAAACGTTGATGGTTAGGTCGATGCGGTCAAGGAGCGGACCAGATAGTCGTTTCTGATAGTTTAAGATTTGGGTTGATGAGCAACGGCAACTTTTTTCTGAATCACCTAAATAACCGCAAGGACAGGGGTTCATCGTGGCAACTAGCATAAAATTTGCGGGGTAGTAGTATTTACCTTGGGCGCGGGAAATTATGATTTGCTTGTCCTCAAGTGGCTGGCGAAGTGACTCCAACGTCGTTCGAGGATATTCCAATAATTCGTCCAAGAAGAGAGTGCCATGATGTGCTAGACTAATTTCGCCAGGTGCGGCTTTTGCACCGCCGCCAATCATTGATATGCGGCTTGCAGTATGGTGTGGTGTGCGGAATGGTCGGTCAATGATAATATCGTGGCTAACTTGATTTCCATCAAGATTGTGGAGCTTTGTGACCTCAATAATCTCAGTGTCAGATAGTGGTGGTAGTAGTGAATTAAGTGCGCGGGCAAGCATTGTTTTGCCAGATCCCGGTGGGCCAGATAGCAGAATATTGTGCCTACCTGCGACGGCAATAGCGATTGCCCGCTTGGCTTGCTCTTGACCACGGATATCATCAATAATGATGCCACGCTTCTTTTGGCGATATTGTCGCTTTGGTTTTACTGCAGGCTGAATGAGCTTTTCTTGTTTGAGATGGAGGAATAATTCTGTTAGGTTGCTTACGGGAATCACGGTAATGTTAGGGATAAGCAAGGCTTGTTCGCTGTTTGAGGCTGGTAGGTATACGGTTGAGATACCGTGCTGCTTGGCTGTTTCGGTAATAGTAATAGCTGAGCGGATAGGGCGAAGGCTACCATCAAGTGCCAATTCACCAGCAAATAGCGCGCCCTCTAGGGAGGCTTGAGGAAGTTGTTTGCCGAGGCAGAGAATCGCGAGGGCTATTGGTAGGTCAAATTGCGTACCATCTTTTGGTAGTTCTGCTGGAGCGAGGTTGATGGTAATTTTACCTTTTGGGAAATCAAGCAGCGAGTTTTTGATGGCACTGCGTACGCGATCACGTGATTCGTCGATTGCTTTATTGCCAAGTCCAACAATTTGCAATCCAGGCAGTCCCCGCGATATGTCGCCTTCAATTTCAATAAGCTGACCGTGAAAGCCATATGGTGTCGCTGAAACTACCTTGCTAACCATATACACAGTAAAGCATAGATAGCTAGACTTGAAAAGGGAAGGTTGCTATAATTAGCGTGGATTGATGGGGCTGATATAGCTTTCGACAATTGGACTTTATCAAGGTATTCTGCGAGCCGACGATACGCGTAACGTATAGTTTTAGTTGCAAAGTCTAAACTTGCAGGTGTATTTGCTAGCTTGAAGAGTGCTTTCACTCCAATGGCCGCTGCACCAGTCGCTGCTTAATTTGAGCGACCGTCCTTGCTTTGTGGCAACAGGCAGAGTTTAGGGTGTCATAGTTATGTTGCTGGCTGCATGTTCGGAAGCGGCGAACATGCGGGACTTTCTCCGCGTAACGGAACTTGGTTTTTTCGGTTCATTTTTGAGCCAGGTGACGTTATATTTTTTAAATGAGCCTATGTTCGTAGACGAATATCATGATACCAGTTGGACCCGGGGGCAGTACCCGGCAGCTCCACCAGACATATTACATATCGACCTAAGGTGGTCGATTATTTTTTATCATTAAAGCTAGTGAGGTTATAATTGAGTATATTGGCGGGAAACGAAAACAACCACCTGCGAGTAGTGGTCGTTTTCAAAAAGTGGAGTTTTACGTGTGCTGTTTATTTTTGGCCCCTGAAAAGTTGTGTATAACTTTTTTATTCAGAAGCTACCCCTATAGTAAATGATAAAAATGGTTATGTCAACGATTTTTCAGAAAAAATCTAGGTAAAAAATACCACATAATTGAGAGGGTTGTCAGGGCAGTCTGATGGAGGTCGTAGGTTGTTATTTGATGGAGTAGTTAAGCCCTATTACCTATCAACAGAAGGTCCTGTGTGGTTGAGAGTCTGCGCCACGAGATGGCAAGACAGGGTACACTGAGTATCTAATCATCCGGGTATTTTATTTACGCAAACATTTAGCGAGCTACACTTCGTTGGATTATGCGCCAGGTGTTAATACCGTCATAGGGTGGCTGTGTAGGAAGCGTAGGCTAGTAGGAAATATTGTAGATATGTTTATATTACAACGTTGTATACTATACTTTTTGTAGAAGATAACAGATAAGAATATGTAAATACTGTTAGAAAAATGTTACAAATACAACATATTTTTTACGTAAAGTATTGACCGGTAAGCGTATACGTGATAGTATCAATGTAAGCTTTGATAAAACAGAAAGCGAAAATTATCAAATAATAATTAACAATTTATATAATCCTGTTCATGATAGCGTGCATCGTTGGGCGTATGGTTGGCAACAGTATGAAGCCAGAATAACACGAGATTATTCTGCCATAATGTTGCCGATGCTCCGCCAAACTTGTGACTTTAATAGTTGCAATGTAACGCGTTGAGCGCGCGTATAATTAGTACCACTGCGCATCCAGTTAATCCTTGTTAGGTGATTAGCAATGAGACTACTGGATGTGCAGGATGAGGAACGTTGCGCAAGGACATGCTCCGAAATTCGGAGCGGTCAGTTGCCCTGAGCGGCGGACTTTGAACAGGTGACCGCGCCCTAATAGTTATTGAATGCGGCGGATGGCTCACTTGGTCATATAACGGTTCGTCGCCTGGGCTCCCTTGGTCTATGGTATAGTGTGAGTATGAAGTGTCGGTATGTTGCTATAGTCGCTGTACTGGCTGCGGCAGTAGACGTTGTGTTGATGCATGCGGTGGCGCCAATGAGTATTGGTCCGTTGGGTATCTTGGTGTTTTTCGTGTGTCTATATATAGCGGCTGCATCGGGATGCTATTTGGCAATGGTTGTGACACGGCGCGCAGTGATGCATGTCGTTCGACATGATATGTATCGTGGCCTAGCTTCGGTAACACCATTGAAATTATATTATTATGCAAGTGTTGTCGGTCTTATACCGGTGACCTTGCTTGGCATGCAATCAATTGGTGGCATCACAGCATGGGATATCCTGCTTCTGGTGCTTTTTTTGAGTCTTGGTTGTTTTTACATACATAAACGATTTTAGAACGTAGGAACTCTATCGGTAACGTGGTACAATATAGATATGAATCCAGAGTTACCTCAAGTGCGTCCACCAGTTGAGAATTTACCACCTGCTTCTGGTGGTGAAGTTCGGCTTGATGGTGACATAAATCGGGTAGAGGTTGAGAGAAGTGCTGCCGAGCGCCCAATAGCCAATATGGCGGACGCCCAGATGCCAGCGACAGTACTACCGACCGTTCCGCTGCCGGCAACTCCAGCAGTACAGGCTCCTGTATCAACAACGACATCAACTGATGATACACCGCTAATAGCTAGTGATGATGATTTGATCGAGAAGGAGTGGGTTGATAAATTGAAGCGGATTATTACTTTGACAAAAGATGATCCGTATGAGCGAGCGCGGGTAATTGCGCAGCTACAGGCTGATTATCTCAAAAAGCGATACAACAGGGAGATGGGCCAGTCGAACGGATAGGTATATGGATAGCGGGCCATTAATTACTGGTTTTATTGTTGTCGTAGTATTGGCGATCGGCGTGACTATTGTCACACTGCAGTATCGCAAGATGCTGCGCGAAGCAAAAAATTATGAGCGCGGGCTAAAAATGGTGCCGCTGCTAATTCATTTGCCGCCATCAAGCGAGGACATTGACGGGGCAAGCCGTGACCAGCGTGATTTGACGGAAGAAATTCTCAGTCAAGCGCAAGTGATGTATAACATTATATCCAGTACCGCCACGAAAGGATTCAAGAGTCGACTCTACGGACAGCGTCACTTATCATTTGAGATTATCGCACGTGGTGGTCTAGTGCATTATTATGCCGTGGTGCCGACGGTGCTGGTCGATGTAATTCGCCAAGCGATCGCGGCAGCTTATCCGGCTGCGCGCTTGGAAGAAGTGGCTGATACGAATGTATTTAGTAAAATTGGCAAGATGAGCGGGACAATTGGTGGTGAGTTCTCGCTTCGTAAATCGTTTGTCTATCCTATCGCAACATATCAGGAGTCGAAGCGAGATGCATCGCGCGCCCTACTGAATGCTATGTCAGCAGCGACAAAAGACGATGGTATCGGTTTGCAGTTCTTGGTTCGGCCGGCGCGGGAGGGTTGGTCGCGTGCTTCGGAAGAGCATGTTGAGAAGATGAAGAAGAACAAGGGGAAGAAATCAACGAAGGTGGCGGGTGTTGATATCTCAATGGTTGGGGACATTTTTGAGGCGTTGTGGAAACCACCACAGTCAGCGAAGGAAAAAGAGGGTGAAATTAAGCCTGAGGACAGGCAGCTATCGTCGCTCGAGCAGGCAGAGGTTGATGCTATTAGCGAGAAGACCCGCTATCCGGCGTATGAGGTATTGGTGCGGGTGGTAATTTCATCAAATACTGCCGCTCGTTCACAGGTTCTACTGAAAAATATTATCGCTGCGTTTGCGATGTTTGACTCGCCACGCAATAATGGTTTTCGTTTTTCGTTGACAAATAATATTGAGGAAATGACTACGGCGTATATTATGCGGTTTTTCCCGCAGCATATTCGCAGTAATATCCTTAATAGTGTTGAGATGGCAACCCTATTCCATCTGCCAAGCGCAACTGCCATTCCAACCTCACAGGTTAAGCGGCAGATGTCCAAGCAGGTTGATGGGCCGACTGACGTTTTGGATGAGGGATTATTGATTGGTTATAACGAATTCCGGGGTACGAAAAAGCCAATTCGTATCGGTACGAAAGATCGCCGTCGCCACGTTTACATCATCGGTCAGACTGGTGTTGGTAAGTCGGTATTGCAGGAAAATATGGCATATCAAGATATGATGGATGGCCGGGGATTTGCGCTGATCGACCCGCACGGTGATTTGGTTGAGTCGCTCATGGGGAAGGTGCCAAAAGAGCGAGTAGAAGATATTATCTATTTCAACCCCGCTGACATGGAAAACCCGATTGGCCTTAATATGTTTGAATTCGACAGTCCGGATCAAAAGGACTTTCTGGTGCAGGAGGCGATTAATATGCTGTATGGTCTGTACGATCCGGGGCATACCGGTATTGTGGGGCCACGGCTTGAGCACATTTTCCGCAACTGCGCACTGCTGTTAATGGCGGATCCGGCGGGTGGAACATTTATTGATGTGCCAAAGTGTCTCATTGACCCAGAATTTGTGAAGAGCAAGCTGAAGTATGTCACTGATCCGCAGGTGATTGATTTCTGGACGAAGGAGTTCCCGGCATCGCAGCGATCAAATGAGGCTGGTGAAGTGATATCGTGGGTGGTTTCAAAGTTTGGTCCATTTATCTCTAATGACTCGATGCGTAACATTATTGGCCAGACAAAATCAGGATTTAACATCCGTGAGATTATGGATAATAAAAAGATTTTGTTAGTTAATCTGTCGAAGGGTAAGCTTGGTGAGCTGAACGCTAAGCTACTAGGAATTATCTTTATCATGAAGTTTCAGGCGGCAGCGATGTCGCGGGCTGATATCCCAGAAGAGCAGCGTGAAGACTTTTCGCTGTATGTTGATGAGGTGCAAAACTTTGCGACTGATAGTTTTGAATCAATTTTGTCTGAGGCACGAAAATATAAGCTGAGCCTGATCATGGGTAACCAGTTTATGACGCAGCTAACAGAAAAGATTCGTGAAGCTATCATCGGTAACATTGGTACGGTTATCTCGGGGCGTATTGGTATCACTGACGCGGAATTGATGGTCAAGAAGTTTCAGCCGGTGTTTGATATTGATGACTTATCAAAGCTACCAAATTTCCAGTCGATTGCTTCGGTGATGATCAACAATGTGCCGTCGGCGCCGTTTAGTATGAACTGGGTGCCGCCAATGGGGCAGGTGAACAATCAGCTTCGTGATGCGCTGGTACGACTATCGGCAGCGAAGTACGGTAAACCACGCGCGGTGGTTGAGAAGGAAATATTTGAGCGGCTTGGCCGTAATAAAAAGCCAGCAGCTCCGTCGACTGGACCATCGCTCAATCGGCCGGCTGCAAAGGGAGGCTCATCTTTCCTTGATGAGTGGTTATCAAAACGTCAACAACTGGGCGGTGGTAAGCCAGGAGCTGTGGGTACCGGTCCGAGTGCTGGTCAGCCTCGACTAGGTGCGCCATCGCCGCTAACTCCCCAGCCAGGGCAGCCAGCTACATCGCGATTAGCATCGCCGACCCCGGGCTTGGCGGGTGCGAAGCCGCAATTAGCTTCTACGCGGCCGCCACAGATTGGACAAGGCGCTGCGCCACAAGGTATTGCTATGCCCGCCCAGCCGGCTGACCAGATGTCACAGGGAGTTGGTACTTCGTTGAACGGGTCATCGGGGCAGCCAATAGACATGCCTCATCATGATGATTCACGATCGCTAGATCAACATCCGACATCCGCGCCAACAGTGGCTGGTTCGGATGGGGCTGCGCAGACCGCGCCGCTATCAATCGCTGATAGAATGGCAGCGGAGCTGCAGCAGGCACAACCGCAAAATCGCCTCGACTTGCGTGGCGATAATAACGATAATGGTGAAGTATCAATCAAGCTACGCTAGGCATGAGTTAAGCTATCTTTTGTTAAGAAAGCCAACGCGAGCGTACTCAATAATGGCGCCAATAACCCAACCGCAACCAAAGAGAATGATGGTTTCTGATCCAGAGAGAACGTAGCCGTAATGTCGGGCAACGAAGTAGACAATAACTGAGGCGATCGCACCGAGTGCGCCGGCAATAATAAGGTTTGGGCGTGCGACGGTGCTTCCGATAGCTTCGCTGGCTTTTTCGACGGCTGGGTTGTGGATGACCTTGCTAAAGGCGCGTGAGGCTGGCGGTAGTTCGCTCTGCATTTTTTTCATCGTCTTTTGGTAACTAGCAGTGCGGTCGTCTTTGGTGATCTGGCGAGGTGTTTCTGGAGCTGATGGCTTCTCTGTTTCAACGGTTTGGCTCGCCTCGGCTTGCTCTAGTGCTTCGTGGCGAGCGTCGTCAAGCTTCTCGTGTTGTCGTTCGGCAGCTTGTTCAGCCTGTTCCTGTAACTTTTCAGCTGCCGACTCCTTTATTTCGCCAGCTGATCGCTCAAGTTCGCCAGCGTTTTTTGCTAGCTCTGGATTAGCCCCGTGCAGTTTTTCTGACATGATATTACCCTCCCTATGTTATAACGTTCCCGCTGTGATGTTGTGGCGAATGATGCGAACCTCTTTATTTAGTTGTCGTGAACGACAGTAGAAGAAGGTGACAACAGCTGCAACGATACCGGCAAATAACATGTTTTCTCCAGGGCCGGTTCGCGGCAGGGTAGCGACGGTCTGCTCGACGACTTTTGGTGTTGGGCAGTTGACGAGGATTTCAACCCCAGTACCAAAGACATTGGTCATGCGGCAATCGTATGACGATGGGTCGCTGGTGCCGCGTGGTTTAGCGGAAAGTTGACCCTTGAGCTGGACAACGTAGGTCATGACCTTTTGTTCACCTGGTTTAAGGGTAACTTGCGGCCACGAAAGAGTTTGCTTTTCCTTGTCAAAGCTACCACCACCATTATCATAGATATCGGCATATTCTAGCACGTCAGATAGTTCATCTTTCAGATCAACCGTCGCCGGAGCTTTGCCTTCGTTTTTAGCGGTCAGCTTATACTCAATGCGGTCGCTGGCGTTGGCTTTTTTCTTGGTGGCATCGCCGCCAGAAGTGAGGTTGTGTGCTGCCTTGGTGCGAGTAACCTGCGCCTTGCAGTTGGTGTCCTTGACCCAAATCGTGGCGTCACCCGGGCATGGCTGGCAGTCAGGGTGGTCTATTGGTAGACTTGGGTTTAGCGGGCAGCGTGGCTGTGGACTGATCGTAAAGGTTGAAGCACAGGCACTATTCGTCTGGTCACCGAGACTCGTGTGGACGATAACGGATACGGTGTACGTGCCGTCTTTATCGAGTGTGTGCTGTAATGATGTGCTTGCGGCCGTGGTATTGATGCGCTTGCGGAGCACTTCTGTACCAGCTGAGTTTTTAATGATAAAGGTATAGCCAGCGATAGTCGCACCGTTTTGGACAT
>ERZ773010.165-NODE-165-length-50925-cov-13.623000_pt1 | contig 50925 bp, 38 predicted proteins | sample MGYA00580842_ERZ773010 | MGnify/ENA primary metagenome ERZ773010 (study PRJEB29015, sample SAMEA2737982) | human oral metagenome | biome: human oral; feature: human-associated habitat; material: dental | place: China | collected 2107 ... | reverse complement strand
AAGCACCAACACAATCCACAGACACCAACCCAACCTCAACTGCGACAAGTCAGGTCAGACGCATGGAAACCGTCGGCCCCGTTATGCCTAGCCGGAGGCCTGTTGGGGCATGCTAAGAGCCAAATTCGAGCCAGGAATATAACATTCATATAACAAACTCCGAGATGGGTGGATATCTGTGTCTTATTCATGCATGGTGGAAATGTATCTGCATATCGAGAGATTTGTCTGCGGTTGGCCTGCAATATGGCAAACCCTATGGTCAGAGGCTTATTCACGAGGGCTTCAGTCAGACAAACACCCCTGTCAACGCGGGGTTGCTCGTAGTCATGAATAACCTCCTCGTGGCCAGATCGCTTGTTGCCGTGGACGAATCTCGGTCTACGGAGGGAGGAAACCGTGAATTTATGCACCAATGAAAAGCGCCATCTGCCTCAGCGGAGATGGAGAGTGAGGAAGGGTCTTCTCGGGACATTGTTCCTGGCTGCGGTTCTGGTGTTTACTCCTGCTGGGATGGCAAGAGCTGACTATTCCAGTGGAGGGATGCCGAGTGCGGCTTTCTCGGTCAAGTATGTGGGGATCAGCTCGTATTGGTCGAATGTCTTCGATCAAGCGCGTGACCGATGGAACCAGACGCAAGCGACAAGCGATCTAGCGATTGGTAAAAAAGATAGCGCTGCGGCGGTGATGACAGCTGGCCGCTATCAGTGGAATTTTTATGGTCTGTACACCTCTTATGGCTGGCGCAACATCAACAGGACTTTCAAAATCCAAGTGAATTCACTGAGATTGAAAGAAGACTCAGGTAGTCATTTCGAGGAGTGGGTTGCCAGTACTTCAACACATGAGTTGGGGCATGCATTGAGCCTCACCGACAATCCGACGACAGATCGGCCATCACTGATGAAGCATGACCGTGACAGGACGACGGTCATCGCTCCGCAGCCTTACGACATCGAAGAAGTGGGGAGGATCTACTCATGAAAGGACACATCAGGAAAGCCACAGTCGCTCTGGCGGCGGCATCCGTGCTGGGTTTCGTGGGCTGCTCAGGATCCAGCGCAGAGCCCTCACCTGCCGACCCTACTGAAACACTCCAGATGAGTGCAGACTACCCCGTCTACAGCACACTGGACGAAGCAGGGGATGCCGCAGGAACCATCGTCAGGGGAAAGTTCCTGGATTCTCGCGTTGAATTGCTTTATCCCGATACCTCGCCGGATAATGGGGATGGGTTGAGCAATCCACAAAGCGGCGTTCCAAGCGAACAGATCACCCCAAGTGACATGGCAGTTGTGGCGACTGTCAGCCGACTTGAGGTCACTGAGGCGCTGAAGGGTGATGCTCGGGTTGGCGATGTCATTGAGGTTATTCAGCCTGGTGGGGAGTATGAGCAGGTGAAGTACACGGAGGAGAAAACAGTGCCGCTGTCGGATATTAGTTCGTCGGATATATTGCTCTTTCTGGATCTGATGCCCGATGGTCATTACGACTTGATCAACCCTGAGCAGGGTTTGTATACCGTGAACGGTGACGCCCTCACTCCTGTGACCGATGAGAACAGCCTCGGTCTCAAGACCCTGGCCCAAGCGCGTGAGACAGCATCAAAGTGACCGGTCAATGAGAATCAGTCCCCGTATCCGCCACAGGGTACGGGGACTCATTGATAATTATTCATGGGCCTGGAGTCGTTCCGCAGAAGCATCCTTTGGGTACGGCGGCCTATCGGGTGATGACGACGCTTGCCAAGCTGGCCTATGGGGCCAATGACCTGGATGATGGGCCGTGGTGGTTTGGGTCCCCCGATGATCCGGTGAAGGCACGCCGCATCGTTGCTGAGCACCTGACTAGCGTCGGATTGGGGGGACCAACATATGCCTGGCGCGCTCCCCTATGGTTGCACTACCTGGAGGACGAGACACCAGGTAGCAAACACAGCGGTCCCGTCAGCGATGTGCTGGCCAAGGTCGCTGCCAAAGGTGCCTGAGCCACTGTTTTATCCATACGAGGGGCCCCATAAGGCATTGCCGGCTACGACAGTGTGGGAAGAGGCCTAGGCGCGTCACCGCCCGGCAGGCGACAAGCAAAGTACGCGGGCCGCTGACAGACAGCTGCCGTGTTGCACCGCCTGTAGTGAACCCGGGTCATCGTGAGCGCTCTGCGAGTCGCCTGGGGTCTTGAGAGCTGTGGGATCCCCTGGAAGGGTGGGGGGCATGACGCAACCGATTCTGCCAGACAGACGAATGATCCTGGGCATATTGGGCGCTTCAGCTTTTAGCGCTGGTATGTCAGGGCGAGCCCCCGAGGCCTACAGCATGACACCGCAGGGCGGAGAATACGGGGATGTGATTCTTCATGCCTACCGGAGCGATGGGGCGCTCCTGGACTTTGCCGCGTTCCGTGACCGCCAGAGCAACGGTGCCGGTGAGAGCGGCTATGACGACGTGCTCCTGAACTCCGAGTCGCTCACCGTGGCGCAGTTCGCGCCGCTGGAGGAGGCGGAGGAGGCGACGGCAAAGCTAGCTCTACCCGGAGCGGGCCCATACACCCTGGCCCTGTCCTGGCCGACGAGCCATGGCTATTCCGCGTTGCTGGCCGATCTACCAGGTCCCGGCACCTACGACCTGAATGAGCTGGCGGCCCGCGCCCTGCACGACCGGCAGGCGCAGCGGATCGCGGCAGGCCCCATACCGGATGACACCATCGTCAAAGCGCGGAAAGCCACCGAGGAAGAGTTGGCGCGTTGCGATGCGCTCGGGCTGGGCGCCGACAAGGGAGTCTCCGCCGCCCGCTGCCTGGAGCTGGCGGCGGAGGCCCAGCTGATGCTGGACCGGGCGCCGACAGCCAACGCCCCAGCCGAGGCCGCCATAGCGGTCACTTTCACGAAGGTTCCCGCAGCAGCTCAGATCAGTGCCTTGAGTGCGATCACGGGGGGAAAGCGCACACCAGCCGTGCGACTGGTGGTCAGCGACCTCAATGAGGTGTCCGCCTGGGCCCAAACCGTCGACGGGATCCATGCTGTGGGCGGACTGGCCGTGGTGCAGGTCTGCGACTCCTTCGAGCTGGCCGGGATGTCGATGACGCAGTACCGGGAGCGGCTTGATGTGCTGATCAGCGCGCTGTCGGCGGCCGACGCATGGGAGGTCGGCAATGAGCTGGGCGGCAACTGGCTCGGGAGCGACGCGGTGGAGAAGACCACCATCGCTGCCCAGCGGGTCCGGGAGATGGGCAAGACGACACTGCTGACGATCTACTATCAGCTGGGCCAAGACGACGAGGCCCACTCGACCTTCACATGGATCGAGCAGAACCTGGACTCTGGCCTGAAGGACCTGGTCGATGTGGTCGGCCTGTCCATCTATCCGCAGCAGCACCCGCTGGGTACCGCCGCAGACCGGGTGATGTCGGCCTTTGAGAAGGCATTCCCCGGCAAGAAGGTGGCCGTCACCGAACTGAGCTATGGCGGCGCGGACCTGGATGGCGCGCCATGGTGGTTTGGATCAGCCACCGACCTGCGCCAGGCCCGCCGCGCCGTCGCCGAGCACCTGACCAGCGTCGGCCTGGGCCGGGCGAAGTCCTGGGGTGCGCCATTCTGGTGGTACTACCTGGAAGATGAGACCCCAGGAGCTGCCGGCGGGCCGGTCAGCGACGTGCTGGCTGAGGTAGCCGCCAGGGGTGCCTGAATCGCAGGGACGGCGACCCGGGACCGCGCTGTTCTTGGGCGTGTCCCGTCCGAATCCTTGCCCGGGACCTCGCAGACCGGCGCCCGTCAGTCAGCGGTGCTGGTGGGGAGGCGGCGGGCCCCTCGCAGATCGTGGATCATCCCGAAACGCTCTATGGCGTGGGGGAGCGCGACCTCCCGCAGGTATCTCACCAGCTCCGTCTCGCCCTCGCGCTCCAGGTGGGCCAGCAGGCTGCCGACATCGTCGGGGTGACGGTTCTGGCTGGCCTTCGCCTTGCCCTGGATCTTGTCCACCGTCACCTCGACTCCGACGATGGCCCGCGCCATCTTCCGCAGCTTCTCCTCACCGACCGCGCCCAAGACCTCGGGTGGCTCCATCCGGGCGGTGAGTTCGCGGGCCGCCCTGAGGGCCGCTTCGGGGGCGGAGTTGAAACGAATCTCTCCGGTGATGTGGATGGTGATGTAGTCCCAGGTCGGGACGTTGGGCAGGTCCTTGTTGGTGGCATACCAGTGGGGAGAGACATAGGCGTCGTCGATGTCGATGATCACCAGGGCCGGCGCGGTCACAGGCTCGACGGCCTGGGGGTTGTTCCGCGTCAGATGCGTCACGAGCACCTGCCCGCAGTCGCGTTTCTCGAGATGGAAGGGGACGAAGGTGGCCTGCGGCCCGGAGGCATGTACCGTCACGAGGTTCCCGGCCCGGACCCGGCCAAGCAGGTCAGCGAGCCGGTCTTCGGGGATCTCGAAGTGCTTCGCGACATACACGCCGCCAGCCTAGCTGGGGCGGCTAGTGGTTCCCGCCTGGAGCGCGGCTATCTCACGCCGCAGCCTCAGTAGGGCCAGCCTGCGGTCCAGCTGCCGGATTCCGCGGCCCGTCCGGCTGAACTGCTGATAAACCCAGCGAAGCAGCACTACAACCAGATACCAGCCGTTCTCCACCACCAGGATTGCTGTGAAATTGGTTTCAGTGAGCTGGCTGCCAAGAACTACGATAGTGGCAGCCAGGGCGGTCAGGGCTGTGGTGCATTCAAATATGGTGCGCACCGCCCATGCCCCGGAGCGTGCCAAACGATTGTTCCCAGGCTTCATTGCCTCAGCCAATACGTCCTTCCGCATGGTGGTGAAGGTGTAGCCCCAGAAAAACCGGATCCACACAATTGTGAGAAGAGAGAACGAGAGCGTGACCCACGGGGAAGCCACGTTATAGATCATATACCAGATGAGGGGAACAAGACCGACGACTGCCAGCAGGGTCAGTACCGTGAAGTGTGTTGCCAGAAGCCGCCATCTCATGTGCCGGAGCAGGTCCTCCCTGGAGGACCGGGTTTTGGCGGTTTTCTTTTCCCGTCTGCTTTTGCTGCCCTCCTGGCTGCTGCGCTCTCTGCCGCGTCTTCCCAGGCGGGCGGTGATCTCGTTGGCGTTTGCCTGGGACAGGGCGGTTTCCTGCTGGGTGGAGCGCGTCAGGCGCATCCTGTCGTTCTCCAGCGAGCGAGCCCGGACCGCGATCATGAAGCCGCAGGTCAGCACGCCGCCAACCGGAAGGAACAGCAGAATCGGTGCCCGGGCGGTGATCCATGGGATGGTCAAGGCGATTGTCGTGCCGGTGAGGCCTGCCAGTATCAGGACCACGCTCTCCCGGACCTGCTGGAGTGCGACCTGCTCATTGGTGGCGCTGCTGTCCCTGTCTGGGATGCGATTTCCCTGAATGGAAAATGCGATATATAGTGGCGTCAGGAATACGAGAAGGACGGGCAGTGTGATCGCGATGAGCTGTATAAAATCAGCCGATGTCAGATCTGTCCAGATTTGTGAGATCCGGCCTGGCAGGGATGCGACAGTGGGCCAGCTTTGCCCGTATATCAACTGGCTGATAGGGTAAATCAGCAGAATAAGCGTCGCGGTGAATAAGGTGATGCCCAGGCTGGATAATATGGTGACCCGCCAATGCCCTCTCGATATATTCCTGATGCGTGAATAGGTGCGATCGTCGGCTGCGGGGTCAGCCTCCCCGGTAGGTGTGACGGCCTTTGCCGCATCTATCGGTGTTTCTTGTATCGGTGTTTCCTGCCGCGGGGGAGCGGCAGTCTTGATGACCTCCTGTGGTTTCTTCCGCTGCTCCTTTGGCGATTGTGCCGGTTCTGGTTTCCCGGGATCTGGTGCGGACCGTGGGCTTTGAGCTTTGCCTGCACGTCCGGCGTCCCGGAGCCGTGCCGACTCGGGCCTTTCAGGTTCCGGCGCGGGAGCTTCCTCGCCAGGTGGCGCGGGCACAGCGCCGCCTGTTGTCGACGGCGCCTCCTGTAGGGCCCGGACCGCGTCCGGCTCCTCACGGCGCCTGGACGATCGGGCGTAGGCGGGAGTGGTGTCTGTGAGGGTGCCACGCCGGGGTTCGAGATCTGCCTCAGGCACGACGGGCAACTCGGAGCTCTCGCCTGGGAAGGCCAGGTCAGCCTGTTGCGAGGCAGGCACCTGCGGACTCTTCGGCGGCTCGTCTCTCGTCTCGGCGGGTGCTGCGGGCTTCCCAGCCTCTGACGGACTCGCCGGTGGAGCGGGAAACAGCCCGTTCGCGCGGGGATCGGGCCGCTGCTTGGAGGGCCTCGACAGGTCTGCCCACAGCGTCTGAGGCGGTGCGAAAGGGGAAGGCATCGGCGGAAAGGTGCTCTCCGGGGAGTCAGGCCAGGCGGTCTTGAGGGCCCTGTTGACCGCGGTCCTCAGCTTTGCCTCCTCCTCTGGCGGCGCGCTGGGCTCCTGTGGGGAGGCGCTGGCCTTGCGCTGTGGCTCGCTGGCCTCGTGTTTCGGCGCCCTCGCTTCCTGCGGCATGGCGGCGAGCTCAGCTGCGTCCTCGGGGCTCTCCCGCTTGGGGAGTGGCTCCAAGGCCGTTTCCTGGTCGTTCATCTTTCCGGCTTGTGTCTCCGCCATGTCCGCTCCGGTCTCCTGATTGACAACCTTCCAGATGCGCGTTTGGACATCGATCCCAACACTCTACGTTCCAGATGCTCCAAAATTGGATCTCCTGCGAATGTGGGGGGTGTCGCGGAACCCGACGGGGTGTCCTTAAATCGCCTGGATGTGGATTCTCTGGGTGACGGAACCGGAAACTGGGATCTACTAGGGGATACGCCTGGTCCATTCCTTCGTGGCGAACTTATTTTCCACTAGCTCCGCGGCTGCTGAGAGCTCGTCGTCGGTGTAGTCGCGGCGGCGGGTGGAGTAGCGCGACTCGAAGTGCTTCAGGAAGGACGCGATGATCTCGTCCCGGGGCATCTGGGTCTGGGAGCGCAGGGGATCGACACGTTTGTTCGCCGATTTCGTTCCCTTGTCCGAGAGTTTCTCTCGCCCGATGCGCAGCACTTGGAGCATCTTGTCGGCGTCGATGTCGTAGGCCATCGTGACGTGGTGCAGCACCACTCCGCTGGTGAGCCGCCGCTGCGCCGCGCCCGCGATCTTGCCCTTCTCGGAGGCGATGTCGTTGAGCGGAACGTAGCGGGCCTTGACCCCCAGCTCCGCGAGCGCGCCCATCACCCACTGGTCCAGGAACTCGTAGCTGCGTTCAAAGCTCAGGCCTTCCACCAGCGACCCCGGCACCAGCAAGGAATAGGTGACGCAGTTGCCGGGCTCCATGAACATCGCGCCACCGCCCGTGATGCGGCGCACCACGTTGATGCCGTGACGTTCGCGCCCCTCCTCGTCGATCTCGTTGCGGTAGCTCTGGAAGGAGCCGATCACGACCAGCGGCTGGTTCCAGTCCCAGATGCGCAGGGACGGCCCGATCTCCCCGCGCGCCAGGCGGCCCGCCAGCACCTCGTCGAGGGCGACGTGCAGCCGTGGGTCGAGAGTGACCGGACCGATGACGTCGAAGGTGTGGTCGTCCCAGTTCGTGGCGTGCCCCAGCGCGCGCCGCACCGCGATGCCCACCGCTTCCGGGGAGAAGCCCAGCATCCGTGTCCCTTCTGGCAGCCGGGTGTTGATGGCCGCTGCCAGGTCCGCCACGGAGGAGTTGTGTGGCAGGCCGTTCAGCGCCTGCACGATGTCATCTAGCGCATCGTCTGGTTCCAGGAAGAAGTCGCCGGAGACCACCACATCGGTCAATCGCCCGTCGGAGACCTCCAGGTCGACCGCCACCAGTTTTCCGTCCGGCACCTTGTATTCGCCATGCATGCAGTGGAGCCTACGGGAGATTGCGGGATACGTATATGCCTTGTCATCCGGCAGTGGATGGTTCCGGCGGCGGGGTGGTTGTCGCAATCCTGCGACGAACGCGGTCCGTGCCGCTGAAACCCGACATGCTTGATGCGTCACACGCAAACCACCTCCTGAAGGAGCAGTCATGAAGACCATGCTTGTCCGCACCGCCCTCGCCGCAGCTGCTGTCGCCAGCCTCGGGTTCGCCGCCTGCTCCGCGGGTCTTGAGGCCACGCCGAAAGATGCGCCCGTGGGTGGTGGCAGCACGCAGTCGGCGCCCGTCTCCCCCGCCGCGTCGAGCACCGCCTCCGCATCGAGCACCGCGTCTGACGGTAGCGTTACGGCTCCAGGGGTTTCCGTCGGACCAGGTGGGATTTCCGCTCCCGGTGTCAGCGTGGGATCCGACGGCAACATCTCGGCTCCCGGGGTCTCCGTCGGATCTGACGGTAGCGTCACAGCGCCCGGCATCTCGGTTGGCCCGGATGGGATTTCCGTGTCCAAGAGACCGTCCGCATCCGACACACCGTCCACATCTGATACATCCGATGGGTCTGCTACGGACTCACCGGCCGGAGGCTCGGTCTCCAGGACCTGCGACGGCGACGATGACGTGGTGGTGACGAACAACAATGCCGAGGCCACGTTCTCAGGTCACTGCGCCTCCATCACCATCAAGGGCGGCAACGCCCACGGCGGCTATATGACGGCGGACCGGCTCATCGTTGCGGGCGATAACGCCGTGATCGTCGGCGGCGACACCTCCCACGTGGAGATCTCCGGTAACAACGTCACGATCACCTCCAGCGGCAGGCTCAGCGAGGTGGAGATCTCCGGTAACAACGCCACGGTCACCGCCAGTGGTGGCGCCAAGAACGTCAAGGACACGGGGTCCAACAACACCGTCTCCTGAGCGATCCCGGAGATCCACCACCCCTACCACCACTACCTGGTGTAACCGGGTGGGGTGGTCGATCCGGCAATATCTCTTCCCGGCACAATATGGCTGTTCCCTCCCGTCCACTCATGCCTGTGGAGAAAAATGAAAATCAACCTGATCCGCACCGCGCTCGCTGCCGCAGCCGTCGCCGCCCTGGGACTGTCCGCCTGCGCTGCCGGCACTGAGACCAAGTCTGCCGATAACTCGCAGGCCGTCTCTACCACCCAGGCCGGAGGCAATGCCAGCAAGGACGGGGGATCTGTGAACGCTCCCGGCGTCTCCGTCGGTCCTGGCGGGGTCAGCGTTGGTGCCACCGAGGGCGCAGGTGGTTCCGGCAATAGCAGCAGCGACAAGAGCTCCAGCGATGACAGCGACGATAAGAGTGACAAGGACGACAAGAGCGACAGCGACGGCAAGCCCTGCTCCGGCCAGTCCACCATCACCGGGAGCAATGGCTCGGTCACCTTGACGGGGCACTGCGACACCATCACCGTCAAGGGCGGTGGCAACGTCATCACCTTCGAGTCTGCTGACAAGCTGATCATCGAGGGCGAGGGGAACAACGTCACCGGCAAGGACCTCGACGAGGTGGAGATCTCCGCCAACGGCAACTCCGTGACTGTCCCCGACGACCTGGACGCGGTGAAGCTGACTGGTAACGGCAACACCGTCATATCTCAGGGGGCCAAGAAGAAGGACGACAAGGGCACCGGCAACACCATCGCATGACAGCTGTCCTGGTCGTCGACGACGACCCCATGATCCGCGACCACCTCGCCCGCACCCTGGAGCGGGCGGGGTTCGTCGCCTTCACCGCCGCCGACGGCGTCGAGGCGCTTGAGCTGGTCCGCACACGGCATCCCGATCTGATCGTCCTGGACGTTTTGATGCCTCGCGCCGACGGACGGGAGGTGCTGGCCCGGCTGCGCCGAGGCGGCGACTGGACACCCGTGATCCTGCTGACCGGGGTCGGCCAGTCCGGTACCCGCGCCGATGCCTTGGAGAAGGGAGCCGACGACTATCTCAACAAGCCCTTCGACCCGGCTGAGCTGGTGGCCCGCATCCGAGCGGTGCTGCGGCGCGGCCAGGTGGGACAAACCCTCACCCACGCATCCCGGATAACCGGCGGTGGGTTGGAACTGGACCGGCTGGCCAAGACCGCGACTGTCCGCGGGCAGGCCGTGCAGTTGACCCCGAAGGCCCTGGCTCTGCTGGAGTATCTGATGGTGCATCACGGTGAGACCTTCGGCCGCGACCACCTCCTGGAGCAGGTGTGGGGCGTCGAGTTCGCCATCACCACCCGGGCCGTCGACCATCGTGTCGCGGAATTGCGCAAGGTGCTGGGCGCCCGGGGCCTTGAGGTCATCGACACCGTTCAGGGCGTTGGGTACCGGTTCCACCCCGAGGTTCATGCCGCGTGAGGAGACTGGGCTGGGTGTGGGCCATCGGCGCGGCCGGCCTCATCGCATCTGCCGGCCTGCGGATCGCCGGGGAAACCCGCATCTTCAAAGTGGGTATCGAGGTGTGGGTGCTGCCGCTGCTGCTGGGCGGGCTGGTGCTGGGCGTGGTAGCTGTGCTGCGGTGGCGCCGGGGCAAAGCCCGCCGTGCTATCGAGGAGGCCACGGAGCGCGCCAAGGCGGAGGCCCGGGAAACGCACCGCACCTTCGTCGGGAGACTTGACCATGAACTGAAGAATCCCCTCATGGCGTTGCGGATGGGGATCGGCGAGGTGCGGGACGTGGCGCTCGCGGAATCGATGCGCGCCCAGGTGGACCGGCTGGCCTCGCTCGTCGCCGAGCTTCGCAAGATCAGCGAGATCGACTCCTACCCGGTGGCCGACGAACCCGTGGACATCACGGAGGTTGCCACGGAGGTGATTGAGACCACGGTGCCACAGGACCGCGACCTGGTGGTGGCCTTCCCCCGGGCGCCCCGCCCGCTGCCTCCCGTGCGCGGCGACCGCGACCTGGTGTTCCTGGCTCTCTACAACGTGATGAGCAATGCCGTGAAGTATTCCTCGCCCGGCGCGACTCTGGAGGTGCGGGGAATTGAGGACCGCGGGCATGTGGTGGTGGACGTCTCGGACACGGGCCGCGGCATCCCGGCCTCCGAGGTGGACCAGGTCTGGGGCGAGCTGGCCCGTTCCAAGGAGGTCCGCCACATTCCCGGCAATGGCCTGGGCTTGCCGATGGTGGCTGCCGTGTTGCGGCGTCTTGGCGGCTCCTGTGAGCTGAGCTCCATCGAGGGCCGTGGCACCACCGTCAGGATGCGCTTGCCGCTGCTGTAGATGCCGCAGGGGAGAGCCCCTAGTGGAGCACGCGAGCCAGGAAGTCCTTGGTGGCTGGGTCCTGCGGGTCGTCGATCACCTGCTCCGGAGGTCCTTGTTCGACGATGCGTCCCTGCTCCAGGAAGACGACCCGGTCGGCTGCGGAGCGCGCGAACCCGATCTCGTGGGTGGCCATCAGAATGGTCGAGCCCGTCGACTTCAGGTCCAGCACCAGATCCAGGACCTCGCCCACCAGCACCGGGTCGAGGGCTGAGGTGATCTCGTCGAGCAGGAGGAGCTCGGGATCAGTGGCCAGGGCCCGGACGATCGCGACGCGCTGCTGCTGCCCGCCGGAGAGCCGGTCGGGAAACGCAGCGGCCTTGTCGCTCAGGCCGATGCGCTCCAGCAGCTCCTTGCCCCTGGTCTCCGCGGCGTCGCGGGCGATGCTGTGCACCTTCCGCGCCGCCAGGGTGATGTTGTCCAGCACACTCAGGTGTGGGAACAGGTTGTAGTGCTGGAACACCACTCCGATCCGGGCGCGCACGGCGTCGACGTCGATGCGGGGGTCGGTGATGTCTGCCCCGGAGAGGAAAATCTGCCCGTCGTCGACTCTCTCCAGGAGGTTCGCGGTGCGCAGCAGCGTCGACTTCCCAGAGCCCGACGCTCCCAGCAGCACCACCACCTCGTGGCTGGCGATGGCCAGGTCGAGACCCCGCAGCACCACGTTGCGGCCGAATCGCTTGACCACCCCCTGCATGTCAAGGACCGGGCCCGTGTGGTTTTCAGGGCTAGCAGGCTGCAGCTTGGCCATCAGACCGCACCTCCCGTCTGCTCGCGTTCACGTAGCCGCGCTGTGTACCAGTCCGAGAGCCGGATGAATGGCCAGCTGAAGACGACGAACAGCAGGCCCGCCACCACGTAGGAGGTGAAATTGTACGTGTTGGCCTGCTGGATTTGCGCGGCACGGATCGCATCCACAGCGCCCAGCACGGAGATCAGGCCGACGTCCTTCTGCATCGAGATGAAGTCGTTCATCAGGGCCGGGGTCACCTTCCGCACCGCCTGCGGGATGACCACGTAACGCAGCGCCTGGCCGTGGCTGAGGCCCAGGGAGCGGGCTGCGAATCGCTGCGATGGATGCACCGCCTCCAGCCCGGCGCGCAGCACCTCCGCCACATAGGACGAGTAGGTGAGGATCAGCGCGACCGTGCCGAGCAGCGCCGCCGGGATGCGGGTGGCCGGGTTGAGTGCTGGGATACCGAAACCGATCAGGTACAGCACGATGAGGAACGGCATGCCGCGGAACAGGTCCGTGTAGGCGGCAGCGAAGAAACGCAGCGGGAAGAACACCGGGCCCCGTAGCGACCGGAGCGTCGCCAGGATCACTGCCAGGATCGCGACACCAATCACAGCGAAGAACAGGATCTGGATATTGAGCCACAGCCCCATGGCCACGGCAGGCAGCGCCTCCACGAAGTAACGCGCCGAGAAGAACGTCTCGCGGGTGATCTGCCAGCCAGGGGAGTTCTCCAGGATCAGCCAGATCACCACTGCGAATGCGACTGTGGAGACCGCTGAGATCAGCACCGACCTGATGGTCTGCTGCCGGCGGTAGCTGCGCCTTCCGAGCTCTACCTGGCTGATGTTCTCGAGGTCGTCGACTGTGCTGTTCATCAGCCGGCTCAGCTCAGGACGGGGACGTTGACCGAGTCTGTCAGCCAGGTCTTGACCAGGGAGTCGAGAGTGCCGTCGGCGCGGAGGGCATCAACAGCCTGGGTGACGGGGGCAGTCAGGGCGGACCCCTTCGGCAGCACCAGGCCGTACTGGTCGCCGCCGGTGGTGTCGGCGAACTGGCCAATCGCGACCCCGTCGTCTAGTTCGGCGGCCACCAGGTACAGCGCCGTCGGCAGGTCGACCACGATCGCGTCCACTTGGCCACCTTTGAGCGCCTGGACCGTGTCCTGCGAGCTATTGAAGACAGCAGGGGTGGTTGTCGGCGCCACCTTTTCCGTCAGGGTCTTGTAGCTCGTGGTCCCGGTCTGCGCACCCAGCAGAGCGCCCTTGAGAGCCTCGATGCTGGTTGCGCTGGCCACCGGTGAGCTCTTCAGAGTCACCACAGCCTGGGCGCTGGTGTAGTAGGGCGAGGAGAAGTCGACGGCGTTCTTGCGCTCCTCGGTGATGGAGAACTGTTGTAGGTTGAAATCCCAGTCCTTGGCGCCGGGCGCGACAGCAGCATCGAAGGTGGTGCGCACCCAGACCACGTCCGAGTTTGCAAAGCCCAGTTTCCCAGCGACGGCGTAGGCGACTGCGGCCTCGAAGCCTTTGCCGGAGGCGGGGTCGTTGTCCTCCACCCAAGGGGAGTAGGCCGGTTCACCGGTGGCGATGGTCAGCTTGCCCTGGGTGACGGTGCTCAGTGCGCCTTCGGAGGAAGTGCCAGCCGACGAGGTGTTCTTCCCATCGTCGGCGATCGTGCAGGCGCTGAGCAGGGCGGTGCCAGCCAATGCGGTGAGCGCAGCACGACGGGTGAGGAGGAAGGCCATTTCTGATGCTCCTAAAGGTCAGGTCCCGGGACGGGCCAGCTGAGTTCATGCACAGCCTAGTGCCGCATGTCGTTATTTCGCCGGTGTTCTTCGTCCCTGGATGCGGTGCCTCGCGTCGTTGGCCTCGCTTGGGGTACGGCCCGTAGCGTTTCGCTTGGTTGCCGCGGCTTTCAGGCCAGCCGCCAGTCGTCATAGGTGAACTCCGGCGAGACGACGCAGGTCGCCAGGCAGTGAGAGCCACGGGCGAAGGTGCGCTGCCAGCGCCCGGCAGGCACTAGATGCTGCACCGTTGCGCTGTCGATGATCCTCGGCTGCGGATCCTCGACGGGTTCTGGGCCGTTCCCGCCGTCGTGGATCTCCAGGCTCCCGGGCCCATGCCAGAGCCACAGCTCATCCGAGCTCACGACATGCCAGGCGGCCTCCATGTCCTCACCGAGTAAGAAGAGGATCGCCGATGCTGTGGCGCGTTCCCCGTTCGGGGTGTCCACCCGGACAGGTGCCGTCCACGTCCGCCGGAACCATCCGCCCTCCGGGTGAGGGGCTAGGCCGAGGGAGTCCGTGAGGCGCGAAACGTCGTCATTCACGGCTCATAGCCTAGGACTGACTGGCATGAGCCAGCGGGGCGTGTGCGGGCTAGGTGGACCTCATCGGCAGATTGGCGAGCAATCATGTCATCCCTGGGAAGCGGTCATCACGCCAGCGCAGCTGGCCCTCGATCAGCGTCGCGACCTGGCGGCCTGCACCCAGCCGGACCACGTCGTCGATGGTGCCGATGACGTCGCTGACGGGCACGTCGAGGATCACCATGTCGGCGATCGCTCCGGCCTGCAGCTGTCCCACCCGGTTGCGGCCGGTTCCCAGGCCGAGCGCCGTCGCGCCCCCCAGCGTCGCGGCATGCAGCAGGCGGCGGCCGAGGTCGGTGTGGGCGTACCCCTGCTCCCGGGCCAGGTCGTAGAGTTCGGGCAGCTCACCCAGCACATCAAGCGACGGCGACGAGGAGAGCGAGTCAGTTCCCACCGCGATCTGATTGCCCTCCGCCAGGTAGGCCGCGACGGGGGGAGCGGCGAGCCCGATCACCCGGTTGGAGCGTGGGCACAGAGCCACCGTCGTGGAGCGGGCGCGCAGCCGCCGCCGGTCGTCGGCGGTCATGTAGACGCCGTGCGCCACGTGACAGTCGGGACCGAGCACCCCGAGCTCGTCGACGAACCGGGCCGCCGAGTGCCCGACACCCCTGGCGCGCAGCGCCGTGAAGGAGGTGGAGACATCGGAGCGCCACAGGTCCGCCAGGTCGCCCTCGCGTCCCTCGGCCCATTCGGCTTCCAGCTGCGACTCACCCAGGTGGATGTGCAGCCGCAATCCCCGCTGCCGGGCGATGTCGGGCAGGTCGAGCAGGGGTCTCGCATCCAGCGAGTAGGGGGCGTGTGGTGACAGTCCCACCGCGGGCGGGGTGGGCATCCCCTCCAGCGCCGCGATCACCTCGTCCTGCCCGTGGCTGGCCCAATCCTCGTTGGTCCAGTCCATGACCTCCCAGTACGCCACCCCGTGCAGGCCCGCATCGTGCAGGGCCGAGGCGGCCGAGGGGTCGGTGACGACGTCGGCGACCGTCGTCACGCCGTGCCGCAGGCTCAGCTGCGCTCCCTGGCGTGCGGAGGATGCCCAGTCGAGGGCCTGGGCATCGTAGATCTGGTTGAAGGCTTGGGCCCAGTCGTCGAATCCGTGGTATTGGCCGTGCCCGAGCACCGCCATGCTGGTGTATTGGAGATGCGTGTGGGCGTTGACCAGGCCAGGGAGGATGACGCCCGGCCAGTGGACCTCCGTGAAGCGGATGCCGTCTTCCCGTAGTGCGCGCACCACCCAGTCGCGCTCCCCGACATGCAGGATGCGCCTCCCACGCACCGCGACCGCTCCGCCCAGCACGGAGGGGGCGGTGATGGGGATGACCAGGCCGGCGGAGTAGACCTGCACCGGTTCTGGGGCATGCCTGGGCAGTGGGGGGTGCGGGGATCCCGGCGTGGCGGTGGTGAGGGCGGCCCGGGCGACGGCGTCGTCGGCCTCCCGCGGCAGTGAGTGCACTCCGGGGGGCAGGCCGCGGTGGTTCAGAAGGTGCCGTATCGCTGCCACCTGGACGCCGAAGGAGAGGTCCATGATCTCGATGGGATTGCCCTCGCCGGCTGTGACGTTGATGCAGTTCCCCCTATCCAGGATGCACACAGCCCGGCCGCTTCGCAGGGCCATGACGTCGTCACTGACCCAACGTGCTCCGGCCGCCTCGGCATCGGTCATCGCGACCTCCTGCTCCACCCCGCCGATGACAGCGACGACGGTGTCTTGGCGCATCTGCGCCAGCTGGGAGGCCGTGATGGTGTGACGTACCCCCGTGGCCGAGACGACCAGGTCAGCGTCCGTCACGAGGGCGTCGAGGGGCCCAGTACGGTGTCCGTCCATGCGGGCCTGGAGTTCGCGTACCGGATCCAGCTCAGCGACGGCGACCCGCCCGCCAAGTGCGGCGGTGAGTTTCGCGAACCCGCGGCCGACGTCGCCGTATCCCGCCACGACCACCTGCTTGTCCCAGAGCGGCCAGCCGTGCTGGCCGGGGTCGAGGAGGTCGAGGATGGTCATCAGGCAGGACTGGCCCGTGCCGTAGGCGTTGTCGAACAGTGTCTTGGTGCGGGCATCGTTGGAGGCCACGACGGGAATCCGCAGCCTACCTGCCTGCTGCCATTCCCGGAGCGGGCGTAGCCCAGAGGTGGTTTCCTCAGCCGCGCCGATCAGGTGATCCAGAGCGCCCTCGACCTCGTGGGCGAGCCGGATCAGGTGTGAGCCGTCGTCCAGGAGAAGATGCAGGCCACAGGACAGGAAGTCGCGGGCGAGCTGCTCCTCCCGGGTGGGGGCCGGGTCGGCGAAGACGGTCAGCCCCGCCTGCCGCAGGGCGTCGGCCACGGCAGGGCGTACCTCCTCGGCGTGACCAAACACGAAGACCTCAGCGCCCGCATCCGCCAGCGCCAATGCGAGCACAGCGGTCTTCGGCTCCAGGACCAGCGCCACTCCGATCCGCACGCCTGTCAGGTCGAGGCTGGAGGCGGCGCCGAGCGTCACCGGCATGTGGGATCGTGCCCAGGCCAGGCGGTCCTCGGGCGAGTCAGCGGGGGAGAGAATGCTCCCGTCGGGGGCGAACACAGAGTCCGCGGTGACGGTGATCATTCCCTCGACCGGCGAGTCCGCGAAGACAGCAGTGGCATCTGGCGTCCCGAGCCGAGCGCCCATAGCCCGCAGAACCCGCGCCAGCTGACGGTTCCGAGGAGTGCAGAACGCCCGCCCGGGGATGCTGAGGTTGGTGGCAGCCGCGAACCGGCGAAGCGCCAGCTGCGCGGCGGAGCGGTCGGTCACTCGGTCTGCCGCCCTTCTGCTGTAGCCGCGACAAGGTCGTCAGTCATCAGCTGCCCTTCCATCAGAGGTCATGATGCGAACAGTCTGCCAGCTCTCAGTAAAAGAGGCTGCTGAGATGCCGGGCACTCCAGTTAGGTGACCGTTCCTCCAAACGCGTCCACTAGGAATGGGGTCGAATCCAGACGGCAGTCTGAAAATCCCATTTTTCAACGGTGTCTACAAGACCCGCAGCCCTCAAAGCTATCCTTCTCGCGGGTTGATTTTTTCTGCGATGAATGTGACCGGCTGCTCGCCTAGGACTTCCACCGCTGTCATCTGTTCTGGCCAGGTATCCCTGCCGTAGAAGCGCACTTTGAGGCGTTCGTGACCGGGCTTCCAGGTGATGATGTCGCGGATCACGCAGTCCACCTTTTCGCCGTTGCCTGCGATAAGCAGCCAGCCTGCGGTGATGTGTCCTGCGTCGATACGGCCGCGCAGCAGCACTGAGCCATCCTCGTTCCAGCCCCAGATGTGGCTATATGGTGGAGCGGTTTGTGGGCAGGGACCCATGTGGAATCCCTTGTAGTCGGCCCAAGCGCAGGTGAGACCTTTTGTAGAAGGGGAGAATTCTTCCCATGCGATCTCTCCGGTGCCTTCTAGATAGCGACTTTCTTTACGCATTCTGTTGTTCCCTCAGGTCGGCTACGGTGATTTTCGGGGCATCGGATAGCCGGGTGGCTGTGATGCCGAGTTCCTGAATGGCGGAGTTTAACTTAAGGTCGAGGAATGAAACCGCGCCCAGTCCGGTAGCTCCGCGGCCACCAATACCAGTGAAGCCGTCATCGAGATCCCGCAGTGCTAGTAGTAATGCTTTGATCACCCAAGTGTGATGTTGCTTTAAAGGGCGTATTTGACGTATCACGAGCCGGGCGTTGGGGGCGCTGGTGGTCCATTCAGGAAAAAGGTTCTCAACAGCGCTGCTGAACCGGTTGATAGAGTTGCGCTGCCGATTGTGGTCAGTAGCCTGGCGCAGGTCTGTGGCATCGAATGCGAGCCGGCCAACTCCTGTCGCACCGGAGCCGAACACCTCGCACACGGCGCACTTACCGCAGCCAGCCCATTCTCTGGATACCTGGCCGGTTTCGCTCAACCCGCAGACATTAGCGCCGACGCTGCGCCCGATGAATTCCACTCGGGCACGAAGCAGTCCTTTCCAGCTGGTGCCGTGGAACCAGTGATCCTTGGGTGCTGGCGTGGTGATGTTGTTGGGAACGGGGATGTTGAGGTCTGTCAACTTCATGGTGGCTGTGAGTAGTTCTGAGACCGGAACTGGCTGGATTTCCTGATCTTTCCCCGATACCAGCAGTTCGTCTAGGGCTTCGGGACCGTGGCCGGAGACCATGGCGCGGGCCAGTACGTCGTCCGGGATGCTGAAGTCGAGGCTGCGATACCTGATGGCCGTGACTTTCGCATGCCCGAGGCCGACGCTGAGACCGCCACCGATGGTGACGGGCCATGACGCGAGCAGGCTGAGCAGCCGTTCTTCGTTGATCTCCTTGCCGCTCAGCGTATGGTCGATTCGCAAATACAATCGTATTTCTCGTGCGGTGCACACCTCTTCAACTCCATGTGAGCCGCCTTTGCGTGCAGCACTGCGATTGCGGTCTATGGGGGTTGTGAAACGTATCTGGGGTTTCAGCTCAGCGCTTTCTTCCCAGACGATACGAGTACCGAGGAACCACAAGTGCGATGCTGACAGTTCATCGGCCCCTTTTGTCGAGCCCATATAGGTGCTGGCCTCGGAACCGAGGTGGGTGCGAAATGAGCCGGCGAGACTCGTTGGTGGCAGCTGTGGGATGCCACCTGCGTCTTTGACGGTCTCCAGGGTGGAACGGCTTTCCCCGACAGTGCCAATTCGCCACGGTGTGAGTGGTTCGATGGTGACCCGAGCGTAGGTGATTCGATGGTTCATGGCTGCCTCCTCAGGTCGCTTGCGACGGCATTGCGCTGGCCGGGCGGTACCTCGTTCAGCACCTGTTTCACCACTTCCCATTTCTGGTCGGTGAAGTTCTTGCCCGCGGCTGTGTCACGCAGCCTCGGGTCGAAGCTTTGGTATTCTTGTAACCAGTCGGCTAGGGTGCGCCGTTCATCTTGTGTGAAACCAGTGCACGACTTCGCCCAGTCAGTGCCAGCTACCGGAGTCTGTGTCTTCTCCGCTTGACCTGGCGGTTGCCACGGTTCAGGCACTAACTCCACCCAGCCGAAACCTTCGGCGCGGCGGACACCGAGTCCATGGTCCAGCAGCTTTGTCAGGTTTTCGGGGGAGGCGACCTCAAGTGCTGCCACCGCCCCTGGTGCCAGGGCGATGTCCTCGGGCTTGGGCGTTCCTGAGGCCTGGTGCCAGCCGCTGGTGCCGTTGGGGGCGAGTCGTCCAGCCCAGACGGTGGCGACATCCAGGCCAAAGCTTTCGAGGGCGGCTTTGAAGTCTGTGCTGGGGCGGCCTGCATCATCGATGAGGATTGTGGGGGAAATGGTGCGGACCACCACGCGCCCGGCGGGTGGTTCAGGGGCTGGGCACTGCTTTAGAGCGAACTGGGCACGTCCCAGGACGGAGCGGCGGCCACCGATGCTGATTCTTTTGACATCATCCAGCTCGCCGATCAGATCGTCCCCAACGATGTGCCCGGTATAGGTGAGGCCTCGCCGATGGACGGCCCGCGACCACAGTGCACCTTCCTCGGCTGTTTTCTTCGTCTCATTGATCGCGGTTGAGGTGACTGCTCTGATGGCCAGGCTTCCGCCTTCCCACATGATGTCGCCGCGGAGGTTGCTCCCCGCCCCGTCAGGATGTCCTTGGAATGCCTCGTCGGTGTATTTACCGGGTCCTTCGTGATATTTCGCATGCCACACCGACTGGCTTGTTACGTCGCTCCCTTGCGCCAGCAGCGGACCGAACCGTGTGGTGCCGTCGAACAGCCGCCGGAAATCATCGGGACGGTCGTCGCCGTGACGTAATCGCCAAGCAGCTGCCAAGGCGCCGCGCAATGTGCTTCCCGGAATGTACTGTGCAGTCGATGTGTGGAATGCCCGAGTGGCACCTATTCCAATGGTTGTCGCCTGCTCGCTGGTAACCGTTACCCTCCACCAGTTCATGGCTTTCTCACAATCAATTCAACGAAACGACGAAGCTCGGTCTCTGTCGCATTGGTTTCCATGTTCACCCAGCCGAGCCCACGCCGGCGGTCGCTGCCAATGCCGTCTATGGTGCGGGCCGCCAGATGCAGCAACGCCACATGCCGCTCATGCTTGTCCTCGGGCAGGGGGCGGGTCAGCTCGATCTGGGCACGGCCCGTTGTGGCATGTGCCTCCTCACCGAAGAACAACGCCCCCGGCTCTGCACGGCGGTCTTCGTCGATGCTTACGCGGGCACGTATCCGAGGTTCGATGCTCACCTGGGCATCGGAGAAATGCCAGGGGCTTTCCTGGTTCTGGCGTGCTCCGAAAACCTCTTTCACCAGTTCATCGCTGGCGAGGTCGCGGGCGGCGTCGCGGAAAAGACCCTTCAAGGAGGTGGCCGGCAGCGGATTCTCGCGATCGATAGTCTCGTCCGCCAAGCTGCCAGCATGTCCTTGAGCCACCCGGAAGGGTGTGTTGAACGTGATCGTTACGTCAATCGTGGTCATGAATGCCACCTCGTAAGATTGATCAGGTCAAGTAGTTCGGTGCAGAGTTCTTCGGGTATGTCCGGCCCATGCTGAGACTCCCAGCCTTTGGGGAACAGCAGCATGAACAGCTGCGCGGCGCCTTCCAGCCGGGGCGCTAGGTGTGCCAGGTGCCGACGACGCTGCTGGGGATCGCTGATCGCCAGCTCTTGGGCGACGGTGGATCGGGCCGCATTCCCCCCAGCTGGGCCACCGAGACGCTCCAAGGCTTGGCGCGCGTCTGAAAACTCGTACCAGCGTTCCAGGGTCATGCACCGGGCCGGTGAGGCCGGGCCGTCGTGAGTGACATCCCGCCAGGCGAAATTCCATTCTTTGCCTTGGCCTTTGTCCTTGGCGTGCCGGATCAATTCTTCCGCAAGCTCCACCTGATTCCCGATAGGGTATTCGTCTTTACAGATGACCATGCCCGCGGAGAAGCTAATTCTCTCGGCGCCCTTGACTTCCCGGAGTTCCTGCTTCATCTGTCCGAGAAAAGAAAACAGGAACGGCCAGGCACGTGTTGCGGGTACGGATACTAGGATGTCGTCACCTCCCATGATGTGGGGAACGGCTGGCATCTTCTGCTCACCCTCTCTCCGGATCTCGCAGATGGATTCAACCATGGCGTTGTTCGTGGCGTCCTTGATGGCTCGCGATGTCTCTCGTAGCTGTTCTAACCCCTCATCTGATTTGGTTGCTTCGTGTCGAAGGCCGGAGAAAAATGCCCCCAGGCCATTGCCATCAGCAAAAATCGTGGCTATGTGGTTGTCTGTCTGTTGCCTGCGGCCTTCGTCTCCGAGATTGCCGAGCTGGGCAAGATCTGGGAGATCTTTCACTTGGTTCAATTTTCCGGTACGCTCGCTGACTTTTTCCAGGATCTCCTGCTCAGCAGCGAACCCCTGTTCTAGTCGACGGCTGCTGAGTGTCGCATTCCGAGGTTTCGGTGCGTCGCGAGACAGGCAGTCAGCGCACAGACGCAGATCCTTTCTCTTCGCGACCGCCATGCCGCTGGAACATTCGTCGCAGTGATGGGCTAGGGGGAATTCCAGCGTGCTGGGCGGGTAAACCCGTTTCTCGGCATGACTGCCGTTCAGCTCAGCTGCTATTACTTCACGGTAGTTAGCGGCCTCCCGTAGGGTTGTTGTCACATGAGTTGCAGGTAGGTGCACTTTGATGTTCAGCGCCAGAGCGTGTGCCGCTTTTTGCACAGTGCGGCGGTTGTTTCCGCAGATATTCAGGACACTATCAACGTCAACAGCGTCCTCGGTGAAATCAACATCTGGGAAAACGTTGAGTACCTCCTTTGCCGTCCGGAAATCCCGGTCTTGACTGACCTCGACCTCTCTTGCAGTCAGATAGTTGAGCATGTCAGAGGCGCCACGACGTCCCCACAGGCGGCGCGAACGGGCAAGGTATGCCTGTACTTGATTGATGCCGATGGAAGCGTAATGCACGGCTAATCCTCCTGATTACTCATGAATTGGGAATCCTCATTTATTGTTGGTAGGGTGCGCATTCGGATTTCCCTGGACCGCTGTCCCTGGTTCCCCTTAGCTCTAGCCCCTCCGGAGAATTTCGCGAAGTAGCTGAAGCTCTTATCAAAGTCCTCCTCCATGGTGCCCTCACGTTTTGTGAAATTTCCCATGGTTGGGTACCAGATTCGTTCAGCGGGAACTGCTGTTTGATCCAGCACTTTGAGTAGGCCGGTGAGGCATCCGTCGGTGGGATCTAGAGTTTCCAGAGCCAGGGTTTCACAGTCGGGCACCTCCGCTAGTTTGCCCTCAAGATAGCGTCCAACGGTGGATTCTGCCGTGAGAGTGGCATCGGCCATTGCCGTGCCAAACCCCAGAGCCTTACCGCCGCCCAGATGGGTTGCGATGTTCTCTGGTTCACGACCGGGTACTACTTTTACGAGTCGCTGGGGAGCTATTGCTAGTAGTAGAAGGCCGACTTCTTGAGCGGTGAGATTCTCAAAATACACCCGGCCGCTCAGTTCTATTCCTGGCTCTGTGAGCCAGCGTTTCTCCCTCTCTTCACAGGCTCCGTAGTGTTTACGACGGATATGACGTGGGGTGGGATTTTTATCATCAGCCTCTTGTCCGTGCCAATAGAATTTGCGTCCTGCGATCTTCCGGACGGGAGAGTCAGCACGCCCCCACTTGGCAGGGGGATTGCCCATCTCAGCCTTCCCGAACTCGCGGAATTCTCCTTCGGCCTTTGGGTGGGCTAGGTAGAAGCCGCCTGCGCTGGGGCGAGGGGAACGCATGGGTGGGGGATCGACGCGGGTGACTTGGACTGGATGAGGTGAGGTGAAGGTCCCAAAACGTACATGGGAGGCGTAGGCATTTTGCTCGGCCTGTTTGCTGTGTCCACCGCGGCGCTGCTCTACGAACCCAAAGATTCGGCATGCAGGGCAGAGACTGCCGGGATCATCACAGGGCCGGAGTCCGTCGTGGGGAAGCCTTTCCCCCACGGGATGCTTACCGAATTCCCGCCAGCTGGCAGCTGCCTTTAACTGGGCTATGGTGCCATTGCAATCGAATGCAACCCACACTGTGTCTCCGACGGCGAGAGTGCCGTCGGTTTTGCGTCGTACGCCAATTACTGTTTTTGTTTTTTTATGGATAACCTCCTGGTCGGGCCAGTCTGGGCTGTGAAGTTCTGGGGTAGAGGTCGCCAGCTCGCCTCCGGATATATCGGCTGAATAGCGGCATAATTCCCGGTAATCTTCCCAGATCTTCTGGGGAAGATCAATGACTTTGTTGCCGATCTTGGCTACGGCAACATGCACATCTTCTGCATGGAATTTTCCTTTGGTGCCTGCGTCGGCGACATGTACCACCCAATCTCTTTGGGGAGTCAAGCCATCGGAGCAGGAAAGTTCTCTGCGGGCTGCGTTTGGATTACGAGAATCCCTGTCGAATTTTTTCTCTTGAATGTAATCAGGATCGAGGCCAACCTTGACGCCAGACTTGAGATGCTTAGCATCGCCCAGCATATTGCACAGCAAATGCGCCGGTACCCATACAACTTCTTCCTCGCTGACCCGGAGCTGGGTTGGGATTCCCTGGGAATTAACCTCATCTATGACAGCCAGCCGATCCCTGCGATTCATGGCGAGTGCTGCACGATGGGTAGGGACGTATCCGGGATCGCTCACTGACAGGCAGCTATGGGTGATCACCTCGAATAATGACCGCACGCTGCCGCGCACCGAGGACCCCGGCATCGAGATCTGCACGGGACCATCATTTTCAGGATGCCAATCGACAGGCAACATGAGACGGTTCCTGAATTTGAAAGTGACATCGATATAGCCCGTCAACGCTCCCTTGAAGGCGCTGGCATGGCCGTGAGGCTTTTCCCGCTGCACCTTGTTTGGTAATGGAACGAAGGTATAGGGATTGATAAACGAGTCGCCTGCATCGATCGCTGCCTGCTGCTTTCGTGCGAGTTCAGCCTTACGAGCTCTTTCCTTTTTGGCTATAGCCTCCTGGTCGCTCTTGCGGCTTCTTTCTTCCCAAGCAGCCCGCTCTCGCCATGTTGTGATCTCTTCGAGCACATCGAATGTGTAGGTCAAGGCGCGATCCTGCCAAGCCTGAGGTATTTCATCAGAGAATGTGACTGGCTTATCGAACAATTGCCTTTTCTTGGGCTTAGCTTTTTTGACCTTTCCTAGGGATCGTTCGACAAGGCAGTTGTCCTCGTCAATTTCGATGTAATAGTACCCATTTGTCAGGTCTTCTTCTGTTAATAAGTTGTCCTCGGAGAACTCTCTCGATGGAGTTGGCGTAAGGATGGTTCGGTCGCCGTGCCACATCTTCTTGTCGTGTGGCTCTTCTAAGACAGTGACATTTACTCTTCCCTCGTCAAGTTTCTTTATATATGCGTACGTCATGATCCTCCCTCACGTGCGGGTGCCTTATGCGGCTGACATGTGTTGTTTCTGGTTGATGGGATCGACATCCGCACGGCTGAGGCCTCGGCTTCGGTAGGAGTCGACCTCCTCGAATGACAGGGCCGCGACGAGCAGCATCATCTCTGCTGCGACCTGCCAGGTGGCGGTAAAGGTAGGCGGCTTCGCTGAGAAATCCGCGGTAGGCAGTGTTCCCGAAGCTATAGGCGTCGGTTTTGCGGACGATGCTGTCGATGAGAAGAAGTTGCTGGAGCGAGCGTTCCTTGAATACCAGCGGAGGCCAGTGCCATCTTGTCATGTCACTCTGTCGTGGGCTGGAAATTGGTTCCGTGCATCAGGTCGATTAGCCGTTGGCTGTCTAGAGTCCGTTCTGGGAATTGCCCTAGCCTCTCAACGCCGAGGATGTTGCCCTGGTCGTCGCGTACCTCGCCGAGGGGGAAGTAGAAATCACGCCGGTCTGATGCGGCGGCAGAGATTCGGGAGACTATGTAACCGATGCCGGGAATGATATCGGGAAGATTTTTAAGGGGTTTTTCCTGAACCAGTTGCACCGGAATCTGGATGCCTTCGTGGGTGATGGTGGGCTTGTCGTTGCGTTCCTCGTTTACACGGACCCACTTGCCCTCCACTGGCCACTCGTGAACACACTCATCGTCCTGGTAGAGCCGGACTGGGTGCGGGGTGAGGTTGATCAGCTTCAACGGTTTTTCGGTGCCTAGAGGGCGGGCTTGGGGGAAGACCTCCGCGATAGGCCCTCCAGGAAAACCGGCGGCGACCCGGATGACGCGGCGGTATTGACGTTTTGGTTGCTGCCGGTTCTGGTCGAGTTCGTAGAGCACACAGTTGAGTGTGTTCACTTGTCGCCCGACTAGTGGAGCCAGGGCAGTAGCAGCTGACCAGGCGATGTGTAGCTCTTTTCCTGACCCCACTTCTCTCAGCTTTGTTGCTATCTGATGTGCTAGGCGATCTCCTTCGCTTGATGGATAGACATCGCCTTCTCCCTCGATGACAAGCTCATAGATCCCGATCAGATTTGGAAGCGAATGAGCCATATTATCGAAGGCCTGCTGATCGACAGTTTTTGTGTTCCGGATGAGTACGGCAATCTGGGGAAGATCTGAACTGTGATGAAGATCACACTTACCCAGAATTTTAAGTGAAACCTGGAATGTTTCTCCGTCTGGTTCCTGCGAGGGATCACCCCACGTCTTTCCCTCAACATCGATGACTTTGAGCTTGTTTTGACGTGTATTGGGCAACGCCGCTCCGAGTGCCCAGCCAAGGCTGTAGTGTCCACCGCCGATCAGGGTCACATCGCTTACTCCGTGGGCGTACAGGCCGTCGACGAGAATGGGTAGGGTGTATTGGAGGCTGACGTACCCCACTTCTGCCGGAATGCCTATCGTCTCATCTTGGCGAAGACGAATGGCCAGATCATGCTGACGCTCAGCCTCGATGGTGCCGGAGACCTGTGTGTTGGCATCGGGCTCTGGGCGGGTTTGTGTTTGAATGCGGATCTCGTGGCCGCCAATACCAGTGCCGTTGGTGGTCTCAAGGTGCTTCAGGCGGGCGTAAAGGAGGTCTCGGTACAGCTGACGCAACTCGGCGTCGCCGTACTGCTTCAGGTCTTTCAGTGCCGCTGATTCCTGATTGAGCAGCCTATCTGGGGCATCTAAGTCAATTGCTCCGCCGGCTGTGGTAATGGTGTTCAACACCAGCAGCTGGAAATTTTCTTTGGAGTGCTTCCCTTCCAGGAGCTGGGGGAGCTCATTGTTCCTTATAAATTGGCTATCGCTGATCTCCTCGGTGATAATCAAGACCGCGGAAGATAGGCCCTTTTCGAAGGTCTCAGCTACGCGGCGTGCGGTTTCGCCTGGGGGGAGGTCAACAAGGTCTCTCCAGGGTGCGAGCCCTCCTGCACGAAGGAAAATATCGAGCATCTTGGCTCGCTCATGTCCGTCGCTGCGCCGATACGAAATGAAGACTGGGCCGACAGGGTCATAGTTGATCATTCAGTCACCTAGGGTCTCGAAACTACTTCGTCTCTAGAGAAAACTGTATCAGACTTCGCCACCTCAGGTGTCGAAGATCTGGTAATCCCGCCATGTGGTCTGCGCCATCCGCGACGGTCATGTGCGGTGTGAGAGTTGTTGATCTCATGCGCTTCGCCTTCCCGCCTCTCGCTATCCGTTTCGATTGCTGCTCCTATCCCAAGTTTTGCGCGTTTGACAAGGGGCTTCGGTTTCGCAGGCTGGTCGCAGACTTGATATTTGTGCGTTTCCTGGATGGGTTGCTTTGAAGGTCCAGAGGCAGGGCCTGGATCATCCCTGAATCACCTCCCTGGAGTGGAGTTCGTAGCCCAGGGCGTTGAGGATGCCGAGGTTGTGGTGGATGGAGTCGTGGGTGTTCGTCGTGCAGGTTTTCAGGCGGCGTCCGGCCAGGGTGGTGTTGTCCTCTAGTGCGGGGGCTTCTGTCGTCAGGGTTTCGTATGGATGCATCAGCCAGTTCTCGCCGAAGTGCTGTTTGGCCAAGGCGGCTTGTCTGCTGGTCTTGTCGTCTATGCCTGGTTCCAGGTTGCCGCTGAAGAAGCCGTTGGCGTGATCGAATTCGTACCAGGCATTGTGCTCGTTTTCTATGAGCTGGTTGATTTCTTCTGTGGTGGGTGGGGCGGGGAATCCTCTGGTCCAGGTGCGGTTCAGCTTCTCGACGGGGGCGCGGACTGTGGTCCAGATGGAGCGAAGATTCTTTTCAATTTCGTACTGGTTGAGCTCCTCCCACCTCTTGCCGTCGTATTTTTTGCGGTAGCTTTCGTGCAGGGTCTGGGCGGCGCGTAGCCAGGCGTCCTCGGGCACTCCTGCGAGACAGCCGGTCTCGCCGGGAAGACTGCCTAGGGTGGGGCCGAATAGATGGATATTGCCTAGGATCGGTTCCTCAGCCACGCCTATCACCTCGGGGGACCATGAGAAGATGCGGATTCCCCTGTCCTCGGAGAGTACTTCGGCGTCCTCGGAGGGTCCTTCGGCTTGCTCCTCAATATTGCGTAATTTTTCCGGGGAGGGCTCGGCGTATACGACGACGATATCATTTCCTAAATTCTCGTAGTCCGGCTCCTTATTGCAGATCTCGGTTTCGATAGGGGATTCCTGGAGGACCGGGACGAGTTTTTTGACGGTTTCCCATTCGTCGCAGATGGCGTCAGCCAGGTCGCCGTCGCCCACCACATGGAGTCTGGCCACTGTCTTCTTTCGAATGCATTCGACTATGGCTCGGGCGGTCATCTGTGGGATCCCGATGGTCGAGATGAATGCTGGGGAATCGTCCAGTGCCTGTCTGCGGATATAGTCGCGGGCGTGTATCACGTCGTCGATCCGGACGATTATCCGGGGCGGGACCGGGTATGTGGACCGGGTCTTCTCGCGTAGCTCATTCAGGATCTTGATGATGATGTTAGCTGCTTGCACATTGGTGTAGTCGCTCTCATCAAGCAGGTAGCAGCGCTCCAATGCCCAACGGTTTCCCAGCCAGGCAGGACGGATCATGTGCTGTACCAGGCCGCGGTCCTTCTTCACCGTGAGGTCGCCGGTTACGATGCGGGCGCCGCTGGAGCGGGCTTCCTTGGTGAGCTTGTGGTCGGGGTCGGGTTCCAGCACGACGACCATGTGCCGATTGTCCACCAGTTCTTTGATCACCCGCAGGGAGTCGTTGTTGAGGCCGATCACCAGCACCACGCGGCGAGCCCATCGTGCTCGCCAGCTGTCGCGCAGCGAGGCCGTCACGGAGCTGAGCAGCGTCCACACTGTGCCCAGGGCGACGCCCACCGCCAGCAGCTGCGCTGCCACGAGCCCGGCTACTGATGGGGAGCAGCCGGAGAAGTTGGGCTCGCCGCCAAGGAAATAGCTCAGCCCGCCGAGCAGCTCCGTCAAGATTGGCACCCGACCTGCGGGGTTGGAGCAGCCCCACAGGTGCCGTGTAGAGAGGGTGAAACTGAGCAGCGTTACTCCAATTAACACCCATACCGGCGGATTTTTGACTCTGTACTGTAGCCAGGTCTTCGTGCTATTTGCGGCAGCCGCAGTCAACAGTGGGACGCACCAGGCCAGCCAGTCGTTGGGTGCGATCAGCAACCAGATGAAGAGCACGCCCGTGGTCAGCAGGAGAATGAGCCGGATCAGCCACCAGGGGCGATGTCCCTCCCGCCACTTGGTGCGTACCCATCCCCAGCCCCGCCTGATCGGGTGTCGGAAGAAGAGCTCCCAGATTATTTTCCGGTCCATTCTCCGCTCGACAGCGTCCTTGCTCACAGGGGCAGCATAGTTTAGTGGGCCGATACTCTGGGAGCCCCTACCGGCAACGCCGTGGCCGGTAGGGTCAAGCGGAAGGGAAGGATCATGGTGGGAGTCCTGGTGGGGGACACTCCTGCGCTGCTCGATGCTCTGCGGGACGGTGGCGAGTGGGTTCAGAAGGCCCCCGGCGAATTGAGTGAGGCTGGCGGCGGTCGCATCGTCGTGGCTGGCCGCGATGATTCCACTGTGGTCCGGCTCCTCGGTGAGACGCTGCCCGGCCTGCCTGGCGACGCCCGCGTGACGGCCGTGTTCGCTGACCATCCGGTGGTCCGGCTCTACGCATCTGATCCGCGGGTGGAGATCTTCGCGGCCAGTAGTTTCGTGGCGCAGCAGGCGGTGCGGGAGAATCCCCCGGTGCTGCGCGGGCAGGTGGCGGCCCCGCCCATCGTGATCGGCGACGGCCCCACGGCGCGGGAACTCGTCGTGGCCGCCGTCGCAGGCTGGGGTTATCCCGGTGACCCACTCAGCGTGCACTGTATTGGCGTCGACGAGGGCTGGGCGCAGGCCGCGCATAAGGCTGCCGGGGACCGGGTTGCCCTGTGCTGGTCGGAGGTGACGCTCACCCCGGAGCTCATCGCTCGCCGCGTCGCGGACCTGACTGGCGAATGGCAGCCCCCACCGCCTGGCCATGGTGTCGCGGCCGGACCTACGGTGTTGGTCGCGCTGGATGACCAGCACGTCGCCCTGGCCATCGGCACGGAGGTGGTGCGGGCGCTGCCCGGTAGTCGTGTCGCGGTGGTCATCGACGACGCCAGTGCGCCGGGGGGACAGGAGATGGTCGTCATTTCCCGGCCGCGGGTGCTCGCCACTGCTGTCACCGGTTGCAGGGAGGATCCGTTGCGGCGGGCACTGCTCGATGATCTGGCGTGGGTGTGCGCCGAGGATGCGCAGGTCACCGCCCCACCTGCGCCGCTGTTCTCGCGGCCCCGGCGGGACGATGCGGGGAGCGTCGCCGGCTGGGACGTCCAGCCCACTGAGCTTCGCGACCAGTTGTCCAGGTTGGCCGAGCAGCTTCCCCAAGTGTTGGCCGCGGGCAATGTGCTGCTGGGGGACGCCCAAGACTGGGATGCCCAGCCCATCATCCTGGCTCCTGGCGAGCTGCTGGCAATGGCTGAACAGATCCTCAGGATCCGAGGCATCGGCGATGTCTCTGAGGCCAGGCTCGCTGCGCTGGAACTGGCCTTCCGGTTGCCGAGACTGGCTGCGCAGGCCGGAAAGATCCCACATCGCCCGGCCGGCTACCGACAGGTCCTTGGGTTTGAGGGCGTTGAGGGCCTGGCGCCGTTGCTGCACCTGGCTTATCAGGAGACGGCGCTGGACACCAGCAACGCCACCGAATCGCCGCTCGCACAGGTCAACTGGTGTTCCTTGACGGATTTCCAGAAGGGCATGAATCGGGCCGCCATTATTGGCTCCGCCATAGCCTGGGCGATGGAGGGCCTCGACTGGCATGCCGTCGAGAGCCCTGTCGTCTATCCCCTCGGCGATGATCCCGAGCTCGTCGAGCGCTTGGCAGAGTTGGAGCATCGCCGCTGGGCGCAACATCAACGAATCAACGGACGACCCCAACGCACATGGATGCAGCCCTGGGATCAGCTCACTGACGACGTAAAAGAATACGACCGGCGTGTCGTGCGCGCCATGCCTCACCTGCTGGCTCATGCGGGTATACAAATCGCCTAGGAATCACCCAAAACTGGTGTGAGCGACCCATCGTGGTATTTCGGAACCACTGGCCTCGACTGGTTCGATCGTTGTCAACACGGTCTTGATCCGGGTCCCGTTGCGCATATTTGCGCCGACCGGAGTACCACCGTGCTCGTGAATGAGGTGTCCGGTCAGTTCCGCTTCTAGAGCATGCCCGAGCAGCTTTCTTGGTGAGCTAGCTCAGCAGAACCGCCGCCCGGCCCAACTAAGCTCACGCTTTGTTCCTTGGCCCGTGCAAGCAGATGCCCGGCAAGCTCCTTCTGATCAATGATCTCCCCAGCCACGAGATCAATCACCTCATCTCCCAACATGTCGGTCGTGTAAACCACGATCATCCTTTCTCGAAATAGACCAGGCACTCGCACACCGTTATTACCGTCCGGCAAACGCATTCGGGAATCACTTGATCGATGCTGTAATGGAGCCCAGCTTTTGGAGCTGGGAAAAGCACCCTTGGCAACCAGGTCCTGATACTCGGGCAAGCCGTCGCAATGGAGCCCAGCTTTTGGAGCTGGGAAAAGAACCGAACCAGCTGAGGACCCCGGGCAAACTCTTGATGTCGCAATGGAGCCCAGCTTTTGGAGCTGGGAAAAGCACCAGGCCCTCACCGCTGAGCGAATCGATTATGTGGTCGCAATGGAGCCCAGCTTTTGGAGCTGGGAAAAGCAGACGGTATCTGCACATACCCAAAGAGCTTAAGTTGTCGCAATGGAGCCCAGCTTTTGGAGCTGGGAAAAGGTCGGGAAAGCCAAGAGGCTGGCGGAGATCGCGGAGTCGCAATGGAGCCCAGCTTTTGGAGCTGGGAAAAGACGCGAAGCGATCGGCGGCATCAACTGGGGCAGCGAGTCGCAATGGAGCCCAGCTTTTGGAGCTGGGAAAAGTGGCCGGCTTGATTGGCGCGAGGCACGACGCATCGTCGTCGCAATGGAGCCCAGCTTTTGGAGCTGGGAAAAGGCCGCCCACGAACACAATCTGCGGCGAAGGCCGGCTGGTCGCAATGGAGCCCAGCTTTTGGAGCTGGGAAAAGCTAGCTCTAGGGTTGGTTGTGGGCTACTTCCTCAACGTCGCAATGGAGCCCAGCTTTTGGAGCTGGGAAAAGATAGTCAGTTCTCCCCTACCTAGCTCAGGCCATTCCCGTCGCAATGGAGCCCAGCTTTTGGAGCTGGGAAAAGTCTTTTCTCTCGGCCGGAAAGGAAAGCGGAGTACCTGTCGCAATGGAGCCCAGCTTTTAGAGCTGGGAAAAGCCGCGGCAGACTTTTGCATGCGGCCGAGGTAGGAGCCGGTCGCAATGGAGCCCAGCTTTTAGAGCTGGGAAAAGCCGGGCAAAACCCATCCGGCTCACTTTCGACCTGGCGCGTCGCAATGGAGCCCAGCTTTTAGAGCTGGGAAAAGTCGACCGGCGCCGACCGCAGCCAGCTCAGGCTCAGCATCGTCGCAATGGAGCCCAGCTTTTAGAGCTGGGAAAAGATAGGCGCGTACTACGTGGCCTCCAGAGGTGCTTTCGGGTCGCAATGGAGCCCAGCTTTTAGAGCTGGGAAAAGATGTTGGTGCGTAAGGGCGGTGTTCGTATCGAGGCTACGTCGCAATGGAGCCCAGCTTTTAGAGCTGGGAAAAGTTGGCAGGAGTTAATTAATGGCTGTTAATAACAGGTCGCAATGGAGCCCAGCTTTTAGAGCTGGGAAAAGGGGCCAGCTGTACTGGGTTTCAGGGTCGAGCAGGTACTGTCGCAATGGAGCCCAGCTTTTAGAGCTGGGAAAAGCGAGCCGTAGCACGCGTCCTCGACATCCCACTACAAGTCGCAATGGAGCCCAGCTTTTAGAGCTGGGAAAAGGCATAAGTCTCTCCTAACAGGTAGTCCCTGGTATTGTCGCAATGGAGCCCAGCTTTTAGAGCTGGGAAAAGCGGTGTTGGTTACTGATAACCCTAATCATAGGATGCAGTCGCAATGGAGCCCAGCTTTTAGAGCTGGGAAAAGCGCGGTCCACAGACGTCGTGTGTGGCCTACCTTATGGTCGCAATGGAGCCCAGCTTTTAGAGCTGGGAAAAGCGCAAGCGGCACCGCCAGCGACCACCGATCAATCAAGTCGCAATGGAGCCCAGCTTTTAGAGCTGGGAAAAGTTCTGGGCGCAATCGGCGAAGAATTGGGTGGTCTTTGGTCGCAATGGAGCCCAGCTTTTAGAGCTGGGAAAAGGTGTAGAAAAAATCGACGTTGTCCATCATATAGTGGTCGCAATGGAGCCCAGCTTTTAGAGCTGGGAAAAGCACGAAGAAGAGACGCAAGAAACCTTTCAGGTAAATCGTCGCAATGGAGCCCAGCTTTTAGAGCTGGGAAAAGTGTTCCGGAGCGCTACAGGTAGTGGACAGTATGTAAGTCGCAATGGAGCCCAGCTTTTAGAGCTGGGAAAAGATGACGAGTTCACGGAAGACCTCACCGAGATCACCCGTCGCAATGGAGCCCAGCTTTTAGAGCTGGGAAAAGCTGTGGGGATGCCGTCGAGGTCGACCCGCCCTGCAAGTCGCAATGGAGCCCAGCTTTTAGAGCTGGGAAAAGCCACAGCTCCTCCTCCGAGCCAACGCCGGGGCAGGTACGGTCGCAATGGAGCCCAGCTTTTAGAGCTGGGAAAAGCCTGATCGGCGCGTCTCAAGCCCGCGGGTAGCTGCTGTCGCAATGGAGCCCAGCTTTTAGAGCTGGGAAAAGCTGTAATCAGCGCAAAGGTACCCGCACGCTAGCCGTCGCAATGGAGCCCAGCTTTTAGAGCTGGGAAAAGTTCCGCGTAGCCAATCTTGCGCAGTTCCTCGACCGACGTCGCAATGGAGCCCAGCTTTTAGAGCTGGGAAAAGCCAGCCCAGCGAGCTCAGGGTATTCACGAGGGTTATCGTCGCAATGGAGCCCAGCTTTTAGAGCTGGGAAAAGCCAGCCAGGCACAATCATCAGCATGGTTGTGCTTGAGTCGCAATGGAGCCCAGCTTTTAGAGCTGGGAAAAGTACAGATTGACCCTGACAAGTACGTTGGTAAAAAGATGTCGCAATGGAGCCCAGCTTTTAGAGCTGGGAAAAGGAGAGAAGAAGACGGTGCTAGGTGGGTTAAGGACCTGTCGCAATGGAGCCCAGCTTTTAGAGCTGGGAAAAGAAAGGGGACCAGAGATAGAGGTATAGTAGGAGACATGGTCGCAATGGAGCCCAGCTTTTAGAGCTGGGAAAAGCTAGACTACCAGGACGGGACCGTACAGGACCTAATCAAGTCGCAATGGAGCCCAGCTTTTAGAGCTGGGAAAAGCGGCAAAGAAGAGAAAGGTCTCCCCCATACCCCCTCTGTCGCAATGGAGCCCAGCTTTTAGAGCTGGGAAAAGTTGAAGACCCACGACTGGGGTAAGCATAAGCAGGGTAGTCGCAATGGAGCCCAGCTTTTAGAGCTGGGAAAAGATCAGCTTGTTGAGCTGGCTGAAGAATGGGTAGAGAAAAAGTCGCAATGGAGCCCAGCTTTTAGAGCTGGGAAAAGTACTGCTGGCCACCAGAGAAAATAATCAAGAGGATCATGTCGCAATGGAGCCCAGCTTTTAGAGCTGGGAAAAGTGTTCCTCAAACGGATCACACGGAAGCAGCTTGGTGTCGCAATGGAGCCCAGCTTTTAGAGCTGGGAAAAGTGGGGCGAATCTTGTCTTTACGTCCTGAGTTGTACAGTCGCAATGGAGCCCAGCTTTTAGAGCTGGGAAAAGGGCCGGCTGACGCTCATCAACGAGCACGGCCCCCTGGTCGCAATGGAGCCCAGCTTTTAGAGCTGGGAAAAGCAGCAACATCAACCCCTGAATGGCAGCCTATTATTGTCGCAATGGAGCCCAGCTTTTAGAGCTGGGAAAAGAGCTCGCGATTTTTTCGCCAACTGACTACCAGTGTTGCATATCTCTGCGAGCAGCGGAAGTTCTGGGGCAGATGAGCCGGGATGTTGCTCCATGGCAAGCTCGGGAAACCCGCATTGACTAGGGCGCGAGCACTCCCCAGGGGGACGGAGGGCACTGGAGCGCTCGCTAGACGATCTGCGGGCCTCGGGTGGGTAGCTCCTCGCGGGCTCCAACGAATATGAACCTGTCCTCACCGATCTCTCCTAAATCAACGATCACCACCGAGTCTACTGCTAGATTCATGATTTCTTCCCCGGCTGATCTTAGATGGATCAGCTCTGACTTGTTGAGGTCGCAGATGAAGACGGAGTATTGGAGTCGCTCTCCGTGGGCCTCCATCAGCTTGCAGATTTGTCTGAGTCGTCCAGGGTTACGGATGTCATAAGCCACTAGATAGCGACGCCGTTGTGTTTTCATCGAGTCACCATCGCCGTGTATTGTTCGATCTCCTTGGTGAGGAAGGCTCCCAGGATGCGGGCTTGGATGTCCATGATCCTACGGTAGGTAGCCTTATAACCGAACTGGGGATGTGTGATTTCTTGCTCGAGACGACGTTCGTATGCCCGCAGCACTGCCTTACGTCCACTTGCCTCCAGCATGCAACCGCCAGCACGGTGCCGGAAATCATTCGGACCGACCTCCCGGTTATTTAGGACCTGTACAGCTACGCTCTCAGCCACCAGCGGACGGAACTCCTCTGCTATATCCAAAGCTAGCGCAGGGCGACCAAACCTTGGCTTGTGGAATACGCCGAAATATGGATCAAATCCGATCGAAGCAAGAGTTACTGTCAAATCTTTTACCAGTAGGGAATAGCAGAATGACAGAAGGGTGTTGAGAGGATCAGGCGGTGGGCGTCGAGAACGCCCGTTTTCTTTGAAACCCGAGATGTCTATGCGTGAATTTGCCCCTATCATGGCTGGGAAGGTCCCGAAATAAAGCCGTGCAGCGGTTCCTTCGATGCCGAGTAGCTGGCTGGGAGAACTGGCTTGAATAGCCTGGGAAGCCAGCTCCTTGAGTTGATTTTCAACACGCTCGGCCCCAGTACGTGAATTCCGACGTAGCAACGTTCTGCTGTTGCGGATCTTCCCTGAGATCATTCGACAGGCGATTGCCAGACGATCCTTGTCTGATGCCCCGAACTGTGCTATTCGCAAATCTACATTCTTTCCAGGCAATCCGGCAGCCATTCCTGCGAACCATCCGCCGTATGTGAACCACAGTACGGGTAGTTCGCGGGACATTAACTCTCGTAGAGCCTGTGAAGACACAGTTACGTTACCTAAGATGCACAGCTGGCTCACGTCGATGAGGCGATAACTGGTTTGCAATTCCCCGTCGAGACGTATCTCTAGTCTTTCGTGTCGAATTCCTACCGCGGCTCCCTGTAACGTTACATATACGGGGCGGCCTTCCAAAATAGGAGCCAGTAGTCGTTTAAGTGGCCGTCGTTCCTTTGGGGGAGTTCTTAGCGCTCCGAGTTCATCAGGCAGGCAGATTCCGACGAGTGAACAGCGAGGACATTTAGGGCTGTTCCGCAAGGGAAGTGGAGGGTTCGGGTCTGCCGCTACGCGCCATACCTCCTTGAGAGTTTCCGAGACTTCATCGAGTGCCGCCTCATCGACGTAAATTGCCACACGTTGCCGGGTTTCGGCGTACCAGAGCTCTGCGCGATGAACTGTATACCCGGCCTCTCGTAGAAGCAGCGCCTGGGTCAGCAGCTGGATTCTGTCGCTGGGCCACGGCCTCCCTGCCTTGTCCGGATGGCCTTTCTTGTAGTCGACCGGAATGACGGAACCGTCTCCGCCGTCCTCCACCACGTCTAGTTTCGCAACCAGCCCAAGCCTAGGCGAGGAGAGCGATACCGAGCGCGCCACTCTCCCGTCCCAGGCTTCAGACTTATCGGGCAGATCCCCTGATACTTTATCCACCACACGATGCACATAGCGGCCTTCCTCCACGTCATCGTTGGTGGCGAAGCGGGACTGTACCCACTCCAGATGAAAAAGTCGTGGACAGTACAGGAACTCGTTGAGCATGCGTGCTGGGACTGTCTCTGGCAGTCCTGGGATATCTGGCCTGACTGTCATAGTGCTAGCGGTGTCAATATGCCAGCTGATTTACAGCTAGGCGATTTGTAGCGTCGTGCTCGGCATATATGGAAGATCTTTAAAAGACGGATTTCTTGGCTTAGTGGCAATGTCAGCTCGCCTTCCAAGGCAGGGTGTTCCACCAATGCCTTGATGCTCGCCGGGCTTAGTGGTTCCTCCCAGAGTGGTAAGCGAAGCTCTTGAATGGAGCGGCGCCGCGTCTTAACTGAATGCCACCCGCTTGTTCGAGGCTTCTTCCTTGCGGCAGTGGTCGTCCAGAGAGAATAGGACATCAGAGCCAGCCACGTGGCGCCTGGTACTCCGCGCATCGAAGCCTTGCCTCTGCCGTCCTCGTTCGCGTTCCAAGCTGCTCTGTGATCTAAATTTTCTCCAGTGACACCTGATATCCGACGCCAGCTAACGAGTGCCTGCCGGAGATAATCTGGTTCCTGTTGCAGGTGCTGAAGAGGTTTTTCCAGCATCGTGGCGATCGACTGCTTACCAGCAGAGGAAATGAACTGACTGACTGCTCCTCGCCCTTCCCCGTCAACAGCTAGGTCCGTGATCAAACTACCAAGCCAGAGAAGCACCGTCGCTTTTTCTGGTTCAGAGCTTCCGGTCAGCAGCTCGGCTACCAGCCCGGGTAGATCGCCCTGCTGCACTCTTAACTTGTCGGGGGCCTCTCCTGGAGGTGGGAATCCCGCAGGTGCGCTGGGCACAACGCTCCCTTCTGGCATGCTCATAATAATTCTGTGGATAGCGTCAGTCACAGCGGTCACGGTTGGGAGAGCGGAGAACAGGACTGGACAGTAATCAACTTCATCCCATGCTAGCTGCGCCTTGCCATCGACGAAGTCGTGGATGAGTCGCGTCGTTCCAATTGCCGCGAGTATTGCAAGGGGTGAATCACCGATCAGAGCAGGGAATTTAACTTTGTTCATGATCCCTCCGAGGACACAGTCATGTCAGCGCACCGTACGATGGCCTCCAAGAGGGCAAGCCCCCATCGGCCGTAGCGGGCATTGAGCCGGGCGAAACGATCGGCATCTGACAACCGCACCCCAATAGGCAATGGAGCGGTCACCTCTTTGCCGTCGACGGTTGTGGTCAAGACGTGTTTGCCGTTATCGGCCACAGGCGGCAAGAGAGGCCGGGCGTGCCCGTGATGGCTTGCGATCAAATGACACAGCAACTCGGGATCCCCGGGGTATTCCTCTGGCATGCCTGAAAGATGCTCGGTGACGAGGGCCTCAGACCAGGCCTCATGCCGGGCGCCTCGCGGCAACTTGCTGAGTGTCCTTGCCCGGATGTATCGCTGACGATCACCTGGAGGCATACCGGATTTGGCGAGTGGCTCATCCGCCAGCTCGGCTCGGATTGGATCCCCGCCGAACAACATCGCCTGGAACCTAGGATCCACCTTGCCCAAGTCGTGCCAGCGCGCAGCGTCGACCACAGTTCGGCGAAGCGGCTCAGGCAAGCCCAGGTTACAGGCGATATCCTGTGCACGTGTTCCCACAGCGTTTAGGTGTACTGCCAAAGTGACTCGTTGATTCAGGTGCGAGGTCTCGTCAGAGTTTCCCTCATCCACATCTGGCAGGTCGTGCTTTGGTGAGATTTCTCGTAGTACTGGGACGGCGTCTTCATTGATCTGCGTAAGGGCGGCCTGATCAGAGAGCTGGGCGCCAAGAACAGCGAAGTCTGCCGAGGTCCAAACACTCTCAGCACCAGGCTCAACCTGTTGAGCCAACCAGGAACGGACTGTGCCGACAATGTTTGCCTTGAGCTCATCCCGATCAACGGGGTCATCACAATTACGCCAGTCCTGCACGAGATCTCTGAGGTTTGAAGGCGCTGGCAGGCCGAGCCGATCAGGCAACTGTGGGTCGAGCCGCAAGGTGGCCCGGCCGCGTCGGAAAGCGGCCAGTTCGGCTACGTCGGTTACTTTCTCCGTGCTGATGGGAGCCCAACCGAACCGGTCGAGCCCACCCAGCTCGGTCGGGGCGACAACCATATCGCCTGGGCGCAGCGAATCGGCAGATACCCAGTCCCAGGAAGACAGACCCGATTTTCCCTCGGTTCGGTGAAGCACCATCGAATCGGCGTCGTCATCTCCGAAAGGAATGTCGGCATCGTCGTAGTCCTCGGTGTCACCCACCGGCCAGGCCTTCTTTCCGAGCAGCCAGTGTTGCAACGCTCCAAGGGAAATCTCTATACACTCCTCGGCCCGGAGCGGTAGGGCATCTATAGATGCACCAGCCTCCTCAGCTGGAATGCGATCACCGAAGTCATCCAGGAGCCCGTCACGCCAAGCCAACGTGACCGGCGCCACTGACTTGTCAATACCATGCAGGTACGGATCCAGCGGGGGATCGGTTGTGGGGGCCGGGGCAGTACGTACCCAGGCGTCAAGCTGGGCTGGCAGAAGAAGCGGAAGTAGCGGAGGATGTGCGGCCAAGTCTTCCGGCGTGGTCAAGTGTCGCAACGCCAACGGCGAAACATCAAGCACCCCGGTTTCCTCTGTGCTGGATCGTAGGAAATCAGCGGTTTTGATCTTGGACTCTCCGTAGACCGGAGGCTTTGGATCACCATCCTCGACCACGACGACTTTTGCTTGTGATAGCTCGCCTCGCCGGTTGAGCCTGCCGATGCGTTGAATCAGCGCATCAAAAGCGGCGGTTTCTGTGATGAGGGTGGTCGCATCGAGGTCAATCCCGACTTCTACCGTCTGTGTGGCGACGAGTATTGCCGGTCTTGGCATTTCATCCCGGTCTGCGCCGAACAGCTCGGTCACCCGGCCTGCTATCGCCTCCCGGTCCAAGGGACGGGAACGCCCCATAAGCAGGAGAACTTCGGTGCCCTGCAGTAGGCTATTGGAACTCTTGAGCTCTTGGTGAACTTCCCTAGCCCGGTCCACTGTGTTGCACACCACCAGGACGCGGGATGTGTCACTCGTGACTGCTTCGGCGGCATACTTCACCAGTTTCTCAACCGCTTGGTGAGGTTTGAGCTTTTTCCCTCCAGGAGGTGTGACCAAAGTCAGCGTCTTTGAAGCAGTCAGGCGCTTGTGAGCCGTGACGTCACGTAGATGGGCTTCCTCATCGAAAGAGGTAACCCATCCTTCTGGCTGTTCCCCGCTCGTGGCGCTGAGGCGGATGACCGAGGCCTGGGGCAAGCCGAGAATCTGGCTGGAGTCCAGGCGATGGGCAGCTCCCAGGGACGAAATCAAGGCCTGCGCTAGATGTGCCTCGTCGATCATGATCACGGAATCGGTTCCGACCAGTGCTGCGTCGATGGGCCGCCTTCGCGTGCTGACCCCGTAGCCGCGGAAGAATAGGCGGCTACCTACCTGATCCACAGTGCCGGTGATGATTGCGGGCAAGTCAGGGCGGGGTAGCCATGCCGCATCCCAGGTTGTCCCGCCCCGCATCTTGACGACTGGGAGCACCGGGTTGGCGCCAGAGGAACCACATAGTTTCCGGATCCGGGCGGCGATCTCAGCAGAGATGCTGCCGCCAGTTGCTGTTTCGAGGGCCTCAGAGATGCGTTTTCCATGCATCTCGGCTTGATCGACGACGATCCGGCGGTCGACCACGAAGAAAATCCGTCGCCGCCCCAATCCAGGTGGCGTCTCGCCGCCAGCGCTCATCGCTAGTACGAAAACAGCCACATCGAGCATCGAGGTCTTACCGAGCCCGGTGGGAATGTCTACTAGCGAAGGCCAACAGCCCTTGTCGAAGATATCGATGACGGCTGCTGACTGCCAGGGGAATGGAGGGTGGCCGTGCACCTCCAGCATGAACTGGTCGAAGTCACTGGCGATCATCGTTTTCCCCTCCAGATTCTGGAGCGAACAGGCCGACACCGAAGTAACGTCCAGCCCCAGCCAGCACGGGGCCCTCCACTGGTTGTTCGAAAGTTACCCGGACGTGCCGGTAGAGCCGCCCATGAGCTCTTTGGGGCAGCTCGTCTGGGGCTAGCCGGACTGCTCCATGGGTCAGTGGCTGCGTGCTTAGCTCGATGCTGATGGGGGCTGGGAGCCCAGCTTGTTCGAAGGAGAGGCTGACTGCCGCGGTGAGATCGCCATTCTTCGGATATCGGTCCAGGACCAGGGGAGTGACGGATACCCAGCGTCTTGCGGGGCATGTCCACCGCCCCGCGGTCGCGCTGCGTGGCAGCGGATCGCTGGGCGAGTAGCGCAACTCGAAGGGGTGGTTGAACCCAGGGACTCGCAGCTCGACTATCCGGTCTGGATCGGTGCCCAGAATGCCTCTCAGGATCCGGCGGCGTTCCGTTTGGCCTAGCCCAGGTATTGCAACTGCCAGTGCGACGAGACGACCGTCGGCGTGCTCGAATCCTGCAAAAGGAAGCCCGAGATAGGCGACATGGGGGTGTCCGTCGAACCCGTGACCGTGCAGAGCTGGGGGGAGGGGGTTCTGTGTCTGGGACAGCACCTTGCTCCGCAGCGCCGCTGTGAAACGGCCTATGAGATTGCCCGGTGGATGCCGGCCGATGAATCGGAGGATGACCAGATCCGGGTAATCGGATGTGATGGCCTTGGGGGTGCGGACTCCGGAGTCGGGGCGCTGTACCCGATAGGACTGGCGTGCCCGGGCGCGACTTGCCTGCCATGAGGGCTGGTCGCTTTCGTAGAGGGCTTCCAGTTCGTCCAGGAAACCGGGGAACGGGACTCTGAGGGAAATCTCCTCCTGTCCACGATCAGTGGGTTCGAGGATGTCCAACCCAGGTAAGGGCTTGATCTCTGCCGCTCTGCGGAAAGCCAGGATGACGGGTGAAGTTGAGCGACCAAGGTATGGGACGCGTCGTGCGAGGTCGTCGAGGCCGGTCAGAGCCTCGTCGGAGATTTCTACGTCATCGGTCCAGAGGAATTGGACTCTGGGGTCCGCCGGAAAACTGCTTACTCTTTCTTTGAGGTCGCTTTTACGGCCTGGATGGTTTTGGTTGCCACCCTTCTTGAACGTCGCATTTGTGACGACATAGGTCCGGCTCCTACTGTGGGGAGCTAGGACTGTGGCGTGGATCAGTGGAGGTGGCAGCTGCTCAAGTTGCTGGAGCGGAGCGAGTTCGTAGGATTTCGCGACCGAGCGTAGTGCCGCAAAAACCCGGGCGGGATGCGGAGGCCATTCCGGTGAGCGAGGATCCTCGCCGTCGCCAGCGTCGTAGCGCTCGCCCATCAGGCAGATGTCGAGGCAGATGGGCATGTCACTCCTCTGCGGACTCGGCCTTGGTCATGCTGAAGTCGATAGCTGCGGCGAGCGACTTGGAGGGGGTCAATTCGATGGGGTCGAGGTGCAGTGGGACCTCAGCAGCCTGCGCAGCCTTCAGCGCCTCGTCGTAGAGCCTGAGCGCCTCGTCAGTAGACAGGGTGAAAGGCTCCACTACGCCGCCGCGTCCGATCCATTCGAGGGACTCCGACTCTGCTACCAGGTCACAGCCGCTGCGCAGCCAGATCCCGGCACCACCGAAAGCCAGCCGGTCACCCAGCAGTGCGAAGGCGACCAGGAGCGTGCGAGCCGCCAATGTGGCCTCTGTCGTCAGATCACCAAACCCAATCCGACGGACTGCGGTGAGACTCAGCGTGGAGAAACGAGTCGCCTCGGTGATGGTCACACCGCCGTGAGCGGCATTCGGGGCGATGTTCCCGTGCCCGATCTCGCTCAGCTTGGCTTTGGTGCCTTTGGCCGCAGCCGTCGAGTACGTCCACTCATCACCCTCGCCGTTTCGTGAGCCGGTGAGGTTGAGCGGGTCCATCCGGCCTGCCTTGCGCGTGCCCACGACGGGATCCCAGCCGACGATCTCGCTGCTGTAGAAGCGTGGGAACTTGGCCTGGTGGCCCTTGCGATGGCTGTTCCATCCGCCATAGGCCAAGGTCGCGGGATCGTACTGGAGAAGTGCGGTTGCGTCCTCCAAAGAAGCCTGTTGAAGAGCTTTACCTATAGGGGTTTTGTCGAATTTTTCGCCATCGAGCAGGGAGTCACGCCAGTATGCGTCGAAGGCTCGGTGCGGTGCATCCAGACCGGTGATAACGACCTTCGCAGCGCCCTCGTGGGTGAGCCTGAGCATGGGCATCCGGAGATACCCTGCCTTCCAAGCGGCCTTGAGCACTTCGTCGCATCGATTGGCCTGGGAAGGTACCTGGTCGAGGACCACAGCTTGCCGGGGCTGTCCATCGCGGATGCGCTCCTCCAGGAGGTAAGGCGATTCGTTTGATCCTGAGGTTGGGAATGTTGGGGGAAAGACCCGGCTTCCGATGCCACCACCAGGTTGGTAGGTGGCGGTGACCCTGACTAGGGCAAATTCGGGGTCACGGAGCTTATCGTGGAGCGATTCGAGGGACAGCGCTGTCATCAAGATTCCTTCTGATTGTTAGGTGCTGTAACCATAGTGGAAGGGAAAGACAGAAATGGTGTTTTGGGTGTAAATGCTCAATGGGGCTAGCCATCTCCAGACGACAGGCAGTCATTCTGGGTTTGTGTAGAACGGTGTTCAGACGGGCCAGCCAGGTGATCCGCTCGTGGCGTTGCCCTGGAGATGCTTGATCAGGCGCGACACTGGAACCCATGACGACCTCACCTGCTCTGCAATCCGTCGAGGATGTGCTGAGCTCCGCCGGAGTCAATCCAAAGACCGGCCTGACGTCGGCGGAGGCTGCCGCCCGCCTTGCCAGCCACGGCTCCAACGAGTTGCGCTCCCAGCCCCGGGAGCCGGCCTGGCGGCGTTTCCTCAGGCAGTTCGCCGACCCTCTGGTCTACCTGCTGTTCGGAGCGATGGCCATCTCCCTGGGGGCGTGGTTCCTGGAAGATGCTCACGGGGTGCCGATCGATGTGGTTGTCATCCTGCTGATCGTCCTGGCCAACGCCATCCTCGGGTTCGTGCAGGAGAACCGGGCGGCTGATGCCGTCGCCGCCCTGGCGGATATGACGGCGGCACGGGCGACGGTGCTGCGTGATGGCCGGCTGGTGACGGTTTCCGCCGCCGAACTCGTCCCCGGCGACATCTTGGTGTTGGGGGAGGGCGATGCTGTCGCCGCTGACGCCCGCCTGCTCAGCGCCTCCTCGCTGCAGGTGCAGGAGGCCTCACTGACCGGCGAGTCGGAGGTGGTCACCAAAAGCGTGGCGCCGCTGAGCGAACTTGGTTCCCTGGGCGATAGGCACAACATGGTCTTCAAGGGAACTGCCGTTGCTCGCGGCGTGGGCCGGGCTGTCGTCACTGAGACCGGCATGGACACCCAGATGGGTCACATCGCGACACTGCTGGACGAGACCGCCGACGAACCCTCCCCGCTGCAACGCGAGATCTCCCAGATCTCGAAGACACTGGGTGGGCTGGTAATCGGTATCGCCGTCGTGGTGATGATCGCCATCGGCGTCGTGAACGGTGTCTCCTCGCTCGAGGAGGTCGTCGAGATCCTGCTGCTGGGTGTCTCGCTGGCCGTCGCGGCTGTGCCGGAGGGACTTCCCGCGATCCTGTCGCTGGTGCTCGCCATCGGCGTGCAGGCCATGGCGCGCCGCAACGCGGTCATGAAGAACCTGCACTCCGTCGAGACCCTCGGATCGGTCTCCGTCATCGCATCCGACAAAACCGGCACCCTAACCAAGAACGAGATGACGATCCGTGAGGTCGTCACCCCCTCCGGCCGGATGGAGCTGAGCGGCACCGGGTATGAGCCCGTCGGTGAGGTCACCATCACCGGGGACGAGCCCAGGGTGCGTTGTGAGGCTGAACGTGCCCTGGCCGCGGGTTCTTTGGCGAACAATGCGCAGCTGGCCAGGGTCGATGGCGTCTGGGAAGTCCAGGGCGACCCGACCGAGGCCGCGTTCCTCGTCGCCCAGCACAAGGTCGACGGCGTGCCTGAGCGGGTCGGGGCATGGGAGCGCATCAGCGAGGTGCCGTTCACCTCGGAACGCAAAATGATGTCGGTGCTCGGCCGCCGCACCGCCGACGAGCACGTCCGGCTGTTCGCGAAGGGGGCGCCCGATGTGCTGCTGGAACGCTGCACCGCTGAGCTGGCCGGCGGCGACGTCGTGCCGCTCAGCGACCAGCGCCGCGCCCAGATCGACGCCGACATCGAGCGGCTGAGTTCCGAGGGCTACCGCACCCTCGGGGTTGCCCGCCGCCGTGCCCTCGGGCAGGATCCCGGCACCTTCGCGGAGGACGCTGAACGTGACCTGGTGTACCTCGGCATCGTCGGCATCATCGACCCGCCCCGTCCCGAGGCCGTCGAGGCCATCGCCGAGGCGCACCGCGCCGGCATCCGCACCGTCATGATTACCGGCGACCACCCCGTCACGGCAGCCCGCATCGCCGCCGACCTGGGTATCGCCGAGGGCCAGCCCCGGGCGCTGACGGGACGCGAGATCGAGGCCATGACCACAGAGCAGCTGAATCAGGCCGTCCGTGACGTCGACGTCTACGCCCGCGTATCCCCGGAGCACAAGCTGCGTATCATCGACGCGCTGCAGGCCGGCGGGCAGATCGTCTCCATGACCGGTGACGGCGTCAACGACGCCCCTGCGCTGAAGTCCGCCGACATCGGGATCGCGATGGGCATCACCGGCACAGAGGTCACCAAGGATGCCGGGGAGATGATCCTTGGCGACGACAACTACTCCACCATCGTCGCCGCCGTCCGGCAGGGCCGTGGGATCTTCGACAACATCAAGAAATTCATGCGCTACCTGCTCAGCTCCAACATGGGCGAGGTGGCGACGGTGTTTCTGGCGGTACTGCTGGGCGGGGTCATCGGGCTGGCCGACCCCGCGAACCCGGCCGCCGCCGTCGTGCCGCTGCTGGCGACGCAGATCCTGTGGATCAACCTCGTGACCGACTCCGGGCCCGCGCTCGCGATGGGCGTTGACCCCGAGGTGGACGACGTCATGGGCCGTGGGCCCCGGAAGTTGACAGAGAGGATCATCGACCAGCACATGTGGTGGCGGATCATCGGCACGGGCCTGGTGATGGGGCTGCTCGCGTTGCTGATCTATGATCTCTGCCTGCCCGGCGGCCTCATCGGTGGCCTGGAGAGACTCGCGACCACCGATGCCCAGCTCATCACCGCCCGCACCACTGTGTTCACCGCGCTGGTGTTCATGCAGCTGTTCAACGCGTTGAACTCCCGCTCCGACATCGGCAGCGCATTCGACCACCTGTTCAGCAATGCCTGGCTGTGGGGGTCGATCGGGCTCGTCGCGGTGCTGCAGGTCCTGGTGGTGGAGGTGCCCTTCCTGCAGGCCGCATTCGGCACAGCTCCGCTGGACTGGATCCACTGGGTCGTCGCCGTCGGTGCAGGTGCCGCGGTGCTGGTCTATGAGGAGGTCGTCAAGCTGGTCCGCCGCTCCCTGAGGTCGTGATCACCAGCTGCGGCGCCCCGTCAGGGCCAGCAGCCGGGCCTGGCGGGAGGCGTCCACCGGAGCCTCGATGGGGCGGCCGCAGATCTGGTCCTGGTAGAGGGCATCCCCCCACGCCGGGATGACAGCCTCGATGAAGTCCAGCTCTGCTTCGGTGAGCTTCAGGTCTTCCCCGGTGGCCCGCCGGATGTCCCAGGCGTGAATGATGAGGTCGAAGCCGTAGAAGTCCAGCAGGACATCAGCCAGCGTGGTCGGCCCAAAGGGGCCGTCAAACCTGGCCAGGAGCGTTTTCTCATCGGCTGCGGCTGAGCGCGCGGCGGCCGCGTGCGCGTTCCACGCCTCGGCCGGGGCGCCGGAGGGCCGGGCTCCTAGATCCATGCCGTGACGGGCGAAGACCTCGCGCTGGGTGTCGATGACGTGGTCCAGGACGTCCTGCGCGGTCCAGCCCTCGCAGGCGCTGGGGCATGCCCACTGCGCGGCGCTGAGGGATGTCGTCCTTTGGGTGAAGGTGTCGGCGTGGCCGAGGAACTGGGCGATTCGAGAATCCATGCTGGCTAGTGTTGCCGGGGGAGGGAAGGGTGTATTGAACGAATACGACACAGCTTTTCTGGAGCCCGCGCAGCTGGCCGACGACCGTGGCTTCAGCCCGCCGGTCTACAGATTCGCGCCCCGGCCCGGCCTGGCCGATGTGGTACGCCGCTACTGGGTTCCGGTGTGGGATCTCGCGCCTGGGTGGGTTTCGGTGCAGCGCGTCCTGCAGTACCCGGTTTGCCTGGTGGTGGTCGGAAACGACTATGCCAGCCTCATCGGTCCCACGACAGGGCTCGCCACCAAACGACTCACCGGCCGGGGATGGGCCGTCGGGGTGATGCTGCAGCCTGCCGTCGGCCAGCGCCTGATCGGGGCGGATGTCTCAACGCTCACCGACGGGCAGATGGATCTCGCGGACTCGGGGCTGCCGGACGTTCACCGCCTGGTCACCGATGTGCGGGCCAGCATGACCGATCCCAACGACCCGGTGAGCCGGGAGACCGCGGTCGCCGTCATGGAAACCGCGCTGCGGAAGCTGCTGCCGGTGGACAAGGACGGGATTGTCGTCAACGCCGTCGTACGTGCCGTCGAGAGTGAGGCCGGCATCCAGCGGGTCAGTCAGATCTGCGAGCGTTTCGGGGTGAACGAGCGTTTTCTGCAACGCCTGTCCGCTGAGCGGATCGGCCTGACGCCGAAGTGGCTGATCCGCCGCAGAAGACTTCAGGAGGCCGCCCGGCATCTGGCAGGGGATGCCTCCGGGCTGGCTGACCTTGCCGCGTCGCTCGGATACGCCGACCAGGCGCATTTCCAGCGGGACTTCAAATCCGTGACCGGCCTGACGCCCGTCACCTACGCCAGGCAACGCGGCAGCCAATAATCTTCGGCCGAAGATATTTCGTGGTATTTCGACGGTTCAGCAGACAGATGCCGCTGAACCGTCGAATATTCTGTCCGATTTCTCAGCCGCCGAAAACCGTGTCCTTCTGGTCTTCGATCAGGTTGCCTGAAATGTCCTTCAGCGGTCCGGTGCTGCCGTCAGGCAGGATCTCGCCGTTGGTGGAGCAGGGGTAGGGCTCTTCCCGCTGGCCTTTCGGCTCGATGAACATCGGGTTGATGAGCCACTTGCCGTCCTCATTGTCGTAGGCATTGCACATCAGCTCGACCTTGTTCCGGTTGATGGCCAGCCGCAGCGCGGTGGCGTCGGTCAGGAAGGTGACGTCGGTGTCGGAGTCGCCGGCGCTGAACGCGGGCCGCTGCCCCTCCGGAGCCTGCTTGAAGGCGTCCGGACCGGTGATGCCGAAGACGTCCTGGTTCACGCGGCACCGCTTGCCCTCGATGTAGGGCATGCCGGCCTCGTCGCCGCCGCAGGGCTTCAGCTTCGTGGTGATCTTGTCGCCGTCGTGCTCCACGGCCACACCCATCACCTTGTTCCCGGTCAGGCCCAGGGGCTCGGCCCACACGCGGGCCACGGGTTCGGCGGAGGCCGAGATGATCCGCACGTCGAAGCCGTTCTCTTTCAGTGTCTTGATCAGGCTGGTGACCTGGTCGTAGTACCGCACCCAGCCGGTGACCTCCTTCGACCCGACCTTCTGGGTCGCATCCTGCTCGGCTGCCAGGTTCTGTTCCCGGGCCTGGGTTGCGAAGGCCGTGACGTCCTGGTCGGTGTATCCGGCTTGCAGCTGGGCGGCGAAAGCGTACTGAGGTTCGATGCGGCGGGCGTTATAGTTCTCGAATGCCTTCTCACCGCCGGTGGTCTTGCCCTCGGAGTAGACCGAGAGAATTGCGTCAGCGCATGCCACGCCATCCTCAGTGTTGGTGGGAAGCGGATGTCCGGGCTCGGCCAGGGCGCTGCAGGATGACGTCAGCTCCTGCACCGCCGCCGATGTCAGGAAAGTGCTCACCTCAGCCCAGTCATTGGGCTGCAATATCTTGCCGTTGGCTATCATCCAGAACGTGGTGGCATCGCCGATATCGTTTCTGACGACGGTATTGTCCCAATCGAATAACGCCAGCGGCGCTCCACTTGCCACATCACCGTCGCCACCGCACTTGCCCTTCTCCTTGATCATGGCGGCGAGGCGGTCATGATTATCGCCATACCAGCCCGGATCGGCGGGCAGGGTCGCGCAGTCCGTGGCCGCGGATTGCGCCGGGGAGCTAGCTGAGGACGGGGCTGAGGGCTGCGGTGATCCCGCACAGGCAGACAGCAATAAGGCAGAGGCTGCTAGGACTGCCAGCGTGGATCTTGGATATTCCAAACTCATTCCGGGCTTCTTCCTTCAGGGCGCGTCAAACCGGACTCAGGCCTGGCGCGTATGTGTCACCCTCCCCTCTTAGGGCAGGCCGGAGACACGCTATCAACGTTGTCCCTCCGAGCGCAGTGAAAACGAAAAGACGTTTTAGGCCTGTCCGAAAGTCAATGAATGCATAATTGAAATCTCTACATCAGTCGGGCAGGGACGTGGTGCCGTAGATCTTCTTCCAGTCGCTGATGAAGGCATCGACGGCGGCCTCGATGCCCGGCGCGGAGAGCGCGGCCCGCAGCAGCTTCGGCGGCAGGGTCACGGCGTCGGCGCCCGCCTCAAGGGCGTGGGAGACCTGGGAGACGTTCTTGAAGCTTGCCGCCATGATCTTGCTGGGCGCGTCGAACCGGCGGATGAAGCCGGCGAGGGCTTCCAGGGTGCCGCGGGTGTCGATGTCGAGCGACTGCATCCGGTTGTAGTAGGGCGCCAGGTAGTCGACGCCGGTAGCGATCGCCAGGAAGCCCTGGGTCTTGGAGTAGATCGCGGTCGCAGTGACCTTGACTCCCTCGGCCTTCAGGTGGCGCATCGCCGCGATGCCCGCCTCGGTGGTCGGGATCTTGGGGTAGACCTTGTCGTCGATCTTGTCGAGCAGCTTGTGAGCATCGTCGATCATGCCCTTCGCGTCCTTGGCGAGGACCTGCACATGCAGGGTGCGGTCGGGGCCGATGATCTCGCGAATCCGGCGGAAGTGAGCGTAGAAGTCGACCTTGCCCTCCGCCTTGAGGATCGTGGGATTCGTTGTCACGCCGGTGACGGGATAGATCGGGGTCAGCCGCTCGATGTCGTCGAGGTTGGCCGTGTCGAACAGGATATCCATGACGAGTGACTCTAACGCCACCGTGATGCCGCGCTGACGTGGGGTGCAGCCGAGATGAGCAGAAGCCGGCGGGGCATTGGCCTACCTGCGTCAAGGCGGTTCAGGCGGTCGCATAAACCCGGATCGACGGGTCTGCAGGTGAGTTTTCACCCTGCTGATCATGAGCAGGGCCAGCTGCTCCTTACTGTTTCCCGTGGTGTGGCTCAGGGGCGATGACGGTGATGATCGCCGAGTCGTCCAAGGCCTGCTTGCCCTGTGCCTGGCCCAGCAGGTACAGCTGCTCGGCTGCTCCGGGTAGCTTGCGTTATCGCCGTTTGACGCCCTGAATCGATGCGGTATCGTAGGTCAAACGAAAGAATTTCGTAAGTAAACGGAAGGCTCCAGCGATGGCGGTGGAACGCACAGAACGCGAGAACGCGATTCTCGCGAGGCTGGCCGATGATGGTCGGCTGAGCGTCTCTGGGCTCGCCAGCGACTTCGGGGTCTCCGAGGTGACGATCCGCGGGCACCTCCGCTCCCTGGAACAGCAGGGGATGCTGGTGCGCACCCGCGGCGGGGCGCGGCCCATCACCCTGCAGGGCATCCTCCAGCGCCAGCAGATCAACGTCGAGGCCAAGGAGAAGATCGCCCAGGCTGCCGCTGAACTCATCACAGATGATGACACCGTCATGATCGAGGCCGGCACCACCGCCGCGCTCATAGCCCGCTACCTGAGCGGGCAGCGCGGCGTGCAGATCGTCACCAACTCTGCCTTGGTTTTCAACAACGCCCGCACCAACCCGGCGCTGAACATCATCCTCACGGGTGGGGTCTTCCGGCCGGAGTCGGAATCGTTCGTCGGGCCCCTGGCCGAGCGGGCCATCGCCGACTTCAACACCCGCATCGCCTTCCTCGGCACCGACGGGTTCTCTCCGGAACGCGGCCTGACGACGCGTTTCGTTGAGGGAGCCCAGGTGGCCACCACCATGCAGGAACGCGCCGAGCAGACCTGGCTCGTCGCCGACTCCTCCAAGTTCGGGCAGGCGGGTTTCGTCTCGTTCCTGCCGCTGAAAGCCGTCACCGGCATCATCACCGACTCTGGTCTCCCCGACGACGCCGTGGAGGCCCTCAAGGAACACACCCACGTCCGCATCGTCTAGGAGAAACCAATGGCAACCGTCATCGTCATGCCGGCTCTCGGGAACAGCGTTGAGTCCTGTCTCATCGTGTCCTGGTCGGTCACAGAGGGCGACACCATCGCCGAGAACGGCATCCTCTGCGAGGTGGAGACCGACAAGG
>ERZ773010.154-NODE-154-length-52437-cov-13.831774_pt1 | contig 52437 bp, 53 predicted proteins | sample MGYA00580842_ERZ773010 | MGnify/ENA primary metagenome ERZ773010 (study PRJEB29015, sample SAMEA2737982) | human oral metagenome | biome: human oral; feature: human-associated habitat; material: dental | place: China | collected 2107 ... | reverse complement strand
CTCCTTCGTGTCCGGTTTCCCGGCTGAGCCTCAGGCAGCAGGGTCCGCCCGAGAAGTCTGAGTTCAGTTCGACACCTGTATCGGGTTCTCCGAGTACCCCCAGGGCTCCCCGGATCAGCCCTCGGTGAGCGCCACACACCGCCTCAGGCGATGAGAAGGCTGCTTGCCGCAGCGGACAGCTCCTGAGATCCACCGCCGCGCTCCACGGCCCGGTCTCTGTGACCTGTGGGTCATACCCCCATGCTCGCAGCAGGTCGATCACAACACTCACCTTCTCCTGCCAGCTTGCCCCAGAGATCGTGGGTATTCCCAGCAGAGCGGCATCGAGGGTGCGCATCGCCCATTCGCGCAGCACCTCCTCGGCCTTGGCCCGCTCGACGTCCAGCACCTGCGCCAGCACCTCAGCCAGCAGCTGGTAGTCATCCTGGAGCGCAATGGCCGGCACGGCCCTCGGCACGGGGAAATAGCGACGCCGGGGACGCCCGACCCCGACCCGCTCGTCGCGCTGCAGAAGCTTTCCCTCGGCAACGAGCCGGTTGAGATGCACCCGGACGGTCGTGACATGCAGGTGGAGGCTTTCCGCAACATCAGAAGCGGTCAGTCCTTCGGGGTGGCGTATGAGCAGCTCGAGGGCGGGGTCTACCACAGATGCGGAATCCTCAGCCCCCGCCAGCTGCCTCGTGATCACCACCGTCATCCTCCCGAACCAGAATAAAAAGGAACAACCGAATCCACCCTCCGAAGGAATTTAGCAACGTTTTATTTGCTTAAAATCCCCGCCATCTGGCGTTTTCGGCCTTGTTTGTTGACTTGATACTACAGGCCCACATAAGCTCCTGCCAGCAATTTAGAGGGACCACCCCAGCGGAGGGAGCGCCGTGAGCGCCGACACAACCAGACATCGTGAGACCCCTGGCGCTGGGCGCGTTCTCACGATGTCCAGCATCTCATTCACCCTGATGTTCGCCGTGTGGCTGATGTTCGGCATCCTCGGCAAATCCATCCAGAAGGAGTTCGGCCTGGATGCTGTCCAGCTGAGCTGGATCAGCGCCGTTGCCGTGCTCAACGGATCCATGTGGCGGCTGCCCTCCGGGATCCTCGCGGACCGTTTCGGCGGCAAGATCGTCATGACCGTGATGATGGCCGTTGGCGCAGTCGCCTCGCTGGCCGTCTCGTTTGCCAACAACTACGCGATGCTCCTGGTCCTGGCATTCTGCGTCGGCATCGTCGGCAACTCATTCTCAGCCGGGGTGGCCTGGAACTCGGCCTGGTTTTCCCCCAAACGCAAGGGCTTCGCGCTCGGGGTCTTCGGCGCAGGCAACGTCGGCGCCTCCGTGACCAAAATCATCGGCCCGGGCATCATCACCGCCACGGCGGGCAGCACCGTGCTCGGCTTTCTCCCTGGGGGCTGGCGCCTCATCCCCATCGTCTACGCGGTGCTGCTGACCGTGGTCGGGATCCTGCAGTGGTTCATCACCCCCCTGCCGGACCGCAAGCCCGGGGCGAGCGCCAAGATCTCCGAGATGCTGACGCCGCTGCGGGACATCCGGGTGTGGCGTTTCAGCCTCTACTACGTGATTGTCTTCGGCGCCTACGTGGCCTACTCGGCGATCCTGCCCACCTACTACCAGGACGTGTTCAAGACCGATCTGAACACCGCAGCTCTGCTGACCACCACCTTCATCTTCCCCGCCTCCCTGCTGCGGCCACTGGGCGGCTGGGTCTCCGACCGGTGGGGTGCACGCAACGCCATGTACGCCACGTTCGTTCCCATCGGGGCCTTCTTCACCATCCTGTGTATCCCGAGCGGCGTCGACGACCAGGGCAATGCCTATGGCCTACCGCTGTGGCTGGTGGTGACGCTGATCTTCCTGATCGGCTGCACCATGGGCATCGGCAAGGCCGGCGTCTACAAACACATCCCCACGTACTTCCCCCACCACGTCGGCTCCGTTGGCGGCCTGGTCGGGATGCTGGGCGGCCTGGGCGGTTTCTTCCTGCCCCCGATGTTCGCCTACATCCAGCAGTACACCGGGCTGACTTCCACCCCCTTCGTGGTGCTGACCATCCTGACAGGCCTTACGCTGATCTGGATGCATCTCGTGATCAGCCGGATGAAACGCGAGAAGCCTCACCAGGATCTCGTCGACGTTCCAGACGCGGATCCCAGGCCAAATTAGTAAGGAAGATCAATGGGCACTCCACAAGAGAAACCGCGCTCCAAGGAATGGCTTGAGGATTGGGACCCCCAGGATGAGTCGAAGTGGGACTCAAAGATCGCCTGGACCACCCTGACCATCACGACGTTCTCACTGACCATGGCATTTGCCTCATGGTTCCTGCCGAGCGCTGTCATCCCGAAACTCACCTCGATCGGCTTCACCTTCACCAAAGACGAGCTGTACTGGATGACCTCGATGGTGGGGCTGTCCGCAGGCATACTGCGACTGGTGTGGATGGTGCTTCCACCGATCCTGGGGACCCGCAAGCTAGTCACCGTCACATCCGTGCTGATGATCCTGCCGCTGGTCGGATGGGGATTCGCCGTCCAGAACCCCGAGACTCCCTACTGGCTGTTCATGGCACTCGCCTTTCTCGCCGGCATCGGCGGCGGTGCCTTCTCCGGCTACATGCCCTCCACCTCGTACTTCTTCCCGAAACGCCTGCAGGGAACAGCCCTTGGCCTCCAGGCGGGCATCGGGAACTTCGGTGTCTCGCTGGTCCAGCTGCTCACGCCATGGCTGATCGGCTTCTCCATGGTGTCCTGGCTGGGGGCAGCCCAGCACGGCCCCAAGGGTGATGTCTGGTACCAGAACGCCGCATTCGTGTGGGTGCCACTGCTGGTCGCCATCGCGGTCTGGGCCTGGCTGGCGCTCAAGTCGGTGCCAATCAAGGCGAACATCAGGCAGCAGTTCGACATCTTCAGCAACCCGGACACCTGGTGGATGACCTACCTCTACATCATGACGTTCGGCACGTTCTCAGGTCTGTCGGCTCTGTTCGGCCTGCTGATGACGAACCTCTACGGCTCAGGTGCTGGGCTGGAGAGCCTCGTCGCCCAGGGCTACGTTCTCAAGGACCCGGCTGCCTACGCCTTCCTCGGCCCGCTCGTCGGCGCCGGGGCACGAGTGGCCTTCTCGCCGCTCACCGACAAGATGGGAGGCGCCATCTGGACGCTGATCTCCGGGATCGGACTGGCGATCTCCATTCCGGTGACGATCCTCTCGCTGACCCCCGACAGGAGCTCGGTGGCAGCGCTCGAGGGCAGCTTCAACCTATACCTGTGGGGCATGCTGGCGATCTTCCTGTTCTCCGGGATCGGGAACGCCTCGACGTTCAAGCAGATGCCCATGATCTTCGAGCCGCGGCAGGCCGGTGGCGTGATCGGATGGACCGCCGCCATCGCGGCCTTCGGACCCTTCCTGTTCAGCGTCAGCGTCAGCATCATGGGTGCGGTCATCTTCTACTGGATCGGCATGGTCTTCGCTATCGGCGGCGTGATCATCACCTGGCAGCGTTACGCCCGCAAGGGAGCTCCGAAACCCAGCTGACCTGAACCCGGGTGGCCTGCGCGGCCCACCGCCGCGCGGGCTCGCACCCGGATAAGATAGGCTGCCACAGTTGGCCCCGTAGCTCAGGGGATAGAGCACCGCTCTCCTAAAGCGGGTGTCGTTGGTTCGAATCCAACCGGGGTCGCCAGTGAAGCGCCTAGTCAGACACGACTAGGCGCTTCTTTCTTCCGGGACGGACATCACGTTAGTCCGCAAAAAGTCCGCAGAAGCCCCAGAACGTACCGCGTCCAGCCGACGAGAAACCTCGTCCAAGTCCTCGTCGAACAGATCCGCGTACACGTCCAAAGTCGTGCTGGGCTTGTCGTGGCCAAGCATCCGCTGAACCGCCAGCACGCTGGCACCCGCCTGCACGGCCAGCGACGCCGCCGTATGCCGCAATTCATGCGGCGTCAGCGGCCCGACCCCAGCTGCTTCAACAGCCCTATCGAACCAATCCCGTCGGGCATTGCGGTAGGACAGCACCCCGCCACGCGCGGCGGTGAACACAAGATCCTCCGGGCCCTTCCCGGCAAGCCGTTCTGCCAGGGCATCATCGAGGAAAGGCGGATACGGGACACTGCGCCGCTCCCGATCCTTCGGGCTTCCCCAGGTCGCTACGCCATTGACATCCGTCACCGACTCCTCGATCAACAACCTCCGACGGCTTTGATCCACGCGCGACACCCGAACGGCCGCCATCTCACCCCACCGCAATCCCGTGTAGGCAAGCGTCAGCACCACGTCCCCACAGCTCCCAGCAGCAGCCGCCAGCCGCTCGACTTCGCAGGCACGGAGGTATTGGCGAGGTTTGATGTTCTGTCGCGGCAACACGACCCCGCCCGCAGGGTTCACCGCCAAGCGTTTCGCCCGGACGGCGTAGTCCAAGATCCCCGATAGAACTCCGACTATCTTCCGCACCGATCCCCCAGACAGCGTGATCGAAGCAACCCACTCCTGGATAGTCTCGTGCCTGATGTCGCAGAGCCTCCGCTTCCCCCAACGAGGCAGGATGTGACGTTGCACGATTGATTCGTTACGCGCTCGCGTAGACGGGGTCCAGTCCGAATGAGCCGCCAACCACGCCGGGACCAGCTCCTCCAACTTGGTTTTCGCTGCCGACGGGTGCACGTATGTTCCCATCCTCTGCGACGCCCCGATTTCATCAAGCCACTGCTTCGCATCCACCTTGCGCTTGAAGTGCTTGGCGTGCTCCTTGCCGTCCTCATCGCGGTATCGGGCACGCCACCGCCCGTCCGGTCGCTGGGCGATACTAGACAACCAAGAAGCCCTTCTCCCGGGCCTTGCGAATCCAGCGATACGCTGTCGCTTGCGTCAACCCCAGGCCCGCCGCAACCTCGACTGCCGGTGAGTTGCCGACCAGAAGCGCTACCGCACTGAGGTCCGCCACTCGCTGGAGGTTTTCATCCGTTGGACCCGCAGCACGGATGGCCGCCCGTTCTTCATCGTCCAAGTCATAGACGGTGCGCCCGAAGCTCATTGCGTACCCACCCGGGCGCTTCTCAAACCTGTTGAGAGACCACCGCACTGCTCTAGCCACGAGCTTCCCTAGAGGAAGGTGTCGCATCTGTTTCGACGTGACTTGGCGTCCCTCAGCGGCGATAGCCGTCAGCTTGGTGATGCCAAGTCCGTCGCCGACCTTCCCCACAGACAGTTCCACTTCTTTTAAGCCGTCCGCGCCCGGCAGTTCTACTTCTTCTAGCTCATCCGCGCCCTCATCCGGCGTCAGGCGGATGACGAACGGAACGGGCAAGGCGTAGCGCTGCCCTACCTCGACGTGTTCTGCACTCAGACCAAGGTCCGTCTCGACTCTCATTCGCACGCCCCTAGCGTAACTAGCGCAGCAGGCAGCTGCAAACGTTGACACGGTTTGCAGCTGTGCTACCCTCGAAGCCGTGATGCAAATCGCGTCACGATTTTGATCACAGAGAGGGACCTCTGATGGAAAAACTGCTGACCACGAAGCAGGTCGCCGAACGGTTGGGCGTCGGAGAATCCACGCTGCGCTACTGGCGGCACACCGGTCGAGGACCACGGTCGTTCACCCTCGGGGCACGGAAGGTCGCCTACAAGGAGAAAGACCTCAACGCCTGGCTGGAGAAGCAGTACACGGGAGAGGAGGCCTGAACATGGCCTACACGAAGAAAAATGCCCCCACCAAGCGGCAACTTGGTGAGGGACGGAAAGATCAGTTCGACCTTGACACGCCGAACAATACCATGCATCGACGAAACCGGACAGGTCAGCCGTCACTGCAAGACCACCGACATGGCGCTCCCGCCAACCACACCGGCCGCCGGTCCCCTTCAAGGCCTGAAAACGGCTGCCAGTCAGCTGCCTCCCCATCTGACAGGCGGGCAGCATCGATGCCGAACCGGGATGTTGCGAAAGCCGCGCATCTGTTGACCCAGCAAACCGGGTTCCTGGAGAACTTCCAGCGGCGACTGATCCAAGACGCATGCCAGGAAGCCCGCGCCGACTACTGGGAACGGCGCGCCGAGTACTTTGAGTGGGCACGCCCCAAGCCCGGAGACCGCACCGGACGGGCCACGCCAGAGCAGATCGCGGAACAGGATCGTCGGATGGCATCCGTGGCCGTGGCATGCCGCCAGCGGGCCCAGCTGATCAGAGCGGGGGCCTTCGACGATGAGTGAACTCACCGAGCAGGGGTACACGCTGCCGCGTACCCCTGCCGGGGAAGTGATTCCCCTCCACACCCCCGGTGGGGTCAGGCTGACTGACCCCAGCCCAAACGATGGGGTAGATCCGACCCACCCCACCGTGGAGCCGACAGCGCCATCCCGGGAACTGAAGGTCACCTGGGCTGACCGGATCGAACCCGAACCCGTGGACTGGGCATGGCAGGACAACGGGCAGGGACGCATCCCCGCCGGGGCGTTGTGCATCGCCGCCGGCCGAGAAGGAACCGGCAAGTCATCATTCGGGATATGGCAGGCCGCGCAGATCACTCGCGGCACCCTCCCGGGCATCTTCTACGGCCAGCCACGGAACGTGTTCTACGTCGCCGTGGAAGATTCATGGGCCCACACCCTCGTACCCCGCCTCATCGCCGCCGGGGCCGACCTGTCACGTATCGGCCGCCTCGACGCCATCGAAGACGAGGGCCGGGAAAGCATTCTCTGTCTGCCCACCGACCTGAGCCTGCTGGAACAAGCCATCATCGACGAGGATGTCGCCCTGGTGATCCTCGACCCGCTGCTGAGTCTTTTCGGAAAAGGACTCGACTCCCACCGAGAACAAGACACCCGCCGCGCCCTCGACCCCTTGGCCAAGATCGCCGACCGTACCGGCGCGGTGATCCTGGGCATAGCACACCTCAACAAAAGCGCCGGCGGGGATGCCGCAACCCGTATCACCGGGTCGGGGGCTTTCAAGAACGTGCCGCGTGCCGTGTTCGGGTTCGCGAAGGACGACGACGGCAGGGTCATGACCCAGGTCAAGAACAGCCTCGGTCTGGACGGGTTGCCCAGTCTCGCCTACAACATCGAAACCGCCATGGTCCCCACACCCTCAGGGACAGCAGAGACGGGACGGTTCGTGTTCTGTGGCGAGTCCGACAGGACCGTGGACGACATGCTTCGGGATGCCAACAGCGGTGAAGACCACAGCGAACGAAACGACGCCGCCGCGTGGATGACCGACTACCTCACCCAGCAAGGCGGAACCGCCCCCTCCAAGGAGGTCATCGCAGCCGGGAAGGAAGCAGGCTATTCCCTATCCACCTTGAAACGCGCACGAACCAAAGCTGGGATCATCACAGCCAGCAGCGGCTTCCCCCGCACCACCAGCTGGTCCCTGCCATCAGTCAGCTCATCAGTCAGCTCAGTTAGCTCAGGTTCAGAAGGTGAGCTAACTGAGCTGACTCCCCCGCGCACCAGCTGCCAAGTCTGCGGTGAGCCCCTCATCCCCAGCGACGGAGCCACCACACACCCCACCTGCCAACCCCACGGAGCGACATCATGACCCTCCTACGCCCCTGCCTCCAATGCGGCGAACCCACCACCGGCACCCACTGCCCACAACACCAACCCACCACAACCCCCAAACCCTCCAGCACCCGCCGCGGCTACGACACCACATGGCGGAAACTCTCCGAACGACTCCGCACCGCCCAACCCTGGTGCAGCGACTGCGGAACCACCCAAGACCTCACCCTCGACCACACACCCCAAGCCTGGCAACGCCGAGCAGCAGGCAAACCCATCCGACCCCAAGACGTCGAAGTCGTCTGCCGAACCTGCAACGCCAAACGTGGAGCAGCCAGGGGGGACACCCCCAAAACCCGCCCCACCGACCCTCAGGCCAAGGCAGAGTTTCGGTCTCTGTTGGGGGTGGGATCGTGAAGGGAGGGCCGAAAGCCCCGGTGGTTGCGGCCCCTATCGACTGGGGCCAGTACGGGCGCCCCGGGTGGCGTCGGGTGCAGGCGTTCGCGTCGGAGTACCTGAAGGTTCCGAAGGGAACTGGCGCCTTGGGTGCGTTCCGGTTGCGGAACTGGCAGCTGGAGATCGTCAAGGGCCTGTATCCGCTGCGGGGGAAGCGTCCCCGGCAGGGGCTACTCAGTCTGCCTCGTGGCAATGGGAAGACGGGCTTGGCGTCGGTGCTGGCGGCGTATGCGTTGCTGGCTGACGGCGTTGAGGGCGCGCAGGTGCTGATCGTGGCTTCGGATGAACGACAGGCGGGTCACACCTTTCGGAATGTGGCTCGGATGCTGGAGCTCGACGAGCGGCTGGCGGAGCGCACTCAGATCTACAAGGACCGGATCGTGTCTCCTCACAATGGTGGGGAGTTGCGGGCTCTGCCTGCTGATCCGGGGGCGTTGCAGGGCTGGGATCCGTCGCTGATGATCGTTGATGAACTGCACGTGGTGACCGAAGCGGTGTGGGAGGCCGTCGTGTCTGCCAGCGGTAAGCGGGATTCCAGTTTGACGTTGGCGATTTCCACTCCGGCGGAATCCGTGGATTCGGTGATGTGGAAGCTGGTTCAGTATGGCCGTTCCGGGGAGGATCCGTCGTTCTTCTTCCGGGAGTATGCGGCACCGGATGGCTGTGCCATTGATGATCGCAAGGCGTGGCGGATCGCGAATCCGGCGTTGGGTGACTTCCTGCATGAGGACGCCTTGGTCTCGACGCTGAAGACGATCCGAGAGCCGGCGTTCCGCAGGTACCGGCTGGGACAGTGGGTTGGCCAGTCGGATACGTGGCTGCCGTTCGGGGCTTGGGACGAGTGTGCCGACCCGGGTCGGGAAGTGCCCGACGGGACACGTGTGGTGCTGGCGTTCGACGGGTCGGCTTCCGGGGATTCGACGGCCCTGGTGGGCGCCACCGTCGAGAAGAACCCGCACCTGTTCAAGGTTGGGTTGTGGGAGAACCCGGGGGATCGTGGCTGGCGGGTGCCGCGCAGCGACGTGGACTTGGCGGTTGATGCCGCTTTCGGTCGCTGGGATGTTGCGGAGCTGGCCGCTGACCCGTGGGGGTGGCGTTCCGAACTGGAGGCCTGGGCGAAGCGGTACGGGCCGCGTCGGGTCGTTGAGTGGAACACCGCCTACGCCAAACGCATGGCTCCAGCAACGGATCGGCTCTATCAGGCCGTCATCGAACACAAGATCACCCACGACGGCGATGCCCGGCTCGCCGCCCACGTCGCCCACTGTGTTGCGAAGTCAACGCCGATGGGTGACCTCGTTTCCAAGGACAAGCGCATGTCATCGCGGAAGATCGACGCGGCCGTGGCCGCCATCGTCGCGAACGACCGGGCAGCGCACCACGCGGGCAAGACCCGCAGAAAGGCAGCAGCATTCCGATGAACCTGATTCATCTTCTGAACAGCAAACTCGACAAGACCCGTCCGGAGTTGGCCCGGCTGGACGAGTACTGGACCGGCACCCAGCCGGCCAGTTTCCTGGCGCCGAAATCGAAGGAGGCCCTAGGGAACGCCTTCCGTCACCTGGCCGTGAACTTTCCCCGTATGGTGGTTGAGGCCTTGGCCGAGCGATTGGAGGTCACCGGCTTCAAGGTGGACGGGGAAGTGAACCTCGATCTGTGGCGTGACTGGCGACGTAACGGCATGCTGGAGACCGCGCAGCAGGCCCACACCGACGCCTTGGTGTACGGCAGAGCGTTCGTGATCGTGTGGGCCCTCGACAAGCGACCGTTGGTGACCGTGGAGACCGCGCAGCAGGTCGCGGTTCTCCGGGACCCGGCCACCCGGCAGGTCATTGCTGCTTTGAAGCGGTGGCAGGCCGACGGGAAGGGCCACGCGTTCTTGTACGAACCCGACCGGATCACACGTCTGGTGGCCGTCGGGAACGTCGTCGACGATGCCGCCTTCCCCAGCGGCAGTTTCCGAACCGTCGAGACGTTTCCCAATCCCTTCGGGGTCGTGCCGGTGGTTCCCGTGGTCAACCGGGGCCGCCTGCTGGAAGCCGACGGGGTCAGTGAAATGGGTGATGTTCTGGACCTGTCCGACGCGTTGAACAAGCTGATGGCCGACCTGATGGTCACTTCCGAGTACTACGCCCGCCCACGCCGCTGGGCAACGGGCCTGGAGATCGTCGAGGACGACGACGGCAACCCCGTCAAGCCCTTCTCCGCCGCCCTCGACGACATCTGGCAGTCGGAGGCCCCGGAAACCAAGTTCGGCCAGTTCGACGCCGCACGGCTCGACGGCTACACCGACGCGGCCGCGTTGATCACCCAGCAGATCGGAGCCTTGACGGGCCTGCCGCCCCACTACCTGGGGTTGCACGGCGACCAGCCCGCCAGTGCCGACGCCATCCGCTCTTCGGAAGCCTCCCTGGTGGCTCGCTGCCATTCGTTGCAGCGCACCTTCGGAGCGGCCTGGGCGGAAGTGGCCCGGTTGATGCTGGCCGTGCGTACCGGGGCCGACGCGGATACCCAAGACATTGAAACCGTGTGGAAGTCCGCCGAGACCCGCACCCCGGCCCAGCAGGCCGACGCGGCCGCGAAGTTGGTCAACATCGGCATGCCCCTGGAAGTGGCTCTGGCCGACGTGTTCGGAATGTCTCCCTCGGATATTGAACGGGTACGGCAGGCCCGCCGCGGAGCCGCCCTCGACACCGCCGGAGTGGACTTCTTGAAGGTGGAGCTGTGAGCTTCCAAACCATTCTGGGGAAACTCTCCAGCGACACGGAACGGATGCTGGCCCGCATGTGGGCCAGCGCCGAGAGCGGGGACCTCACCCTGGATGAGTTCATCCGTTTGGCTGCGGGCCTGGTCCAAGTCGCCCGCTCGAAAGGCCAGGCAGCTGCGTGGCTGGCTTTCCGGGCGTTCTTGGAAACCCACGTCGGCCAGGTCGTCCCAATCGATGCCTTGGGCAGTGATGACCAGCTCACCCGTCTGGAAGACGCTCTGAGAACCATCACTGATGCTGGAGGGAACACGCTGGCACGGTTGGCCCGGCTTGCACGTAACGAACCCGTCGACGCGGCCACCACTGAATTGAGCAATCGTATGGCCGATTCTCGGGTTTCTGGATGGCGTCGGAAACTCGAACCGGATGCCTGTGAATTGTGCCGTTGGTGGTCACGGGAAGGTCGCGTGTTCCAAACCTCCCACAAGATGCCCCGGCATACCGGCTGCACCTGTCATCAGCAGCCTGTTTTCAACGAGCGAACCAGCAACTTCCAAACCACTCAACAAGCCAACGATGCAGCTAGAAGAACCGCTGCCCAATCGAAAGGGTCAAGATGACCAACACTCTCACCCCGACTGAAACCCCCAACATCGAAGAGGGTTCCATCACTATTCCTGATGAAACCCTCGACGACAAGGGGGGTACGCAAATCGATGCCCCCGGCAAGCAGGGAGGGGAGACAGCTCCGAACCCTGAAGACCAAGACATGTTCCCGCGTGATGTGGTGGAGAAACTCCGCCGCGAGAACGCCGCGGCCCGCACCAAAGCGAAGGACCGCGACGCCCTGGCGCAGCGTCTTCACCGCGTCCTCGTGGAACAGACCGGCCGTCTGGCCGACGCCACCGACCTGCCATTCGACGAAGCCCACCTGGCCGATCCCGACGCCCTCACCGCAGCCATCGATGAACTGCTGACCCGCAAACCGCACCTGGCTGCCAGGACCTTCCACGGGGACATCGGCCAGGGCGCAACCACCGACCCGGCCAGCATCGACCTGGCCGCCATTCTCCGACACAACGCCTGAAAGGAGGTGGAACACCATGGATAATGACGACTACATCATGGCGATGGATGAACTCGCCAAGACCATCGGAGCGATCCAAGGAAAATCGTCCGGATGCCTCTATAGCCTGGGCGGCCTGACGCCCGAGCAGCGCTTGGAGGTCTGCGAGATTCTCATGTTGGGGGCGATTGTTGATGAGCTCGCCGCCCTCCGCCGCGGGGATACGGATTGATCAGACAACCAATTCTGGGCGGGGCGCCCCGAAAGCACCCCGCCCAGAATTGTGCTGCGTTCGAAGCTGGGGGATTCAGTCGCGCCACATGAGCGCACCCTCATTTCAAATGAGGGTCGCGACGTGTGCTGTGGCGCCACTGGCGGCAGGGACCAGTTGGTATCCTTGAACAGGGAGCCAGGCGCACCCCGCGAACACTGTCCCGACCAGGCGTCCGACGGTAACAACCTCCCTCTTCTGTTACTGAAAGGACCATCATGGTCAACTCCCTCAGCACCGCATCCGAGCTGACCCAGGAACAGGTTCAGCGAATCCTCATCCAGCCCCTGACGGACAAATCCGTGTTCCTGGCTGCCGGCCCCCGCATCTTCGACACCAATGGCTCCCAGGTGCGGATCCCGAAGATGGGTGCCGCCACCGACCCGAAATGGCACGGCGAGAACGAACAGATCAGTGAAGTGGACGCCTCCTTCAGTGAAATCACTCTGCTGCCCTCAACCATGAAGTCCGTGAAGGTCATCACCCGGTTCAGCAACGAACTGGCCCGTCAGTCCATCATCGCCCTCGACGCCACCCTCCGGGACCGTCTCGTAACCGATGTTGCGAACAAACTCGACGCCCAATTCCTCGGGAACCAGGGCGACGGGAAGGCCACCCCCAAGGGTCTGTTCGCCTACACCGACGTCCAAACCATCGACGCCTCCGGACCCCTCACCCTCGACCTGCTGCACGACGCCTGGGGCAAAGCCTTGGCAGCGAACGTCAACATGGCCGCCACCCGCTGGCTGATCCTGCCCGGCGACTTCACCAAGCTGCGGAAGATCAAGGACAACGCGAACCGCTACATGTTGCAGCCCGACCCCACCCAGGACGGTGTGTTCCGGCTGCTGGGGGCTCCGGTGACCGTGACCTCCCGCATCCCCGCCGGCTGTGCCGCTCTCGCGGACTTCTCCCAGATCGCGGTAGCCCGCGACACGGCTCCCTCTGTGAAGATCCTGACCGAGCGCTACGCCGACTTCGATCAGCAGGCCATCCGCGTCGTCGCCCGCTACGACGCCGCACCGCTGAACCCGGAAGCCGTCGTCACCCTGACGGGCATCGCCTGATGTCTTGGCTCGACGAACTCGTCACCGAGGTCGGCACGTACCTGGGGGAAACCAACACCACCCCCCAGGTACGTGGCCACGTCGAACAGATGTCCCAGTTCGTGAAGGCCTACACCCGCAGCAATGGTTTCGATCCGGCGAGTGGCCCGAACGTTGAACTCCGGGCTGTGATTGTCACCGCAGCGGCCCGCTCCCTCACCAACCCCGGTGGTCTCACCACAACCGAAACAACCGGTCCTTTCACCCGGACGGTCTACAGCTGGAACGGTTTCAATCTCATGGAGCAAGCTGTCCTCAACCGCTACCGCCGACGCACGGCCTGACCCGACTGGGGGTACTCAGATTGCGAGTACCCCCAGTCCGCAAAAAGTCCGCAACCCAGCGATAAGCCAACGTCGGTCACGGCTCCCCGCCAACGTAACCAACTCAGCAAACCCCCTAGCCAGCTAGCAAAACAAGCGCATATTGACGAGCACAGTAACCCCCAACGAACATCTTGGACGCTCTCCTAAAGCGGGTGTCGTTGGTTCGAATCCAACCGGGGTCGCAGCAAAAAGGGGCTCTGGCCAAACCTGGGTTTGGCCAGAGCTTTTTCCAGTGCCTGGGCCCGCCACCCCTAATCCCGCGGACGGCGACTCAACGAGTCACTGCCCCGCGTCAGCTGACCCTGTCCTTCTGAGCAGCTGCTCGAAGGGGGTCACCTGTTCGAACTGATCGACGGGCCTCTGCCGTACCGGCCCTGATAGACAGGCACGCAACTCCGTGAGGGAGTCGCCGATTCGCTGCCGGAGTGCCTCTGCTCCCGGGCCGCCGAAGTCCTCCGTCGCGGCGAAGACGCCTGTCCTGACGGTCTGCGCCCCGAGATAAGAGAACAGCGGACGCAGCGCATAGTCGATCATCAGTGAATGCCGGACGGTGCCGCCGGTTGCCGCGAGCAGCACCGGCATCCCCCTCAGGGCTCCCGGCTCGAGGATGTCGAAGAAGCTCTTGAACAACCCTGAGAAGGACGCAGAAAAGGTAGGCGTGACCACCACCAGGGCATCAGCCCCGGTGACGGCCGCGATTGCGTCGCTGAGTCTCTCGGCGACGACCCCTGTCAGCATCGCATCGACGATGGCATGGGCGTGGTCGCGCAGGGCGACGACCTCCGCTTGTTCCCCCGGCAGGGCTGCTGCGAACTGATCAGCCAGCAGTTTGGTGCTCGATGGGACGCGCAGTCCCGCGTGGACGATGACGACCTTGCTCACAGCCGGCTCACCGCCCCAGCGTTGTCCTCCTCAGCCCGGGTACCGGTCCACCGGTCGACCGCCACCGCGCCCTCGTCGGGCTCGCTGGCACCCTGGACGGCGCGGCGGGCGGCATGCGTGGGGGCCGCTGGGACGCCCGGGGCACGCAGCACCTCGAATTCACGCCGCAGCACCGGCACCACCTCGGTGCCCAGCAGCTCGACCTGCTCCAGGACGGTCTTCAGCGGAAGACCGGCGTGATCCATGAGGAACAGCTGGCGCTGGTAGTCGCCGATGTAGTCGCGGAATCCCAGCGTGCGTTCGATGACCTGCTCGGGACTGCCGACGGTCAGCGGGGTCTGGGCCATGAAGTCCTCCAGCGACGGACCACCGCCATAGACGGGAGCATTGTCGAAGTAGGGCCGGAACTCGTTGACGGCATCCTGCGAGTTGCGGCGCATGAATACCTGGCCGCCGATCCCGACGATGGCCTGCTCCGGCGTTCCATGACCGTAGTGGGCGAACCGCCGCCGGTATAGCTCCACCATGCGCTTGGTGTGGCCAGGACCCCAGAAGATGTGGTTGCTGAAGAATCCGTCGCCGTAGTAGGCGGCCTGCTCGGCAATCTCGGGACTGCGGATGGAGCCATGCCAGACGAACGGGGCGACGCCGTCGAGGGGCCTCGGGGTGGCGGTGAAGGCGTGCAGCGGAGTGCGGAACCGGCCTTCCCAGGTCACCACGTCCTCATCCCAGAGCCGCCGGAGCAAGGCGTAGTTCTCGATGGCCAGGTCGATACCGTCACGGATGTCCTTGCCGAACCAGGGATAGACCGGGCCGGTGTTGCCGCGGCCGAGCATCAGATCCATCCGGCCGTCGGTGAGATGCTGCAGCATCCCATAGTCCTCGGCGATCCGCACCGGGTCGGTGGTGGTGATCAGGGTGGTGGACGTGGACAAGATGATGTTCTTGGTCTGCGCCCCGATCCAGGCGAGGGTCGTGGTGGGCGAGCTGGCGACGAACGGCGGGTTGTGGTGCTGCCCGACGGCGAACACATCAAGGCCCACCTCGTCGGCGAGCTTCGCGATCTCGACGGTGGCCTTGATGCGCTCGTGCTCGGTGGGAGTCCGCCCGGTGGTGGGGTCGGTGGTCACGTCACCGACAGTCATGATTCCGAACTGCATGTCTCCTCCTCGGACGATTCCGTAACTGATTGAAAAGTTAACCAGTTTCCCGGATGGTTTATTCCCTAACGAGGTTCACGATCTGCCGTGACGGGAACCGAGATGCCAGCCATCCGGATCTGCCGACCCAGCTGGCCAGGCCTCACCGCTCAGCTTAGGGATTCCAGACCCGTGGCGGTGTATGTCCGCGGCGCGGCGGGAAGCACCAGCGGGGTTCCCGTGACCGGATCTGGGGTCACCGAGACCTCAAGACCGAAAACCTGCTCCACTGTCTCGGCGGTCATCACCTTCTGCGGACTGCCCTGTGTCAGGATCTGGCCATCGCGCATGGCGATGATCCACCCGGCATAACGGCAGGCCTGGTTCAGGTCGTGCAGCACCGCGACCACCGTCGTGCCAAGCACCTGGTTGAGCTCCCGGCACAGCTCCAGGACCTCGACCTGATGAGCCAGGTCCAGGTAGGTGGTGGGCTCGTCGAGGAGCAGCACGCGAGTCTGCTGGGCCAAGGCCATGGCGATCCACACCCGCTGCCGCTGGCCGCCGGATAGCTCGGACACGCGACGTTGGGCCAGCGCACTGACGTTGGTGCGTTCCATGGCGACGCTGACCTGCTCGTCGTCCTCGTCCGACCACTGGTGCAACACACTCTGATATGGGTACCGGCCCCGGCTGACGAGCTCATGGACCGTGATGCCCTCGGGCGCGATCGACGACTGCGCCAGGAAACCGACCTCCCGGGCGAAGGCCTTGGGACGCATCCCCGCGATCTCCCGGCCGTCCAGCAGCACGCTCCCAGAGCGTGGTGGCAGCACCTTGCTCAGCGACCTGAGCAAGGTCGACTTGCCGCAGGCGTTGGGGCCGACGATGACACTGAAGGATCCCGTCTCGATGGCGACGTCAAGCCCTGCCACGACATCGCTGCCACCGGCATAACCGAGATGAAGGCCCCGGCCCTCCAGCACGAAGGGCCGGGATTCGCTGCCGCTCAAGTCGAGACGGCCTTGACGATCTGCTCCCGGACGACACGCGCTGCGGTCGGCCCGGCGTTCAGGAAGAACGGATCGTCGTCGACCTTGACCGCATGCCCGGCGCCCACTGCCTTGAGCGATTCCCACAGCGCCTGTCCGGTGAGCTCCTCGTCCTTACCTCCCTGCACCGCGTAGAACAGCCAGTCCCCGTCGGCCTGGTCGAGGGTTTCAGAGGAGAGCTCATGTGAGACGCCATCGTTGAACTGCTGGGTGTCGGGACGCTTCAACCCCATGTCGGCGACGACCGATCCCGCGAAGGACAACGGCCCGAAGACACGGAGCTTCTCCCCGTTCTTGCGCAGCAGCGACACCGTCCCGGCGGAGGTGAGCCCGGCGCCGGCCTGGGCGGCGTCCGAGGTGAGCCCGTCAAGCAGGGTCTGTGCTGCCTGCCGCTTGCCGAGGGCATCAGCGAGCAGGAGGAAGTCGATCTTCCAGAACTGGCCGGTGCCGCGCGTCACCACTGTCGGGGCGATCGCCGACAGATTCTTATAGAGGGTCTCGGCGTCGTCCTTGCCCGCGACGTTCGTGAGGATCAGATCAGGGTGAAGAGCGCCGATCGCCTCGATGTCCGGCTCGGTGCGGGAACCGACCGTCTTGATGGCCTCGATCGCCGAGGCCTGATCGGGGTAGGCGTCTTTCAGGTACTGGGGAACGGGGCCCTCCGCGCCGGACGCGGTGGTAGAGCCGGCCGGGCACATGCCGAGGGCCAGCATGGCGTCGGCCTGCCCCGTGGAGATGATGACCACCTTGGTGGGGGCCGCATCGATGGTCGTCTCCCCCTGGTAGTGGGTGACGGTGCGCGGGAAGACACCGTCAGCCTGCCCGGAGCCGAGCGTCTGGTCGAGTTCGGTGGGAACGATGGTGCTCTTCGGCAGGCTCGGGGAAGAGCCTGCAGAAGCTGCCGGGCTGGACGCAGCAGTCGGCGAGGAGCCCTGCGAGCTGGAGTTGGAGGAACAGGCTGCAAGCACTGCCATGGCAGAGACCGCACCACCCGCCAGAAGAGCGCGGCGGGAGACGCCAGAAATATGGGGACGCTTGGCTCGAGAAGCACTCATGGGGTAAGGCTAACCTTAAGTTCGTGACAAAGACCAGCATCAGGGAACGTCCGGTCCGGCGCTCTCGCAGGCAGTCTGGCTCCCTTCGTGTCCTGGCCTTCCTGCTGGCGGTCCTGGTCCTGGCCGTGCTGATCACCGAGAGCCTAGCCCTGGGATCGCGGGAACTGGCCCCAGCCGAGGTCTGGCAGGGTCTCCTGGCCCACGACAACTCGGTGGCCAGCAAGGTCATCTGGGGGCTGCGCATCCACCGCACCATCCTCGCAATCGTGGTGGGGGCTTCCCTGGCGGTGGCCGGGGTCGTCATGCAGGCCCTCACCCGCAACCCCCTGGCGGAGCCGGGGATCCTGGGCGTCAATGCGGGCGCATCCCTGGCGGTGGTGACGGCCATCGGCGGGTTCGGCTTCACCGCAGTGAACCAGTATCTGCCGTTCGCCTTCGCAGGCGCGGCCACGGCGGCGCTGGTCGTCCACCTGATGGCACGCCGCTCAGCTGATGCGGGAGCGGCGCGGCTGGTGCTCGCCGGCGTGGCGCTGGGCGCCAGTCTCTCGTCAATCACCGGCACCATCACCATGTACAACAGCAAGATCTTCGATTCCTATCGCTTCTGGGTGGTGGGCTCTCTGGAGAACCGGGACCTGGAGGTCCTGCTCTGGGTGGCCCCTTTCCTGGTGGTCGGCTTGATCCTGGCGCTGGCATCGGCACACAGCCTCAACGCCCTGGCCCTCGGCGATGAGCAGGCGACGGCGCTCGGGGTGAATCTCACCGTGGTGCGGGGCGGCGCCTTCGCCGCGATCACCCTGCTGTGTGGGGCGGCCACGGCAGCGGTTGGCCCGATCACGTTCATCGGCCTAGTGGTTCCGCATGTGGTCCGCATGCTGATCGGAGCCGACCAGCGGCGCCTGCTGGTGTGGTCAGTCGTGGCGGGAGCCGGGCTCCTGCTGCTGGCAGACGTGGTGGGCAGGCTCCTGATCCGTCCCACCGAACTGGAGGCGGGAATCGTCACGGCCTTCATCGGAGCGCCCGTGCTGCTGGTGCTGGCCATCACCCACAGGACGGGCAGGGGGATCGCATGAGCTCAGGACCAGCTGCGACTCTCGGTACGCCTGCCGGTTACCGCCGGATCGGCGGCCGCGTCAACCTTCTCATGCACTGGCGTTCCCTGACGGTATCCGGGGTCGCGTTCGTGATCATCCTGGTAGGGGCTGTGGCGTCCCTGACCACCGGCACCTACCCGGTGTCCCTCGACATGCTCCTGGCGATATTCCGCGGCGAGGGTGAGGAGCTGGCCGCGTTCATGGTGCTCGAACAGCGGCTGCCACGGGCGACGGGAGCGGTCGTCATCGGCGGCATGCTTGGCATGTCGGGCGCTATCTTCCAAAGCGTTTCCCGCAACCCCCTGGGCAGCCCCGACATTGTCGGTTTCACACGTGGCGCGACGACAGGCGGCCTGCTGGCGATCCTGGTCCTGGCCTCCTCCAGCACATTCGTCACCGGCGCAGGTGCGATCATCGGCGGCGCAGCCACCGCGGCGGTCGTCGTCCTGTTGACACTTCGGCGCGGCGTCGGCGGCGACACCCTCGTGCTGACAGGTATCGCGCTGGGCCAGATGCTGGCCTCGCTCAACGACTATCTGCTCGCCGCGACCGACATCGAATCGGCCGAGGCGGCCAAGACCTGGCAGCACGGCAGTCTCAATGGCATCACCTGGGGAAGCGTCACCCCGCTGCTGATCACGGCGGTCCTGCTGCTGCCAGTCGGCCTATGGCTGGCCGGCCCCGGGAGGATCCTCGAGATGGGCGACGACGCCGCAGCCGGGCTCGGCTTGCGGGTCCGCCGGACCCGGTCCGTGATGATCGGCTACGGGGTGGTGCTGGCCGCGGTCTGCGTGGCCGCGGCCGGGCCGATCGGTTTCCTGGCCCTGGCTGCTCCCCAACTGGCAGGAAGACTGTCGAATTCCGCCGGGATCAGCCTGCTGCCGTCATTCATGGTGGGAGCGGCCCTGCTGCTCCTGGCCGACTTTGCCGCGGGCCGGCTGCTGAGCCCCTTCCAGATCCCGGTCGGCCTGATCAGCTCAGCTCTCGGCGGGCTATACCTGATGTGGCTGCTCGGGATGGGCGGCCGGCGTCGCGCATGAGGTAACTCACGCTGACTGCGACCGTCCCTCTGATGCGGCCACTCCGATAGATCAGCTGGGCTGGGGGCCGTGAGACCTGCGATCGCCCGCTGGGGTCACTGACAGCCAGGCCGGTGCACCGGTGGGCCTCTAAGCTGGAGATCCGGACGTGAAGCAACCATGAGGAGCGTCATGACGGTCATCGCCGGCAGGGAACTGTCCGACTGGGAGAGAGAGTTTCCACTGCTCCGGGAACTGGTCGAAGGCCGGGAGACAGCATGGTTCAATCCCGGGATCGCATCAGGTGACGAGGCGCTGGCGGGTGTTGGTCTCACCGTCGCTGACATCGACGATGCCGCTGCCCGGCTCAGGCGTTTCGCCCCTTACATAGCGCAGGTCTTCCCGGGGACCAGGCATGCCGGCGGAATCATCGAATCACCGCTGTACACGATCCCCGACATGCAGGATGCCCTCAAGGAGCATGCGGGAATCCCCATCCCGGGGAGGCTCTGGATGAAGATGGACTCCGAGCTGCCGGTCTCGGGCTCCATCAAGGCCCGTGGCGGCATCTATGAGGTCCTGTGCCAGGCTGAGCGGATCGCCCTGGCCGAGGGGCTGCTGCAGCAGGGCGACGACTACCGGAAGCTCGATTCCCTCAAGGCCCGGGCCATGTTCTCGGGGTATTCGATAGCCGTCGGCTCCACCGGGAACCTGGGACTGTCGATCGGGATCATGGGTGCCCGGCTCGGCTTCAAGGTCACCGTCCACATGTCAGCCGACGCCCGGCCATGGAAGAAGGAGATGCTCCGTGGTCACGGCGTCGAGGTGACCGAGCATGAGTCCGACTATTCGGCGGCCGTTGCCGCAGGCCGCGACCAGGCCGCCTCCGACCCGTCAGCACACTTCGTCGACGACGAGAACTCGACGACCCTGTTCCTCGGATACGCAGTGGCTGGGCGTCGCCTGGCCGGGCAGTTCCAGGCGCTTGAGGTGCGGGTCGACGAGGAGCATCCCCTCTTCGTCTATCTTCCCTGTGGTGTGGGCGGCGGACCCGGCGGGGTCACATTCGGTCTCAAGACCATATTCGGCGATGCCGTCCACCCGGTTTTCGCTGAGCCGGTCCACTCCCCCTGCATGCTTCTCGGCGTCCACACCGGCCTGCACGAGACGGTCTCAGTACAGGATTTCGGAATCGACAATGTCACGGCCGCCGATGGATTGGCCGTCGGACGTCCGTCGGGTTTCGTGGGAAGGGCACTGGAAGCCGCCATCGACGGCTACTACACGGTCAGCGATGCCAGTCTCTACCGCCACCTCGCGCTACTTGCCACGACAGAGGACCTGCGGGTCGAACCCTCAGCCGCCGCGGGCCTGCCGGGACCGCAACGGGTCCTGGCCGATAACGCCTATCTGGAACGGGCCGGGCTCACTCCGCCGGCACTCGCGAAAGCCACCCACCTCGTCTGGGCGACAGGCGGGTCGATGGTGCCTGAGGAGGAGATGAGCAGATATCTCCAGACAGGGTCCGGGCTGCTCTCAGAAAGCTGAACCACCTCGGGCCAGGCCGGCACTGACCCGAGGAATGAAAAAAGGCCGCCGGGACGATCTCGCGTCCCGGCGGCCTTTCATATCAGGCTCACTTGCCAGTGAACTTGTCCTTAACTTCCTCGACCTTGTCGGCGACACCGCTCGCGACGTCGCCCAGCTTCTCCTTGGCGCTGTCAACGACCTGGCCCAGGCCGCCCTTCACGCGGTCTTCCTGGCCTTCGGCACGGAGGTCCTGGTTACCGAGCGCCTCGCCAGCGCCCTCCTTGACCTTGCCAACGGTTTCCTGAAACTTGTCACCGAGTCCCATTGCATCCTCCTGAATTAGTCGTGTTTGCACTGGTTCTGTTGCCACGCTACAAGGCAATTCGCGATCACCAAAGCTGTTCCGCCGAGTGTCGGCCCATGTCTGAGGGTCACTACCCGGGCAGGCACCCTGGCTACAGAGGCCCTTCAGTGGGGACCGGCAGGCAAGCGGCGCGCGGTTCGAAACCGGCTGCTAGCAGGGCCCACCTGAGGGCACAGGCCAAGGGCGTCCGCTCCTGGAATCCCGGGCTGACCACGTAATTCTGAGAACTTTCCTGAGAGAAATTATTGAAAAATCAGTGATTTTTCTTTCAATCACCAGGGTTTTCTGGAAGAGTCAGCTCCCGGAGGGAGCCTCGGCTTCGAGGCAAAAGACAACATGTACCCGGGGCCACGTGTGGCCTGTACCGCTTAGGAGTGGTCGATGTCCAGAATTTCCCGACGAACCATGCTTGGCACCAGCGCAGCCGCCCTGGCAGCAGCAGCCATGGGCGGCGTCTCCAGTCCCACCGCCCGCGCAGAGGAGTCGCTTGACCTCCAATGGGCCAGGGCAACGCTGGCGAAGATGGACCTCAATGAGAAGGTGAATCAGCTCTTCATCCATCAGGTCTTCGGCACCGATCCACATGGCACGGACCCACGGAATCAGGAGCTCTACGGGGTCGGCAGCCCCGTGGAAATGATCCAGAAGTTCCAGCCCGGCGGCATCATCCTCACCCCCGAGACCGGCACCTTCGATGGCTCCAAGGATCACATCATGGGCTGGAACAGAACCCTGGACGAGACCGTCAAGAGCATCGGCACGGGTGTCCCACTGCACCTCATCACCAGGCAGGAGCCCTACCAGCTGGCCCACCAGGGCATCCCCGCCACAGACTTTCCGAGCTCCATAGCGCTCGGCGCCATCGGCGGGGGCATAAGCAACTCCTGGGGGTTCTTGCAGGAGTTCGGTCAGGAACTCAGAGCACTCGGGTTCACCGCCTACCTAGGTGTCCCGGCAGACATAGAATCTGACCCGGTGAGCCCAGCCAGCACCCTTGACTCTTTTGGCGCAGACGTGGAGAAGGTCACCAACAGAGTGTGGACGCTCGGCCGCATGAGTGTAGTGAGCGGTCCCCTGGGCGGCGTCCATTCATTCCCCGGGAAAGGTGCAACGACGATTGGGGACAATGGATTGCCGGTGCTGAACCGCTCACGTGAGGAGTGGGACGCCCGTGAGGCCATGCCCTTCAAGAAGGTGGCCAACACTGCCTACAGTGAACTGATGCTCGTAGGGCACATCGTCGCCCCGGGCCTGGATCCCTCCGGCACCCCTGCCTCGCTGAGCGAGCCCATTGTCACGGGAATCCTCCGCAAGGAGTACGAATACGGCGGCACCGTGATCACAGAGGCCTTGAACACCCCCGAAATCCGGAGTCTGTATGACGATGGCGAGCTAGCGGTCCGCGCCCTGGAGGCGGGGGTCGACCAGCTGCTGATGTCGGCGGCCCCTGAGCAGGCGCGTGCCGCTGTCCTGGAGGCAGTCAACTCCGGCAGGATTTCCCTAGAGGCCCTGGACAAGAAGATCATCCGGATCCTCTACCGGAAGCGCGGATTCCGCAACTACGACGACGATCTCATGCGTCATCGACGCGACGACATCGGGCATCCCAACAACCGACAGAAGGCCACAAGCTTGGCGCAGCGCGCCATCACCGCGGTGAGCAATGATGGTCTCCTCCCGGTAGCGGCTGGTTCCCAGCTGCTACTGGTGGGCCCCTTCACCGAATTCCCCAACAAGCTGCAGGACGCTCTCCAGGCCAATGGGGTGAAAACCACCATCAGGATATTCGATGAACGATCGGGCCCAGATTCGATTGATGCTTTCAAACGTGCAGCCGATGAGTTAAAGGCGGATGCCGTGGTGGTGCTGACGAAGAACGCCTACACCACCCCAGAGCAGGTGAACCTGGTCAATGAACTGAGCGCCGCCGGCCTTAAGGTGATCGCGGTCGCGATCGGTCTCCCCTACGACGTCGGCCAGTACACCGCCACGGCGAAACTCTGCACCTACTCCGACCAGCTGGTGATGGCCGCTCCCCTGGCAGACATCATCACCGGAAAGGCCAAGCCGGAGGGCAAGCTGCCGGTGTCCGTCCCTACCGCGGACGGCAGCATCGAGATCGGCACGGGGCTGACCTGGTAGTCACCGGAAACTGAGCACACACGCGGGGTTGGGGTCATAACATCATGATGACCCCAACCCCGCCGAATTTTATGAGAGAAGACGTGCGACGTTACTGCTTCACCCTTCAGGTCCGCCCCGACAAGGTCACCGCATACGCGAAGCATCACGAGGCTGTGTGGCCACAAATGCTGGCGGCGCTCCGGGATGCCGGATGGCACAACTACTCCATCTTCCTACGTCCGGACGGGCTGCTGATCGGGTACGTGGAAAGCGATGACCTGGCCGCCGCGCAGTATGCCATGTCAGAGACGGAGGTGAACGCGCGATGGCAGGCCACGACGAAACCCTTCTTCGAGGGGCTTAACGGCAACCCGGACGAGGGCCTGAAACTGGTCCCGATGGTCTTCAACCTGGAGGACCAGCTCAGAGCCTCAGGCCAGTCCCTTTGACTTCAGCCAGTCGGCGGCGATCGCCGAGGCCGCTTCCTTGTTGTCCACGGAGCGTTTGTTCATGCTGATCAGATCCTCGGCGGTGAGTGCCTTGGACACCTGGTTCAGTGTCTCCGCGGCTTTCTCGTCAACGCGTTCCGAGACGATCGGCACCACGTTGGAGGACAGGAACAGGTTCTTCGGGTCTTCGAGGACCACCAGGTCGCCGTCGGCCAGCACCGGGGCTGCGGTGTAGATGTCAGCCACCTGCACCTCACCATCGCGTAGGGCCTTGACGGTCAGCGGGCCGCCTGAGTCCTCCGCCGGTTTGATCGTCATATTCACCCCGTAGGTCTCCTGCAGTCCCTTCGGACCGTAAGGGCGGGTCTCTAGCTCTGAGTTGCCCGCGACCTTCAGGTCAGGTATCCCGGCCAGGTCGCCGATCTGCTTGAGTGAGTGTTCCTCGGCGAATGCTTTGGTCACCACGTAGGAGTCCTGGTCGGTTGCGGCAGCCTGATCGAGGGCCTTGAGCCCCTTTGGCAAGGCACTTGAGAGCTCTGTGCTGACCTGCTCCGGCGTACGGGCGGTGGTGTCGGACTTGTAGTACTGCAGCAGGTTTCCGCTGTACTCGGGGAACACGTCGATCTTTCCGGCCTGGAGGTCAGGCATGTAGACCTCCCGCTGCCCGATGTTCAGCTGCCGGTCCACTTTGTGGCCCGCCTTCTCCAGGGACTGGGCATAGATCTCGGCGAGGATCTCGTTCGAGTAGTATTCCTGCGAGCCGACCACCAGGATGTCCGAGGATCCTCCGGAGTTGTCACTCTTGCCCTCCAGGTTCGAGGCGCTGCCACAGCCCACCAGGGCCAGGGCAGCGACGACACCGAGCGCGGCCAGCTTGGTCATGGACTTCATCGGGACTCCTTAACGGAAGCGATTTTGGTACTTGGGTCGAGTGTGCGGGTGAATGAGCGCTTGGCCAGGACCAGCAGCAGGTCCAGGACCAGCGCGAGAACGACGACCAGCAGCGCCCCGCCGATCATCTGTGCATAGTCGCGAGTCTTGAGCCCGGCGAACAGAAATCGTCCCAGCCCCACATCCGCGGTGTAGGCCGCAAGAGTCGCGGTGGCGACCACCTGAAGGGTGGTGGAGCGCAGCCCCTCGAGCAGCAGCGGGACCGCCGCAGGAAGCTCCACCTGGGTGAGCACCTGCCATGGCGACAACCCGATCGCGCGGGCAGCATCCACGGTGGCGGCCTCAGCCGATGTGACGCCCGCATATGCTCCAGCCAACATCGGGGGAATCGCCAGCACGAGCAGGGCGAGGAAGGGAGCCACCAGGCCGAGCCCAGACCACAGGCCGACCAGGGTCAGGAGTCCGAGGGTGGGCAGGGCACGAGCAGAGGCAGTGACCATCGGCACCACCGCCACCCCGCGGCGGGTATGTCCGATGGCCACGCCGGCAGGCAGCGCCACCACGGAGGCCACCGCCACCACGGCGAGGGTGAAACCAAGGTGCTGCAGCAGCCGCCACCAGATTCCGCTCGCACCGGCCCATTTGTCCGGAGTGACAAGCCAGGCGAGAGCGTCCAGGAAGATGTTCATGCCTTCGTCTCCTTGCGTCTGCGAAGCCACGGGGTGAGGAGCCTGCCGGCCAGCACAATGATTAGGTCGAAGACCAGGGCCAGCAGCAGCGTCGCGCCGAGGCCCGTCAGCAGGGACTCGACCAGCTGCCGCTGGAAGCCGTCGGTGAACAGCGTGCCGAGCGATTGAACCCCGACCAGGGCGCCGACTGTGACCAGCGACACCGTCGACGCCGCCACCACGCGCAGGCCAGCGACCAGTACGGGGACGGCGAGCGGCAGCTCCACCTGCCAGAACCGCCGCCACGGGTCGATACCGAGGGCGTTGGCGGCCTCGATGACGTCACGGGGCAGGGAGCGAAACGCCTCGGCCACCTGGGTGATGAGCACCGCGATTCCGTAGAGGGTCAGGACGATCACCATGTTGAGCGGGGATCGCACCGGGATGCCCAGGATGACGGGGATCACCACCAGCATCGGCAGCGAAGGCACGGCGTAGAGCAACGCCAGGGCACTCAGCACCACACCACCGACCCTCCGGGACCCGACCGCCAGGCGTCCCAGCGGCACCGACAGCACAGCAGCCGCGACGATGGCGCTCAACGCCAGTAGGGTGTGGGTGGCCAGCAGCTCCCCCACCCTTCCCAGGTTGTTGAGCAACCAGGTCACGATGACTCCCCGGCCGGGCGGTAGGCACCGGTGTCGAGAGACCCCAGGGGACGCCCATCGGCGTCGACCACCAGCAGAGTGCCATCGCGGTCGATGGCACGCAGCTGGCGGCGGCCCGCGTCCGCCCCGACGAAGTCGGCGACGAACTCGTCGGCGGGACTGGTGAGCAGCTCCTCCGGGGTGCCCACCTGGGCGAGTGTGCCGCCGGTGCGCAGCACAGCCACCTGATCGCCGAGGAGGAAGGCCTCATCGACATCGTGGGTGACGAACAAGATGGTGGTGCCCAGGCGTTGCTGCAGTTCACGCAGCTCCCGTTGCAGGTCAGCACGGACCAGCGGGTCGAGAGCCCCGAAGGGCTCGTCCATGAGCAGGACCTTGGGGTCGTTCGCCAATGCTCTGGCGACACCGACGCGCTGGCGCTGCCCGCCCGAGAGCTGGGACGGGAAACGCTGGGCCAGGTCCCGGTCGAGACCCACCATGTCCATCAGATCCAGGGCGCGTTTGCGGGCCTGGTCCTTGGGAACTCCGTCGAGGACCGGGACCGTAGCGATGTTGTCGACGACGCGCCGGTGCGGGAACAGCCCCCCGTCCTGCAACACGTACCCGATGGAGCGCCGCAGTGCCACGGCCGGCTGCTCTGCGACGTCGGCCCCAGCCAGCAGCACACGTCCCTCGGTAGGTGTGACCATCTTGTTGACCATGCGCATCAGCGTGGTCTTACCGGAGCCAGACGACCCCAGCAGCACCGTCGTGGAGTGCTCGGCAACGTCCAGGGTGATCCCGCCCACCCCGACGGTCCCGTCCGGGTAGATCTTGTGGACTTCCTCGAACCGGATCATCAATCAGCTCCGTATCTCACTGGTCAAGGTGACGAAACCGCCTCCCGGGAGCGGTTCTTCAAGGCGTGCTCCCTGCATTGCCGGGACGACATCGGTTCGCTGCTCAGCCCCAGAAACCAGCCGGAGCAGGTTCTGGGTGAGCACCGTTAGCTCCCCGGGATCGAACTCCGCCAGCACTGCGCACAGAGTGCTTTCAAAGGTTCCAGCTGCGTTTTCCATCCGCTGCCTTCCCTTGTCGGTGAGACTCAGGCGGCTGGAACGCCGGTCCCTGGGACAGGGAGTCCTCACCACCAGGCCGTCACCCACCAGCCGGTCGACGAGTCGCGACGCGGCCCCGACCGTCGTATGCTGGCGCTGCGCGATGTCCTGGACGCGCAGACCACCGTCGGCTGCCGACCTGTCGATCTGTCTGAGCACGAGATAACGGGCCAGGGTTGCGGAGTTCGCGGTTCGCCAGAGTTCCTTCTCAAGACGGTTCCAGAGCGCTACTTCGGCATGCAGCAGGGCCTCGAAGAGAGCATGCTCCTGGTGGGATGGCGCTGGTTCCTTCACGCTCAAAACATTACATGTAAATCGATTACATGGAAATAAAACAGGTGTAGTGGCGCCATAACGCCACCACACCGCGTACCTAGCCAGGCCTGCACGAGCCGTCAGGTCCTCGCGACAGAGCCAGTACCCCGAAGGGCACCGGTCACTCGGCGGAGTTCTTACCGGCCTCAGCCTTCAGCTTCTCCGGATCGAGCTCCCTGACCTGCTTGATGAGGTCGTCGAGCTGGCTCCCGTTCAGCAACCCGGCCTGGCGGAACACGAGGGTGCCCGCGCGGAAGGCCATGATGGTGGGGATGGACTGGATGTCCAGGGCGAATGCCAGGTCCTGCTGAGCCTCGGTATCCACCTTGCCGAACACAACGCCGTCATGACGCCCAGAGGCATCCTCGAAGATCGGGGCGAAGCGCTGACAGGGACCACACCAGGAGGCCCAGAAGTCAACGAGCACCAAGTCGTTGTCCTTGACGGTGGAGTTGAAGTTTTCCTTGGTCAGCTTCGTGGTAGCCATGTTCCCTCAATTCATAATCGTTCTCTGTCCGGGGAACGATGCCCCCGCCCGGTTTATTCCCGGGGTGCCAACACGTCAGGGAGCGGAGACAAACAACAGCTCCGCGACGGCCTCATCCACGGTAACCGCCTCCTCACCGACGCTGAACCGCAGGTCCAGGCCAACGCGGCGCACCACGAAGTCCATTCCAGGCCTCAGCCCCAGAGCCGCAAGAGCTGAGAGCACCTCTGCGTCAGCCTGCAGGTTCTCGCTCATCCGCTGCAGGGTGACGGTGACCTCCCCTCGGTTCGGCACCACCTGGGACAGCGGTACGACCCCCTCGCGGAAAGGCACCTGGTCATAGTCCATGCCCAGATCCTTCAGCCCTGGGATGGGGTTGCCGTAGGGAGAGCGGGTGGGCGATTCGAGGATCCCGAGCAGCCGGCGTTCCACATCGTCCGAGATGACATGCTCCCAGCGGCAGGCCTCCTCGTGCACCTTCTCCCACTCAAGGCCGATCACGTCCGTGAGCAGGCGTTCTGCCAGGCGGTGCTTGCGCATCACGTCGCGTGCCAGACGGGCCCCCTTGGGGGTGAGCTTGATCGTGCGGTCGGCCTTGACCGCCAGGAGACCGTCACGTTCCATCCGAGCCACCGTCTGCGACACAGTGGGGCCGGACTGGTGCAGGCGCTCGGCTATCCGGGCCCGCAGAGGCGGCACCCCCTCTTCCAGCAACTCGTACACTGTGCGCAGGTACATCTCCGTGGTGTCGATCAGCTCGCTCATTGCAACAACGCCTCCTTGAACGCAATGCTAGTGATGTTATGCGACACCCGTACTCAGATATGGCTGTGGGTCCTGAAAATATGCACCAGAGCTATGCGAGGATGCTCTCATGGCGCACAACCCTGATGGCAGGCCACTCATCGGCAGCCTGGTGAGACTCGACCCGACGCAGGCAAAGGACGAGACCGCACTGGTAGAGGCCCTCGACGATCCGCGTGTCTTCGCTCTGGGGTTCGCGGGGGGAGCCAGCGACCGTGCTGCCGCGATCGGGCGCCTGATTGCCGGGGCCGGGGAGAGCCGGAGCATGTATACGATCCGCCTGGCGAGTGACACCGGATTCGGTGCGGCAGGCGAGGTCGTAGGGACCACTTCGCTGGGTGACCTCGAACCCACGGCGTGCCGGGCCCACGCGGGCTGGACGGCCTATCGCCCGGATCTGTGGGGCAAGGGTTTGAACGCCGAGGTGAAGCTCCTGCTGCTGGGGCATGCCTTCGAAGATTGCGGCTTCGAGCGCGTGAAACTCCAGACCGACAGCATCAACGAGCGTTCCCAGAAGGCCATAGCGCGCCTGGGCGCGGTGCGGGAGGGAGTGTTGCGGCACCATCAGCCGCGTGCCGACGGCTCGTGGCGTGACACGGTGGTCTTCTCGATCCTCTCCACCGAGTGGCCGGCCGTGCGCACCGGCCTGGAGACACGGCTGCAGGCAACCCTCCGCTCGGTGAACGCCTAAGCCACCCGCTCGCCCCGCCGCCAGACCTGCCGCAGTTCACCGGATTCGCCGACAACGCAGATGTCAGCACGTTTGCCGGCCTCCAGGGTGCCGACCTCATCCAGTCCATGCCACCGGGCGGGTGTGGTGGCCGCGATCTGGGCGGCCTCGGGGATGCTGAGCCCGACGTGCTGGATGGCGAACTTGAACGCCTCGGCCATGGTGAGGGTGGATCCGGCGATGGCGCCGGGGGTGCCATCGGCGGTGACGAGCCGGGCGGTGCCATCCTGCACCTCCACCTCGAGCTCACCCAGCAGATAACGCCCGTTCCCCTGCCCCGTGGCGCTCATGGCGTCGGTCACCAGGCAGATGCGGCCGAGCCCGGCGGCGTCGATGGCCATCTTCGCGATCACAGGCCGGTGGTGGATGCCGTCGCAGATCAGCTCGCACATCACGCGTTCGTCGGAGAGCAGCACAGGCACGGGACCGGGCTCGCGATGGTGGATGGAGCGCATCGCGGAGAACAAGTGGGTGGCGATGCACGCTCCCCAGCCGATGGACTTAGCGGTGACGTGCTCGTCGGCGTCCGAGTGGCCGAAGGCCACCTTGACGCCCGCCTGCGTGAACCGCCGGGTGGCTGCCTCCCCTCCTCTGCGCTCGACAGCCAGCGTGACCATGCGCAACGCCGGCCCGCCTGCGGCGATGAGTCGTTCGACCGCTCCGGGATCGGGGTCACGCAGCAGGGCGGCGTCGTGAGCACCTTTCCTGGCTTCGGACAGGAAAGGACCCTCCAGGTGGATGCCATCGAGCTCACCCGCCTCGACGAGCCCCCTCAGGACCCGGCACTGGGCTTCCAGCTTTTCCAGGGGCTCGGTCACAGTGGACGCGAACAGGGTGGTGGTTCCCTGTGAGCGGTGGTATTCGGCAGCACGCAAGTTGGCCTCCGGGTCCGGGTCGCCGAAACTGACCCCGACTGCCCCGTGGCAGTGGGTGTCGACGAAACCGGGGACTGCCCACAGGCCATCATCAGGTCCCCCGTCTGTGATGGCGGTGATGCGTCCGCCTGCGATCTCGATGATCGCCTCCTCAACCGTCCCTGACGGTGTCACCGCCCGTCCAACCCGCAGTTTCGCCATGGGCTCATCCAACCACCGAGGCCCTTCCACACGGTGAACCGCGCATTCCCAGTTTTCAACGGCGTGGAAGAATGCCGGGGTGATCGTCATCCCTGAAGACTTCCTGCCCGCTGACGGCCGTTTCGGCTCAGGCCCAGCCAAAGTGCGCCCAGAGGCCCTCGACTACCTATCGCTGCGTGGCGATGTGATCGGCACCTCACATCGCCAGGCCCCGGTGAAACAGCTCGTCGCCATGGTCCAGGAGGGGCTGCGGGAGCTGTACCAGCTGCCGGACGACTATCAGGTGGTGCTCGGCAATGGCGGCTCAACGGTCTTCTGGGACGTGGCGGTCTGTTCCCTGATCAAGCAGCAATCTGCGCATGCGGTCTTCGGAGAGTTCACCCGGAAGTTCACGCGCGCCGCCGCAGCAGCCCCCTTCCTGAACGATCCCAGCATCACGGAGTGCGAGCCGGGGTCGGTCGTCCTGCCCGTCCCGGAGGCTGCGGATGCCGTGGCCTGGGCCCAGAACGAGACCTCCACAGGCGCCGCTGCCCCGGTGGAACGGATCGGGGACGGCCTGGTGCTGGTCGATGCGACATCGTCGGCGGGTGGCATGGCTGCCGACATCAGGCAGGTGGACGCCTACTATTTCGCCCCACAGAAGAACCTCTCCTCCGACGGTGGTCTGTGGATCGCCTTCTGTTCGCCAGCCGCGTTGGAACGGGCCAGGCAAATCGCCGCCTCGGGCCGCTGGATACCGGAGTCACTGAACCTGAGCGTCGCAGCCACGAATTCGGCCAAGCACCAGACACTGAACACCCCAGCGATCGCAACGCTGCTGCTGTTGGAGGACCAGATCAACTGGCTGCTGGAGCTGGGAGGTATCGGCGCCGCCGAGGCGCGCTGCCGCCAGATGAGCAGTCACGTCTATGCCTGGGCAGAGGCATCACCCCACGCGACGCCATTCGTCGCCAACCCGGAGCACCGGTCCCCAGTGGTCGCGACCATCGACCTGGTCCCGGAAGTGGATGCCGGCCACCTCGTGGCGGAGCTGCGGCACAACGGGATCGTGGACATCGACCCCTACCGGGCACTGCAACGCAACCAGCTGCGGATCGGCACCTACGCCTCCGTGGACCAAGCCGACGTGGAGGCGCTGACCGCCTGCATCGACTATGTCCTGGAAAGGCTCTAGTTCTTGCGGAAGAACACTATTGCGCCGAGCACCAGCGCCAGCACGGCGGCGGCGGCGAGAGCCAGCCGGGTGCCCCCACGCGCTGGCTGGCTGGTCTTTTGCTCAGGGTCCGGGGCGGCGCTTCCCCCCTCCGTGGCGGCTGGGCTGCTGGCTGCGGTGTCCGGCGCTGAGGCCTCCGGTGAGGCCGACGCCCCCTCACCAGACGGCGAGATGGTGATGGTGCCATCCGATACGGGGACGGCCTCTTCGCGCAGCTGCGGGCCTGCACCGACCAGGATCTTGTCGTCAGCGAAGGCCGTCAGCGACTCCCCGTCAGGGGCACCTTCGTAGGTGACGGTGGCGCGGGCCTCCCACGATCTCGCGTCCATGACCTGGACTCCCGTGGCCGTGCGAATGGCCATGGTGACGCCATCGGCGAGGAAAACGGCGTCAGTCACCCCTGCGGGTGCGTCAGCCGCACGGGTCAGTTTGTTCGTCGCCGACCGCGATGGCTCTGTCTCGGCATAGTAGATGCCCGGCTGGTCGCCACCCGTGATGATGTAAATGCGGCCTTTGCCGGAGACCAGCAGGGCTTTGGCATCGTGGGAGCCGTCCGGGTAGCTGAAGTCGTAGGCCTGGTATGGCTGGTTTCCCACTGCGGTGGGGAGCCGGTACACGGTGACCTTCTTGCGGGTCGCGTTTGGGTCACCGATGTCACCTACATAGAGAGCATCCGAGTGCAGGGCCAGGCCCTGTACCGACTCGGTGCTGGCAGTGAAGCTCACGGTGCCCGCTTTCTCCCCCTTCGAGTCCGTGACCAGGATGTTCGTCCCGTCGGATTCGGAGACGGCAAACAGCCGGGACGATTGCCGGTCGAATGCCAGCCCCGTCAAGGCGCCCCCGGAATCAGCGATGGTGACGTCGGCTAAGGCCGGGGTTCCCCCCCAGGCCAGACACGTGGTCGCCACAGCTGCTGCGGCGATACAGTGAATGGATCTCATGGTGTCGGCCAGCATACTGGTCATCACCGGGTAGGCTGTGGTTCATGCGAGCGATGAGGCTCTTTGGCATCCGTATCGATGATGTCCGGGACATCTTCGGCGCCCCACCCGAGGTGGCGGCGGCGCTGAGCACGGTGTTCGCGGACCATTATCCGACCCCTGCCATGAAGCGCCGCTGGGGGTTGTTCCGCCGCAACCCGGATCTGGAGGTTGACCCGTCACATCCGCTGAAGCAGGACGCGGAGATCCTTCTGACTGGGGGTTTTGTACCCCAGGAGCGCCTTGAGCAGTGCTGGGAGGTGTTCCTGGTGTGGCTGGAACACCTGGCAGGCCCCACAGCACAGATCGACTACCGCCGCCTAGATTCGGTGGAATTCGACCTGGCACGCCGTGGCCTGCCCTCGACGCTGTCAGTGAACCACCTCGGACAGCGCCCGCTCGGCATCCCGTTGATGCCACTGCCCGGCATGAAAGCGGGCTACGGTCACCATGCCCATGCCGTCGCCACACGCGAGGCTTTGGAGGAGATCGATCCGGAGACCCTGGACGAGGCCACGAGGGCCATCGTGGCCCCACTCCTCAGCTTCCTCCGCGAGCTCTCCGAACCTCAGGACGTTGTGGTCGTGGACTCGTGATCCTCGGCGCAGACCTTCTCGGCCACATCCCAGCCGGCCCATGCCGACGAAATGAGCGCCCAGAACATCCAGATGACCCTGGCGTTCTTCGCAATCATGACGTACGAGGACGTCGACGGGGTCTACGGCGAGCAGACCATCCAAGCCGTGAAGAACTTCCAGGTAGCAGCACAAGTACCGACCATCGGCTACGGGTACGCCAACAGGCCCACCGTGGGCGTGGGACTGTCTTTGTGGGAGCTAGAAATACGAGCTGTCTTCCTATGGTTTGATAGCTACAACACTAAAGGCAGATCGACGAATGGGGTTTGGGGCTGACGAACACGTCAGCCCCAAACCCCATTTTTCTCAGAGATAAACACCGAAATCAGCAAAACCGATCCTGACTATTCACTTGATCGCGCCGCGACAAACACATCGCGCGAAATGCCAGTATCGACGAAGGCTACCAGCCCACCAGAGCCTAGTATAGCCCTCATTATTCAAAGTCTTTGTTGATTCGGTAGGGGAATTTGTTTTTGGTGATGAATTCTTCGAAGGCTTGGCGGGTGTGGTTGAAAGTGTCGCGTTGCTCGTTTGAGATGTTGTTTTTGGCTTCGGCCCAGACGTGTTCGATGGGGTTGTGGTCGGGGGCGTAGGCGGGCATGTTGATGAGGTGTATGTTTTCGAGTGTGTTGCCGGGGCCTAGGAGTTTGCGGAGTTCTTGACTGCGATGAAATGAGGCGTTATCCCACACGATTGTGATGTGCTTGCCCGGGTATTGCTTAGTGAGGTGAGTGAGAGCGTCGATGATGAGGTCACTTTTTTGGTGTGACAATCGGTGGAGGAGACACTCGCCAGTGTTTTGGTTGAGGAATCCAATATAGGATTGATGGTGGCGCTCTCGGTCGACTTTAAGTGTGGTTTTTGTACCGCGCTTGTACCAGGCGCGTCGTAGGACTGCTTCATGCTCAATCCGGACTTCATCGCTGGCGAAGACGATACTGTGTGGGTCGTGGAGTGCAGGGATGAGTTCTTGACGGATCTCGGACATGCGGGCCCCGATCACCGCCTCATCAGCACGGCGCTTGTCGTGGGCTTCCGGCTTGTGAAAAGACAGTCCGGCATGACGGAGAAGAAAGTGGTACGAGGAGTCAGACTCGTAGGTGACACCGAAACTGGCATACACAAGATGACTGACGGCGGGTATATCCCAGAACTCTCCAGGGAGCCCCATCTCGGATGGAGGTTGGGCCAAGATCATATCGATCTCACGGCGCTGCGTGGAAGTCAGTGTGGAAGCGTTCTGATTACCCGCATGCCCGGTATACATGCTAGACATTCGCCGCTCCTGCCAATCTTTGCACCATGTTGTAATCGTGCTTGGCTTACGATCTACGAATTTCGATATCGTTGCCATGTCAACTCCGGAGGATAACAGCATAATCGCCATGGCTTTCAGCCGCACCAGACTATACGGCGACTCCATTTTATAGACACCCAATAACCTATACTCAGTCTCAGTCACCTCAATACCAACCACAATCCTGATTATAATAGGTGAGGCATCACACTTCTACCCGGACACATATCCATGACGCATCTAACAAGCAACCCCCGACCACGATACCACTACACATAAACCAGCATATTTTGTTTTATTGGAGCTACAGAAGGAACCCGCCCCACTGGAGACGTTCACCACCCGGCCGTGCCCACCCGAGGCGAGCAGCGGGACGAAGTGTTTCGTGACGCGCCAGACACCAACCACGTTGGTCTCGAACTCCTGGCTGAGCTCGACCAGGTCCTTTTCCATGATTGTTCCTGAGGACACCATCATGACGGCATTGTTGACGAGAACATCCAGGTGACCGAATTCAGCGGCTACATCCTGTGCGGCCGCTGTAACGCTCGCCTCGTCGCTCACATCCAGGCTCAGCGCGGAGGCGCCCAGACCGGAATTCCTCAATTCCTGGGCAAGAGGCTCGACCTTTCCCAGCTGACGGGCGGTCAGTATCACGTGATATTCCCGCTCCCCAAGCTGCCTGGCGATTTCGTGGCCCAGCCCTTCCCGTCGTCCTGCACCGGTGATCAGTGCTATACGCATACAGTTCTCCAATCGTGGACTGGGACTCAAACTACCCCTGAGACCCAGAATGCCGCCGCGACCTGCAGGTCGCGGCGGCATTCTGCAGCAAGCTGGGTGAGCCGGATATGTCGTGGGTCAGGCGCAGTCGTGTGTCCTGGTCACGGTCCTGTGGAGCGGCATTGTTTTCAGCGGTTGCACAGCAGCGAGTCGATGGTGTCGGACATCAGCTTCTGCTTCTGCAGCATAGGCTCCATATCCGCGACTCCGGTGGCGAACGCCAACGGCATGGCGGTGACGGCGATGGCCACAGCAGTGCCGTCGGGGCCGATCATGCTCTGGCTGGTATAGCCAAAGAGGCCGCCGGTATGTCCCCAGGCCTCGCCACCGCAACTGAGAGGCAGGCTGAAAATGCCCAAGCCATAGCCGTTCATCCCGAGCTCGGGGTGGTCGGTATCGACGGTCTTCTGCATCTCGGTGATGGAGTCCGGGCTCAGGAGGGTGCCGTCGAAGGTTGCCTGGATGAACGTGGTTAGTTCGCTGGGGGTGGAAATCATGGCTCCTGCTCCTGAGGCCCAGGAGGGGTCCATGTGGGTGATGTCCTGCCAGTCGTCGGTGGGGGTGTTGCGATGGTAGCCGTGGGGGTGCGTGTTGCGGATGTCTTCCTCTCCAGGGTTCGGGTAGTAGGTGTGTGAAAGCCCCAGCGGCTCGATGATGCGTTGGGTGATCTGTTCGGCCAGGGGCCGGTGGGTGACCTTCTCAATGAGTAGCGTCAGTGCGATGTAGTTGGTGTTGGTGTACCTGAACTGGCTGCCGGGTTCGAAGGCTGCGGGATGGGTCAGCGCGATATCGATCAGGTCCCTGGATGAGTAGTAGTTATCCCTGACCTGGAAGATATCGGTCTCGCCAGGAACAGTGTCGGTGTATTCGGGCAGTCCGCTGGTGTGTTGTAGCAGTTGGCGGACGGTGATCTTTGTGGCGTCGATGCCTTCGCCTTTCAGCAGGCCGGGTAGGTAGGTTTCGATGGGTTCGTCGAGGGTGATTTTGCCTTCTTGGACGAGTTGTAGGATCACTACTGCTACGAAGGTTTTGGTGTTGGAGCCGATGCGGACTTCGCCGTCGAGGGGTGGGGCTTCGCTGGTTTCCAGGTTTCCTACACCTGCGACTGCGCTGGTGGTGTTGCCTTGGGGATCACGCACTGTAGCCAAGGCTGCTGGGAAGTCTTCGTCCACCAGGCTCTGTAGTGCCGCCAGTACTCGTTCCTTCTCAGCAGATGATGCGGAGTTGTTCGTCGAATCTTTCATAGCACCAGCCTCGCGGACTTTGTTCCGTCTAAGCCCCAGCCGTGAGAACAGTGTTGCCTGTCCAAAAGAACAGGTACGCCGGCACCGGAAACCACAGGGGATTTTCTGTGCTGGAACAGGCACTGAAGCCGCTGAGCCCGGAAGCGCACATGACGATGGCCCCGGCAATCTTGAGTGAGCTGCCGGGGCCATCGTCATCGGGTCAGGCGGCGAAGGCCCGGGCTTTGGCGAACCGCTCGGCGACGTCCTTCCAGTTGACGACGTTCCACCAGGCATTGACGTAGTCGCCCTTGACGTTCTTGTACTGCAGGTAGAAGGCGTGCTCCCACATGTCCAGCTGCAGCAGCGGGATCTGCGCGGCCGGCAGGTTGCCCTGCTGGTCGTACAACTGGTTGATGTTCAGGCGGCGCCCCAGCGTGTCGAAGACCAGCATCGACCAGCCGGACCCCTGGATGCCGTTGGCGGCTGCGTTGAACTGTTTCTGGAAGCCCTCGAAACCACCGAAGTACTCGTCGATGGCTGCGGCCAGCTCACCCTCAGGACGGCCGCCGCCATCCGGAGACATGTTCTTCCAGAACGTGGAGTGGTTGATGTGGCCGCCCAGGTGGAAGGCCAGGTCCTTCTCCAGTTTGTTGATGGCGCCGAAATTACCTGACTCGCGGGCCTCGGCCAGCTGCTCTAGCGCGGTGTTGGCCCCGGCGACGTAGGCAGCATGGTGCTTGTCGTGGTGCAGCTCCATGATCTCCGCAGCGATGTGGGGGGCCAGGGCACCGTAGTCGTAGTCGAGATCGGGCAGGACGTAGGTCATCGAGACTCCTCGGTTGGGGACGCGCGGCCGGGCCGCGCAGGTCTGCTCCATCCTATGCAGCCTCGCGGGTGCCTGCCGGATGGATCAGGCTGGCGAGTCGCTGCGCTGGACCTTTAAGACCCGGAATCCCTTGGCGGAGGCCAGTTTCCTCGCGGGCCAGTCCTGGCTGGTCAGCCAGGCCGTCAGGGAGTCCGCCCCCAGGTTCTTGCCCACCACCAGGTAGGCGGCACCACCGGGTTTCAGTCGCGGCAGCCAGGTGAGCAGAAGGTCGTGGAGAGCCTGCTTGCCGATCCGGATCGGCGGATTAGACCAGATCTCGTCATAGGTGGCGTCATCGGGCGAGAAAGTCCTCACCCGGCCGGCCAGCCCGGCACGCTCCGCATTGAGACGGGTCAGGGCCAGTGCCCGTTCATTGACGTCGACCGCATCGACCGTCACCCCCGGGCTGGCAGCAGCTAACCCCACTGCGATGGGCCCGAAACCGCAGCCCAGGTCGAGGAGGTGCCCGCACTGCGGTGCCTCGACGCTGCGCAGCAGCACCGACGTTCCCAGGTCCAGGCGGGAGCCCGAGAACACCCCGTTCGCGGTGGTGAAGACGAGATCCCGTCCGAAAATCGTGGCCCGGATCTCCCGGGTGACCATGGGGGAGTCGTCGTTGGTGAAATAGTGGCTCATGTCTCCTCCAGGCTCCGGCGGGCGCGGGCCTGCCTGGCCCTCTCTGCGAGCTGATCGTCAGCGGGATAGCCCACCTCCTCCAGCACCAGGCCGTGGGGAGGCATCAGCGGCACCTGGCCGCAGCGATGGTCGCTGGCGGCGACTTCCTCCAGCCAGGCCAGATTCCGGCGGCCCCCAGCGACCACGGTCAGCGCGCCCACCAGAGCCCGCACCATCGAGTGGCAGAAGGCATCGGCCAGGAGATGGACCTCGATCACCCCGTCGACGCGCTGGGAGACGGAGAACTCCCGCAGCTCCCGGATGGTGGTGGCTCCCTGACGGGCCTTGCAGAACGGGGCGAAGTCGCGCAGCCCCGTCAGCAGCCGTGTCGCCTCCTGGGCGGTGCCGAGGTGGAAGGGGTGCCTGAGCTGGGCCACCTGGGTGCGCAGCAGCGGATCTGGTGTCTGCTCGGAGTCAATCAGCCGGTAGCAGTAGCGACGCCAGATGGCTGAGAACCGCGCATCGAAACCCTCGGGGGCCTCGGTGACGTCGCGGACTGCGATGTCGTCGGGGCAGATGCGGCGCAGCCGCCGCAGCAGGTCCGCCGGCGGGGTGGTGCCCTCGAGGTCGGCGTGGCACACCTGCCCGCGGGCATGCACCCCGGCATCCGTGCGCCCCGCAACAGTCAACGATGGCGGCGGGTCCAGGCGAAGCAACCTGCCCAGCGACTCCTCCAGCACTCCCTGGACCGTGCGCAGACCGGGCTGGGCAGCCCAGCCGTGAAACCTGCCACCGTCGTAGGCCAGGTCGATACGCAGCCGCGTCATGGCAGTCGCCGGTAGGCCAGGTCGAAAACCTTGCGGCCCTGGGCCAGCCCCTTAGCCTCGTATTTCGTGACGGGCCGCTCCTCATAGCGTGGTGCCCAGCCACCGTGAATGTTCTCGAAGCGGGGATGGGCATCGAGGGTCTGGCGCTGCCATAGGGCGTAGTCCTCCCAGTCGGTGGCGAGTCGCCAGATCCCGCCGGGCTGGAGCCTCGCCGCCGCCAGATCGGCGAAACCGGTGCTGACCAGACGTCGTTTGTGATGGCGGGCCTTGCGCCACGGATCCGCGAAGAAGGTCCACAACTCCTGCAGCGAGGCATCGTCGAACAAGATTGCCAGACCCTGAGCACCATTGGCCGGCACGATACGCACGTTGCTGACCTGCTCGCGGCCCAGCCGGCCCAGCGTGGAGGCCACCCCGGGCGGGAAAACCTCAAAAGCCACGAAGTCGGCTTCCGGACGCGCCTTGGCCATGGGAACCAGCGAGTCGCCATTACCCGAGCCGATCTCCACGATGCGTGGCGCCCGCCGTCCGAACACCTCGTCCCAGTCGACATGGGCGTCGTCGGCGATCGAGGTGTCCATGTCAGCCGCCGGCACCTCGACCATGAAACGGTCCCGGTAGCGGTCCCAGGCGGCCTGCTGGGAATCGTTCATCCGGGTGCTGCGACGCACGAAGCTGACCACGGTGCGCTGAGGACGAGACGGTTTCACCCCGCGATGATAACCGTGATACCTAGACCTGGCCGGGCAACTCAAGGTAAGTTCTCGCTTAGTCTCGTTGCGCAGGAATCCGGTGTGAATCCGGAACGGTCGCGCCACTGTGACCCCTGCGTGGGGAAGTCAGGAACTGCCTTCGATGACCATCCCAAAGGACGCGATATCCAGGATTGGTGATCAACGTGGAATTCACCCGAACCCTCGCAGCCTTCGCTGCCGTCACGCTGCTGCCGCTAGCGGCCTGCTCCCAGTCGATCACAACAGGTGATGGGAGCCCCTCCGCAAGCCCCACCGGGCGTGGGAGTGATGGCTGCGTCACCCAGTACGACGCTAATGCCGACTACTTCCCCGACAAGGCAAGCTTCACCCAAGCCGCCGGTGTCACGGTGGAATATCACGGCTCCTACAAGACCGTGACCGTCAAGGAACCCGTCCAGGGTGCCTCACCTGAGACCTACGTGCTCGTTCAGTGCGGGGCCAGCCCCGAGCTGCCCGCCGAACTTGCGAGCGCACAACGCATCAGCATCCCCGTCCATCGGGCAGCGACCTCATCGACGACGCAGCTGCCGGCCTTCGAATTGCTGAACGTGACCGATTCCCTGGCCGCGGTGGAGTCGCCGGCGATGGTCTGGTCCGATCCCATCGTCAAGCGCATTGCCGAGGGCAAGATCACCGGGTTCGGGAACGAGTCCGGTGGAATGAACGTGGAGACCGTGGCTGCCGCAACGCCCGACGTGTTCTTCTCCAGCGGTACCCCAGACCCGGCCTATGACAAGATCCGGGAACTCGGGATCCCTGTGGTAGGCAACGCTGAATGGCTGGAGAACACTCCCCTCGGCCGTGCCGAGTGGCTGAAGTTCACGGCGCTGTTCACCAACACCGAGAGCACCGCCAACCAGGTCTTCACCCAGATTGAAACCGACTACACGGCTGTCAAGGAGAAGGCCCAGCAGGCGACCGACCGGCCCAGCGTCATAGCCGGTGCCCCCTTCAACGGCCAGTGGTACCGGGCCGGGGGACGAAGCTACCTGGCGGCGTTCCTGGCCGATGCCGGGATGAAGTACGTGTTCGCCGACGACGAATCCAGCGGCAGCGATCCCGCCCAGATCGAGACGATGCTGGAGGCCGGGGCGCAGGCCGATATCTGGGTCAACGCCGACATGACGAAGAAATGGCAGACCATCTCCGCCATCGGGGCCGAGGACCCGAACCTGGCGACCATCAAGGGCGCTAAGGATGGCCGGGTCTACAACCCAACCAAGCGCATCAATGCGGGTGGCGGAAACGACTACTGGCAGCTGGGCGTGGTGCGTCCCGACCTGGTTCTTCGCGACCTCACCAAGGTTGCTCATCCAGATCTGTTCACCGACCAGGAGCTCACCTTCTACGAGCAGCTGCCGGCCTGATGCGTCACCCGGTCAGGTTCGCGGTCCTCGCCGCTGCCCTGGTGGCGGCGGTGGCTGCGGGCCTGCTGCTCGGCCCCGCCCAGATCACCCTCCAGGAGGTCTGGGCGGTGCTGACCGGTCAGCCCACCCGGCCCATCGCCCAGCTGATAGTCGGTTCAGTGCGCCTACCGCGTACCATCACCGCCTGTCTGGCAGGAGCCGCGCTCGGGACAACCGGGCTGGCGATGCAGACCCTGTTCCGCAATCCACTGGCCGATCCCTTCATCCTCGGCATCTCCTCCGGCGCATCCCTCGGCGTGGCGGGGGTGATCCTGGTGGGCGGTGGTACAGGGGCGGCCTTCCTGACCGCTGGGCTTGGGATTGGCGGTGACCTGGCAGTCATCGTCGCCTCCGCCCTGGGGGCGGGAGCCGTGATGTCCCTGGTACTGCTGCTGGGACGAGTGGTGCGCTCCGCCGTGACGCTGCTGCTGGTGGGCGTGATGATCGGCTACCTGGTGTCGGCGGGCGTCAGCGTCATGATGTCGTTCTCAACCCCCCAGCTGATCGCGGCCTATTCGCGATGGCATTTTGGCAGCTACGGCGGGGTGACCTGGGGGAACCTCGTCCTGATCAGCCTCGTGATCGGGGCCGGGCTGCTGGCTTCCCTGACGCTGGCGAAGCCCCTCAACGCCCTGCTGCTGGGGGAACGCTACGCCGAGAGCATGGGACTACGCCTGACGATGATGCGCACCGCTTTGATAGCGCTGACCTCGGTGCTGGCGGGAACCGTCACCGCCTTCTGCGGGCCGATCCAGTTCCTCGGCATCGCCGTGCCCCACCTGGCCCGGGGCATCTTCAACACCTCTGACCACCGTATCCTCATTCCCGCAACCGCCTTGGTGGGTGCGCTGCTGGCGCTGCTGGCTGACATCATCGCCGCCCTTCCCGGGGACGGCGTGCTGCCACTCAACGCGATCAACGCCGCCTTCGGTGCGCCCGTGGTGATCTGGATCCTGCTGCAGCGTAGGAGGCTTGCCCTGTGAACGTCCTGGAACTGGTGGGACTCACCGTCGGGTACCGGACCCACCGGCGGGTCCGGACAGTCCTCACGGGACTCGACGCCACCTTGGAGGCAGGCGGGCTGGTCGGACTGGTGGGACCGAACGGGGCGGGCAAATCCACTCTGCTGCGGACCATCAGCGGACTGCAGCCGCCGCTTGCAGGGAGCGTGAAGCTACTTGGCCAGGAGATCAGCCGGATGAAACGCGACGAGGTGGCCCGGCAGGTCGCTGTCGTGCTCACCGACCGGGTGGATCCGGGACGTCTCACGGTCTTCGACGTCGTCGCGCTCGGCCGCCATCCCCACACCGGCTGGTCTGGGCGCCTTGGGGCCACGGACCGCGCCGCGGTCATGTCTGCCCTGGACGATGTCGGCGTGGGCCAGCTGGCAGGCCAGATGCTGTGGGAGCTGTCCGACGGGCAGCGGCAGCGAGTGATGATCGCCCGCGCCATCGCGCAGGAGCCGAGGCTGCTGCTGCTCGATGAGCCAACAGCGTTCCTGGATCCCCCGGGCCGGGTCCGGGTGTTCGAGATGCTGCAGGACCTGGCCCATGACCACCGCCTCGCCGTGGTGGTCTGCACCCACGACGTCGAGGTGGCGGCCCGGCACGCCGATCAGCTCTGGGTAGCCGGTGCAGGCGACGGCATGTGCACGGGTACTCCCGCGGACCTGGCCGCCGCCGGTGTCATGGAAACTGCCTTCGGCGGCGAGGCGGAGTTTGACCCGGTCACCTACACCTTCGTGTCGAGGCGAAGGCTGCTGGAACAGGAGAGGATTCAGGGGGATACCTGAGGCCGTGTGAGCCGGGAATCCTTATCCTGGAGTCCATGCGCACCCTGCTGAATCTGATCTGGTTCCTCTTCGCTGGTGTCTGGCTGGCCATCGGTTATTTCCTGGCGGGAGTCATCGCCTGCGTGTTCGTCATCACCATCCCGTTCGGCGTGGCCGCCTTCCGGATGGCTGCCTATGTCGCCTGGCCCTTCGGGAAGGCCGTGATCCGCAGGCCGGACGCAGGGGTTGGCAGCGACGCCATGAACATCGTGTGGTTCATCTTCTGCGGCTGGTGGCTGGCCATTGGGCACATCGTCGCCGCCGTCGCCCAGGCGATCACCATCGTCGGGATCGTGAATGCGGTCGTCTCGCTCAAGATGATCCCGGTCACCTGCTCGCCGTTCGGCAAGCAGATCGTGGACCGCAACAACCTGGCTCCCTGGGACCGGCCGCTGCACTCCATCTGACCCATCCGGCAGACTTTTCACACCCTGAGCGCCGCTGGATCATCCAGCGGCGCTCAGGGCTGCGTGTGGAGGAGGTCCCGGACGGGCTGGGCCGTAGTGTCCCCGGGCGGTGGGGAGCCCTACTTCTGTGGCCAGAGCTCCCTGGGCATGAGCTCGTAGCTGTGGAATTCACGGGTGAAGCTACCCGTGCCCTGCGCCAGGCCGCGCAGGTCGATGGGATAGTTGATTAATTCCAGCTGCGGGACCAAGGCGTCGATGATGGCGTGGTGCTCGGTGTCGGCGTCGCTGCCCAGCACCTGCCCGCGGCGACCCGCCAGGTCCGTCAGGACCGGGCCCAGGAAGGCCTCCCCGACGGTGATCCGCACCCGGTCCACCGGTTCCAGCACACCGATGTTGTTCTCCGTCGCGGCCTCGCGCAGCGCCAGGGCGCCCGCGGTTTGGAAGGCCATGTCGGAGGAGTCGACGGAGTGGGCCTTGCCGTCGTAGAGGGTGACGGCGATGTCCACCATCGGGAAACCGAACAGGGTGCCCTTGGCCATCTGGGACTGGATTCCCTTGTCCACCGAGCCGATGAACTGGCGCGGCACGGCACCGCCCACCACCTTGTCGATGAACTCGTAGCCCGCCCCGCGTTCGAGGGGGGTTACCTCGATCTCGCAGACCGCGTACTGGCCGTGGCCGCCCGACTGTTTCACGTGACGTCCCTGGGCCTTCGCGGGGGCGGTGAAGGTCTCCCGCAGTGGCACCTTCACGGGCACCTCGTGGATGTTGAGGCCGTAGCGCTGCTTCAACCGCGCCAGCAGCAGCTCCTTGTGGGCCTGGCCCATCGTCCACAGCAACTGCTGGTCGGTTTCGGGGTGACGTTCCAGCCTGACGGTGACATCTTCCACGGCCAGCCGCTGCAGTGCGCCGCCGAGCTTGTCCTCGTCCCCCCGGGTGTCGGCCTCAATCGCGACCGGCAGCAGCGCCTGCGGGACGCGCCAGGGCCGGATCGCACCCGGGCGATCCGGGCTGGACAGGGAATCCCCGGTCTCGGCTTTGGCCAGGCGGGCCACGTAGACGATCTCACCCGCGATGGCCTTGTCTTTGCCCACCAGCTCCAGGCCGATGGGGGCGGAGAGCTGGCCCGCCTTGTCGCTTTCGTCGTGGTCGGGGTGCGACGGATCCTCGGTTTCGCCGAACAACTCGCGCCTGCCCGAGACGTGGATGGCGTCGTCGGTGCGCAGCGTGCCCGAGAAGACCCGTATCAACGATAGGCGTCCCGAGTACTGGTCGCTGGTGGTGCGGATCACCTGCGCGACGAGGGGACCCTCCGGGTCGCAGGTGGCGCGGGGCAGGGTCTCGCCATCGAGGGTGACGATATCGGGAACGGTCGTGGTGTTCGCGGCCGGGAAACCCTTCTCGATCCAGCGCAGCAGCTCCTCCGTACCGACGTCGCTGGTGGTGTGAGCGGGCAGCACTGGGAAGAAGCGGGCGCTGATGATCGCCTTGTTCAGCACCTCGTACACCTCGGCCACGGCGATCTCCTCGCCCTCGAGGTAGCGCTCCATGAGGTCCTCGTCCTGGAGCTCGGTGATGATCGCCTCAAGCAGCGGGGAGCGCTGCTCGTCGATGTAGGCGGTCTCCTCTTCATTGGCGTCGCGGGAGACACGGGTGCCGGAGGAATAGTCGTGGATGCGCTTGTTCAGCAGTGAGATGTTGCCGGTGGAGCGGTCGCCCTCGCGGATTGGCAGCAGCGCCGCGACGACGCCCTCCCCGAAGGCGTCGCGGCAGACCTCGACCATGGTGAGGAAGTCGGCGCGGCCCTGGTCCAGTTTCGTGATGGCGATGATGCGGGGCAGCCCCACTCCCTGGCACTCCTCCCAGAGCGCGACGGTGGCCGGCTGGATCTCCTCCCCAGCTGGGATCACAAACACCGCCGCGTCGGCAGCGCGTAGCCCGGCGCGTAGCTCACCGACGTACTCAGGATGTCCAGGGGCGTCCAGGAGGTTGATCTGCACGTCCCGGGCGGGAATGGAGGCCAAGGTGAGCGAGGCCGCCCGCTCCGGGGTGTCCTTCTCGCCGCGATACCCCTCCACCCTGGCGCGCAAGAGGTGTTCGAAAAGGGTGGTTTTCCCTGACCCGCTGGCTCCGACGAGGATGACATTACGGATCTGGTCGGGAGAACTGATTGCTACGTGAATACTCGACTTTGAGGCCATACATGAACATTAGTGCCTTGCTGGGAGGTGACAGGGACAGGGCGAGGGATTTTGGCTGAATTTCACTACTGCCATGTCCAGATCCCGCCAGAGATCATGCCTATGCCGCGGGCAGACTTGGGAGGGTGAGTCTGCTGCCTCTTGACGAAGACGCCTGCTACCGGGCATGTTCCGGTCGTGACCAGGCGTGGGATGGGCATTTCGTGCTTGCGGTGACCTCCACCGGTATCTACTGCCGCCCATCGTGTCCTGCCAGGCTGCCCCGGCGGGAGAACTGTCGTTTTCTCGCCAGCGCGGCCGCAGCCGTGGCGGCTGGCTTCCGGGCGTGCAGACGCTGCCGTCCCGACCGGCTTCCTGGGATGAAGGGATGGGACGACCGTGCAGACCTGGCAGCATGCGCGATCCGGGCCATTCGCGATGGTGAGGCCGATGAGCGTGGTATCGCCTCGATGTCCAAGCGGCTGGGTGTCAGCCAGCGGCATCTGAACCGGGTGCTGGTCGCGGAGGTCGGCGCTACCGCCCAGCAGCTGGCGCAAAGCCGGCGAGCCCACACTGCCCGGGCGCTGATGGATCAAACCGGCTGGCAGCTGGCAGATATCGCGTTCGCCGCGGGTTTCGGGAGCGTCCGTCAGTTCAATGCCGTGATGCGGGCCGAGTTCGGTGCTGCTCCGTCCCGGCTGCGACGTGCGTCGGCGGTGGAGCGCCACGATGGCGGACGGTGCCGCCTGGTGTTGCGGATACCTAGTCCTGGGGCGGCTGCGGGTGATGCGATGCGCGCTGCGCTGGCCGCCCACATCGTCCCTGGTGTGGAACGGGCGGTGGGGGACCGCATAGAGCGCCTGATCACAACTGGTGCGGGGACTGCGACAGTGGCGGTCGATCTGCGCGGCCACCTTGAGGTGAACCTGCCGGGGCTGTCGGCACTGACTGAAACCCTGACGGTTGTCCGGCGGTGGCTGGCCCTCGATGCCGACCCGCAGCCAGCGCAGGCGTTGCTGGGAACTGATCCCGCTGTGGGAAAGCTGATTGCCGCACGGCCCGGGCTGCGGATACCGGGGGCCGTCGATGGCGGGGAATTCGCCTTGTTCACCGTCCTGGGGCAACAGATTTCTCTGGCCGCCGCCAAGACCGCGGCTGCGCGCATGGTCTCCACCTACGGGAAGGCTGCGCCTGAACTGGGTGCTGGATGGACTATCCCGCCTGCTCCGGATGTGCTGGCCGGGATGGGGCCCGATAGATTCCGGGCAGAGCTACGGCTGACCCGGACCAAAGCGGCGACCCTGCACGCGGTGGCTGCCTTGTTGGCGGCCGGCCTGCGGTTGGACGGGCAGGCGGACCGGAGTGAGGTCCGCCGTCGGCTGCTCGCGGTCAAGGGGGTGGGAGAGTGGACCGCGGAGTTCATCGCCATGCGGGCCCTGGGCGATCCCGACGCCTGTCCTGCTGGTGACCTGGTCTTACGGCGCGCTCTCGGGGTAGCGGGCGGGCGCGAGGTACGCGCCCGGGCCGAGAGCTGGCGGCCCTGGCGTGCTTACGCTGTGATGCATTTGTGGACGGAGGCGAGTTATCTGTGCAGCAAGAACTGACCATGGAGCTACCGGGTGGCCGGTGGGCCTTCATCGTGGAGGACGAGGTGCTGGTGAAGGCCTGGCAGGGCGATGCGCTGGGGCAGCTGTCACCAGCGCCACAGGATCACCCAGTCCGAGCCGCGCTGGCTGCCTATGCGGCCGGCGATGTGACGGCATTGGACGAGCTGGCCGTGTGCCAGCCGGGCAGCGAGTTCTTCCAGCGAGTCTGGGAGGAGATGCGCAGGATCCCTGGCGGGACGACCCTCTCCTATGCCGGGCTTGCGGCCCTGGCTGGGCGTCCCAAGGCCGTCCGGGCTGTGGGTGCCGCCTGCGCACGCAACCAGATTCCTCTCGTCGTGCCTTGCCATCGCGTGCTTCGCAGCGATGGCAGCCTAGGCGGCTATGCATATGGATTGCCGGTCAAGCAGGCCCTGCTGGATTTCGAGCGTCATCATGCCTGAAAGGGACGAGGGAGCGAAGTGTCCGCCTTCGGTTGGTCGAGCCGGTTCCGGAGCTTGAGCAGGAACAGTGTCGAGACCTTGGCGATGGTTGGCAGCGAATCCTTCAGGCGTCTCGGCTGCCGGGCGCTGGATGCCCAGCGCCCGACGGAGAGCAACCTGCAAGTTCGTAGCCGCTGTGTCAGGTCAGACCGTGGCGATGGGCCCAGATGACGGCCTGCACCCGGTCCCTGGCCCCGATCTTGGGCAGCAGCCTGGTCAGATGGGACTTCACGGTACTGACCTCCACCATCAGCTCGCTCGCGATCTCCGCATTCGACATGCCACGGGCAAGCAGCGTGATGATCTCCTGCTCACGAGGGGTGAGGAGCTGGGTGGCCTCGGTGCTGGGGATCGTGGCCTGCCTGCGGGCAAACTCGGCGATCACCCGTTTCGTGACTGCCTGATCCATCAAGCCGAAACCTGCGGCCAGGCGCCGTACCGCAGTCACCAGTTCCTCAGGCTCACAGTCCTTGAGGATGAATCCGTCGGCTCCGGCCTCCAGGGCTCCGAACACGTCGGTGTCCATGTCGAAGGTGGTCACCACCAACACGGCAGGCGTCTCCCTCTGCCGCTCGGTAACAATGCGGTGCGTGGCCTCCAGGCCGTCCCCGGCGGGCATCCGCAGATCCATGCACACCACATCCGGGTTTGTTCTGGCCACGACCTGCACGGCTTGACGGCCGTCGGAGGCCTCACCGACCACCTGGATGTCGGGCTTGGCCTCCAGCAGCATCTTGAACCCGGTGCGCACCACGGCCTGATCATCCACCAGCACCACAGAGATCATGTCTCCTCCTCGCTCACTTGTGGCCAGGTCAGCCGCACCAGCCATCCGCCAGTACTTGTGGGCCCGGCATCGAATGCAGCTCCGATGGCGGCGGCACGTTCCCGCATCACCTCCAGGCCGACGCCGCCGCTGCCGAGGCCGATTTCACCGTGTCCCGGCCCATTGCCAACCCGGAGCCCCTCAGCATCGATCTCGACGTGGATCGTGGCACCGGGAGCGTGTTGGATGGCATTGCTGATGGCCTGCTGGACGATCCGGTACGCGGCGGTATCGCTCAGTGGGGGCAGCGTGGGTGCCTGGGCTAGGCGCAAGGTGATGGGCACTCCCAGTGCGCGTGTGGTATCGATGAGTTCGGGGATGTCGCGCAACCCTTGTTGCGGGTTGTCGTGGCGCAGCAGCTTCACCACTGAACGCAGCCCGGCCAGGGCTTCCTTCCCCAGGCCGCGCAGTTGTCTCGCCGTGTCTCTGGCCCGGGTGGGGTCCCGGTCGATCAGTTGTTCGAGCGCGGCTGCCTGCACCACCAGCCCAGCCAGGTGGTGGGCTGCGACGTCGTGAAGTTCGCCTGCCAGACGTCGCCTCTCCTCAAGGAGGGTCATCGCCAGTCGCTTCTCGTGTTCCTCACTCTCCAGTCTCCTGACGGCCTGCTCGTGCCGTGTCCGGCTGGCCAGCATGGCTCCGCCGAGCATGGGCACCACGAAGCTGAGGAAATAGGCAATCACCACTGTGATGCCGGTGGGCCAGTCCGGCTGCTTCACCAGAATCGTGATGAGCGCCATGACTGAGGCCAGACCGGTCAGCAAAACTGTTGCCCGGGGCAGGGGCAGCCGGAGTCCGAGACAGAACGAGATCACCGGTTGGGCGATGCCTGAGCCAGACAGATCATCCGGAAAGAGCCACACGAAGGGGATGGCAAGAAGGAAGATGATTCCTTGGACCAGCAAGGGGTGCTTGCGCCACCAGATCAGCGCCAGTCCCCCCAGGGCCATGAGCACCACCGCGGTCTCCCATGCTCCAGGAGCGAGGGGAGCCGTGGGGAGACCCGTCAGGAGGCTGATGAGCAATGGTAACGCAGCGATTCCCAGGGCCAGTAGCACGTCACCTTGTCGGACCATGATGGATAATCTGCCGTGGATGGCGCGCAGAAAGGTGAGATCTACTGCGGTTATCCTGGTGCCTTCCTGGCAGCGTTGGTCTCCTTGAGCGCACGGTCCAGTGCGATCTTCGTCGTTCGTCTTGCCAGGACGGCACCATGACAATTCTCGTGATGACCCCATCTGTCCGCGCATCCTCTCGTCTCACAATCCGAGGTTGGGGTTGATGGCGTTGCCGGTGATGGCCCACCAGCAGGTGGCCAGGAGCGCCGCCAGGAGGAGAGCTGCCATGGTGGTGCGTTTCCACCCAGCTCTGGTCTTGATGGTGGTGATGAAGTCGAGGGCTGCGGGGATGATGGCGGCGATTCCTGCCCATTGGAGCACCTGGATGGTGCGCAGGAGTGTGTTTTCGAGCAGGTCGAAGTTGCTACCCATCACGGCCATGAAGACGCTGCACCATCCGGTGAGGGCGGTGGCGGCGCTCACTGCGCCGAGTCGGGCGATCCGGGCCGGCCAGGGTAGGCCTGGGACGGATTGACCGCGGCGGTTCTGGACAAGGCGCGTGATGGCGCCTATGAGCCATGCCCCCAGAACCAAGGCAAGAGCTGCAAGGCTGGCGATGAACACCGGGAGGAGGGCCTGTTGTGTGGGGGTGACGGGGAGCAGAGCCGATGCTGGTCCTGGTCCAACGCCGACGGCCTCGACCTTGCCGTCGACAACTCGGGCGGTGAGGGTGGCGTCGGTGTGCGGGTCCTTCCAGATCCAGGGCGCGACTTCCACGTATTCCTTGTCTGCTTTGTCGCGTTTGTCGCGGTAGAGCAGGTTGCCGTTGTCCAACACCTGGATGGTGCTGGATGAGACGAGTGTGCTCCAGGCGGAGAACCACGTGGTGTGAACCGACTGGCTTGAAAAGTAGACGCCTGCGACCTGGTGGGCGCGTTCGGCGGAGCCTTCCAGGTGGGGGGTCTCGACTCTGTCGGTTGGGAAGTAACGGTCGGCGAAGCCTTCGGTGAGGTCGGCTCTCAAGTGCGTGCCGAGGCCTGCCGAGGCGTTGCCATCACCGTTGACCGAGAGGAAGATGCCGACCCGGGAGTCGGGGTAGATCTCGAACTCGGAGTGGTAACCAGTCAGGTCCCCGCTGTGCGCGACGAACCGGTGGCCGTTGCGAGTGCCGGTGAAGTAGCCGAGCCCCGTGCGGGGGGAGTTGGCGAGGTTGCCCAGTGTGTCCTCGGTCAGAGCGGGGGTCCACATCTGTTCCCAGCCCTGAGCGCTGAGGAGGTGGGGTGAGCGGTTCAGCTGGGCGAGCATGAAGGCGGCGGCATCGGCCCCGGAACCGCTCAGCGCACCCGCTGGGCTGTCCGGCATGGCGTCGAAGGGCACAGGATCACCGTCGAGGGAGTAGCCGTCTGCCAACTGGCTGGTCATGCCGTCGGGTAGAGGCTGTTCGAAGGTTGCGGTGGTCATTCCGGCTGGGGCGAGGACGTGCTCGCGGAGGTAGTCCTGGAAGGGTTGCCCACTGGCCTTTTCGACGAGATATCCAGCGAGGGCGATGCCGTAGTTGGAGTAGCCGGGGGTGGTGCCTGGGCGGTACACGGAGACGGGTGGGTTGTATCTGACGTAGTCGGCCAGCGGCATGTGCTGGAGATCAGGGCTGCCAGTGTTGAGACTTCCCTCAAAACCTGCGGTGTGGGTGAGCAGGTGGCGCAGTGTGATTGGTTCACTGTGGTGTTTCTTGACCGGGACATCGGTGTAGGTGGCGATGTCGGTGTCGAGGGCGAGTTTGCCCTGTTCGACGAGTTGCATCGCGGCGATGGAGGTGGAGATCTTCGAGATCGATCCCCAGCGGAACACAGTGGTTTCAGGGTCCACCGGCACCTGAGTGCTGGCATCGGTGCCGATGGTGGCGTGGCCATAGCCTCGGCTGGTGAGGATCTCGCCGTCCTTGACCACCACAACCATGGCACCGGGGAAGTCGCCATTGTCGAGGGCATCGGTGAGCTTCCCGTCGAGCCAGGCATCGATGTCGGTCTTGGTGAGCTCATGTGCCCCGGTTGGTGGGGTCACTGGTGGTGGTGGGCTCGTGGGCGGGCTGCTGCATGCGCTGAGCAGGGCCAGTACTGCGATGAAGATGGCTGCCATCAGGCGTCGTGGAAGTGTTTGTGACATGTGTTCCAGCCTTCCGGCACGGCCTGCCGGGCCACCAGAGTCGTAAGAAGGAACTTGGATGACGACTATCGACGCCACGGGAGTTACGACCATCGACGGCAGAGACGTTGTTCACGACGGTTCTTTCGCACCTTCCCAGTCCCAGATGACCGAGCTGAGGATGCTTTGCGCCCGGCCGTTGAGAGCCTCAGACAAGCAGGCCGGGGATTCATGCAGGTGGGTGGAGGTCCTGGAACCGCTTCATAGCAGCGGAGCCTGGGTGATTTTTGACCGCGGCCGCTCGCCGCGCATAAGATAGCTAGCTGTTGCGCGCCGTGCCGTCGATCCAACAGGTCGAGCGGCTGCGCGTGTGCGACCTCTCAAGTGTTTGATAACGAATGGAAGTTGCTGTG
>ERZ773010.153-NODE-153-length-52522-cov-14.988774_pt1 | contig 52522 bp, 50 predicted proteins | sample MGYA00580842_ERZ773010 | MGnify/ENA primary metagenome ERZ773010 (study PRJEB29015, sample SAMEA2737982) | human oral metagenome | biome: human oral; feature: human-associated habitat; material: dental | place: China | collected 2107 ... | reverse complement strand
AAAGATCGGTCGCTCCGTCCTAGGACGGAGCGACCGATCTTCGTAGGGTCATGCCGGGAGCTCAGCGAACTCCCCGACCACTAGATAGAGTAGAGGATGCTGATCGACTCGTGGTTGATCACACGGTTGATCGCCTCAGCGAAGATATTAGCCACCGAGACGATGTGGATCTTATCCGACTGCTTGCGCAAGGGGATGGAATCGGTGAAGATGATCTGCTGGAGTGCTGAGGCATTGATACGCTCCGTAGCAGGATCGCTGAGCACAGCATGGCTGGCAGCTGCACGTACGCTACGAGCCCCATTGGCCATCATCAGGTCAGCAGCCTTGCAGATCGTACCCGCCGTATCGACGATGTCGTCCACGAGGATGACGTCCTTACCTTCGACATCCCCGATGATGGTCATCTCGGCGACTTCGTTGGCCTTGGCACGGCTCTTATGACAGATGACCATGGGCACACCGAGGAACTTCGCATACGAGTTAGCACGCTTAGCCCCGCCGACGTCAGGCGTAGCGATCACCGTGCGCGAGAGGTCGGAAGTCTGGCGTAGATAGTCGATGAAGACCATCGAAGCGTAGAGGTGGTCCACAGGGACATTGAAGAAGCCCTGGATCTGGTCTGCGTGCAGGTCCATCGTGATGACACGGGTCACCCCGGCAGTACTCAGCAGGTCAGCCATGAGCTTAGCACCGATGGAGACACGTGGCTTATCCTTACGATCCTGGCGAGCCCACCCGAAGTAAGGGATCACAGCTGCGATGTAGTGCGCCGAGGCACGCTTAGCAGCATCGATCATCAGGAGGAGCTCCATCATATTATCCGAAGATGGATAGGTAGACTGGACAAGGAAGACATCCTTACCACGGATGCTGTCCTTGTAGTAGACAGAGAACTCTCCGTCTGCGAAGTGCTCTACTTGCATGTCGCCTAGGTGCAGTCCTAGAGCCTCGGCGATCTTAGCTGCCAGATCCGTCGAAGCTGAGCCTGCGAAGATGGCAACATTCTTAGTATCAATAGCCATTAGGGTGTATGAATATTATCGGGCTCTCCATTGTGGGGAGTCTTTTCTTCTACTTATTTGCGTCGGAGCACTAGAGCAGTGCGGGAGGGGATGTAGAGGGCCAGTGGCGCCAGAGTCTCGCAGTCGAGCGTCTTGGCCTCGTACGGTAGTGACTGGTAGGTCAGTGTGTCGTCTACCAGAGCATACCCCCCGAAGTCCTTGCTATCGGTGTCGAGTACGACGGTGTAGCTCCCCTTAGGAAGTAGGATCTGATAGTCGGTATAGGAGCGGGTGGGATGGAAGTTGAAGACGAAGATAAGATCACCACGGCCAAAGGCTAGGATCTGCTCCTCTTCTTGGATGTGATACTGCTGGAGTGAGCAGGCGGTGAACTCTGGGGAAGAGGCCACGAGATGCACCATCGCCTTGTCGAAGTTCTGTAGGTCGTGATAGAGAAGATCCTTGTTGTCCGCTAGGCTCCACTGACGGCGTGCGTAGTGGTAGGACCAGCCATTGCCTTCACGAGGGAAGTCAATCCACTCGGGATGACCAAACTCGTTCCCCATGAAGTTCAGGTATCCTCCATTCATCGTCGCTACGGTAGCTAGGCGAATGAGCTTATCTAGCGCTACGGCCCTATCCGTCTGTAGCGTGCGGGTCGAATGGCTCATATGCCAGTACATCTCAGCATCTGCCAGACGGAAGATGATCGTCTTATCTCCGACGAGGGCTTGGTCGTGGCTCTCTGCATAGCTGATCGTCTTCTCCTCCTCACGGCGGTTCGTCAGTTCGTACCAGATCGCACCCGGGCTCCACTCTTCGTCAGGACGCTCGGTGATGAGCTTCGTCCAGAAGTCGGGGATATTCATCGACAGGCGGTAGTCGAAGCCGAAGCCACCATCCTCTATGGGAGAAGCTAGCCCTGGCATACCGCTCACCTCCTCTGCGATGGTGATGGCATCGGGATAGATGCTATGGATGAGCTTATTGGCTAGGGTCAAGTAGGCCATGGCATCGGCATCCTGCAGACCATTGAAGTAGTCCGAATAGGAATTGAAGCTCTCCCCTAGCCCGTGATTGTAGTAGAGCATCGATGAGACACCATCGAAGCGGAAGCCATCGAACTGGAAGACTTCTAGCCAGTACTTACAGTTCGAGAGAAGGAAGTGCATCACATTGTTTCGCCCATAGTCGAAGCAGAGTGAATCCCAAGCAGGATGGTCGCCACGAGGTCCTTCGTGGAAGAAGAGTGTACGTGATCCATCGTAGCGGGCAAGGCCTTCGACCTCATTGCGCACCGCATGGCTATGCACGAGGTCCATGATGACCTTCAGCCCAAGCCCATGGGCTGCATCGATCAGTGCCTTCAGATCATCAGGTGTACCGAAGCGACTACTCGGTGCATAGAAGCTCGAGACATGGTAGCCAAAGGATCCATAGTAGGGATGCTCCTGCACGGCCATGATCTGGATAGCGTTGTAGCCAAGGTCGACGACACGTGGGAGTACCTGCTCTTGGAACTCCCTGTACGTACTTACCTTACCTTCCTCCGAGGACATACCTACATGACACTCGTAGATCATGAGTGCTTCATCTCGCTTCCCTGGGCGAGCATTGCGGAAGACGTAGGGCTCCTCGGGATCCCAGACCTGAGCGCTGAAGATACCCGTCTCGCTGTCCTGGACTACACGGCTTGCCCATGCAGGGATACGCTCTCCACAGCCATGGCCCCAGCAGACGAAGAGGCGGTAGAGGTCTCCATGGTGCAGTACCTGATCGGAGATATGGATCTCCCAGTTGCCATAGTCATCGACACGCTTGAGCTTCCAGACGGACATGCGTTGCCAATCGTTGAAGGAGCCTATGAGCTGGACGCTATGTGCACCGGGGAGGAACTCCCGAAGGATCCAGCAACCCTTCTTCTTATCTCGGTGCAAGCCGTAGTGAAGGTAGCCATCGGCGAACTGCTCCAGAGGGATATCCCCTCCCTGAGTGATGGATCGCTCACGAGCGTGGGTGAACTCCATGCGACGGCGTATACGCTCTTCATAGGGCTTGAGCCAAGGGTCGTTTGCTACTAACTTCGTCATAGTCGTGTCTGTGATGTATGTGAGCCTTTAGGCGGGTGAGAGTGAGAAGGGTGCTACTTGAGATTGAGGATAAGTGTCGAGGGCAGTCGTGATAGGAGGTCTTCGCTCGTGTCGAAGGCTTCCTGCCAATGGGTGTAGCTGACGACGACTAGGTCACACCCTTCGGGAAGTGATAGGAGCTTATCCGGGAGCAGCTCTTCGCCTGGATACAAGCTGAGGCTCTGAGGAGGCAGGTCTCGGCTAGCAATGATGCGTAGCGTCGCCTTGTTGTTCTCAGCCATAGTGCGTGCGTAGGGCAGTAGGCGCAAGTCTCCAGGATTAGCTATATAAAGGAGGATATTCTTCGGGGAATGGAAGGAGCGACTGAGGAGTACCCCCACAGAGCAAGGTACTCGATGGACGAAGTAGGCCATCTTGTCGCGTAGCATGCTGTGGATCGTCAGGAGCGACTCGGTCGTACGTACGGAGAAGCTCCCTACACGACGCTTCATCTGCTGACGCATGGTGGTAGCCTCCCGGTCATCTTCGTCGGAGGAGAGACGTACGCCAGCACCGACGATGAGTAGATTGTACTTCTCTGCCGTGAGCTTGGTGAGGATCGTCCCTTCGACTTCGTCTGCTACGAGGTGCTCGGTCTCTAGGGGCTGGCTCAGCTGCTGTGCCTCCTGCATGATGGGACGGAAGCTATCCTCGAAGAACTTATCTACTTCGATCGAATTGATGTTCTTATCCGTCGTGATGTGTAGGGCTGTGACATTGGGGTGCGCTTCCCCACGACGCAGGAGCTGATCCGTCAAGCGAAGCAGGGTCACCCCAGAGCTAGGACGGCCGAAGGAGAGGAGTACCTTAGCCCCAGCCTGCTTGTCGATGGTCTCGATACGGTCCCGACGACGCTCCCCAAGGCGGATGACCCAATTGATCATATGTACCATGGGCATCGTCATGACGGTGGTGATGACGGTCATCAGCACGAGGACGGCGTAGATAGCGGGAGGAAGGATCTTCATCTCGTAGCCGATCCCCAGGACGACGAGCTCCATCAGTCCACGAGTATTCATGAAGGCTCCAAGGAAGATACTATTGCGGGGGCTCTCACCCGAAGCACGGGCAGAGATATAGGTACCACCGACCTTGCCGACGACAGCTATCAGCGTGAAGACGCCGAGAAGTGCCCAGCGCTCGGGGCTATCGATGAGGCCGAGCTCCGTCTGTAGTCCACTAGAGACGAAGAAGAGCGGGAGGAAGAGCATGAGGGAGACATCCTCGATCTTGTCCGTGACGATCTTGCGGAAGGACAGGTCTTCAGGCATGACCAGCCCGAGCATAAAGGCACCGAAGAGGGCGTGCATACTCAGTAGCTCGGTGATATAGGACGAAAGCAGGAGGAGGATGAAGATCGTACCGACCATCCCGTGGCTGATGACCTCGGTATTGTTGTACACCTTACCCGCTGCACGGAAAAGCGGACGGATGACCCCAAAGATCACCAGCAGATAGACGATGAGGAAGAGGAGGTTGTAGCCCGTGCTCATCAGGCTACCACTCTGGGCGATGGCGATGATCGCTGCCAGCATGAGCCAAGCAGTGATGTCCCCCGCCGCCGCTGTAGAGAGGGAGAGCTTCCCGAGGTGCGTGCGCTGGAGGTTATTCTCCTGAATGATACGTGCCAGCACAGGGAAGGCCGTGATGCTCATGGCTATCCCTATGAAGAGGGCAAAGGGTGTGAAGTCCGTCAGCCCTGCAGCATAGTCACTATAGATGGCATAGCTCAGCGGGAGGGAGAGGAGGAAGGGGATGAAGATCCCCGTATGACTGATGATGATGCTACTTCGGAGCTGCTTGCGTATGTCTCCGAGACGAAGCTCCATCCCCACGGCGAACATGAAGAGGATCAGCCCGAAGTTACTCAAGAGCTGGATATTAGACAGGCTAGAGGCGGGGAAGAGTGCATCGAAGGTCTCGGGGGCAACACGCCCGAAGAGCGAGGGCCCGAGGAGTATCCCCGCTACGATCTCACCTATGACGGCCGGCTGGTGGATCTTACGGAAGAGCCAGCCCATAGCTCGTGCAGCGATGAGGATGATGAGGATCTGTAGGAGCAGTACCCCTATCGTGGAGTCGGCATGGTGGGAGACACTGGTCTGGAAGTCGGCGAAGGCGCCACGGAGCGTCATCGCTCCTTCGGCAGTGGGGCGCAGGGTCGAAGGGGTCAGACTTTCTCCGAAATAGAGAGTCCCCCAGAGGGCCGCCACTGAGATGAGCAGTATGAAGATGTAGAAGACAAAGGGTAGGAATCCCCGTTGCTTAGGCATGCTATTCTGTTCTGTTTAAGCTCAAGGATATACCGGAGAGAGGCATGACCTCCATCACCGATCCCCATTCGCACCTCCAAAGATACAAATTCTTTAGCAAGGGGCTGGGAGAAGGCTTATCCAACATAGCGCAAAGCCCCGCTCCAGCTGGGCTCTCGACGGCCTCTACCTACACCCCGTCGGGAAAACCTACTGTAGGTCGCATCGACGACCCACGGTAGGTTTTTTCAGCGACCTACCGTAGGTCCCTCACGAGGCCCTCCAAACCCTCTTGGCATCAGCCTTTGCAGGTGACACTCATTTGCCTTTTTGAAAAAGGTTTAGTAACTTTACACCGAAGCCGAGAAGCGCGTCAATCCTAGGTCTTGGCTCATCACTATCACGACAGAGCAATCAGTAACTACTAATTTCTATTCTACGCCCATGATCGAACTCATCGGAACAAATGCAGGTCTCGTCTGGAACTCCCTAGACAAACTTGGCAAAATGGATATCAAGGCTCTGAAGAAGGCCACTAAGCTCCGCTCAGACAAAGAACTATATGCTGCCCTTGGCTGGCTAGCGAAGGAAGGCAAGCTTCACTTCGACGAGTCGGGCGAAGATCTTCTCATCGAGCTCGTCTACTAGCCTCCAATAGGCTCGTCTAGACGCCACTCATCACCGCTCCTACACAAGGCTATCTCTCCCTCGGCGAAGAGATAGCCTTTTTCTTGCCGACACTCCTTAGCCCTCCCCCTCGTGACTACCCCACTTCGCTCCCCTGCCCGAGCATCGAACTTTGAGCTCCTCCGCCTCCTGGCGATGCTCCTCATCCTCATCCTGCACGCCAACTTCCTTACCTTCCGCTTCCCCTCCTCGGAGGTACTGCACAGCCAGCCCCTAGGAGCCCTCGGATGGATCTGGAGCGAGTCCCTCGCCATCGTCGGAGTCAATATCTTCGTCCTGATCTCAGGGTACTTCGGCATACGCCTCCGCATCAAGGGCATCGTGAGTCTACTCTTCCAAGCCACCTTCTACACTGTAGGGATCTACCTAAGTCTCGTCATGCTGGGTATCGAACCCTTCCAAAGCGGAGAGCTACGAAGTGCCTTGATGCCTCTGGATCGAAGCAAGGAGTGGTTCCTACCGACCTACCTGAGCCTCATGATCTTCGCTCCGCTACTCAACGCCTTCGTCCAGAAGCAGAGCGAACGCCAGCTGAGGCATTACCTCATCTTCTTCTTTGTGCTCTCTACCCTCCTGGGGCTCCTCTCGGATCAGCTCGGGGTGAAGGATGGCTATTCGCTCTTCTCCTTCGCTGGGATCTATCTCCTCGGGCGTTACTTCCGCCTGCATCCCGAGGGCGTGGAGCGGTACAAGACTTCTACCTTCGTCGCCGTCTACCTAGGGCTCAGCTTCGCCCAGTCCCTAGCCCTCTTCGCCTACGGATATACCTCGGGGCAGTCGATCGTGGCAAGCGCCCTCACCTACAAATTCCTTAGTTATGCCTCCCCGCTGAATATCCTCACGGCCACGGCGCTCTTCCTAGCCTTCTCTAGGCTGAAGCTCCAGAGTCGAGCCATCAACTGGATCGCCTCCTCCACCTTCGCAGTGTATCTCATCCACTGCAATGGGCGCCTTATCGGATATTATACGGGATATATACACGGGCTCAGCGAGCACCCTGTCGGTGTGTTCTTAGGTATGGTGGCGGGATTTATTCTCCTTGTCTTCGCTGGGAGCATCCTCATCGACAAGGTGCGTCTCCTGCTGTGGGAGTGGATCTTCTCACCTCTCTATGATCGCCTGCGATCCAGCTGGGAGAAGCGGGGCTGGCCTCTACTTAGGCTCCCCGAGTAGAGGGAGCGCTACTCCTTCGTCACCGCCTCGATCGCTCCGTCGGCGAAGCGAATAGAGAGGTCGACACCGGACGCTAGTTGCTCCCGACGGGTGATGATCCTTCCGCCTACAGAGACCAGACTGAAGCCTCGGCGTAGGACCTCATCGGGGTGCGCCAGACGGATGGCCTGCTCCTGACGCTCGAGGGTCGCCCCTAGGCGCTCCCTGAGACGCTCTACCGATAGCGGTAGCGGGGCAAGGCTCTTCGCTAGCTCCTGGCGGTAGTGCCTGACGAGATAGCTCGTGAGTAGCGGAAGCTGACGAGTAGTGAAGTGAAGCTGATGGCGGGATTGATCGAGATAGCTTCTCGCCGAGAGTGTGAGCTGGGAGGGAAGCTGAATCAGGCGACGTCGCTCCCGATCAAGCCGACCTCGAGCCAGGAGAGGTAGCCGAGAGGCCACCGAATGAAGCCAAGCCGTTCGCTCCATAGAGAGCGTCTGCAGACGAAGGAGGAGCTGACGCTGGCGCTGTACAAGTTCCCCGAGCTCCACCGCCAGCTCTTCGATGAGGAAGCTAGCTACCGCCGTCGGGGTCTTCAGCGAAGTGTGGGCGATGAGGTCGAGCACCGAGACATCTCGGTCGTGACCTATCCCTGAGATAACGGGCAGGGGGAACTGCGCCACCGCTTCGCAGAGCGTATAGTCGTCGAAGGCCCTCAGCTCGCTCACTGCTCCCCCCCCACGGATGATCACCACGGCATCAAACGCATCTGCCACATTCAGTATACGCTCCAGCGCCCCGAGGATGGAGGCTGTCGTCTCGCTCCCCTGCATCTGTGCACGGAAGAGCGCCGTATAGAAGACCACCCCATAAGCATTCGTGTGGAGCTGACGCATGAAGTCACCATAGCCCGCAGCCGTGGGGGATGAGATGATAGCAATCCGCTGGAGGAGACGGGGGAGCTCAAGCTCCTTATTCAGTCCGAAGAGACCATGTCGCTTGAGACGAGCGATGGTCTCTAGACGTAGGCGGGCGATCTCTCCGAGGGAATAGTTTGGGTCAATATCGACGATGTTGAGGCTCAGCCCATACTGCGGATGGAAGGAGACCCCCACCAGCGCTAGGATACTCATCCCAGAGGTGAGCTTACCCACCCCTTGTGCCTCAAAGGCCCGCTCAATAGCAGTGTATGATGATGACCAGATCGTGGCACGTACCTTCGCCACGACTTCACCTCCAGCTCCCTTCTCTAGGAGCTCTAGATAGCCATGACCTTGCCCACCAGCACGCCTCAGATCACTGACCTCCGCCCGCACCCAATAGCGGTCGGGGAAGGAGTGCTCTAAACAGCGTCTGACCGAACTCAAGAGCTCGGTCAGACTAAATGAACGTATGGGGGCGGGATGAGCCACTACTCAGGAAGATGATCAGGGATATGAATGCTTCGCTCGAAGGCTACATCGAGCGAGATCAGCGTCTCGGTAGCGACGACCCCAGGGAGCCCCTGGATGGTACCGTTGAGGATACGCATCAAGTCGTTGTTGTCGATAGCATAGAGCTTGATGAGCATTGTGTAGGGACCTGTGGTGAAGTGACATTCGACGATCTCAGGGATCTCACTCATGCGCTCAGCTACCTCCTTGTACAGCGAGCCACGCTCGAGGCTGACACCGACATACGTACAGGTATTATAGCCGATCTTCTTGGGGTTGACGTGGTACTTCAGCGAGGTGAGCACACCATTCTCGATCATGCGCATCAGACGCTGATTGACGGAGGAGCGAGAGCTATTCTCACCTTCCGCTACATCACGTAGGGGGACACGAGCATTCGTCGTCAGTCGTCTCAGGATCTTGAGATCCAGGTCATTCAGTTTCTTCATATACAGTACGGGAGTATTCTTTTTACCTGACCTATTTAGTACAAATTTAATAAACTTCTTATGAATAACAGGGATATTCGACTATAATCTTGACCGCTTGACCAAAATTAGAGCACAAAGCGACACACCTTGACCTTCCACTCTGGAGCGGTAAGTTCCCCCACCCTAGCCTGTATCCACACCTCAAAGAAGGGGTGCATACATACCTAACAAAAACACCCCATTCATGGGTCGCTCGAGCGACCCATGAATGGGGAACTTCGGTGACCCATGAATGGGTCCCTTTAGCGATGGATAATAGGGAGTGGATTCGAGCCGTATTTGTCTACATGCTGGAGGCCTTCGTGGTGCTTGATCTAAGGTTGGGACGAGAGGTTCTTCCCCTCTAGCTCTGCCTCGCCGAGCTGGCGTAGGATGGGAAGGCACTTGAGCTGAGGGAAGGAGGCCAAATGAAGGCGGTAGTAGTCGAGGAGGTAGTCCAAGATCACGCCTCGCTGCTGACGGCTGTAGGCGAAGTGATGCATGTTGGCATACGTCATCCTCAGAAGCTGCGGTAGGTGAAGCGTCTCCTCTGGGGAGAGGCAGTGGGCGTGCCTATCGAGGACGTAGCCTTGCTCCGAGAGGCTGAAGCACCAGCCTGCTCCCTCGGGGCGCTCCGAGATCTCGGGGCTGATCCCGAGGACGGGGAGTAGCGAGATCAGCAGACAGAGATGATAGTTCGCTCCCCCTCTACGAAGTCCTTCCCAGAAGGTCAGCGAGGAGGCCAGGTGGTCATAGAGATGTTCGTCGGGGAGTGGAGCCGTCAGTATGCGGTAGAGGAACTCGCTGAGGAAGATCGCCTGCGCTCCCTTCGCTGGATCCAGGTGCACGGCATGGCGAGGCTGTAGACTTCGCACTTCTTGGATCCGGACGAGATCCCGGCGTGGGCTCTGGCTGAGCGTGACCTCCACCTCCGAGAGCGGACGTAGTTGCTCACGGATCAGATTCCTTCGGTTCGACGCCTCGGGCACTAGGGCGGCCACGTGCCCCAGAGCACGGCTATAGAGATGCACGATGCTATAGCGATCGCTGTAGCGGGTGCGATGAAGGACTAGAGCAGGAGTCGTCGTATAGTTCATCTGGGGTGGATAGTAAGGGCGGAGGAAGGGGGATGCTTCCGAAAGAAGCAGACGGGATATAGAAAGGGGAGCCTACGGGATGCAGTCGAAGAGGCGGACGGACTATCGGGTGAGGCTTAGCAGTCCCCTTAGAAAAGGAGAAGCTCCATGCTTAGCAAGAAGAAGCGGGATATAAAGGAAGAGTCTGCAGTCCATCCTCTCTTTGGTAGAGGGGCGGACTACAGACTCTTCGTCGAGGGAGTGCTAGGATCGCACGTGTCGGTATAGACGCTTAGTCTACCTGGACAACGAGGATCTTCGAGTTACTCCAGAATGCCTGTGCATTCTTGATATAGAGGACGAGCTGCTTGTCAGAGCCAGGGACGAGCTCATAGGACGAAGCAGGGTGTACCGTCAAGAGGCGAGCCTTACGACTGAAGAGAGGGATCTGTGAGAGTTCACGAAGGTCCGTCTTGGTGAAGTAGCTCATGTTAGCATTCTCCGTGACGACACGCCCACTCTTGATGAGGTTCATATCCTTGAGGTCGGAGCTCGTACCGATGCAGTAGCGCACGGTGTTCAGCTCCTTCTCCTGAGCAGCGAGAGCCTCTGCCTGCTGTGCGGTAGCGACATTGAGACGATCGACGTCGCTATTACGCTGGGTGAGCATGGAGTCGAGCACCCCAATGGCTAGGTTCTTACGCTGGAGCTCTTCGGTGAGCTCTATGACACGCTGCTTCTGGTTCTCTAGTTCCTTGCGGAGGACAGCGATGGTGTTACGCAGGCGCTTGTTGTCCTTACCGCTTGCCTCGAGCTTCTTCGTGAGCTGGTCGAGGGCTTCGCTACTTGCACGGAGCTTATCGTTGATCAGGAGCATGTTGTCCTTGATACGGTCACGCTCAGAGCGCTGGATATCACCATTACGAGGATTGACATTGATCATCCCCTCGACCGAAGAGATCTCCTGGAAGTTGGTAAGCACACTTGCCACTAGCGAGTCAGTCTCGTGTAGCTCAGCCTCGTAGTTTTGATTGATGAGTGCTAGCGAATCATACTGCTCCTTGAGTGTCTTGTAGTCACTAGAGTTCTTCCCACAGGAAGCCAGAGTTAGCAGCATTGCTGCACCAAAGATTAGTCTCTTTGTCATAGCTGTTGTATTATTTATTCCACTTCTTTGAGCGCTTCATCTTCCGTCGTTCGTCTTCGGTAGATGGGTCTAGGGAGGGATCTATATCCTCCTTAGCCTTGTCAAATGTAGTATTTCTTCCTATAACTAGTACAAACTCCCCTCTTGGCTCTCGCTCTGTGAAGTGCTGTATGACCTCAGAGAGTGACCCACGGACAGTCTCCTCGTAGAGCTTCGTGAGCTCACGTATCGCTACCACGGGGGTCGACGAATGCATATACTGGGAGAGTTGCTCTAATGTCTTAACGAGTCTATGGGGAGATTCGTACAAAATGGTCGTACAGCCCGAGTCCGCGATCTCCTTGAGCTTCGTTTGTCGCCCTTTCTTCACCGGGAGGAAGCCCTCGAAGATGAAGCGGTCGGAAGGAAGCCCAGAGACCACCAGTGCCGGTACGAAGGCCGTCGCCCCAGGGAGACACTCCACGTCGATACCCCGCTCGATACAGGCACGTACCAAGAGATAGCCCGGATCGGAGATAGCCGGTGTCCCAGCGTCAGTGATGAGTGCCACTTCGCCCTCAGCCTCGATACGCTGGCAGATACGATCGAGGGCTTGATGCTCATTGAACTTATGGTAGCTCTGCATCGGACACTTGATATCGAAGTGCTGGAGTAGCAAGCCCGATGTGCGGGTATCTTCAGCCAAGATCAGGGGTACCCTCCGCAGTACCGTGAGGGCTCTGAGGGTAATATCTTCGAGGTTCCCTATCGGCGTAGGGACGAGTATCAGCTTAGGCATAAGTGAGGATGGGGATAGGATCTCATTACCCTAGAGGTATAGCTTGTGCGATGCTTCACAGCACAGCCCCACTAGGGTAGCAGGGTGGATGACAGGGTCTATTTATTCATCCGCTTGATGAGGCTGTAGGCTTTGTAGAGGCCTAGTTCGCCAGCTCGGCTCAGATCACGGGTACCCTCACGGACCTTCCCTTCGGAGTAGAAGAGAAGTCCCCTATTGAAGTAGCTCTCAGCAAAGCTGGGATTGAGTTCGATCGCCTTGGAGTAATTCGCCATAGCACTGGAGGTATCCCCAGATTTGACGTAGAGGTTGGCTAGGTTGTAATAGGCGTAGGCGAAGGTCGGGGCTAGCTCGATCACTCGGCGAAGGTCGGTGAGGGGCGAATGAGCCACGAGGCGGGTCTGGACGGGCGTGACCGATGCCACCTCAGGCGTCGCCCCCGCAGAGCCCGTAGCCGAAGGACGGATAGTGGGCGTAGGAGGCACTGGCTGAGGCTCAGCAAGACGACCCTGCTCAGCGACACTTCTACGTAGAGAGGCCAGAGCTCGAGCAAAGTAAGCAAGGGCGAACTCTGGATCTCGGTCAATAGCTTCGCTGAGCGAAGAGATCGCAGCCTCTAGATCCTGCAGGAGGAGATAATCTACCCCTTTGAGGAAGGCGTGCTGTGCGGTCTTCTCTGGATGCTCCTGAAGCTGGGAGAGGTGCTTGCGCACATATTCTACTTCGGTAGAAGAGAGCGTCCCTCCCTGCTCCCTCATCAGGAGGCGGGGAGCATTCTTGTCCTGTTGCTGACGGCGGAGATTGAAGCGGTCTAGGAGCTGGGCGAAATATACCTGTCCTTGGTTACCATCCTTATCGACCTCTGCGAAATAAGAGAGGATCAGGTCTCGGCGAGGCGTGACCTGAGTCTCCTGATCCTGGATACGTCCTCGGATCTGACTGGTGTACTTAGGCTTGTCCTTGACTGGCTCGGGAGCGGTCTCCACGAGCATGTTGTACTTCTCGATGGCTTCGTCCTCTCGGCTACGTGTCTCCTTAGCTGTCTTTGCGGGGCGTGAGGTAGAGGCGGCCTTGCTCCTATAGCCCTTACTATTCTGCAGGTCGAAGACATGGAGCTGGTCACGAGCGGCACCCTTGGCATCGCCAAGTCGCTGGCGTACCTCGGAGCGTGCTATGAATCCCTCGGAGAAGATCGGGTAGCGGGTAAGGACGACGTTCAGATCCTCCAGAGCGGAGCGTAGCGCACCGAGGCGCATCTGTAGCAAGGCTCTATTGTATCGAGCGATGTAGTTGTCTGGATCGACCTGAAGCAGTGCATCCCAGTCCTTGATCGCTAGGCTGTATTCCCCGACCTGAGAGCGTAGGAGGGCTCTATTGTTCAGCGCAGCCCGATCCCTAGGCTCGAGGCGAAGGGCCTCGGTGTAGTCGCTCATCGCCCCACGTAGGTCATTGAGGTGGTAGCGCATGATCGCCCTATTGACGTAGAGCGAAGCATCACCCGCATCTAGGGCGAGGACTCGGTCGATGGCACGGATACTCGTGGGGTAATCCTTCCGCTCGGCAGCTATCTGAGCACGCAGTAGGTAGGCTGGGATATAGGTCGAATCCTGGGCAAGGAGTGTGTCGACCTGTCTGGTCGCCGTGATGGTATCCTTGCGCTCAAGGGCTGATTGGGCTAGGACACGGTAGGCATCTTTGTTCTTCGGGTCGATCTGCAGGAGCTCGGTAGCAGCGCTATCGGCAGCAGCATACTTCTTGTCCTGCAGGAGGGCTATGGAGAGGTTGTACTGCAGGCCGGTGTCTCTCGGAGAGAGCTCTAGACCCCGACGGAAGTCCGCCACCGCAGAGGCGTATTCCTTCTGTGAGAAGCGAGCGATCCCACGCAGGAGATAGGCTCGGGGGTAGATAGGATTGCGATCCAGTGCTAGGGTAGCATCCTCCTCAGCCCCTGCGTAGTCGTCGAGGTTGATCTTCGCTACGGCACGATAGAAGTAGGGCTCAGCCATCCAGGGACGTAGCCCTATGATCTGGTTGAAGTAGCCCATAGAGACGATGTAGTCATTGAAGTAGATCGCATTGCGCCCTATAGATAGAGCCTGCTCGACATCTATCTGCGCTCGGAGGGAGGAGACAGAGAGGAGGGAGCCTAAGGCTAGGATCAGCAGCTTCTTCATGTATCGTCTATCGCTTATCGAAGGTTCGGAGGGAGAGGGGGAGCTTATCGGGGAGAAGGCCTCGTCGAGGAGGGCTGGGCGGGCTATTTCTTCTTCTGTGGAGCGGTTACCACTCGGTAGTGCGCTGAGACCTTGCCCTTCTGTAGGTTGGTGAGCTTGCCCTTGATGAGTTGCTTGCGGATCGAGGCGATCTGGTCGATGAAGAGGATCCCTTCGATGTGGTCATACTCGTGCTGGATGACACGAGCAGCGAAGCCTGAGTAGGTCTCGCGATGGGGCTGGAAGTCGGCATCCAGATATTCGATGGTGATCGTGGAGGGGCGGGTGACCTTCTCATTGATCCCTGGGATACTGAGGCACCCTTCGCTCTCGCTGAGGGTATCCTCACTGCGCTCTACGATACGGGCGTTGATGAAGGTCTGCTTGAGCCCCTTACATTCGGGGAAGGTGTCTGCCATCGGATCTGCATCGATGACAAAGAGACGTATAGCTCGCCCGATCTGAGGAGCGGCCAGACCGATCCCGTCGGAGAAGTACATCGTCTCCCACATATTGGTAATGAGGTCCTGTAGACCTTCGTACTCAGGGGTAATATCTTGCCCTACCTCCCGTAGGACAGGGTGACCATAGATATAAATAGGTAGCTTCATCTTTTTCTTAGAAGGGGTTAATTCACTTTTACTTGAACGGCAGGTGGATGCTCCCGAGGCCATCACGGCGCTCCAGATAGCTCTGTAGGATGATCACAGCGCTGATCTCATCGACCAGTCCCTTGTCCTGCTCTCGGCGCTTCTTCCCAATCCCCGCCTCTCGGATCGTCCGCTGAGCTAGGGCCGAGGTGAAGCGCTCGTCCTGATATTCTAGAGGGATCTCTGGGAGGGCTTTGCGAAGCTTCTCTACGAAGGGTCGGATATACTTCATCGAAGCTGACTCTTGGTTGTTCATCTGACGAGGGTAGCCGATGATGATGAGCTCCACGGGCTCTCGGCTCACGTAGTCGGTGACGAACGAGAGCAACTGATGGGTAGGGATCGTCCCGAGCCCTCCAGGTGTGATCTGTAGGGGATCGGTAGCGGCGACCCCACAGCGCTTCTGTCCGTAGTCAATAGCAAGTATTCTTCCCATAGATATAAACAAAGGTACGGAAAACTCTCCGCCTCCTCGTCCCAGCACCGATCTAGTGGGCCTCGACGCCCCGATCATCGCCCCTAATTTCCGCCCTCCAGAAGTAGGAGCTCAGGCGAAGGAAAGGCAACGCCTCTCTCCCTCACCGTCTCCCCATCCAAACCCTAAGATTCTACACCCTCATCCCGAGCGCTCGGAGCGAGGCCTTCGGATAGCCCCAAATAAAACCTACTGTAGGTCGTCGATGCGACCTACGGTAGGTCGTCTACAAAACCTACTGTAGGTTTTTTCGGTGACCTACCGTAGGTCCCTTTTTGGGGGTATAAGAGCACCCGTAGAAAGGGTACAAAAAACGAGTGGGCAAGCCCTCCCCTACCCCAAGAAGGTAGACGGAGGCACTTGCCCACAACAACTCCAATGAAAGAAGTTCGTTTTCTCTAAGCCTTAGATGTCGAAGGTCGCCGAGAGATAGAGGCGACGAGGACGGTTAGGCCCGTAGATGTAGTCCGAAGCTCGCCCGGGACCCATATCGGTATCCTTCTGATAGGCATTGAGGAAGTTCTGCACGCCAGCGTCCAGTGTGAGCTTCACCAGTGACGTCAGAGTGAAGGCATAGCTGACACGGAAGTCGAGGTCGACGAAGGGGTTGGCCCTGTAGAGGTAAGCCGCCCCTGCATTCTGCCCACGGTAGCGTGTGCCATCACGCACGACATCGAAGTGTCCCCGAGCGTCCAGCTCATTAGCTTGGAGGTTGAGATCCCCTGCCCCTTCGTAGGCAGCATGAGGTACCTTCATCGAGCCCGTATAGGTACCCGAGAGCACGAGGCTCAGAGCCGACGTGGGACGAAGCGTAGCGGTCAGATAGCCGTAGAGATTAGGCGTACGCTCGTAGTCTCGTGTGGTGACCTTAGCCTGCGTGGGGTTGTCTTCATCGGCGTCGAAGAGCACCTTGTTCTGCCCATAGACACTGCGCTGGAGGGTCACACCACCCTGTAGGTCGAAGAGACGCTGGTACGCCAGACGGGCCTCGAGATTAGCCCCGTAGACCTTGCTCATCCCGTCACGAGCGTTGATGATCGTGATGACCTTGCGCCCCGTCTTAGGGTCGAGGACACCATCCTCGTTATCTGGGGTGAACTTGTCCCGAATCCAGGTAGCGAAGCCTTCGCCCATGAGGTTGAGCTGCCATCCCTTCCCCAGCGTGGTATACCAGTCGAAGGAAGCACTGAGGCTACGAGAGCGCTCTTCCTTGAGGTCCTTCGCTAGGACTCGCTCCTTGGGCTCACCGCCCGCCAGCGTGACGTGCATCTCTTCGTCGAAGAACTGAGGTGCACGGAAGCCCTCACTGTAGGAGAGGCGCAGACTGAGGTTCTTGTCGGGATTGAAGCGAACGTTCGCTCTGGGGCTGAAGATCAGGAGCGGGTCAATGCTCTTCTTCCCTCCCTGCGTGAGACGGACGTAGTCGAAGCGCCCACCGAGGAGGAAGTTCCACCGGTCAGTCGAATACTCCAGCTGGTCATACTGCGACCAGGTCGTCGTGACCTGATCGATGCCATGAGCACGGTAGCCACTCTTGTCGTTGAGCGTAGAATAGGCACCCTCAGCACCCACCGTCAGGGTCAGCGCCTTGGGGAACTTGTGGACGTAGGTACCGCCCCCCTGGAAGTCAAAGCCCTTAGTCTCGCCATAGGCAGTCAGCGCCTTGAGGGCTTCGTCATAAGCCTTCTGATACTCCTCGGCCTGTCGCTTCTCTTCGGGCGTTCCTTGGGCATTACCACGGGGAAGGTTGATGAGGGGCTTGAGCAATTCGTCAGCATAGTCGCCCCCGCCATAATAGCTCTTGCGTAGGACCTTCTGCCCTGAAGCATAGAGGCTGAAGCTGTCGTTGCCCTCAGCGGTCGTCTGGTCGAAGCGAAGGCTTCCTCCGTCGACGAAGTGCTGGAGATATTCGGCGATACGCGCCTGGAAGGGTGCTTCGCTCAGGCGATCACCACCACGTCGATACTCGTGCATCGAGCGGTATTCTGCCGTCAGCTTACCATAGATACCCGTCTTGTAGTAGGCACGGAAGCCAAGGGCTCTATTCTTGAGTTCGGGGATATCGGTGAAGTCGTCTCCATCGACATCTACGATCCCTCGGGAGGAGTGCTGACCGAAGATCATCGCTGCGGCACGGCGGTCTTCGCTGACCAGAGACCCATTGAACGAGGTCGTAGGCATCAGCGAAGTATAGGCCCCCTTATCCTTCTGGAAGGAGGTATAGCTCTGGCGAAGACTAGCGGTATTGCGCAGAGGCTCTCTCGTGATCACATTGATCACCCCACCGACGGCATTAGCACCGAAGAGGGCCGATCCGCCCCCACGTACCACCTCGACACGCTCGATCATCGAAGCAGGGATCTGCTCTAGACCATAGACACCAGCGAGGGAACTGAAGACAGGACGGCTATCGATGAGGATCTGCGAATAGGCCCCTTCGAGCCCGTTGATACGCACTTGGTTGAAGCCACAGTTCTGACAGTTGTCCTCGATGCGAAGCCCTGGCTGGAAGCGGAGGCCTTGACTGAGGTTCTCCGAATTGGTCTTCTTGAAGATCTCCTGCGAGAGGACGGTGACCAGACTTGGGGCATGACGGCGAAGCGTCTCCTGACGGTTAGCAGAGACGACTACACCATCTAGGTCGATACTCTGTTGCTGGAGGTAGAGGTCTAGGTGGCGACTATGCCCAGCTTCGATCCCGATACGGCTCTCCTCTACCCCATAGCCCACGAGACGAGCCTGGATGGTATATGAGCCGGGAGCAAGGCCTTGGATCGAGAAGGCTCCATGGACATCGGTCGTCGTACCGATGGTAGTCCCCTTGATGAGGACTTGGACATTGGGAAGGGCTTCGTGTGTCGAAGCGTCTACGACGGTGCCCACGATACTTCCCGTAGTCTTAGAGTGCTGTGCATGCGCTACATCCAGGACGCCTAGTAGGAGCGCCAAGAGCAGTGCCATACGGTAAAAAATACTCTTCATGACTAATGTGTAATTAGGATTTAAAAGAACGAACCGAAGACTAGGACAAGGCGTAGCTCTTCCATACAGTTCACCCATGGGGCGCTCAAGGGAAGGACGTCTGCTAGGGGGAGAGATAGATGAATATCTCTGGTTGGATCCCTCATGCCAGAAGGCATCTGATCCTGTTTCGGTCTTAGCAAAGGTAAGCCCTACAAGTGTATTTAGGGGTTTCTACCCATAGAATACCTAGAGAAGGGGATATGTTCATCCCTACTATGAGCTAGAGAAGAACAAAGGTCACGGCCTCCATCTCTCCGAGGAGAGACAGAGGCCGTGACCTGTATGTAACTAAGGATATTAAGGCAGTCCTTAGTCGAGCTTACGCTGGGCTACCGAGTCCGAAGACTTGTCGTAGCCACGGGAATGGCGCCGACCGAAGAAGAAGGGAAGGAGTACGAGGAAGACCAAGATAGCCCCCAAGATAATGAGCCCCGTGATCCATGCCTTACCGAGGTCAGCAGAGGTGACGGGGAGTTCGACACCCCACATCCCAAGGATATAGAAGGCCAGTGTGGCCAAGAGAAGTAGCGAGATGATCCCGCCAAATACGTACTTCATAAGTCGGATCTGTGAGAGGGTTAGAGTTGGTCGAGAAGCTCTTGCTTCTTCTTGTCGTAGTCTTCCTGAGAGATGACTCCTTCGCTGAGGAGGAGCTTAAGCTGGGTGAGCCGTCGGAGCAGGGGATCATCAGAGCCAAGATCCGCCGTCTTCACCTGTGGAGCAGGAGCGGACTCTTCCTTTGCCCCCTGAGTGATCTTCTTACCGATCTCCAGCCCGAGGCCCATCTGAAGACCTGCAGCACCTAGGCCACTTTCATTGCGGGCAGCATCACGCAGAGCTTCGAGGCGCTGCATCTCTTCGTAGCTGATACCAGCCTCGGCAGCGGCAAGAGTCTCTGTGGTGACCTGCGCCACACGACCGATACGTTCGGTCGTCCCAGGATCGTAGTTCACGCCACTGACGCGCATGTCCGTTAGTTCGACACCCAGAGCTTCGAGGATGGGGACGAGAGCAGTGTGAAGCTCCTTGGATAGCTCGGGTAGATGCCCATTGATCTCCGTGAGGGGATACTGGTGCGTATGGAGGATCGCAGCGATCTGCGGATAGGCTCGCTCGATGAAGAGACTCTGTAGATCCTCTACTCTGTACTCCCCACTACCAGCCCCGAGGAACTGTGTAAAGAATAACTCTGGATCACCGACGCGGAAGGCATAGACCCCATGCACACCGAGCTCGACAGGCACCTTGTAGATAGGATCGACGACAAGGATAGGTGTGGCCGTTCCCCAAGGGACATCGACGACCTGAGTCCTGCGGAAGAAGTAGATCTGAAGCTTGTGTTCGCTCTCGAAGCCCTGTCGTAGACGTACCAGCGTAGTGAAGAAGGGATGATTGTCCGTCTTGAGCTGGAAAGTACCCGCCTCCATCAAGACCTCGGAGACCTTACCCTCATAGACGAGGAGTGCTCCCTGTCCTGGAGCGACGATGAGCTTACTACCGTCCTTGATCTCATCAAGGGGGGAGGGGAAGCGATACCAGAGTTCACCGGGACGTGGTTCGTCCCACTGGATGACCTGAGCTAGCTGTCCTCTGAAAACATTAAATAGACCCATAGTGAGTGATCGTATCTGAGGTTAGGATATGTAGTGTTATTCGCCTTCGATGAGCGAGTGATAGTCCGTACTACTCACGAGCTTCCCTTCATTGGAGATCAGCCAAACCGTAGAGTAGCCAGCGAGTAGATAGCCCCCAGAGAAGCGAGCTACGACGGAGCGTCTACCGATCTGATCATCCTCATCGGTGTAGTTCCACAGCACCTTCCCCGTCTGAGCATCTAGGCACCGGAGCATACGCTTAGCATCGGATGAGGCTGTCGGCTTGAAGGTGATCAGGACGCGATCATCCGATTCATAAAGGACTTCGGGAGAGAAGTAGTAAGCCCCAGGGGTCAGATCTTCGTAGCCCTGCATACGCGTACGCTCTATGACATACGGCCTGACGAAGACCTTACGATAGGGCGAAGCATCGGTGAAGATACCCGAGCCCCCATAGTCCTTCGTCCAGCCAAAGTAGGGATCATCATGAGGGTAACCGACCTGCTCAAGTGTGCGGTAGCGTACGAGCTGAATCTGCTGATCCTCGTATTCGGTAGTCTGAGATGAGAAGGCAAAGTGGGTACAGACCTTGGGGGCAGGAAGCTTCTCGGTATACCCCTTATACACGGTCTTATCGGTGTAGAGCTTATTGGGGATAGGATAGTAGACATAGCTCTTACCTAAGTTCGTCATGACCTTCAGTGCATCACCATGACCTTCGTAGAAGAACTCCACTTGCGCAAAGCCCTCACTGAACTCGGTCTGCTTGTAGTCCTCACCATGAAGCTCCTTTATATCAAGCGTCGAACGATCGAGACGATAGAGGTTCTTCTTATTGAGGATGAAATAGACTACTCCGTCTCCGAACAGGCGTACTCCTGTCAAGTTGACTCCACCCTTTACCTCGGGTATCTCTATCGTCTTGACAAGCGTCTTCTTCTCTCCATCGTAGAGACGTATGAAGGCCTTAGCCTCCTTAGCGCCTGCAGTCGCTGGACGAGAAGAGCCACAGACCAGCACGATGGGGCGCCCTTCTGCACTGGTAAAGACATAGGGAGACTCTAAGTCATAGGAGATACGCTCCTTCGCTTCATCGCTACGACTATAGCCCGACTCATACGCTCCGTAGCCGGTATGACTTCTAGAGGGACTAGAGGATAAGCCCCCTAAAATGACAAAGAGCAAGAAGAGGAAGACCACACCCCCGACAGCAGCAAAGACCTGCTTGGGGTGCTTGGACGCATAGTCACGAAGCGAGGCAAAGGGATCGGAGTCCGTCTCGTGCTTGTGGTGGATAGTGATATCATCCGAATCGAGGAAGAACTCCGTCGAACAGCTATCACAGCGATAGTGATCTTCACGAATCAGCGTGGCGCGGGTGCTACCACACTGGGGACATTTCAGTGCTTTGATGTGCTTGGGCATACTAGGTATGAGCTATGCAAAGAGCAGTAAATACGTGTAATTGCAAACGATTTTTTATTCCCTCTTAGTATCGTACAAAGGTACTACAAAAGCAAATCTATACGAGTTATAGTGGGCTAGTTGGTCAGCTTCTGAAGTGATTGTGGACATCCATAGTGCTTACACACTTACCCTCGCTAGAGATCAGCCAAGTGTTGGAATAGTCCACCAATACGTAGCCACCAGAGAAGCGCGATGCAGCTATGTAGAAATCGAAGTCTCCCACTTCCTCTGTACAAGTCCACAGCACCCTAGCCGTCTGGGCATCTAGGCATCGGAGCATCCACTTGGCATCAGCTGCCGCCGTAGGCTTGAAGGCGATGAGGATCTGGTCGGCCGACTCATGAATTACTTTGGGTGAAAAGTAGTAGGCTCCTGGAGTAAAGTCTTCGTAGCTCTGTAGAAGCGAGTGCTCCTTGTGGTAGTTGCTGACAAAGACCTTTTTAGGATAGTATGAATGAGAGTCATTCTCCCAGCCGAAGGACGGAGTATGACGAGGGTAACCGGCCTGCTCTAGTACATGATGGCGCACAAGCTGAATCTGCTGATCCTGGTAGTCAGTGGTCTGGTCGGAGAAAACGAAGTGGGTAGTGAGTTTAGGCTCGGGAAGCTTCTCCTTATAAGCATCGAAAACAGACTCCTCGGAGTAGAGCTTATTGGCGATGGGATAGTAGACAAAGCTATGACCTAGATTCGTCTTGCCCCGTAGTGCATCCCCATACTGGGAGTAGTAGAGCTCCACCTCACCAAAGCCCTCAGTGAACTCAGGGCGCTTATAGTCTTCACCATGAATCTCGTTCACATCCAGCGTCGAGCGGTCAATGGCATAGAGGTGCGTCTTATTAAGGATGACGTAGAAAGTCCCGTCCTCAAACTGGCGCCCATCCGTCAGGCTGACTCGTCCCGTCACCTCTGGGAGCAGAAGCTCCTTTATGACCTCATGCGTCTCTCCATCCAAGAAGTACATGAAGCCCTTGGCATTATCCCAGTCCCCTACGGACTCCTTAGGGCGAGCAGAGCCACAGACGAGGACGATGGGTCGCCCTGCAGTGCTGGTGAAGGTCATGAGCTGCTCACAGGCGAGGGACACCCCCTTATCATCGCTACTATTCCTCGAGGCAGACCCTCCGAAGATCCCCAAGGCGATGATAGGTATGATGGTCATGAACGTGAAGAAGAATGCAAGCGCAAGGAAGAAAAGGACCTTACGTCTAGGGCTCGCTGTGACCGTATCCCAGAGGGAAGAGATGGAATTCGAGCGATCAGACCCCATCTCGACCTTGTGATGGATGGTGATATCATCCGAGTCGAGGTAGAACTCCGTCGAACAGCTGTCACAGCGGTAGTGATCCTCGCGAATCTGTGTGGCGCGCGTGCTGCCACACTGGGGACATTTCAGAGCTTTGATATGCTTAGGCATGCTGTACTAAAGAGCAGTAGAGAGACGTAAGCGAAGGACGGACCATGGCTCCTCTGCAATAGAGGATACACCAAGAGGGTCCGCATCTGGCGAACCCACTTGGTGCATACCGTAGATAGGAGTGAAGACGTAGGTCTATTAGATGAAGGTAGCGAACTCCTCCATAGGGTTACGCACCTTCTTCATCTGGCCCAGCCAGTCACGCTCGGGGTCGGCATAGCCGAGGTAGAGGAGCGAGACACTGCGCAGACCCTTCTCACGCAAGCCGAGGAGCTCATCAACGAGCTGGGGGTCGAAGCCTCCGATGGGCGTGCTGTCGATCTTCAGCTCTGCCGCCTGTGCTAGGGCAATACCTAGGGCGATGAAGCTCTGATCTGCAGCGTGCTGGAACTGCTCTTCCTTGGTCATCTCACCGAACTTCTCCTTGAGCATGTCCGTGTAGCGCTTGAATCGACCACGCACGAGCCCACGCTCATCCGTCGTCCGGTCGTAGATCGCATCGATACGCTCAGGAGTGTATTCGTCCCAAGCCGCGAATACGATGACATGCGAGCATTCGCGCATACAGTCGGGGTTCAATGCACCTTCTACCATCTTCTCCTTGAGCTCCTGGTCACCGACGACGATGAGGCGGAACTGCTGGAGACCCGATGAGGTAGGAGCCAAGCGAGCCGCTTCGACGATCTTCATCAGATCTTCCTCACTGACCTTCTTCGTAGGGTCGTATGCCTTGGTGGCGTGGCGCCACTTGAGGTCTTCTAATAGAGCCATATTATCGTTAATCTCTTTAATGAATGAAGTATCTATACTGCCATAAAGATAAGCACTCTCGGTGACCTAAGGCTCACGCACGACTCATCTATATGTAGCAGAGGCTATCCCTCCTCCCTCTTGGGGGAAGCGATAGCCTCTACATATATATAAGGTAGGGGAAGCTCTAGCGTGTCCCCTTACGTGACCAGCCGAACTGTAGGCCGAAGATGAAGACTACGAGGAGCAGTTCACCCACACCGAGGATCAGGTCACCAGGCATACGCATCCAGCGGATCAGCTGCATATGCTCCTGCTGCATGAACTCAGCCGAGCGTGCGGACCAATAGGCATTCGTGATCGATTCATGAGCCTGCAGGATACCGATGGGTAGGACACTCACCGTCACCATGAGGAAGAGCCCAATATTGATCATCCAGAAGGCCGTACCTATGAGCTTATCATTCCACTTGTAGTCTGGGTAGAGCCCACGTAGGCAGAAGAGCATCAGCCCAATCCCCAGGATACCATAGACCCCGAAGAGCGCTGCGTGCCCGTGGACAGCCGTCGTATTGAGCCCCTGCAGATAGTAGAGCGCAATAGGTGGATTGATAGCGAAGCCGAAGATCCCTGCACCGAGGAAGTTCCAGAAGCACATAGCGATGAAGCAATAGATCGGCCACTTGTAGGCCTCGATCCACTCCGTTGCCTTAGAGAGTCGGTAGTTGTGATAGGCTTCCATCCCGATGAGCACCAGCGGTACGATCTCCAGTGCACTGAAGGTCGCCCCGAGGGCTAGCACGGCGGTAGGCGTCGCACTGAAGTAAAGGTGATGGAAGGTACCGAGGATCCCGCCCGAGAGGAAGATGATCGTCGAGAAGAGGACCGACACGGTAGCCGACTGGATACGTAGCAGACCAAGGCGGCAGAAGAGGAAGGCAGCCACGACGGTAGCGAACACTTCGAAGAAGCCTTCTACCCAGAGGTGGACGACCCACCAGCGCCAGTACTCAGCGATAGCCATGTGCGTCTGACGTCCGTACATCAGCCCTGCAGCGTAGAAGAAGGCGATAGCGAGCGAAGCGATGATGAAGAGCGTCAGGAGGTGACGGTTCTCATCCTTGCGCTTGAGGGCAGGGATCAGAGCACGGATCATGAGGAAGAGCCACAGGACAAGGCCCACCAGCAGGAGGATCTGCCACAGGCGACCAAGCTCGACATATTCGTAGCCCTGGTGTCCGAGCCAGAAGTTCTCGATGAGGCCGAGCTTCTGCATGACACCGAGCCACTGCCCGACGAGCGAACCAGCGACGACGAAGATGAGTGCCCCGAAGAGTACGTTCACCCCGAGGCGCTGATACTTCGGTTCGACCCCAGAGACAGCAGGAGCTATATAGAGACCCGTGGCTAGCCAAGAGGTAGCGATCCAGAGGATGGCCAGCTGTACGTGCCAGCTACGAGAGACCGCCTGAGGGAGGAAGTCCTGGATAGGTAGACCGAAGAGCGCATCCCCTTCGACGCCGTAGTGCGCCGTGATCGCTCCGAGGACCATCTGCACGAGGATCAGGATCGAGACGATCCAGATGTACTTCGTCGTAGCACGCATCGAGGGCGTGGGCTTCATCCCTCGGAGCGGGTCGGAGGTAGGCAGTACTCCTGGCTCGTCCTCCTTGGACTGAGCATAGTAGTAGACCAGGATCCCGACGCAGAAGAGGAGCATCAGTACGCTGAAGCCCGACCAGAGGTGGAGCGAAGTAGGAGCGACATTGCCGATCGTAGGGTCGTGGGGCCAATTGTTCGTATAGCTCACATCCGACCCAGGGCGATCCGTCACACATACCCACGAAGCCCAGGCGAAGAAGGCACTCATCTGTGCCATCTTGTGCGGGTCTTCCAGACTCTTCTCTCTCAGAGCGTAGGCTGATCGGAGCTTAGCAAACTCTGGCGAAGGATCGCCGAGGAAGAGCTGAGCGTAGTAGGCGCCCAGCTCACGGGCTACCTCGCCACGGAGCTGTGAGTAGGTGATGATCCCCGTCTTTTCGTCGAAGGTATTCTTACGCAGCTCTTCTCTGAGGAGGGTCTGATACTTCGCCTGCTCTGCTGCGGGGAGCTGGGCGTAGTTGAGCCCGTCCCGCTCGGCGAGCTTCTTCAGCAGGAGCTCGGCTTCACGGTGGAGGTAGTCGGCCGACCAGTCGGGAGCGATGTACGCTCCGTGGCCCCACACACTACCGACGGTCTGCCCACCGATGGACTGCCATACATTCTGGCCATCCTTGATGTCTTGGCCTTCGAAGAGCGTCGTACCATCCGTCGTCACCACCTTCTCGGGGAAGGGGGGCATCGTGCGGAAGATCTCCAGCCCGAAGAAGCCAAGCACTGCGAACGACAGTAGGATCACTGTCGCCAGCGCATACCATAGTTTCTTTGGTGTCATAATTGCTTATTTGGCTTGTTAAACATTAACGTATATTTACATTAAGTAATTAGTTATACCGTTTGTGCAGGTCAAATATAGCTCTTTCCATGATATACGCATGATTTTTCGCAAGATTCTTTCACGGCTCAGGCGGGAGAGGTCGCTCCAGAAGCGACGAGAAGGCTAGACGCTGGGATTAGGTGGCAAGCTACCTGAGGAAGGGCTTCAGAGAGGCGCTAGTGGTGAGATTTTGGCGACCGGGGGTGTTCTTCGGGGAGAAAGAAGGGATTTAGAAGCCGTCTGCCGAAGGATCGAAGCGCCTCCCTCGGGAGGGTAAAAAAGGGACCTACCGTAGGTCGTCGATACGACCCACGGTAGGTCGTCTTCAAAACCTACAGTAGGTTTTTTCGGCGATCTACCGTGGATCGTTTTTACCCCCTTCAGAAGGCCTGTGAATACAGGGGCTCTGGAGCGCCCTCCGTGACCAGCGAACTTCATAGCCCGAAGGCTTAGAAATACCACGACTACTTTGTATCTTTGCTCCTAAGGTGAGGCTTCCCACTGAGCGCTTGCTCCATGAGCTTCCCCACTACACATACTTATACATCATATCAAACGCTATGAAACGAACGACTACGAGCCTTGCCTTGGTCGCCCTCTTCCTCACCGCTACGACGGCGGGAGCTCAGACGCTGACCGAAGGGAAGCGCTATGGAACACATTCGCTGAGCCGTCCCGTGATGATCGATTCGGTCGATGTGAACAACCAGAAGTTCTCCATCTCCTCCCTACTGAAGACGGCCTACAAGACCGAAGGCCTGACGGGCTCTACCGCTACAGCTTCCCCTCAAGGCTTCTTCTCTGTACCCAAAGCCAAGGTAGGGAGCAATAGCTTCTCCACCTTCTCCTTCTCCCTCATCGCGCCTAGCTACACCAAGGGTGAGCTTCGCCTCTACGGACGTGCTCGCTATGCCGTCTACGATGGCGAAGAGCTCCTCGGCTCCAACGAAGACAAGCTAGCGAGCTCCGACACCGTCCCCGCAGTCACCATCCCCCTGACGCTGATCGCTACGAATAAGGACCTAGTCGTCAAGGTGCTCTCCACAGGGGAGGACGAAGCGAAGGCGGACTTCAAGCTCACCTTCGAACCCGAGAAGGGACTTCCCGAGCTTGACCTGAAGGCAGCTAAGGAAGGCGTGCGCTATATCAACTGGAACTACCTCACCCACGGCAAGCGTCTCTACTATGTCAATGTCTCGCCTTCGGGGAAGTACGTCCTGGTGACCTACGCTGAGCGTGCTCCGAAGAAGGGGGTGACCTACGAGGAGATCCGTGAAGCCTCCACGGGCAAGGTCCTTCGCACCACGCAGTCGCTCTACGGCGCCGAATGGCTCCCCTCTGAGGATGTCCTCGTGATGAAATCTACGACCCGTGCCAGCACCCAGCTCGTCAAGATCGATCCCGTCTCAGGGAAGTCCACCGTCTGGATCGACAAGATCCCCGGCGAAGACTTCGTCGTCAGCCCCGACGGGCGCTCCATCTATATCTACGAGGAAGTGAAGGGCCCTGAGAAGGACAAGCTCCTGATCCGTCGCCTCTTCCCCGACGACCGCCAGCCCAAGGCACGTGACCGTCAGACCCTCTACCGCTACGACATACCTACGGGCATCTACGAACCCGTCCTCTACGGGTATCGCTCCACAGCGCTCCTAGATATCTCGCCCGACGGGAAGGAGCTTCTCCTCGGGCTCTATACCAAGGACTGGCAGCACACGCCGTTCGACGAGACGACCGTCCTTCGCTACACGCCCGCCACGGGGCGGGTAGACACGATCTTCTCTCGTGAGATCGAGATCGCCCAGGCTTACTTCATCCCCGGCACGGAGGATATCCTCGTGACGGGTTCGCCCAATAGCTTCAAGGGCGTCGGGAACGTCCTGCCCGACGGACGCACCGGCAATGGCTACCAGCACGAGCTCTTCCGGGTGAATATGTCCACGGGGAAGGTCACGCCTCTGACCCGGGACTTCGACCCCACCGTAGAGCAAGTCCAGTACCACGCTAAGAGCAAGTCCTTCTACCTCCTCACCGACAACGGCAGTCGCCAGAGCCTCTTCCGCCTCGACGTGAAGACCAATAAGATCCACGCCATCGACGCTAAGGAAGACGTCGTCAGGGGATTCAGCGTCGCCTCGGCAGGCAATACCTTCTATTACTTCGGGCAGAGCCTGAATAATGCCGACCGCCTCTATAGCCTCGAGCCTTCGGGCAAGAGCAAGCTCGTCTGGGACATCTCGGCAGAGAAGCTCCGTGGGGTGAAGTTCACTCCCGCCAAGGACTTCATCTATCGCACGCCCGACGGCGTGGATATCGACGGCTGGTACTACCTACCCCCCAACTTCGACCCAGCGAAGAAGTACCCGATGGTGGTCTATTATTATGGGGGGACGCTCCCGCTGAGTCGCGAGCTGGAGACGACGTACGACCTGGCGATGTTCGCCGCACAGGGCTACGTAGCCTATTCGCTCAACCCTCGAGGCACCGTCGGCTACGGGCAAGCCTTTGCCGGCGAGCACCTGAATGCTTGGGGTACGAAGACTTCGGACGATATCATCGGAGCGGTGAAGGCCTTCGTCGACGCCCATCCCTTCGTCGATGCCAAGAAGATCGGTTGCGCTGGGGCTAGCTACGGGGGCTTCATGACGCAGTATCTGCAGACCCGCACGGATCTCTTCGCAGCGGCCGTCAGCCACGCAGGCATCAGTTCGATCTCCAGCTATTGGGCAGGGGGTTATTGGGGCTTGAGCTACAGCTCCGTGGCTTCGGCAGGAAGCTTCCCTTGGAACAATCCCGAGCTCTACACCAAGCACAGCCCGCTCTTCAACGCCGACAAGATCCACACCCCGCTGCTTCTCCTGCACGGCACCTCCGACGTCAACGTCCCTCCCAGCGAGAGCACAGCGCTCTACAATGCCCTGAAGATCCTAGGGCGCACGGTCGAACTCATAGAAGTCACGGGCGAAGACCACCACATCCTCGAGCCCGACCGTCAAGCCCTTTGGATGCAGACGATCCAGGCGTGGTTCGCCAAGCACCTGCAAGGCAAGAGCGAGTGGTGGGATCATCTCTACCCCAAGACCCCGCTTGACCTTTAAGCCCCGACTTCCCCGCCTTTAGGGAAAAACCTTCCTGCTTTTAGGAAAAATCTTCCGTCCCTTAGACCAAGGCCTTCCCGCTTATAGGAAAAAGCCTTCCGCTACTTAAAGAGCCGTGCGCCCCGCCCTATCCGTCGAGATAGAGCGGGGCGCACGGCTTTTCTTCCCCGATGCAATTCGCCTGCTTCTTCCTTGGAGCGAAGGCCCTCGTCCCCCCGCAAATCGAGCCTATTCCTTCGCCCGTCAAGCCCCCCTTCTTCGGGCACAAAAACACCCTTCCACAGAACCCGCATTCTCAGCGGGTTTGGAAGGGGTAAAATTTCCGTATATAAGAAAATTTATTTCCGTATATGCGAAAATATTTTTTCGTATATGCGCATAATGCGGAAAACGAAATGTAAGCGATTTTGCAAAACGAAATGCAGTGACGGAGGAAAACGAAATGCGCTAGAAAACCTCTATAAAGCAATTGGCAGTATCAAGGATCAACTCCTGATGCTGCCAATTGCATTATGCCTGCTAGGCGGAATATACGACGATGTTAAACGGCTTGAGTAAGCTATCTCTTGGAGATCCTGTCGTGATAGTAATGTGAGTTACATCTCGATCGGTATTATACGTAACCGACGTGGAAGCATTACCGAACGAACCTCCACCCTCGAGGTCATTGGTTGATGTATGTACGATCACATCACGTGCGAACTTATGACTAATATCAATTTGAACAGTCCCACCTTGAACTCGATATGGAGCTGAGACAAACACCCCCATCTTGGACAGAGCTGACGGATTGGTTAAGTCTCCTGGCGAACTAGGGAAATCTAAGCTGAGGATACCAATCACTTGCCCGGGCGTGGAAGACCAATCATGCGACTGTAGCGATGGCGTAGTCTTACTGATCACTCTACGGGCGAGTCGGATCCCCTCCGAAGTCACGAGCTCTTGAATAAAGCCGATCTCCTCTGCCTCCCCATTAGCGAGGCGGTTAGCTGTAAGTGTCCCCCCAACGAGTTGCGTCTTAGGCATTGGTAGCTGTCCATCCTGGTATCCGTTGAGCTGTTCAGAGAGGAGGATCATGCTCCCCAAAGGTGGGACTTGGGTCCCCGTGAGAACGGCCCGACTCGACGCATCTGCATACATGGTGTAGGACTTACGAGAGAGCTCGTACAGGTTGGCCGTGTCAGCCGTGTGTACGACACCGGCCGAACGGGACTGCACGGTACCGATACTGCCAACCGCTCCCAATGGAGACACATGTGCGACCCTGATGGTACGTGCAGCCTTGTACAGATCGCCTTGAATCTTGATGTCCGATGCTGCCTCACGTATGACTACGCTGTACTCCTTACCCGCTTGCACGTCAATCGAAAGAGTTGCGACCTCGAGGATCTCGCCCCTATAGATAAGAGCCCCAACCTCTGTCTTTGTGGGGGACTTAATTATGATAGGGCGGTTGGATCTTGGTCCATCGACTATCCCGACCAACTGCTGGAGCAGAAGGATCTGATCTTGTAAGAAAGAGAGAGTTTCCGTCGAAAGTGGATACTGCCCCATCTTGCCAGCGCTATTGATGGCCGTAGTGTAGTTTGCTAGATTCATGACTGAATTGGTGATTAATTAGCGATTAATCGATTTGTATAGGGGGTGCTTTGTCGGGAGCTTATATCGGTCTATCAACCACTGCACCTCTGACAGCTTGGTGTCGAAGACATCCCTAGGCACGCACACCAGGAAGCTTGTTGAACCAGCTCCCTCTCGCTCTGATCTCGTTACCAAGGATGTAGCTGATGAGGGTAATGCAATTGGCACGGGAGTCCCTACCGCCGACTCTGTCACGGCATAGGGGACCCGCCCCGTGGGGGTCAAGTCCTCGATGCGATAGCGTATCCCTAAAGATGACGGGTATTGCTCCTCAAGCATGCCTAGCAGGGAGCAAACCTGCCCATTGTGCTTAATCCTATATCTATTATGCTCCAGCTCTTTTAGGGCCCGAGAGTGCAAGCTCTGCAGAGGAGCAGAGGAAGCCTGCAGAAGAGCTAAGATGATCGGCTCACGCAGGAAGGACGGTAGGGCATCACGAAAGGTCTCCTCCCAAGAGACGATGTGACTAGATTGAGTTGAATGGCTCATAAGGCTTGTAGGCTATAGACAGTGATCGAATCTTGTAGTAGCCTGATGAGGGGCGATGAAAACCGGTGAATGTATGCCAATCGTCCTCTCCTGGAGCAGAAGCTGATGCCGATGTGACTACACTTGACGCTACTCCAGTGATCTTAGAGAGAGCTACGACCAGGTCGGACGGCCTAAACACCCCATCGAATGGGAGGGAGGTGATATTGCGCTCGACGACCTTACGGATCTCGCTCTGGCGCTCCTCCGAGGGTAGTCCTGAGGAGAGGAGGAGTGAAGGCTGGATATATACATCTAGGCTCAAGTTAAGATCATCCCCGGGGGCGGAGATGACACGAACGGCAACCCCTGCGTCCTTGATTTGGGCGATGTATGACCTCAGTCCGTCAAGGATACCCTCAGACAATACGGCAGGAGCTCCAGTCTCATCTACCCCCGCCACCTTGAGGTAGACCGTCGTTTGGTACTCACTGGCCACAGCATAGTGGATAATACGTGCTTTAGCGAGCTCCTCCTCTGTGGCTGTAGCTGTGTCGAATTGATCCGAATAAGGTAGCAGGCTAAAGCCGTGCAGATAAGCCTTGGCTCGTGCTGCATACCACCGGAGTGTATGAGGCTCTGTGGAGGCGATGAGGTCATCAATCTCCAGCTGATGGGCATCAAATCTCGTCTCGAGCGCACCTATAGCCGAGGCAAAGGCCCAAAATAGGGCAGTCTCTAGCGAGACCTTACTAAACTGCTCGTCATAGGTCTTAGAGGGGTCAAGCTTATAAGCTCGCTGGATTGTAGGATTAGTGATATAGGCGGATGAGATCTCCTGCCTAATATCCAGTGTGCTGCGTGCCATAGAGAAATCACTTAAATGTTAGCTCATACCCCGACGGCGTGGGTATAAATCGATCGGCTGGGATGGAGCAGAAGTGCATCTGCTTAATGACCTTAGTCGGGAGCATGGGATCGAGCGGGCCAGCCAGATACTTTAGGATGGCGATCCCTATATCGGGATACTCGCCAAAGGATCCAGGTACCCCCTTGAGGAGGAAGGCAGCTGTCTGCTCCCTCACCTCCCCAATGAGTAGGTGGCCCTTGGAGATGTCTAGATCACCCGTATCGGGCGAAAGAAGAATACCTAGCATAATCAGTTAATGTTTGACTTTGGTGTCCTCGTAGTCTGACCGCTTAGTCTCCTGTAGCCTCCTGCCTGACCATGAGGATACCACGCCCTTAAGCGCCGCTCCGCCGTCGTTAGGCATGGGCGACCACGATGAGAGTATCTGCTTGAGCGAGTTAACATCCCGCTCGATGTTATTAAGTCGGTCGGTAAGCTCCTTGACCTTGACCATACCGCCGAGCGCTCCTCCATTGAGGATAATACCATCCGAGGTGATCTCTAGGGACTGCTCGCCTATCTTGACCTCTAGAGCGTCGAGCTCGTCGGTGAGCAGGACTGCTCCAGTATCTTGTCCGTCGATCAGCCCAACAATGACGTAGCTCCCCACCTTGGGCAAGAGGAGGAAGCCATCCTCCCCCTCTTGATCACTTTGGAGAGATACTCCGAGAATAGGGGCACTCTCGTCAAGTGGATCACAATCGACCGACCGAGCAGAGCGATCTACGGCTGTGACAGAGCATAGCTTAAGGACTGCTGAAGAGCCCTGAGAGAGCTGTCTGATGATATTTGCAATCTGACTCATGCTTATCTTACTCAGCGACACGGAAGCCAAGAGTCACCTCTTGCCTAAAGCCATCCGTGCCATACTTGATCGTTACTTTTTTGACCAGATAGACACCCTTACGTATACCATCGATGACGACCCCAACGGTATCAAGCTTATCAAGTAGCCGCCCCCCGAAGGTGGTAACGCTACCGGTGAGGCCGTCTCGCTTGATGCGACGTAGCTCTTGCTCTACCCAGGCTCGCAACTCACGCTCATTTTTGCCGTAGGTGTGGAGAGTGCGTAGCTCGCCATCACTATCACCCAGCTCAAGCTTAATCTTTTTCTTCTGCCCTCGTTTGGCGGAGGGCAAAAAGGATATGGCCTTAACCTTGATGCGCATCGTGTCGCCGTGTTGCTCCTTGAGTGAGGCATCACTAATGAGGTTGACACCAGAGCGGATAACCTGATCGGGCTTACCCGATCCGCCTCGCTCAAAGATCACCCCAGCATATAGCACGGGCTGGCCAGACTCATAGCGGAAGAAGCTACGAACTCCCTGCTCCTTGAGAGCTCCAAGCAAGGAGGCTACAGTGTCAGCATTGACCCTATAAGCCCCGAGCGTCTGCTCCCCTAGGACCTTGTAGTTAGATAGTCCTTGGTCCGAAAGGACCTGCGAGATTGAGGCATTACGGTAAGCCCTCTTAACGGTGGCTTGTTGCTTGAGGCGATACATCTCATCCTCGCACTCGATGACCACGGGGGTCTTGAAGCCCACCTCACGGATATACCCCACGAAGGCAAGCTGAAGGGCATCATCATAGCCAAGAGAGACACGCACCTTGTCACCACGGCGAAGCGGAGCACCCTCCTTGGCATCCCAAAGCATACGCTTGGGGAGCGTGATCTTACAAGTGTCTGTAAGGTCATCTGTCGAGCGCTCAATCTCGCATGCTGTGATCTTGTCGATGATCCACTTGCGCTCGGAGTCGATCTCGACACGGGCTGTAAGGCGATACATAAGGGTCAGTAGTCTGTGGAGACGACATTGTACTGGTCATCAGATAGGGCGCTGATGGTTAGCTCCTGGTAGTTACTCTCCGTCGCCTGTGTGAGGGAGTAGCTCTTGATGACAAGTCTGTTGATCTCGAAGATGTCAAAGAAGGCGCTCTGCACCTGAATAGGTCTATCGACCTCAAGGAACTTACGAAGCACACGAAGCCCCTCCTCGGGGTAGACATCAGCAATCTTATCACCCTCCATACCTTGGATACCGATAGCGATGTTGATGTCAAAATCTCCATCTGCTATATACTCCTTAACCGTGCCAGCCATCCCGACAACCTGTGTCGTGATGATCTGCTTGGTGCGTGTCATCGCTACGACAGCATCAGGCAAGCTCAGCTCGGAGCCATCATCGAGGCGGAGCAGGAGTGGGCAAAGAACATAGCGACCTTGCCAATCAACTGGGTCAGTTATGGGTACCCCTACGGAGGAGGGGGAGAACTCTCGCCCCTCCTTGCTATAGGAGTGCGCTCCCTTACCACTACCTGGGAAGCGATAGAGCACCACCTTGCCAGCAGAGATGGATAGGGGGATGATTGTCGATAGAGAGCTAGCCATTGGCGTTGAGCACGTGAGCTACGTAGAGATCTTGATAGTGGACGATTTTCTTGACGAGCTCGGGGCTAAGCTCCTCATCAATCGTAGCTCGGTACTCGAGCCACTTGCCGAATGCCATGAAGACCTCGATGACATCAACGACACTAGCCTTTTTGTCGAGCTTCTCAATGGCAGTAGAGAAGCCATTGAGCTGTTTGGCTAGGCTTGCCGAGGCTGTGGGGTCCTCACTGCTTAGTGCATCGGTGATGAGCTTGTCAATTGACAGGAGGAGCTTATTTACGAGCTCGGGGCGGGTGATGTTCTGAGCAGCACGCAAATTCTGCCACTGCCCGGACTGTACCCACTTAGATACGGTGGTCTCAGAGACACCCACACGCTGAGCAATGCTCTTCTGCTCTTGCCCTTGGAGGAAGAGCAGACGAGCCATCTCCTTTTTGTCTTCTCGTTCTTTTGCCGTCATTGGACACTAGGATTATCATTAGTTGGGGATGCGGGAGGCTCCTCAGATGGATACCACTCTTGCTCAAGAGCAAGTGCCTCGTCCTGAGGGAGGAGCTCCCAATCTGCGACCTCATCATCTGGAGCTTGTATGATATTACCGAGCTGATGGTGCTGTCGATGTACATACATCAGACCCTGTGGAGCTGTTATCTCTTGCATGTTATCTATATGTTATGGTGAATCCCTTGGCTGTAGCCTGTCGACCGATTGCCTCCATCTCCGCTCGATGCTCGTCGAACAGTTGCTGAGCGAGTGTCATGGTTTTACCCTCCACAGTCTGCGCATTAGCTACTAGATAGCGTACACTATCTAGGGAAAGAGCGGTACTCCAATGGATCATAAGATCTGTCTTAAGCCCCTTGATCCTCACCTCCTGTAGGGCTTTGCAATTGTCGAAGATCGTATGAACGCTCTCTGTTGTATTGGTGAGGTTGACAACCCCATTAATACGCACCAGTCGCTCACACTTAAAGAATAGCCATCCCCCAGTAGGAGCGCCTAGATCACCGATAGTCACCTCTTCAAGGTTGAAGCAATTCGCAAAGAGATTCTGCACGTTCGTGCAATTAGGGGCGTTGCCAACAATAGCTGTCCTCATCTGTCCACAGTCTCGAGCCAAGTTATAGAGACTAGAGCACTCAGCCAGATTGCCTACAGATAACTGCTCCAGCTTAGAGCATCCATAAAATGCACTCTCAGCACTCGTGCATAGGGGGAGGTCAGGCAGGGCTACTTGTCCCCTCATCTCACTTGCCTGATAACACAACTCCCTAATCGACACAGTCTGGGCAATGCCATCAATGCGGGGGAATACCTGTAGCACCTTGCTACGGCTAAACATCCCTGATAAGCTCGGGGATGGCCATAGATCCCATACTTTAAGAGGCGGGAGGATCTTGTTCTTACAATCCTCAAACTGCCCCGATCTATAGAGCTTTATGGGATCAACAATCCCCCTACGGATGATTTGAGCAAAAGTCTCAATCCCGTCTGTATCCTTGACATCTACGCCGTATGACCTGAGAGCGATTGCCATCTCCCGGCGCTGCCTATCAAGCTCAAGAATTAGGTCTGCTGTCATATCATTTTCAGTAAGTTGTGCCTCCCGACCCTTGATGAGTCGGAAAAGTAGCTGGAGCAAGAAGTCATTAAGGTTAGCCCACTTCTCTCTACTGAGCGGTGGGTTATCCTTGGTAGTCTCCAAGTAGATTGTGTAAGCATCCTTACCAGGATCTCCGTCAGTCCCTGGATCACCCTGAGGCCCCTTGATTAGCTTAATCCATGACTCCACGGATGTTACTAGCCCCCGAGCAAGGGCTGACTCATAAGCGTCTAGCCCTGGTGCGCCTCTCATGGCGGAGGTAACCTCAGCCGATACCACGTAGGCGCTAAGTGTCGAGGTTGGGTAGTTGGTAGGTAGCACCTCGGCGAAGGCTTGCTTGACCCGAGCTTGCTTGTAGCCCCCATCGGAGGGCATCAAGAAGCTGATCTCAATATCCCACTTACCTTGGCGCTGCTGAGTTGCAGGGAAGGCTACCTCAAGGACATTGTCTCGCACCGAGAATCTGGGAGATACCTCCTCCCACCTCATATAGGGGATGAGGCGTACAGAGATCTCCTTGACTTGTCTGAGGTTGATCTTAGTACTCTCCACCTGCGTCTCATCAGCTGTCCCCGACAAATGGATGGATTGCTGATAGAGGATCACAGAGACAGTCGTGTCGTTACCTTGGATGATCTGTTGCATGAGCTTACTGTATCGCTAGAGTAGTATCGTTGATAGCTGAGAGGAGGAGCTCGGTGATGATACCTTTTACCTCACTTGGGTCGGTGGAGAGGTTAGATGACTTGACTGTAAGGCTCTCCACGAGCTTACCTATATGGATGGTCACATGTGTCGCCTTACTATTTGATCCTCCCCCTCCTCCAGATCGGCTACTGGTGTGATCTGTGGGCGGCGTAACACCCGGGGGCTTTGCCAGCTGGGGTAGATCCACCTTGCCGAGATCGTCACCAAGGTCGACCGTAGTAGATCCATTTGCACCCTCCCCGTCTTTCTTTCTCGCCTTGGCAAGGCTCTCACGTATCTCTTGGTCGTAAGCCTCCTGAAAGGCATTGCCCGTCTCCTTGCCGAACTTGGAGATGGCTCCTGTCATCTTATTGATGGCGGCCGAAATACCCTCCCCATCGAGCGAGAAGGCGGCCTTGATGAGATCGCCTATACTGCCAAAGACCTCCTTAGCAAGATCCCAGATGTTGGAGAAGACCGCCTTGAATGAGGCCCATAACCCCTTAAGGGTAGCTCGGAATTTGGCCGAGGTGTTCCAGAAATAAATCCCGATGGCGGCGATGGCGGCGATAGCAGCAGCTATCCATCCGATGAGCGGTATTGACATGATAGCTCCACTGACCGCACGGCATGCAGACACCGCCGCCGTTTTGAAGCTTGCAAATGCCATATTAGCCATTGCGGCGAAGCCTATCTGTGCAGCACCACCCGTCACCAGAGAGCCGATGTAGTAAAAGAGGGCTGACGCTCCACGTGTCAGTAGCATGATGGCTAGCTTACCCACATTGACGAGGGCACTAAGTGCACCTCGACCGAAAGAGAACAAGCCCTTAGCCCCCACGAACACCCAGCTTGATACCCCCTTGACGATGGGGAGCATCCCCGAAAGGAGGGGCATGAGTTGAGCTATCGGGATAAGAGCTTCACCGAGCGCTCCCGCCCATAGGGAGAGGTCCCCCGTAGAGTTGAAGAGCGTGATCTTAAAGTCCTCGATCTGCTGACGGATACGCTCTTGACGTTCGGCGAAGCCCCCCATTACGACCTGTGCTTGCTCATTAGCAGACTGAGTGCCCTGGACGGCCTCGGTATAGCGACCTACCTCTTCAGTGCCACCAACGAGCGCTAGTGCTGCGTTGGTGTTCTCCTTGCCGAAGAGCTTGGCGAAGAGAGCAGAGTCCCCCATGACGGGCTTAAGGAGCTCCAAGCGCTCCTTGAGGGTCTTGCCCTTGTCGGCAAGATCGTTGACGCTGATGCCAGCCATAGCTAGCTCCTTACGGACATCCTTGGGTAGGAATCGCCCTTGGCTAAGCGTAGCTAGGACATTGCGGAGAGCGACACCGCCCTCACTTCCCTTCTTCCCAGCCTTGTCGAGTACCTGGATAGCGGCGTTCGCCTCCTCGAAGCTTACGCCTGCGCCCTTGGCAGCCATCCCCGCCTGCTCGAGTGCCTCCTTGATCTGGGGAAGCTCAGCAGACCCCTCTTGCCCTGCAGCTGCCATGACGTTCATCATGCGGGCCATCTCCTCGGAGGCGGAAATGGGGTCAGAGAGATCTACCCCGTACTGGTTCATGGCCGTGTTGAGGACATCAGCGGCGGCCGTTGCGTCTCCACCCATGAGCTTAGAGAGCGTCGCCACATGCTCACCCATTGCCTTAAGGGCTATGGGGCTGTTAGCCAGCTCGGGGGATAGCTGACCAAGGATAAGCTTGTAGGACTCTACCGCACCTGCTGCGTCGATCCCAAAAGCCTTAGCCGTGTCACGTGCATAGCCCTCGATCTGCTTAAGTCCCTCGCCCGTCACCCCCGTGACAGCTTGTAGGTCTGTCATCGAGGTATTGAGCGAGATCCCAGGCTGAGCAAGGGAGCTAATAGCTTGACTCACCTTAGAGATACCACTGCTCAGGATGTCAATCTTCCCAGCAAGACCAACAAAGCGCTCTACGACACCTTGGGTCTTCTGCACCTGGGCGGTGAACGCACCAGTGGCCTTGTTCATCGCCTCCATCTTGACGGTGAAGTTGCCGTCAATACCGAAGAGATAGCTGAAGGATGATATATTCATCGGGAAATGGTTATCTTAGCGGGTGAACTAAAGACGATAAGACAATGGAAGGCAATATCTTTTTTGAGCTCTTTAAGTACATCTACATGGTACTTATTGCTTGTGCTTGGCTCCTGGGGGTGCTCTTCTTACTTTCGCTCCCCGTCATCATTGTGAGGGCTCTCATCGATGGGTGGCGGGGTAAGGGCTCTGGAGTCCTTTCAGATGGGTTCCTCAATTTCTGGGCAGCTCATAGCGAGGATTAGACCTCTTTTCCTGATAGGGCCAAGGCAATTGCCGACCTCATCACCTCCATACTCCTGTTTTCCAGCCATAAGGACTGGGCTAGTGCGCTAGCCCAGTCCTCGTCGTTTAGGGCCTCGGGGTCGATGTGGAGCCAGTGGCGGATCAAGGCGCACCCCTTGATGATGCCATCGCTAGCATCATCGGGGTCTAGGGTGTGCGCCTCTACACGTTTTTTAGCGTCGCCTTAGCTGAGGTGAGCAAGGACGAGGCTGCCGAGGCAGCGGCCACAAGGAGCACACCATCCTCCATGACCTCCTTTGCCCCCTCGACGAGGCAGTTCTGGAGGAAGACCTTCGTCCCCTCGAGCTCGTCACTCTTGGCTACCTTCTGTACGGCCTTGAGGGTCGAGAAGTCGGGGCGCTTGAGGTAGATGCAATAGATAGCATCCTCATCCTCGACCTCGACGAGCTTAACCTTACCATGCTTTGCTTTGAGCTTGAGGAGCTCCTCGGGGGAGACCTCACCGATACGCTGTTTGTTATCCATATATTGGTTAGTGATTAATTAGTGATTAAGCACCCTTTACGCCCCAGACGATGTGCGAGGGAACGAGGGTGATGTCTACCTTGATCTCTGTGTCTCCCTCGGAGGTCTTACGTGATGTCTCGGCAAACTCGCAGTTTTTGATCACGTCGGTGATGATAATCCCCTCCTGATTGAGGTAGGATACCGACACATCAAACTGCCCGAGGTCTTGCAGTCGACCCGTACGGCTCTTGGCTTGGAGGGCTAGCACCTCCTCTAGGTAGAGCGTAATCTTAGCCTCGGACGTGATACGTCCACGGCCACGCCCTACGGGGTAGCGACCTGCACCATGCTTGTTGACAATCTCCTGCTTGTCGTCGTACTCGATGGAGGTGATCCCCGTGACGGGGACACCGGCAACCGCTACGATGACATCCGCCCATCCGTGGAGCACCCCATTGATCATGGGGATACCATTGCGATCTACTGTTGCCATATCTATTAGAGCTTAGTTGTGTAACCAATCTTAACCTTGAGCGAGCGCAGCACCCCGGTAGGCACCTCACGGATGACCACATTGATTGAGGAGGAGGAGAGTACGTCCTGATTGGGATCAATGTAGGCACGGTAGCCCGACAGCTCCCCAGCACGCTCCATGGCCTCAAGAGACCGAGAGGCTACCCCCTCGAGGTGCTTGATGGTATAGTCTTGGAGCTTGCCTGTCTCCTTGTCAATGTAGACCGATCCGCCCAGCTCGGGGGTGAGGCTCTTACGCACCCCACGAACTGCCTTATCCATCGTCCGTACCCGCTCGATGGCGTTGTAATCGCTGGTAGGCTCATCGAGGGTATGGCTATCTGAGACGTAACAATCACCCAGGTCGGGATACGTCACGGCGAAGATGTAGCGCCCCTTGTCAAGCGCCTTAATGACACTATCATCAAGACTACGTAGGGGGGTGCCGTCACCAAAGGCGGGCAGAGCAAGCCCCAGGGGAAACTCCTGCACCCACCCGATGGAGAGGTTGATGGAGGCTCGGGACAAGATCCCGAGGAAAGTGCCGAGGGCCGATACGCTCGACTTAGCAGTCTTATTATCGGCATGGCCATAGAGGTCGGCACCTCTCCCCTGCCCATCCTGAGCAATCACAATAGACACTCGGCTCTTACCACTTCCGGCGAGATTGGTGGGGAGACTGGCAACGGGAGAGGTGACCTTGGGAGCGAGGAGCACACTCAGGGGCATCTCCTCTGCGTCGAGGGTGTCGGCCACCCCCGCAAGGGTAGTTACCAGCGATGCATCTGCTGCCTTGTCACCAAGCCAAATACCTACCTGACGGAGTCGACCGGAGGCATAGCGCTGGAGGGTCTTGAGCTCAACGAAGGTGTAGTTACCGCCCGCTGGCTTGGGATAGATGGCCAGGTAGAGGATGATCCCAGGATTAACCCGGAAGATCTCGGAGAGGTGATAGTGCAGCAGACGGATCTCCCAGCTGGCGTGGCTGTCTGTAATGCCTAGCTCCTCTGCTCGCTCGATGGTGGAGAGAGGTCGGATGCGCTCGGTGGCACTAAAGCCATCGGTGACACCCGAGGAGGCGGTAGGCAAAGCCGTCAGGTAGAAGAGGAGTCCCGTAATGTGGTCCTCCCCTGGCAGGATGGCGGGGATACCGCCATTCTGCCTCAGGATCTTGATACTGTTCATTATTCTTCCTTCTTCAGTAGGTGCTCAGGGAGTAAGTCGCGAGGGAGCAACTGACGCAGCTCATCGTCCGTAGGAGGGGTGCGGAAGAAGTGGTGCACCGTCTCATCGGCGAGCGTACGTGCGTAGTTAAGAGCATCGGAGTAGCCGTAGAAGGCGGTGCCGTCGGTCGTAAGGAAGACAACTTTCAGGTCGTAATCACGGAGGACTTGATGAGCTATGTCTGATAGAGCGCTGGGCTCTGCCTCCTCATACTCTTGTGGTTCCTCTCTCTTTTCCTCATCTCGGGCAGCTCCATCCTCGGGATCTCCATCTTCAGAGGTCTCTCCGGAGGTGTCTGCGCCTTCTGCGGGCTTTTCCGTTGCTTCTGGATCGCCTCCCTCTTCGGCAGGCTTATCCCCGATCTGCTCACTAGGAGTTGCCTCCTCTGAGCCGGGGGTTGTGGAGATAGGCTTAGGCTCTGGCTCCTCATCCGTCGAGGGGATAGCCTCATCCGTCGCCTCTGCCTCCTGCTCAGCCTCGGCAGGCTTGGTGGTCTCGTCCTCTACCTCAGGAGTAACCTCTGATGAGGTTGAGGTAGGGACGGTAGGGTCTTGGTTCTTAGGTTCTACTCCCTCTTCTTCGGGGGTAGCTACTTTCTTCTTCGCCATACGATGATGCTTGCTATAAGGATCAGGATTAAGATGACTGTCCAGGGTAGGGTGTCAGCTAAGCCTGTCTTGGTTTCTTTTCGGGTTATTTTATCTGTTACCGCCTTAGTTGTGTGTCGCACGACCTTCTCCTCAAGTCTGGGGAGGACTGTCTGACTATCGGTCGTTGCAACCGCCTCGAGGGAGTCCCCTCGTCGAGTGAGGGAGAGGCGTGTCTTACCCTGCTTCGTGTGATAGCCTGAGCCTTCGGGGAGGCTAAGGAGGCTCTGCAGGGGGAGGTGGAGTGTCGCCTTCGTCTCGGGGAGAGTCACGGGCATTTGTCGGATCTCGACCCTTTCGCTGACGCTGTCGAGTCGATGGGATTGGGAGGTCTGGGAGTGCCGGACGCTGCAACTCAAGCCGGATAGGACAGCTAGACCAAATACGGCAAGTAGAGCCCTTAGTGACAGCACGCTCCAGGCGAGAGATGTCCGATCGTATTTGCTTGTTTTCATCACTTAGGGTGAGGAGCTGGTCATGCAAATCATTATACATCGTTTGGTAGGTGTCGTGCACCTCCTTAGCTGTACGAGCTGACCTGATCCGTGAGTTGGTGATCCACCCAAGGAGCGCTCCCAGCCCTCCTGTAGGCACCAGCCACTGTAGGAGGTTGAGGAGCTGATCCATTGGTGTGTATAGGATTATTGATTGATGCCTATTAACTTAAGCCACTGAGGCACGGAGAAGCTGGGGCAAGCCTTTGCAGCAAGCTGGTTATGCCCTACGATCTTGACGCTGGGATAGCGCCGATGGAACTCGAGGACATACCGCTTCATCGCCTCCAGTTGGGCGGTGGTACGGGTGTCTTTGGGGGTCTTACCATCCCCCGCCACACCACCTACGTAGACGACGTGTCGAGAGACCGAGTTATACCCTGCTGCACCATTGGTGATCTCCCAAGGGTCGACCTGGGCATCCTCGTTGTTGCCGACGAGGCGCTCCACTCGACCATCCAGGTGGATCATGTCAGTATAGCCAACCTGGGACCACCCCCGCCCTCCTTGTGCCTTGGGGGCGGTGTGCCATCGTCTGATCTCCTCGGCACTGACGGCACGCCCCTCAGGGGTGGCCGTACAGTGTAGGACGAGATACTTGAGCTGCTGTGCCATAGCTTAAGCTGCTGCTGAGATGATAGCAGCTGAGCACTTACCCTTTCGGAGGAGTGATGCGATAGCTCGCTGCCGCACGTTGTAGATGCTACGCTGGTTCTCGGGGTCGGTCTCAGCTCGGCGCTCGTAGGTAGAGAGAGAACCAGAAGCACGCATCGCCGATTTGTCGTGGAAGAAGAAGCTCGATTGCTGAGTACCAGCACCAGGGATCGCACCGAAGGCAAGCTTAGTCTTTGTGGCCACCGTATAGAAAGGAGTAGCTGTGTACTCATAGATATCGAAGCCAAAAAGTCTCGTGATCTTGCCCTCCTGGTTGTTGAGCCCATACTGACGCTCAAAGGACTCGGAGACACTCAGTAAGTCTTGCACATGGTCTGGGCACAAGACCAGGACACGCTCACCTTGAGGGATATGCCACTTGTCAGCGATCTTCTTCAGGGCCAGGAGGTCGGCGATCGAGAGCTTCTTTCGACGCTCTGCTACGTTGACCTCACCCGAGGTGAGTAGCACAGGAGTGCTGTCCGTATGACTCTGAGGTGTGAGAACATGCGCTGCCTTGACTACGATCTTTTCAGCGACAACCTCCTTATGGATCGCTCGTACTTTACCGAGCTTATCGTAGCATACAGAGTCAAGCTCAGCGTCAGGGATCCCAGAAGGTTTCGTCACAAAAATATCTAGTGCAATCGGTTTGTCTGCATCCTCTACTGATGTGATACCCAGTGGGTAGGTCGTATTGTTAACGAGTACCTCAGGTTCAGCGCCAATCTCCGTGAAGTGGATGGTATCATTTCTGACTTCCTCATCATACGATCGTATTCGACTGTACCATCCCATGTGCTCGAGAAGCTCTCGAAGCGCAAGGAGGACCTCTCCCGTCCAGACTTCGGTATTGGTACCTGCACGTGCCACACCTCGGGGAAGGAAAGGCATGCTGACGAGAGAGATGAGGACTAGAGCGATAGCCCCATAGATAGGGGTGATGCCTACAAGGTAGGCAATGCCTGCCCCAACGACTGCGTTGAAGAAGACCGACACACAGACGATCAAGAGGGGGAGGACTAGAGATTTGAGGATTTGTCTCATCGGTTATACTGTAGTTAAGGGTGGTTATCGGGGCTCAAAGCCGTAGCGCTCCTTAAAGAGGCGCACGTACTCCTGGGGGTGTTCCTGCTTAAAGGCATCGAGCTGGTCAGTGGGGATGTCAGTAAACTTCGAGTAGGTTGCTTGAGCGCCGGGGAGGGTGGTGCTCGTCCCATGGACGAAGGCGGAGGGGCGGGATGGGGTCGATAGGCCGGAGAGGGCGACACGCAGGTGATCTCCACCCAGCGAGAGACCGATCTGCATGTAGGTCTCTTTCTGCTCGGTCGTGATCTTACCCAGACGGATAGCCTCGTCGACCTGATCAGTGATGAGCGCTAGGCGCATCTTCTCTGCCTCGTCGACCTTCTGTCTCAGCTGGGTGATAGCACCCAGCGCTTGATCCTCGCTGGCCTCTTTCGAGAGCCCGAGGGCAAGGGCAATTTTTTCGTTCATAACTTCTTTTTTATAGGTGTTAGGAGTTTCCTCAAGGAGGGGGAGCTCGGGGATATTATCCCCCTGAGATAGGGTGATACGACTACCCTCGGCATTGTACAGCGCCAGGGCATCGTCATTAGCTCCGATGTCTACGACAGACACCTCATCGAGCTTACTCTTGGTGATCGTCATACGGCGCTGACCAGGGAGGAGATACTTAGGGTCATCACTCAGCTCGATGATTGTAAGCCCAGCTGATACCATGCGGAGGAAGCCATCTTGCCACTTCTGGGCAATCTTTCTCCCGACCTCATCCTTCTCGTCAAACACGAGTTCACCGACGAGTTTATCTCCCTCGATGTGGATATTTTCGATCTTACCGATAGGGGCGTATTCATGCCCTCCTCTTTGATGCATATAGAGGAGCACGGGGTTGCGCTTATACTGCTCGATGTCGATACCCGAGGTTAGGACTCGAGTGCCGTAGGAGTTGAGAGATGAGGTGCTAATTACTGCCTTGTTCATAAGGGGTTTGCTTGTTTTCATCGGCAAAGATCTAGCTGATTATCAGCCGGAGAAAGAATCAGTGCAGACTCGGCATTACTAATTTTCGCACCCCTCTAATGCCCCGACCTTTGCCCTTGGAAACAAGCCACTAACACCCATGGCATCAGCAAAAGAAAGAGAAGTATTAGAGCGCTGGCGGAAGCGCTGTGAGGAGGTAAAGAGCTGTACAGCCTTTATCGCCAAGGAGACCCCTACAGAGAAGACTAGCCGCATACAAAAGCTACTAGGGGACTATCATACGTTTGTCGAGTACTACTTCCCCCACTATACATACAATGTGGATTTAGGGCTCAGTGTCCCCAGCGCCCCTTTCCACCTCTCCGCTGCTAAGGCTATCCGAGATACTCCCAATATCAAGGCGGTCTTTCAGTGGGCTCGTGGCCACGCCAAGAGCACGCACATGGATGTATTTATCCCCCTTTGGCTCAAGGCGCATGCTTATCTGGGCAAGAGGGAGCTTAATGTGATGGTACTAGTCGGTAAGAGTGAGACTAACGCTCAGACGCTCCTCTCCGATGTACAGGCGGAGCTGGAGTATAACCAGCGCTATATCGCTGACTTCGGACAGCAGATGTCTTCGGGCTCCTGGGAGGCGGGGCGCTTTGTCACGGCAGACGGGGTCGCCTTCTTCGCCCTCGGGCGAGGACAGTCCCCTCGAGGACTACGCTATCGATCACACCGCCCGGACTACATCGTCATCGATGACCTTGATGATGATGAGCTCGTCCAAAATAAGGACCGAGTGAACAAGCTCACCGACTGGGTGCGTGAGGCTCTCTTTGGGGCGCTTGATGGTGGACGTGGGCGATTTATCATGGTCGGGAACCTTATCAGTAAGACCAGCGTCCTCTACAATATCTCTCATACTCCCACCGTGCACGTCTCTCGTGTCAATATCCTCACCTCCAAGGGTGAGGTTACCTGGGCGGCAAAATGGTCACGAGAGGAAGTCGCTGAGATGGAGGCTTTTGTAGGCTACCGGGCGTTCCAAAAGGAGTACATGAACAACCCCATCACGGCGGGGAGCGTCTTTCGGCCAGAGTGGATTAGGTACAAAAAGGTATCGAGGCTCACCGCTTACAGCGGGCTTATCCTCTACATCGACCCCTCGTGGAAGGGGACAACGAAGAACGACTATAAGGCAGCTAAGCTCTGGGGCTCACTCCCCTCGGGTGAGCTGCATCATATCAAAGCCTTCCTCCGCCAGTGCTCCATCTCGGAGCTGGTACGCTGGGTGTATGACACCTATGAGTGGGTGAGAGATGAGGGGGCTAGCCTACGCATCTACCTTGAGGCTGGGTTTATGCAAGACTCCCTCCTCGACGATTTTTCTGCCGAGGGTAACGTCCGAGGCTACCAGCTCCCCATCAGCCCCGACCGGAGAAAGAAGGAGAACAAGTTCGCCCGCATCGAAGCCATCTCCCCGCTATGGGAGCGGGGGAAGGTCTACTATAACGAGGCGGAGCAGTCCTCTCCTGATATGCTTGTGGCCGTTGAGCAGACCCTATCCATGGAAAAGGGCATGCGTGGCCACGATGACGGTCCCGACGCAGACGAGGGGGCGATCTGGCTACTCCAGAGATCCGCACGCACCCTTGGCATCGCACCCAAGGTGGGCAAACGCACCAATAACATACGTCACCAATGGTAATCCCTAATAATATGCTAGTTACATCTTGGCGCACCCTCCATCGTGCCCTCCTCCTCATCCACTTCTCCTGCTCCCTCCTCTGGAGCTACAATAAGGCTCGACGTATCCATCGAGAGACGGGTGATCGGCTATTAATCACCTCCGGTAGACGCAGATGCAAGCTCCTCCGCCTATGGTATGTCACGCCGATCATCCACCGCTGGGATGATCTGCCAACTAACGTCAGAGAGCAGGTAGCTCATCGTGCTCTCCATGACATCTCATAACTAGACCTATGTACATCACTGAGCAAGATTATCGGATGGCTATCACCGAGCGGGAGCAAGCCATCATCAGCCAACATCCCCAAGAGTGGATGCAAGCCGAAACGTATGCCCGTGAGGTGGCGGCTAGCTATCTGAGAGCCCGCTACAATGTCAAGGAGACCTACAGCAAGACGGGCGACGATCGTAACCCCCAGCTGGTACAAGCTATCGTACATATAGCCATCTACCAGATGGCACACCGCCTCCCTCAGTCGATGGGGCTAGAGCGGTGGAAAGACCGATATGAGGAGTCCATCGACTGGCTCAAGACCGTGCAAGCGGGAAAAAACAACCCCGATCTACCACCTCTCACTGACCCCAACACAGCAGGGAGCACACCCAATAGTGGCACCCTACGCTTTGGGAGCATCAAAAAGAGTACCTATCACTACTAAGACCAAATGGCTGAATTGACTATAGAGCAGCGTGAAGCTCGACTGATGCACTTCGCCCGCCAGATAGCGGGGAGTGGACGTATTACTGCGGAGCTCGTGCGTAAGACGGATGCCCTTACCCGTAAGGATATTGCCTGGTGGCGCTCCGCTTGGCAGAGGGCAATATCAGCTGAAAACCCTCGCCGCTTAGCACTACTTGACCTCTATACAGATGCTCTGGTAGACGGACATCTCTCGGGGGCGATTGAGCAGCGTAAAAGCAAGACCCTATCCCGACCCTTCAAGCTCGTCGATAGCTCTGGGGAGGAGGCAGAAGAGGCTTCCAAACTCTTCGAGCGAGAGTGGTTCCATGACTTCCTTGACTACGCTCTCGATGCCACCTACTTTGGGCACAGCCTCATCGAGCTAGGCGATGTCATAAGAGATGATCAGGGCATGAGCTTTGCCAAAGTCACCCTCATCCCTCGTAAGCATGTCATCCCCGAGTTTGGGGTAGTACTCCGAGTGCCTACAGACGACATCAACAAGGGGATATCCTATAGATATGGGGACTTTGCCCGCTGGGTTATTGAGGTGGGTAAGCCTCATGATCTAGGGCTCCTGCTCAAGTGCGCTCCCTACTACATCAGCAAAAAAAACATGGGGGCATTTTGGGACACCTTCGGGGAGATCTTCGGCATGCCGATGCGTGTGGCCAACACCACGGCTACCAATAAGGCTGACCTCGACGAGATCGAGCGCATCATGGCATCGATGGGAGCAGCATCTTATGGGGTCTTCCCCGAGGGGACGACGATATCCTTCGAGGAGACGAGCCGAGGCGATGCCTATAATGTCTATGACAAGCGCCTGCAGCGATGTGATAGGGAGATCTCAAAGATCATCCTTGGGCAGACGATGACCATCGATGACGGCTCTTCCCTCTCTCAATCGGAGGTGCACCTAGAGATTTTTGAAAAGATATGCGCCAAGGATGCCCGTAGACTAGCCTACATCATCAACGACAGGCTCCTGCCCATGATGGTCGCCTCAGGCTTCCCCGTCAAGGGGCTAAGATTTGAGTGGGACAATACGGACAAGATGACCGAGGCTGAGATGCGTGAGGAGGAGCGCAGCATCCTGCAGTATTACAGGATTGATCCCTCCTACTTTGTCAATAAGTATAACATCCCCATCATTGGTGAGCGAGGGGAGGAAAATGCACCCACCACCGAGGGCCAAGACCCCGAGAAAGAGCAAAAGGCAAAGCTCTCCCTTGGCGATGATTTTTTCGCCTAGGGGGAGTTGCCCAGCTCCCCCTACCAGATCGATACATCCAGCTACATAGGGCACTCGATGACCTCTATAGCTGTGACTGTCCTAAGTGCCAGCTTGCTCGAGAGGGAGGCAAAGAGGATAAGCAGCGCACCTATAGAGCTGAGGTTTTTCGCCGTGCTGCTCGACATGTCTACAAGCAAGGTCGGTTCAGCCGTAGCATGCTCCGAGACGCTCCAATAGTTGCTGCTATACGTGAGACCTATGAGTGTCTACGCCCCGCCCTCAAGCACCTCAGTCACTCCACCCCCAAGGCTGTGCGTGATGCCCTAGAGCACAATGCTTTCATCTTCTCCGGCTTCAAGACCTATCACTCACTAAGAGAGGTGGGCTTATCACTCACTAGAGAGGACGGCCACGTCAAGTCTCTAGAGGAGTTTAAGGAGAGCGTCCGTGCTATCCATGAGCGCTACAATGAGCGCTACCTGCCGAGTGAGTATGAGCATGCTGTGGGGTCAGTCCTAATGGCGGATAGATGGCACTCCACAGCTCCTAAGAGCATCCTCGAGTATCGTACCGCTGGAGACAACAAGGTCAGACCAGCTCATGAGGCCCTCGATCGCACTCGACTACCCAAGGAGGATCGCTTCTGGCAGGACTACTTCCCCCCCAACGGGTGGGGCTGTCGCTGTGACACAGTGGAGGTCTCATCTGATACCCCGCTCTCTGATCCCCGATCATCTTGGGATCGAGGGGATGCAGCGCTGCGTGGTAATAAGCAAGAGCTCTTCAGGGGCAATCCTGGGCGTGACCTACGCCTCTACCCCGATAAGCACCCCTACTATGGAGATCGAGGGATAGCACACTGCTCCATTGCTAAGCACAGCAAGGAGGACTCCGAGTGTGAGGTGCTCAGGGAGCTAGAGCAGATTAAGGTTAAGGAGGATGAGTTTAAGCTCATCCCGACCAAGCAGGGGCAGGTGCTACGACATATAGACCTCAATAGTCAAGAGCTGGACAAAAATACAGTCATCGCCTCCTGGTTAGCCGACACACACGGCTACCACATCCGCCTCTATCCCGACAAGAGCAACCTGGGCATCCCTAGCTGCGACAGCTTCAACGAGACACTAGATCGTGCAGAGGAGTACAAGACGCTTACTGAGGTTAAGCTTAACACCATCAAGCAGGAGATCCGTAACGCCATACCACAGGCTCCCCACGTGGTGCTCATGCTACCGGATGTACTCGATGATCTGACCATTGCTCGAGCAGTGGGCTCCAAATTCAAGGACCACCCCACCCTGCAGAGTGTGCGTTTTATCGCCCCCAATGATGATGGAGTACTATATGACCGAATAGTCGACAGGCAAGACTGGGAGCATCGCAAGATAAAGGGCAAGAAATGAGCTAGCCCCAAGAGCGTAACGAGTACACCCCTGGGGCTAGCCTTTGGCGGTACAAGTGGACTGTTGCCCACCTGATCCACTAGCAAAGATACAAAATAAATAACACATCAGAAGATGCGTAGTAGTAGGCAAGTCTTTCAAACAATCAAAGAGGAGATGCGGGTAGGGCTCACCTCTGAGTTTCACGAAAACTTTAGGCGAAAAGCCTTCTTTGACCGCCCGTGGAAGCCCCGCAAAGAGTCGGGATGGAAGTCCTCCAGGAGGAAGAGCCAGCGAGGCTCTCTGCTCCTGGTCACAGGTAAGCTTCGGCGATCACTCAAGTCTCAAGTCACCTCCTCAGGGGTTGCTTTTTCCTCGGCTATGCCCTATGCCTCGATGCATAATGAGGGCTTCGACGGGCTGGTCACAGTCCCCCAGCACATGCGTAAGGAGACCACGTCCCTACGACTCATCAAGGGCAAGCGGGGGCTCAAGCGCCAAAGAGTCAAGGTGCGAGCCCATAGGGTGCGATCCTTCAAGCGGCGCTTACACGTCCCTGAGCGTCGCTTTGTGGGCAACCACCCCAAGGTAGAGCAACTCATCCACCACATCATCGATAAGCAGGTAGACCTCTATCGTGGGGAGCTAGATGCCCACCTGAGACGACACACTCGAGACATCATCCATTAACCTCCGATTAATAACCAATTAACAAGCTATGAGACGACAGATATACATGGCGCTGAGAAAGCGTCTGAAGGAGGAGCTCCCCGAAATCAAGCATATCGGGCTTTGGAACGAGAACATGGAAGATCTCCCGGGCGGTATGGTCTTTGACACCCCAGCCGTCTTCGTCGAGTTTTCCCCCGTGACCTTCTCGGGGGCAGGGCAAGGCTCTCCACGAGCCCCGATGGAGATAGCCCTACACCTTGTCAATAAGTATGTCCCCGAGGAGCCTCAGGAGCTAATCGACTCCGAGGACTACAAGCGCCCCGACATCCTAGACGATCCGCTGGAGTACCTAGACATCATGGAGCGACTGGAGGTTGCCTCTATTGGGCTATCAGGTGCAGGCTTCAGCGGACTGCAGCTCATATCATCAGACCTGGACCATGAGCACGGAGAGCTCATGCACCATCTAGTAATCTTTGCCACCGGTGTAGCTTACAGTATGGTGCCAGCGACACGAGGCAACTCTGGCCTTAGCGCCAAGCTCCAAGGGAGCATACGACTCGAGTAGTTCTATTTCTCTACCTTTGCTTCAGACAATACTTTATACAAAGATCAAGATGACGCAGAATCAGACTCCTGAACTGGTATACCTTCGATACCATCTAGAGAATAATGCCCCAGTAGACCTACTGGAGTTCACCCAAAGTCTGCAAGCACTCCAGAGTGAGTATAGCCGTTTCCTACGAGATCGTGGAGCCACATCCACGAAAGCACGTCTAAATATCCAGAAAGTAGAGGAAGGAAGTATCATCTTTGAGCTGATAGAGGCCCTTCCAATTGCCCTCCCTGGAGTGATCCATCTTGCAGGAAACGTAAACACGTTAGTCGAATTCGGCACCTATCTACATCGAATGGTCAAGGCTCTAGTGCATAGCGAGTCCGTACCAGCTGAGGGAAGAAATCCAGAAAGTCTCAAGCACCTATCTGTATTTATGCAACCAGTAGCTAATAACTCTGGGTCGAACCTCTCCATAGAGGTCAATGGTGTAATGAATGGGAACATCTACAACCAATGTAACTTCACGATAGACTCACTAGAAGGTAATGCCCTTCAGAACCAAGCCTCCCGTCTCACTAAGGAGCTTGCGGAGGAGATCGTCAAGACCGAGGAGTACAAGGAGAAGGTCCTTCTTCGCCTAGAGCGCCTCGACCGAGAAGTAGACAGCAAGCAAGACCGTGGAGTCATCGAAGCCTTTGAACCCAAGAAGCCTCGAAAACTTCTCTTCGATGAAGCCATTAAAGACCGCTTCATGGAGTCAGACCAAAATGCATTCAAGTATCTCTACTACGTCGATGCCATAGCACTCTATGAGCGAGGACGTATTATTGCCTACCGCATTACAAAGTTGCACGAGGTATTCGAGCCTGAGGCATAGTCTATTCCTCCTCAACAAGCCGACGGGCGAGCGACACAAT
>ERZ773010.149-NODE-149-length-53185-cov-73.326106_pt1 | contig 53185 bp, 35 predicted proteins | sample MGYA00580842_ERZ773010 | MGnify/ENA primary metagenome ERZ773010 (study PRJEB29015, sample SAMEA2737982) | human oral metagenome | biome: human oral; feature: human-associated habitat; material: dental | place: China | collected 2107 ... | reverse complement strand
GCTCTACGTTGTTTTCTCGTTATGTTTTTATCAAGTATGTCAATGATCGCTAGAAGGAGCTCCGAAAAGCTCTTCTGGGTCAAAGATCAATCGGTCACCCGATCTAACCTCGCGCTTACGTTTCTCACCTCCTTAAAGACCACTCGCTTGCTGTCTCTATCGCCAGGGGGCGTTGTCTCTCGTTTGCGGTTGCAAAGATAGAGCAAAACTTAAATACAATCCAAATCTAAACGAGAAAATATCCCCAGAGACCCCTCCCGAGTGCATACGATGAGCAACTAAATGAAGAGGTTACAACGGATCAAAAAAATTTTATCCCAAAGCCTCAAAACTGAAAGAACCATCCCACAGAGCAACCCGAAAGACGGCGACTAACGCCCTATTTCAATACAAACCATACCCAAAACACAAACACCGAAGATCACAATATACCCAACACCTCGGTCGCAATATACCTAACGCCCCTGCCACAATACACCCAACACCACAACCACAATATACCCAAACAAAGCATGGGACCAGAGCTGTATCTATTCAGCCCTCCTAGATACGCATCCGAAAAGAAACAGCCTCACCCGCTAGCTTCTCCTTAGGAGTCTTAGCGGGCGAGGCTGTTAGTTCGATCGAAAGATAAGCTACTTCAGCTGGACGACAGCTGCATTCAGTACCTGCTTTGTCTCCTTATCTAAAAGGAGAGCTATCACCTCACAGTCCTTAGGGACTATAGGCAGGGATCCGGGATAACGAGCATCTTCCAGACGGTAGGTCGCAGTGAAGTCACTCCCATAAGTATAGGCATTACCCCAAGTCCATTTCTCCCAATTCGTTGGGGCCGGCTTATTATTTAGGCCTCGGCGGAGCACGTGCTGATGGCTATAGGTCGCAGACTTATTGATTTGGAAGGCGACCATATTATTCTGCACGAGGAGGAAGAACACTTCGATCTCCTTAGGCGGAGTCTTCCCATTATTCGGAAGAGCCTTAAAGGACACCGTGACGTGAGTAGGAGTATTGGATGCCGAGAAGCGCATCTTCACCTGCGGCTTTTGCTCTATGAGTTGCTTCGCATGCCCCTGAACAAGGCTATGGTACACCTTCTGCTTATCGTTGGCCACAAAAACATTCGGGAAGCCCGAGGGGTGATAAAAGCGATCATACATCCAATAATCTTCGCAGAGAAGATCTAATCCTTGGCGGTAGGAGCGAGACTGAATAGCCACGGGATGGAAATACTCCCCAAGTGTCGCCTTGGCATGATTCATATTGTCTAGGGCTGCGTAACAATAGCCACAGTTCTGTCCCGTAAAGTCAAACGCAACGACATGTGTCTTCTTGGCTTCGGGGATATCATCCCCACTCACTGGAGGTTGAGGCGTAGGCGTGGGGCTGAGAGAAGGGGTTGGGTCGGGCTTAGGAGGCTGTGGCTTCTCGGAATTTTCAGCAGGAGCAAAGTCCTTGGAGGTAATCGTGAAGCGGTAAGTGAGCGAAGCAAGGACTTTCCCCGCCTGCTTCACGAGGAGCTTCACCTCATAGATACCAGCCTTACGCGCAAAGTCCTTTCGCAACCCATAGTGCACTCCGATCAGGTGAGCAGACTGGGGCTTATACTCACGTAGCTGATAAGAGGGAGCTAGCGTCTCAAGCGTGACACATGACTCTAAACATACAGCTCGTAGCCCGTGAGTATCTCGCCCTACGCCACTGCTCGTGGCCTGCACCTCAACATTAAGCGTTCCCTTAAACGAGGAAGGAACCTGAAGCTTAAGGTAAGGAGATGCCACCTCTGCTACCCCATCCAGGAGTTCCAAGGGGCGGTCGGGAGGGCAAGATACGATGCTCCCTGCAGAGATCTCCTTACCCGAAGCGGCATCGAGGAAGGCAATGTGATCCACATCCTTTGGCTTCTCCTCTTCGGGGCGACTAGGCTCATCAGGCTGGGAAGGCACCGAACTACTGAAGGACTGCAAGCGTGCCTCCAAGATGGGTCCCGTATTTATATCCGTGATAAAGGCAACGACCTTCGCCCGAGAGCGATCAATACCTGCCTCTGCTGGGAATATAAAGTCCTTGATGTAAGGTTTACCTAGCTCAACGGGCTCTTTGGTTAATTCTTGGCGCAAGACATTATGATGTAGGAAGGAGGATTTCGTACCCTTCGCCGTCTCCTGTGGAGCTATGACGTCCTCCACTAGCCAAAGGGTAAGCTCGCACTTCTTGGTCTTGGCCTCTGGGGTGAGTCCATCTACCTTGACTGTCGTGCGAAAACTAGTCTTCCCCCTAGGAGAAGTAAGGGTAAGCGAGAGAGAATGTGAAGCAGGAGATCTCAGAGCACGAGCAATCTCACTTGTCCAGCGAGAAGATACCATCGAATAGAGCTGACCATCACTTAAGGGCGAGCGATCAATCATTACCCCAGGGATAGCACGAGGTAAGCGAAAGGCCTTGGCATAGCTATCTGCCGTAGTCGACTGTAACTCGGGACGAGTCTGCCCTGTATAGGCAGCGTGCATAGATACTACGATAAGTCGCTCAGGATACAACTTCTCTAGCTTCTCCAGCAAGGAGGCAGCCGTAGGGCAGTTCACACAGCCTTGCCCCGTATATTTCTCTACAAGGAGCTGGTGGGACTGGTCTGAGGGAGAACTTGGGGTAGAGCTATCGGACGGAGCTGACTGCCAGCGGTCAGCCTCTACAGGTGCTTTGACACAGCTAGCAGCAATCAAAAGGCTAACTAGAAAAAGATAAATACGTGACATCCTAGAGATTCAAGAGGTAAGAAAGGGTAAGTCCATTCGTCTCGGGGAGGTAACGACAGATACCCCCAGAGCAATTCATCCCTGCACAGGTACGTCCATAGGAAAGGCGTACATTATGACGAGTCCAGCTACCCGAAGCGGAGAACATATAATAATGTTCGCGCGCATGAGACACATTCCACAGATCGCTTGCAGAAAGGATGAAGTGTGGTAGGATGGAGCATTCAACGCTTCCATAACACCAGTCTCCACTATCTTGGCGAGAGAGGAAATACTGTAGCTCCGTGCGCAGTGTTAGCTGAGTAGACAGCCGATGTCGTCCCTCATAGAGGAAGATATGGGAATGGATGATATCACCATTCGCAGCATGACCTTGGAGCAAGCGCTGGTTATAGTCTTGGTGAGTATAGCCTAGGACGAAGCTATAATTCTGCGAAACCTTGCGAGACACTTCGACCCCAATCTCCCGAAAGAGCAGATCCTTCATCCCGAAAAAGTCCGTAGTATAGCCATCCGTACCCATGAGCTCTGGTGCCAAAGGATTAGTCTCTCCCTCTGACCTTACCCAATGCTTACGCAGTCCCATAGCCAGCGATCCATAGATCTTCAGGTTCGTCTTGCGTCTTTTCTCCTTACCTGAGCCATCGGAGATAGAGGTATCAAAGGCTCCTTGGAAAGCCCATTCCCCATTAGGCTGTGTCGCATAAGGGTAAAAGGCAGCTAGCGAGTAGGTCTGTTGCTTAGTGAAGGGCTGAAGGAAGTTCAGTCGTAAGGCATTCCCCTCTGCAAGACGTGAGGAGCGGAAATCAAAGTTCTCGCTTCTCCGTGCTCCAACAAAGAGACTACTCTTCCCCCAGAGATAAGTAGCCGTAAGCAGAGCCACAGAGCCAGGGCGAAAGATAAATCCGTTAGTTCGGTTAGGATCGTAGTCTTTATGTGCGTATTCAGCATTGACATTAAAGGCTGGAAGGCTGAATACTCCACGCATGGCCCATGAGGCTGTAGTACGAGGCTGACGTAGATAAGAGATGGCTCCTCCTCGTAGACTCGCTAGCTCATTCGGATCTTCCTGCTTACTAAGAAAGCCTACACCTAGCTGGAGCGCTCCACCTCGCGCCTTGAGAGAGGATAGCATCCTTAGATTCTCTAGGCTAAACTCCAAATCTCCACCCGTTACAAATCCTCGTTCTGTAGAGAATAGACGTGAGCCTCGATCAAAGTAGTTCCGAGGCTGGCCTACGAGAGCCTTGAATCGAAGGAGGTCATGATGGCTATAGCGAAGAAGAGCTCCTCTAACAGCATTATCTAATCCGAGGAAACGATCCTCATAGGCTCTAAATAGCAGACCACTACCAAACTGCTCATAAAAGTCCCCTAGAGTAAGATCAAAACCACGATATCTCCCACGAGCATAGAAGTAGGGAAGCCCCCAACCCTTCTCTTCTTCACGACCGGGCAAAGGATATTGTTTGTACTCCAAACGGGCTCCAAATTCCAAAAACTTATTGCGTAGCACTCCATCTAAATAAGAGATACTAGAGAGACGATTCGTCCCCTCCTGGCTCTTATTTGCCAGATGCCAATCAGACTGAAGGGAGAAGTTCGTCGTCCATCGATTCCCATCTACCGAGTCAGCAGGAGTAGAAGCTACCAGCTGGATCGAGGTTAAGCAAGCTAGAGCAAGGATGAATAAAGGATGTACATTCATCATAAGCTAAAGGCTATAAGCTAAAGGCTATTTATGAGTAGTGGTTTATTTGGTAGCTTGACGCAAGATATGAATCAGCTCCCTCTCACCACCTTCGACATATCCCGTCTGGCGATGGAGTAGTTTCCCATTACCATCAAGCACAAATAGCGTAGGGACGACAGACACACTCATCGCTCGCTTAAGTTCTCCATTAGCATCTGAGAGGACAACGTAGTCCCAATCATGAGCATGTACTGTAGGACGAATCTTTTGGACATCCGCCCCCTCATTGATGCAAATGGCATAAAGTGTAACCCCCGTTTCTGCTTGCCACTCTGGGTAGACTTCACTGATGGCATCTAGCTCTCTAAGACAGGGCTTGCACCATGTCCCGAAGAAACTAAGGATGATAGGTTTCCTCGACTGAAGGAAGGACGATGTAGCGACAGGCTTCCCACTTAAGTCACGCAAGGTAACCTGAGGAAGATCCTGAGCATGGGCGACGAGCATCGTAAGAAGCACTAAGAGGCTAAAGAGTGTTCTTTTCATCTTGATCAAAAAATAGCGGAGCAATCGAGTGCTCCGCCTCGTATTATCCTGATACAAGGATATAAGAACCCTTTCAGATCACCTCTCCCCCATCTTTTTCTCCCTATAGGAAGAGGAGGCATCCATAAGCTCTCGCTATAGTCTGCTCAGTGCCTATTACAACGCACTATAATGCACCACCAAGATGTACGGCAAAAAGCCAGGAGAGTAGTCAGCTTAGGTATGACTTAGATAAGATGTACTATCTTTGTAGCATAAAGTGTTAGCTAGAAAGGAAATACTTCCCATGACAGCCTACACTCCAAGGAAGTACACTGATCTTTTAGAGGATTCGTTGCTTTCGATGGGTACCTTCCACGCGGGGAGCCTACCCACTTCACTTCATTAATATAGGATGAATAAGCTCAAACAAACCTTGGCGCTACTCTCCTTCGCTACCCTCTATTTGGTGCATGCCCAGCCCGCACAAGCTACCGGCTTAGCACGCACTTGGGATCTGACGATGGAGAGCTTCGCTAACGAAGTAACCGACTTCACCCTCACCGAGTATAACGCTGCCCCAGCACCTGCTCCTGCACCTGCACCCAAAAGACACACGAAAAAGAAGCGATCCTCATCGACGAAGTATGAGGGTAAGCGCTCTCGCCATCACCGCTCTCATTCCAGACGGACGGCTGGTGGCTCCGGCTTCTCCTACGAACGTATGGAAGTAGCCGAATCTATTCCCTCCCTCATTAAAACGATCATCGACCATGGGCAAGAGCTCTTGGGGTTACGCTATCGCACCTCTGGTGTAGCGAAGTGGCCTCTAGACTGCTCTGGTTTCGTGAGCTATATCTGTTCGCTCGAAGGGATTAAGACCCCTCGTTCTTCTGGATCAATGTCTCTCTACACAGATCGCATCAGTGATCCACAGCCTGGTGATCTCCTGTTCTTCAAGGGGCGTAATCGTGGTGCCAGTCGTGTGGGGCACGTAGCGATGGTGATTAGCAATGAGAATGGCGACATCAAGATGATACATAGTAGCAATAGCCGAGGCATCGTCATCGAGAGCCTCCAGCAGAGCGCCTACTTCTCCTCTCGCTATCTAGGTGCTGGACGCTTACCAGAAGTCAAGGAGCACTGGGACAAGATCTCTTCTACAGCTCCAGCGTCACTCAACTAACCCACTCTATCTACATGCTACAAGTAGACCAGCTCGCCAAGAGCTTTGGGGATCATTTGCTCTTCAGTGACGTCACCTTTGGCATCGAGCGAGGGCAAAAAATCGGACTCATCGCCCCCAATGGTTCGGGCAAGTCTACCCTACTACGCATCCTCCTAGGCCAAGAAGAAGCTGATAGTGGCAGTGTCATCTATGAGCGAGATATTCGCCGAGCCTATCTCCCCCAGCTACCTGATCTTCCCGAGGAAGGCACGATCCTCGAAGCCTGCTTCAATCGCTTTGACCCTGTAGCTCAGCTCACCCTCCAGTGGGAGCAGGCAGTAGAGTCCGAGGACCATGCTGCGATGGAGCGTCTACTCCCTGAGATGGAGGCACAGGGTGGGTGGTCGTATGAGCAGCGAGCCAAGGAAATCCTTGGTGCACTGGGTATCCAAGATCATCATCGCCCGATCACTCGACTATCTGGAGGTGAGCGCAAACGTATCGCTCTAGCAAGCACACTGATCAGCCAGCCCGATCTTCTCTTCCTTGATGAGCCTACAAACCATCTTGACCTCAAGAGCATCGAGTGGCTTGAGGGCTACCTCGCTCGCTCAACCATGGGACTGCTCCTCATCACCCATGACCGCTACTTCCTAGATCGTGTATGCAATGAGATCTTAGAGTTAGATAGAGGGCAGGCCTACCGCTATCGAGGTAACTATGACTACTACCTCACCAAGCGCCAAGATCGACACGAAGCCGAAGATCAAGCTCGTGAGCGTGCCCTCAACCTCTATCGCAGAGAACTCGATTGGATGCGTCGCCAGCCTCAAGCTCGTGGCACGAAGGCGCAGTATCGTATCGATGCCTTCCACGAGCTGGAGAAGAAGACCCAGGCTCGCCAGCACACCGAGCAAGTCGACCTGAGCGGTGCAAAAGGAGGCTACATCGGGAAAAAGATCTTCGAAGCTAAACACGTCAGCAAGCACTTTGGTGACAAGGTCATCCTAGAGGACTTCAACTACATCTTTGCCCGACACGACAAGGTCGGGATCATCGGAGAGAATGGTGTCGGGAAGACCACCTTCCTCCGTATGCTCCTCGGTGAAGTAGCTCCTGACAGCGGGAGCTTTGACATCGGCACGACCGTCCGCTTTGGTTATTACAGCCAGACAGCCCCAGACTTTGACCCCAAGAAGCGAGTCATCGATATCGTCCAGGACATCGCTGACGACTTCGTACTCCCGCAGGGAAGCAACATCGAGAGAATCTCTGCAAGTCAGATCCTCACTCGGTTCCTATTTCCACCCGAGAGACAATACACACCCGTAGAGAAACTCAGTGGAGGCGAGCTCAGACGTCTCTACCTCTGCACCATCTTAGTGACAAGTCCAAACTTCCTCATCCTCGACGAGCCGACCAATGACCTCGACATACTCACCCTACAAGCCCTAGAGGAGTATCTCGCTGACTTCGCAGGATGCGTGCTGATCGTCTCTCACGACCGCTTCTTTATGGACAAGGTCACAGAGCATCTCTTCTGCTTCGAGGGACAGGGCCAAGTCAGGGACTTCCCCGGTAGCTACACCCTCTATAGAGAAGTACGTGAAGCCGAGGAACGGGAGCGTGCCGAGCTAGAGCAGGCCAAGCGCAAGACAAGCGAACCTACAAGCCCACCACGTACCTCGACAAATCGCCCTGCACGACTCTCCTATGCCGAGAAAAAGGAACTAGAGCATATCCTCGCTCAAATCCCTAAGCTGGAGCAAGAGAAAGCCGAGCTCGAAGAGAAGCTTAGCACAGGTATGCTTGCCCATGATACACTCATGCAGACCTCCGAGCGCATCGGTCAGCTCATCGATGAGATGGACGAACTGACGCTTCGCCAATTAGAGCTGGAGGAAAAGGCCAGCTAATTCCCTTCTCCGACCCTATCTCACCTATTATTCATCTACTCATATACCATAGTCTATATGATAACGACAGACCAGTTAGGTAGCCTACTGGAGCGCAAGTCTGCGCTGGGGAGGTACCTTTGACATCGATAGCCGACGTATCCAACTAGAGGAAGAAGAGCTACGCACCGCTGATCCCGCCTTCTGGGAAGATCGCGATCGAGCGGAGGCTCAGATGCGTAAAGTCAAGGATCTCCGTAAGTGGATCGCCTACTACGATGAAGCGGAGCGACTGACCGAAGAGGTCGCTCTTGCCCTGGAGTATTTCAAGGAAGGCATCACCAGCGAAGAGGAAGTCGATGAGGCTTACGCCCGTGCCATCTCCCTCTTTGAAGAAGTGGAGCTGAAGAATATGCTCCGTGCCGAAGAAGATGCTCTCGGAGCCGTCCTCAAGATCAATGCCGGAGCAGGAGGCACGGAGAGCCAAGACTGGGCTTCGATGCTCGCACGTATGTATGCTCGCTATTGCGATAAGCAGGGCTATAAAACCACCATCACCAACTGGCAAGACGGCGAAGAAGCAGGCATTAAAACCATGACCATGCAGGTCGAGGGCGATCAAGCCTATGGCTTTCTTAAGAGTGAGACAGGCGTTCACCGTCTCGTACGTATATCTCCCTACAATGCTCAGGGGAAGCGTATGACGAGCTTCGCCTCGGTCTTTGTCGTACCACTCGTCGATGATACGATTGAGGTGGAGGTCAATCCTGCCAATATCAGCTGGGATACATTCCGCTCCAGTGGTGCTGGTGGACAGAATGTCAATAAGGTCGAGACCGGTGTCCGTCTCCGCTATAAATACAAGGACCCCGAGACCGGTGTCGAAGAGGAAATCATCATCGAAAACACCGAGACTCGCTCTCAGACCGACAATCGTGAGAATGCGATGCGCCTACTTCGCTCACAGCTCTATGACAAGGAGCTAGAGCGTAGGCGTCGTGCCCAAGCCGAAGTCGAAGCAGGCAAGAAGAAGATCGAATGGGGTGCACAGATCCGAAGCTACGTCTTCGATGATCGACGCGTGAAAGACCATCGTACGGGACACCAGACCTCCAATGTCGGAGCCGTGATGGATGGAGACATCGACGACTTCATCAAGGCCTATCTGATGGAGTTCGCAGCTAAGGATGAAGCCTAGCCCTCTCTTGCTCTCTGAATAATCCCAATAGCCCCTCCGCTCAAAGTGTAGTCTCTAAGAGCAGAGGGGCTACGCTATGTCGGCACTTCTCCGAGGCAATCAGGCAGATCCTAATACTTATCCCTTAGGTATAAGGGGCAATGCTTCATCTCCTACCCAACCTAAAGGGATCAGAAATTCCCCTAGGAAGACAAACAAGATCCACAGGATTGATGTACCCGATCCGACCTTGGCCGAATACCTAATGACTTGCCCAGTTCATTACTAATCCCTCCAAATTTCATTCGTACTGAAATAAAACTTCGTTAGTAATGAATTGATCAACTCATTACTAATAAAATGAGGCGATGCTAAGTATCCACCGAGAGCTATGATTACTCATCCCTCTAAATGTGATTCTAGAGATCACGAGGGTTCTCACCCGAGATATGAGGCATTGAGCGCATCATCTCCCAAGCTATGAATACCTAGTAGCAAACGTACTTTAGGCTACTTCCTCCCCTCACACAGAAACAAAATAGCGGATTTACCCCTGTAGTTCCCCGCACTATCGGGTAGCTAGGCTTCTCATTTGGCTTACCATCCGATGGATTAAGTAAGGATAGATCGCATATTTTGACTACCTTTGTGCCGATTTTAAAAGGACTTATCAATCAATTAAAGAACAATAATGCTACAGCCAATTAGCAAGACCATCACACTGCCCGATGGAAGAGAAATCGTCATCGAGACAGGCAAGCTTGCCAAGCAAGCCGACGGATCGGTAGAAGTACGTATGGGTAACACCGTCCTTCTAGCCACGGTCTGTGCCGCTAAGGATGCCAATCCTGGGGTAGACTTCATGCCCCTCCAAGTAGAATATAAGGAGAAGTACGCCTCCTTCGGACGCTTCCCAGGTGGTTTTACTCGCCGTGAAGGTAAGGCTTCAGACTATGAGATCCTGACCTGCCGCCTCGTAGACCGTGCCCTCCGCCCTCTCTTCCCCGATGACTACCATGCAGAGGTCTTCGTCAACGTCCTCCTCTTCTCTACGGACGGAGTCGATATGCCTGATGCTCTCGCTGGTCTTGCTGCTTCGGCGGCTTTGGCTGTTTCAGATATTCCCTTCAACGGGCCTATCAGCGAAGTGCGTGTAGCACGTGTCGATGGTCAGTTCGTCATCAACCCTACTTTCGAGCAACTCAAGAATGCCGATATTGAGCTGATGGTCGGAGCAACCCTCGACAATATCATGATGGTCGAAGGAGAAATGCAGGAAGTACAAGAAGCTGAGATGCTCGAAGCTATCAAGGCTGCACACGAAGCTATCAAGGTACAGTGTCAGGCTCAGCTCGAACTCTCCGAAGCTGTCGGAAAACTCGTCAAGCGCACCTATTGCCACGAAGAGAACGACGAAGATCTTCGTAAGGATGTCCACGAAGCATGCTATGCCAAGGCTTACGCTGTAGCTACCTCTGGCACCGATAAGCACGCTCGTGCGGAAGCATTCGATGCGATCGTCGAAGAGTACAAGGCTAAGTTCACGGAAGAAGAACTTGAGACCAAGGCATCTCTGATAGCTCGCTACTATCACGATGTCGAGAAGGAAGCGATGCGCCGTGCTATCCTCGATGAAGGTAAGCGCCTCGATGGTCGTAAGACAACCGAGATTCGCCCCATCTGGATCGAAACGGATTACCTCCCAGGGCCACACGGATCAGCTGTATTCACTCGTGGTGAGACTCAGTCGCTAACGACCGTTACCCTCGGGACGAAAAGCGATGAGAAGCTCGTCGACGATGTCCTGAACTACGGTAAGGAGCGCTTCCTCCTCCACTATAACTTCCCTCCATTCTCTACTGGCGATGCTCGTCCACAGCGTGGTGTAGGTCGTCGTGAGATCGGTCACGGGAACCTAGCTCACCGCGCACTCAAGCGCATGCTCCCAGCTGACTACCCCTACGTCATCCGTGTCGTCTCTGACATCCTTGAGTCCAATGGCTCTTCATCAATGGCTACAGTCTGTGCTGGTACGCTCGCTCTCCGTGATGCAGGGGTACCCATCCAGAAGCCTGTATCAGGTATCGCCATGGGTCTGATCTCTGAAAACAAGGGTACGAACTACGCTATCCTCTCTGACATCCTCGGCGACGAAGACCACCTTGGTGATATGGACTTCAAGGTCACTGGTACCGCTGATGGGATCACAGCTACCCAGATGGACATCAAGGTCGATGGCCTCAGCTATGAGATCCTAGAGCGTGCTCTTGCTCAAGCTCGCGAAGGTCGCCTCCACATCCTTGGTAAGATCCTCGAAGCTCAGCCCGAGACACGTGACGACCTCAAGCCACACGCACCACGCATCGTCACCCTACGTATTGGTAAGGAATTCATCGGTGCCGTCATCGGTCCTGGTGGTAAGATCATCCAAGGTATGCAGGAAAAGAGCGGAGCCTCTATCAGCATCGAGGAAGTCGATGGAATGGGTGTCGTCGAGATCAGTGCTTCCAATAAGGATGCTATCGACACGGCTGTCGGTCTGATCAAGGGTATCGTCGCTATGCCTGAAGTAGGCGAAGTCTATCAGGGTAAGATTTCTTCGGTCATGCCTTATGGTTGCTTCGTCGAATTCCTCCCAGGTAAGGATGGTCTCCTCCACATCTCTGAGATCGACTGGAAGCGCTATGAAAAGATCGAAGACACCGATCTCCAGGAAGGTCAACTCATCGACATTAAGCTCATCGACATTGACCCTAAGACGGGTAAGTTTAAGCTCAGCCGTCGTGCCCTTCTTCCTAAGCCCGAAGGCTACAAGGAACCAGAGCGTCGTCCTCGCCCCGAGCGTGGTGAGCGTCGTCCTCGCTAAGGTCACTACCACTTAATCTCCTATATAATCAAGCCCCAGACTTACCCTCCAGATATGATGGAGAGTGGTGCTGGGGCTTGCTTTTAGAGGGATTTCGCTATGTACGAAATTATTCCGTACTTTGTAGATAGAGAACAATACAACAACACATAAACATTGCCACTATGAAGCAGTATATCGGTATCCTCGTGATGCTCCTTGGAGCGCTCCTTCAGCTCTTCACCTATTTCTCTGATCAGGTCGAGAGCGCAAATATCTTCCTTGGCACAGGACTTGTGCTAGTCATCGTGGGCTACCTCCTCCACATCTTCCTCTCCAAGAAGAATGCCTAGCGAGCATCACTAGCTCCCGGACATAAACAGACGCAGCTATCGCTTCTTTATAGAAGTCCATAGTTGCGTCTGTTGCTTTTGATACCCATGAAAAGCCTATCTCATCCCCTACTCATATAAAAGAAAACGAGGAGTGCTTTCACACTCCCCGCTTTAGATGTTTGCACAACGGAATAAATCCTTATTGTGATTGGCTCTATGTCTTGACTAGACAATGGTACTAAAACTGAAAGCCAAGCACAACTAGACAAAAACACTATAGAATAGGCACTTACAGCAGTTTTTAATTTCAAAAAAGGCGCATCAGCCGACGATTATATTGTTCACAGTCACAAAAAGCACTGTCCCATATAGGAACCTTTGTGTACCTTCGCTGTGCAACAAGTACAACAAAGTACACTTAAGGCAACATCTACTGCTACACTAAGAAAGTAAAAGACCAGATCCGATCTCAGGAGTAAGCCTCCTTGTCGAAAACAAGGAGCATCATCACCCTCTTCGTTGTTGGCCTCAAATACCTAACGCGAGCAATGAGCAAGCACAATACGCAAAGAAGAGCCTTCTACAAGAACAAGAAGACCGACCAGGTCTACTGGATCGAATCCAAAAATCTTGGGCAATGCCTCTTCTCTTTTGACAAAAAGAAGATCTATAACCTCTTCGCAGACTACCCCCACAACCTATCTGCTAAGGAAGTAGCCATATTTGACAAGGAGAACCCCTACTGGGCGAACTTCTTCCGAGACAGAAAGGGGTAGCTATTTCTTTCCGCCTCGTTTCCCTTTCTGCTGATTAATCGGTTTGGTATTGATGTAGCCTAGCATCTCACCAAACCGATCGTCCATTCCGTGTCTTGACTAGACGAAGGCACTAAAACTGGAGGCCAAGAATAACAAAGAGATGATCCTTAGCAATATCCGTACCCGAACTGCAATCAGGATTAAAAATTATCTTGACAAAGGTGCTAAAGCTGAAAGCTAAGAACAACTTACAGAGAAGTGACTCATTTACTGCTAGCTCATGATTCTTGAGTTTCGTGACCATTCGATCTAACAAATTAGAATCATCACGCGATATCAAAATATAGTCTTACATTTGTTGTGCGAGGTACTCCGTATGGGGACGTCGCTCCGCCTCGCCCACTTTCCATCATTGGTTGAGTGGGTGAGGCCTTTTCATTACGAACCCACCTTAGGCTCTCCTCCGAGGGCAATAAGTAGTATGCAATCTACTTGACCTTCTCCTCCTCTCTTGGCATCTATCGACATAATACAGTCTGTAGCTCTGCATTGAATCCATCGCAACGCTCATCTCTTTCTTATTACTAATCATTTCACCGACTTATTACTAATCATTTCACCGACTTATTACTAATCATTTCACCGATTCGTTACTAATCAAGCTAGACATCCATTAGTAATCACAGCTACATTGGTTACTAATCACCTAAAGCCTCGATTCATACAATAGGCCAAAGTACTCAGAGAGCAATCAACTGATATAAAAGAAACCTCCCTAAAGTCTGCAGCAAGCGGACTCTAGGGAGGTTGGTTTTAGTAAGCGTCGGTATCAGCTCACCAAGAGCAATACCTAGGCTTAGTTATAGAAGAGGTTATCCTCCGAAGTCATCGAAGAAGAGCTGTGAGCGCTCAACACCGAGATTCTCGAGCATCACCTTGACGGCATTAGCCATAGGACCAGGACCGCACATGTAGTACTCAATATCTTCGGGAGCATCATGATCCTTCAGATAGTTATCCAAGATCACCTGATGGATGAAGCCCGTATAGCCTGTCCAGTTATCCTCTGGTTGAGGGTCAGAAAGAGCGATGTGGAATGAGAAGTTAGGGAACTGCTTCTCGATCTCACGGAAGTCTTCTTCGTAGAAGATCTCCTTCTTACTACGTGCACCATACCAGTAGGAGACCTTACGATCCGTCTTCAGCGTACGGAAGAGGTGTAGGATCTGAGCACGTAGAGGAGCCATCCCAGCACCACCACCGATATAGAGCATCTCAGCGTCCGTATCCTGAATATGGAAGTCCCCATAAGGACCACTCATGCGTACCTTGTCGCCCGGCTTGAGGGAGAAGATATATGAAGAGGAGATCCCAGGAGAGACGGGAAGCCACTTGTGCGTAGCACGATCCATCGGAGGCGTAGCGATACGCACGTTGAGCGTGATGATATTCCCTTCGGCAGGATAGTTAGCCATCGAATAAGCACGGATGGTCTCCGTGTCATTCTTACACGTCAGACTCCACATATCGAAGTGATCCCAATCAGAGCGGAACTTCTCATCGATATCGTAGTCGGCATACTTGATGTCGTAGGGAGGGATGGTGATCTGTGCATAGCTACCGCTCTTGAAGTTCATCACTTCTCCTTCGGGGAGCTTCACTACGAACTCCTTGATGAAGGTCGACACATTGCGGTTAGAGATGACTTCGCATTCCCATTCCTTCACCCCGAAGACTTCTTCTGGGACGATGATCTGCATGTCTTCCTTAACCTTGGTCTGACAAGCTAGACGCCAGTGCTCCTTCTGCTCTTTACGGGAGAAGAAGCCAGTCTCTGTGGGGAGGATCTCTCCACCGCCCTCGATGACACGACAACGGCACTGACCGCACGATCCGCTACCACCACATGCAGAGGATAGATAGATATTCTCACTCTGGAGGGTATTGAGGAGAGTGCCACCGATAGGCACTTCAGCCTCCTTCTCCCCATTGATGGTGAGCTTGACATTACCCGAGGGGACGAGCTTGCTCTTAGCGACGAGCAGGACGATCACCAGGAGTAGCGTGAGCAGTAGGAAGACCCCTACGCTGACGAGTATGATAGTTGTATTCATTACTTAGAAGTCTTCACTATTACATCTTGACACCAGAGAAGCTGAGGAAGGCAATACCCATCAGCGCCGTGATGATGAACGTGATCCCGAGACCACGCAGTGGCTTAGGAATATCTGAGTATTGGATCTTCTCACGGATAGCAGCCATACCGACGATGGCGAGCATCCAACCGATCCCCGAGCCGAAGCCATAGATCGTAGCTTCGCCGATCGTGGGGAACTCACGCTGCTGCATGAAGAGCGATCCACCGAGGATAGCACAGTTCACAGCGATCAGAGGGAGGAAGATCCCGAGAGAAGCATACAGCGAGGGGCTGAAGCGCTCCACAAGCATCTCTACCAGCTGAGTGAAAGCAGCGATGACTGCGATGAAGATGATGAAGGAAAGGAAGGAGAGATCGATACCGGCAGCATCAGCACCTAGAAGCCAATCCAATGCCCCCTGCTTGAAGACCTTCGTCTCCAAGAGGTAGTTGATCGGTAGCGTACAGGTGAGGATGAAGGTAACAGCGATCCCCAGACCAAAGGAGGTCTTGACATTCTTCGATACCGCCAAGAAGGAACACATCCCGAGGTAGTAAGCGAAGATCATATTGTCGATAAAGATCGACCGGAAAAATAAGGCTAATGAATCCATTATTTCGTCTACTTGCTAGTTGGGTATGGGGACTTAGTTCTCCTGTAGCTCCTTATTGTAAGAGCGGTGGATCCAGATGAGGACAGCTACCAAGATGAGTGACATCGGGGGTAGGATCATCAGACCATTATTTACATAGCCATGGATACCATCCGTAGCGTAGAAGGACTGTGGGATGATCTGATAGCCAAATAGTGTACCTGATCCGAAGAGCTCACGGAAGAAACCGACAGCGACAAGGACTGCACCATAGCCAAGACCATTACCAATACCATCGAGGAAGGACTCCCAAGGACCATTACCAAGGGCAAAGGCCTCTAGACGTCCCATCAAGATACAGTTCGTAATAATCAGCCCAACGAAGACCGAGAGCTGCTTGCTGACGTCGTAAGCATAAGCCTTAAGGATCTCACTCACGAGAGTCACCAGCGTAGCGGCTACTACAAGCTGGACGATGATGCGAATACGGCTAGGGATACCCTTACGCAGGAGTGAAATCACCACGTTAGCGAAGGCAACGACGATGGTTACTGATAGTCCCATCACGATAGCAGGCTCCAGCTTGGAGGTCACAGCGAGTGCCGAGCAGATACCCAGCATCTGTACCATGATCGGGTTATTCTTACTCAGCGGGCCGAGAAGGGTTTCTTTATTCTTTTTATTCCAGAGAGACATGACTACTGAGCATTAGCGGTTTCGAGGAACTTTTGGAAAGGAGCGAGGCTATGGTGGAGCATATCGTGCACACCATTACTAGTGAGGGTACCACCAGAGATACCATCGACATAATCCTGTCCCTCAGATTGGGATCCTGCCTTGACGACAGCGATGCCTGTGAACTTCCCTTCACGGAAGAGTTGCTTGCCCTTAAATTCTCCAGCGAAGTGTGGTGTGGAGATTTCGGCACCAAGCCCTGGGGTTTCTCCAGCGTTACCGAAGTCAGCACCTTCGATCGTAGAGTGATCTTCGGCATTGATAGCTAGGTAGCCCCAGATCTTATTCCAGAGCCCTGCTCCATTGAGAGGGAGGACATAGAGCTTCTTACCATCGACTTCAGCGACGAAGACGGGTAGATCCTGAGGTTGCTTCTTAGCGATCAGCTTATATGCCAGCTCGGTATTTGTCTGGAAAGCCTTGCTGCTCCCGATTTGATCACCAGAGAAGGTCTCGACGATCTGCCCTTCGGCATTGACGAGTAGCTCCTCCTTGATCAGACTCTTATAGGTAGAGATGACCTCTGCCTTAGGAGCACTCTTACCAAGCGCACGAAGGATCTGCTCCATCTTATCGATGCTCGCATTCTCCTCCTGAGCAGGCTTAAGCAGGATATTAGCACCAGCCAAGAGGACTGCTGCCAAGATGACCATCACAGCAGCGTAGATGATCACGTAGGAATTCTTATTTGTATTCATCGTAGGCTACTTGGATTAGTTCTTAGACTTAGCTACGAGGCGTGCCTGACGCTTGCTGACGTTACGCTCTACGACGATGTAGTCGATCAGTGGAGCGAAGGTATTCATCAGCAGAATAGCGAGCATCATCCCTTCAGCGTAACCAGCATTGAGGACACGGATAAAGACGACCATCACCCCGATGAGGAAACCATAGATCCACTTACCTGTCTCAGTACGTGCAGCCGTCACAGGATCAGTAGCCATGAAGACGATACCAAAGGCAAAGCCACCATAGAGGATATGCTGTAGAGCAGTGACCTCCATAGCAGGAGTAGCACCAATGGCGTTGAAGAGCGAAGCCATAGCGACGACACCGACGACTCCAGATACCATGATCTTGTAGCTAGCGATACCTGTGAAGATCAGGATGAAGGCACCGATGAGGATAGCCAGCGTAGAGACTTCACCGACAGAGCCAGGGAGGAAGCCGAGGAAGGCGTCCCAGTCCGTCAGGGCATTACCTAGGGTATTATGGATGTCCGTGACATTACCACCGGCGATCTGACCAAGAGGAGTAGCCCCCGAGAAGCCATCCACGACCTTTCCTTCACCACCGAGACCAAAGGTCTGAGTGAGGCGAACCCAGACGCTGTCACCAGACATAGCTGCTGGGTAGGAGAAGAAGAGGAATGCACGGGTGATGAGGGCAACGTTGAAGACGTTATAGCCCGTTCCACCGAAGACTTCCTTAGCGAAGACTACAGCGAAGGCTGTAGCCACAGCGATCATCCATAGTGGAGTCTCCACAGGAATAATCATCGGGATGAGGATACCCGTCACTAGGAACCCTTCCTGGATCTCTTCATGCTTGATCTGCGCAATGATGAACTCAATACCTAGACCGACAGCATAGGAGACGACGATCTGAGGAAGCACTGAGAGGAAGCCATAGAAGAAGGTAGCCCAGAAGGAAGACTCTAGACCGAGGGCGATGTTATGCTGAAGCCCTACATTGTACATCCCAAAGAGGAGAGCAGGCAAGAGGGCGAAGATCACGACGCTCATCGTGCGCTTGCTGTCGATGGCATCGTGCACGTGTGCACCACGGCGCTTCGACGTAGCATTCGGAACGAAGAGGAACGTCTCTAGACCATCGAAGACAGACTCCAAGGCCGAGAAGCGCCCACCAGGCATGAAAGCGGGCTTGATCTTATCGAGTTGTTTTCTTAAAGCGTTCAAGGTACTTGTCCTTTAATAGTGATACCTAGGGGGATTAGTTCATTTCCTTATAGAGTTCGTCTAGCCCCTGGCGGACGATCTGCTGGAGAGGTAGCTTGGACGTATCGACGAACTCACACACGGAGAAGTCCTCTGGAGCGACCTCATAGATACCACGTGCCTCCATATCATTAATGTTGAAGGCAATGATGCTCTTCAGGAGGAACTCAGGATAAATATCCATAGGGAAGACTCTGTCGTACTCACCGCTCATGATCATCGCACGGCGACCACCCTTGATACGGGCGTCAAGCTCGTATTCCTTGCTCTTAGGCATGAGCCAAGAGAAATAGGAGCGACTCATGCTGAACTCCTTCAGACGAGGGAGCGCCCAGCCGAAGACTTCGTGCACGTCGTCCCCCTCAGGGATGACCGTGATCTGGTCGATACCAAAGCCGAGACGATCGTGCTCTTCATCGACCTTGACACCTGTGAAGACGTCCCCTTCGACGACACGCTCGTGCTTCTCACCCTTACCTAGGCGACCAGCGAGGACTTCTTCGAAGCGAGCACCTGGGAGCACCTGTACATAGCCCGTCTCCTTTGCTTCGGAGCCCGTGATAGCGATCGTACGGGAGAAGTCTACCTTACCCGTCTTGAGGAAGCGACCGATGACCAAGAGGTCTGAAGCCTTGAGCGTCCAGACGACTTCCTCCTTATTGACAGGAGCCACGTGATTGATCAGGACACCGACGAGACCTGCGGGGTGTGGACCACGCACTTCGACACGCTCTACTGTGCGAACGCTAGGTAGCTCGCCTGCTGCTACACCGAGATAGACCTTACCATCGGTGAGCTTCGTCAGGGCATCGAGAGCTAGCTGTAGCTCATCCTCACGTCCTGCCACGAGGTGGCTGAAGCTAGGAGCAAGAGGTGCGGTGAAGTTGGCTGTGACGAAGATGTCACGAGGAGCGACGTTAGGATTCGGTAGACGATCATAAGGACGCTGCTTGAAGAAGCCGAACATACCACCCTCCAAGAGCAGAGCGAGGAGCTCGGCACGCTGCATCGTCTCGAAGCCCTGCGTGGCGAACTGCTTGTATTCGATCTCTGCTTCTGGGCGTACCTCAACGCTAAGGACCTTACGCTTAGCGCCACGATGTACGGCGACGACCTCTCCGCTGACAGGAGAGGTCAGTTTAAGCTCGGGATATGCTTTGTGTGCCAGGAGAGCATCCCCTGCGAGCACACGCATCCCTGGCTGAACGATCACCTTGGGGACGAACCCGACGTAATCATCCGGTACGACTGCGTAAGAACTAGCCTTCGCCACGGGTGCGAGGGCCTGCCTTTCAGCCTTTCCCTTCAGATTCAGCGTGAGCCCCTTCTTTATTGTGATAATGTTCGGCATAACACGTGATTGATGAATAGTTTAATTAAAGTATTTGGATACAAAAGTACATAATCTTGGGCATATACTACCTATATTCAGGTAGATTATATCTAGCTCTCCCCATCAATACTTGGTAGAGGTATCCCAGGCCTCTTTTCAGGCTCCTGACCCTTGTATTTCGTATCTGCTTTGCTCAAGAATCTCGAAAGCTCGTGAGTACCTCAAAGAGACAAAAGACTGAGGGATCTCTTCGGAGAGATTTTGCGCCCTAGAGCCAGCAATAAAGCTCTCCCTTGATAAACCTCTACGTTTACTCCGACAAACATCAGCCTTTATTGGGACTAAGGTTAATCTTTACCGAAGGCAAGGCAAACCTCTGCAACAAGCCCCGCTAGAGCGATTCACCCTACACCTCCCTCCTCTAAGCTCCTCGCAAAGCACATCGCTGAATGAAAGCACGCACCAGCCTCCTCGAAACGAACATCCTCCCCCCTTCCAAGCGCACGACTCTCACGAAGGAAAGTTATAGGGGAGGCGATCCTAAAGTTTTTGCTAAACCTAGAGGGCTTATTTCAGTACCTAGAAAAAGCTCAATAAAGCTTAGACTTCCCGCTGTACAAAAGGGTTTCCACCCTCATCTTACCAGAGTAAGAGATAGATCTTGCTCGTACAAACTATTCTTTCTAGATTTGTCCTAGAGCATACTCACACACCATCAAGCTCAGAAACACAACTACGGTACAACGGACTATACAACGGTATCTACGCCTATGCATCCAAGCTCTACTCCTCATAAGAGATTTGTCGAGATGAACCTTCCTCGACCACCTCGAATACGCTAGTCTCTCCTAACCTACATATCACATAAGCATTCTACCCGTAACCCCTGGGTGGACGGCCCGTGCTATGCCTTTCTCTTACTAAGAGCATGCCCATAGTACGTCTCGTGTAGACCAAGCGTGGCTCACCACTCACTAACTAATACTCACCTTAATACTGATGATGAATGAGGAAGTTTACTCTACTCTTTCTGTCCTTGCTCTTGTCACTGACTGTGGGCTTAGCCCAGCAGCGTGTGATCACAGGGGTGGTACTGCTGGCGCCCGATAACGAGCCCGCCATCGGCGCCTCCATCCTCGTCAAGGAGCACACTCGGTCTGGTGTACTCGTGGGTACAGATGGTAAGTTCAAAATCACCGTACCTGCAGGATCCAAGACCTTCCGTATCTCATTTATGGGATACAAAACCGTAGAAGTCCCCATCAAAGACAAGATGCGTGTCGTCCTCGAGTCTGACTCCAAGACACTCTCCACCATCGTCGTCACGGGGATGAACAGCGTCGATAAGCGTCTCTTCACCGGGTCTACGACTAAGATCGGAGGCGACAAGACCAAGCTAGACGGGGTGCCTGATGCCGCACGAGCCCTAGAAGGGAAGGCCGCAGGGGTTTCCGTCCAGAACGTCTCGGGAACCTTCGGTACAGCTCCGAAGATCCGTGTCCGTGGGGCGACCTCGATCTATGGATCCTCTCGCCCACTCTGGGTCATCGACGGAGTTATCCAAGAGGACGTCGTCGATGTCGGTGCTGATGACCTAAGCTCGGGAGATGCCACGACACTCCTCGGCTCTGCAGTGGCTGGGCTAAACGCTGACGACATCGAGAGCTTCCAGATCCTGAAGGACGGGTCAGCCACCTCGATCTATGGTGCTAAGGCCATGGCGGGTGTCATCGTCATCACGACGAAGAAAGGACGCTCTGGCTCTCACTCCTTCTCCTATACCGGAGAATTCACCTCTCGCCTTGTCCCCTCCTATCGTGACTACAATATCATGAACTCGCAGGAGCAAATCGGCATCTACAACGAGATGGAGAAGAAGGGTTGGCTAAACTTTGCATCTGTCTACAATAACTCGACCACGGGTCTGTATGGGAAGATGTATCAGCTGATGCACACCTATGACTCTAAGACGGGGACCTTCGGCCTGCCTAACACACCAGAGGCCAAGATGGAATACCTCCGTCAGGGTGAGCTACGCAATACCGACTGGTTCCAGGAGCTCTTCTCTCCTGCCATCATGCAGAGCCATTCGTTGAGCTTCACGGGAGGGACTAAGGATCTTCAGACCTACGTCTCTATGTCCGCCCTCTTCGATCCAGGATGGATGAGAGCTAGCACCGTAAGACGCTACACGGGTAACCTCAATGCGACCTACACCTTCTCCCCCAAGCTATCACTGACGACTCAGATCAATGCCTCAGCACGTAATCAGCGTGCTCCTGGTACACTCACCCAGTCTTCTAGTGCTGTCACAGGGGAAGTCTCTCGAAGCTTCGACATCAACCCCTTCTCCTACGCTCTGAATACAAGCCGTGCACTCGATCCCAACGAGTTCTATAGACGTGACTATGCTCCGTTCAACATCAAGCACGAGCTAGACAATAACTACATCGACCTCGAGGTAAAGGATGTCAAATTCCAAATGGAGCTGAAGTGGCGCCCCTTCACAGGGATGACCGTCAGTGCTCTCGGAGCCTACAAGGAAACCTATACCGACACGGAGAATATCGTCACCGAGTACTCTAACCGTGCTCAGGCCTACCGAGCGATGGGAGATGCCACGATCATCAGAAACAACAAGTTCCTCTGGAAGGACCAAGACAAACCCAACACGCTGCCACGTACCGTACTTCCCGTCGGGGGCTTCTACGATACGAACCAGCGCAAGATGTCTAGCTATGACTTCCGTGCTTCCGCAAGCTACAACACGACGATCAAGGAAGACCACATCATCAACGGCTACGGTGGTATGGAGGTCAACTCACAGGATCGTGTCAATCGCTGGAGCGATGGCTACGGCATGCAGTACGATAGCGGGCTAGAGCCCTTCTGGGACTATAGTCTCTTCAAGCAACTCAAGGAGAAGAACAGCCCTTACTACGGACTAGAGCGCACTTATAGCCGTACGCTTGCTTTCTTCGGTACAGCTACCTATTCCTACAAGGGTCGCTACACACTAGCCGGTACAGCTCGCTACGAAGGATCAAACCGCCTGGGTCGTAGCCGTAAGGCTCGCTGGCTACCTACCTGGAATATTGCTGGTGCTTGGAATGCTCATGAAGAAGCCTTCTTCAACAAGCAGAATTTCCTCTCCCACCTCAGCCTCAAGGCTTCCTATTCACTTACCGCTGACGCTCCTCGCTGGCTGACCAACTCTCGCGTCGTCATCCGTAGCGGATCAGCTTGGCGTCCCTCTGCTGACCTCACCGAGAGTCGCAACAGCATCAGTAGTTACGAAAATGGAGATCTAACCTACGAAAAGAAGCATGAGTTCAACTTCGGTATCGACATGGGTATCCTCAAGAACCGAGTGAATATCACGGCTGACGTCTATAAGCGTAATAACTTCGACCTCATCGGGGCGACCTATACGATCGGTGGTGTACGCTACGGGAACGTCGCCTCTATGAAGAGCCATGGGTTCGAGCTCTCTATCTCGACGAAGAACATCGAGAGCAAAGACTTTACTTGGACAACCGACTTCATCTTTGGATCAAACTTCAATGAAGTCACGAACCTCAAGACTAAGTCGCATCTTTGGAGCTTTGTCTCAGGGAACGGATTTGCTCGCGAGGGCTATCCCGTACGTTCGCTCTTCTCCATCCCTTACGAAGGACTCACACGAGAAGGTCTTCCAACCTTCCGCTTCAAAGGCGATCGTATCACTCCATCGAACTATAATAAGATCAACTTCCAGGAGATCGATGACCTCGCATTCCTTAAGTATGAGGGCTCTGCAGAACCGACCTTCAATGGTAGCTTGGGGAACATCTTCACCTTCAAGAATCTTAAGCTAAACATCTTCATCACCTACTCTGGAGGGAATAAGCTCCGCCTAGATCCAGCCTTCCGCTCTTGGTACACTGATCTCTGGGCTACCCCCCGTGAGTTTATCAACCGATGGAGTGTCCCAGGTGACGAACAGAAGACAGATATTCCTACCCTCGCAGCAGTGCGTGATCATCAGAGCTATGGATATATCGGCTATGGCTACTCGGCGTACAACTATTCGACAGCACGCGTAGCTGATGGTGGCTTCATCCGTCTCAAGGAAATCTCACTTGCCTACAACCTCCCCAAGAGTCTAGTCAAGCGCCTTGGATTCCTCAAGAGTGCTTCCGTCAAGCTACAGGCAACGAATATCGCCCTCCTTTATGCCGACAAGAAGCTCTATGGTCAGGATCCTGAGTTCTTCCGCTCTGGTGGGGTAGCCTCTCCGCTTCCTCGTCAGATCACGGCCACCGTGCATCTTGGTTTCTAAACCCTCTATTAGCAAGACGCAATGAAACGCATACATATCCTTACCGCCTTGGTTGTGCTATCCCTAGCCACGCCAAGCTGTAACTACCTCGACCATCCTCAGGACTCACGTACCGAGCTCAACCGAGCAGATAAGATCGAGCGCCTTCTGGTAAGTGCCTACCCCAACCTCTTACCTATGGGCTTCACAGAGCATCGTACAGACAACGTGGCTGACAATGGTCCTCGATTTACCGATGGCACGATCTCCAACCATGAGGGTTATTACTGGGAGCCCAACTCAGAAACTGATTGGGATACCGAGTATAACTTCTGGAATACCTGCTATCACTCGATCATGACTGCTAATCAGGCTTTGAAAGCTATCGAAGACCTAGGCAGTCCTACCGAGCTTCGTCACTCACGAGGTGAAGCTCTCCTATGCAGAGCCTACACTCACTTTCTTCTGGTCAATGTATTCTCTCAGATATATAATGGTCAGACAAGTCAGACAGACAAGGGGGTTCCCTACTTCACCGAACCTGAGCACGGCATCGGGGAGAAACATCCTCGCCTCTCGGTCGCCACAGTCTATAAGCTCATCGAAGCAGACCTTCTCGAAGGTATGTCTTTGATCAACGATGATAAGTATACCCAGCCACTCTATCACTTCACGACCCGTGCAGCTAAGGCTTTTGCAACCCAGTTCTATTGCTACTATGAGCAGTGGGATAAGGCCAAGCAATATGCCGATCAGATTCTCGGGACTGGGCAAGTAACAGGTCTACGTGACGTAAAAACGTACAATAAGTTCACCCAGTTTGATGAAGTCATGCGAGCTTATATCAACCCGCAGGACAAGGCAAACATCATGCTCCTAGCCACTCGCTCTCTCTGGGGACGTCGCCTCAAGCATACTCGCTTTGCGCACAATAGCACGATCGCTAGCAAGGAGACCTACCGCAGTGGTGGAGGTTGGGGAGCTAACCTCTGGTCATATGATCGTCTCTATGGTAGTAACGAGGCTCTCTACACGGCTAAGTTTGCCGAAGTTTTCGAAATCACAGACGTGACAGCTCAAACTGGGCAACCTCACATCATCGGGATGCCTTTTGACTTAGACAAGGTTCTTCTCTGGCGTGCTGAAGCTCGTGTAATGCTCAAGGACTACGCAGGTGCGGCCTCTGATCTCTCCGCCTGGTACCTCTCTAAGGAAGGGAACGCAGGTACGGCAGAATCTATAGCAGCAGCTTACGACACTAGCATCACAGCTGACCTCACAGAAGAGGATCGCCTGGCTCGTGAAGCTCGCAAGGAGACAGTCTCCAAGCCTCTGAATCCAAAGTTTGCTATCGAGTCTGGTATACAGACCAACCTCATGCATGCCGTGCTTCACGCTCGTCGAGTACTCACCGCCTACGAAGGCTATCGCTGGGATGACATCCGACGCTTCGGCATCGAGATTAAGCACTCCCTAGCAGATGGCACCGTGATGACGCTCAAGGTAGACGACCACCGTAGAGCCTCCCAGATCCCCGCCTTCATCCGTGAAGCAGGGATGGAGGGTAACCCTGGATATTAAGCTCGCCACTAATAGCTAACACTAGAATGAAAACGAGAATATATCGCATCTTGCTCGCCTCGCTAGCCTTCGGGCTCAGCCTCTCTGCGTGCAAAGACAACGACAAGCCCGATCCTTCGATCCATGCTCTCAAGCCAGAGCTAGGAGAACGCACGGCCTTCGACCAATGGATTCGGAATAACTATACCGACGCCTACAATGTCCAGCTCCTATATAATATGGAGGACATCCAGGCCGACCGTTCCCGCAACCTAGCTCCTGCCTCGCTGGAGAACAGTATGAAGCTAGCCAAGATCGTACTTCATGCTTGGTATGGCGCCTACGATGAAGTAACCGGTGGTACCGACTTCATGCGTCGCACCTCACCTCGCCAGCTCTTCTTCATAGGCTCTGCCATGTGGAATGGTGATGGTACCATCACCCAGGGGACCGCTGAAGGAGGGCTAAAGGTGACGCTCTTCCAGGTAAACTGGCTTAACGTTAATGACCCACAGGCTCTCAACAAGACCTTCTTCAAGGTCATGCATCATGAGTTTAGCCACATCCTTCACCAAAACAAGATCTGGCCTGACGAGTACAACACGATCTCGACCGAGTACTCTCCCAATGCCTGGGCCAATCGACGTAGCTTGAGTGACTATGCTCCACTAGGCTTTGTGACGGCCTATGCTAGTAGCCAGCCCCGAGAAGACATCGCAGAAGTGACGGCAGCGCTGATCACCTTCACCGATGCAGAGTGGGCGGCTATTCTCAAGGCCGCTGGAGACGAAGGTCGAGCAAGACTAAACAAGAAAATCGCCATCGTCAAGAAATACATGCTTGACACTTGGGGCGTGGACATGGATCGCCTACGAGCTGTCGCTCTACGACGACTCACCGAAGCTCCTCGCCTACAGCTTCTCGAGGCTGATTGGACGCCCTTGATCACTGGTCGAGCTCTCCCCTTATCTCCGGAAGCTATCGCTAGTGCTCGCTCGGCCGCCTGGGGGCATCTCAGCCAGCAGAAGTCTTTCCTAGACCTCAGCCATGATCATACTCCTGGCGACGATCGCTGCGCCCTTCTCCCTATGCTCACCCATTAGTAGACGAATGACACTATGAAGCATATCACCACTACGAGCCTCTCACTGCTCTGTGTAGGGCTCGGCCTCGCATTCTCTTCCTTGACTAGCTGTAAGCAAGAGCCTCCGAAACTCTTCGATGAGTCGGCTCTTGACCGTCAGGAAGCACTATCCAAGGAGCTACTTACCGAACTCACCTCATCTCAGCACGGCTGGATTCTAGAATACTATCCTCAGAGCCAGCAGACCTATGGCGGCTATGTCATGGGGCTAAAGTTTGGGGGGAAGAATAAGGTTCAGTCTATCTCAGAAAGTCCCGTCACAGACGTCCAGACAGATACCTGGACAAGTAGCGACTTCCATATTAAGAATGACAAGGGTGTCACCTTGAGCTTCGATACCTACTCGCTTCCTATCCACCTCTTCTCTGACCCAGATAAGAGCTATGGCTTCGGTGAAGGGAAGAGCTTCGAAGGAGACTACGAGTTCACACTCTCCCGCCCCTTGACGCCTGACACCATCTACCTAAGAGGGCGCAAGACTCTCACGGAGATGCGTCTGATTCGCGCTAAGCAAGATGCCAAGGAGTACCTCTCCTCTGTCCAGGCGCTGAAGAGCAAAGCCTACACCGCTGAGACGATGTACAAGCTACACCTCTTCGGTCTTGAGGGCACGATCGGCAAGAAGAAGGTCATCGCCTATCTCTCCGAAAAGGGCTATAACACGATGACCGTCGAGGAGGTAGACGGAGGCAAGAAGACCTTCGTCCCCTTCATCTGTACACCTACCGGCATCCGCCTCTATCGCCCCTACGAAGGCGTCACAGACCTAACGTGGGATGACGCTACGAAGACCTATTCTTCGCCTATGGGTGACAAGCTCGCTGGTCGCCGTGACCCCGACTACGATGGTTTCACCAAGTATCTCGGACGCTACAGCATGAACTGTACGAGCTGGAGTGCTCCCCGTGAAGTGACCTTCGAGCAGCATGCACGTAATGTCTATGCGATAAAAGGCATCGCTAACGGCTTGACCATCCTGGCCAAGTATGACCCCAAGAACGACCGCTTCGAGATCACGACACAGAAGGTCCTCACGGGGGCTACCACGGTCTATCTCGCTGCCTGGGTCAGTGGTGGCTCACTCTCTTGGGGTGAAGGCTACGGGATGTACAGCAAGGTAGACCCAACCGATCCTTCAGGTAAGCGATATATCCTCGTCGATAATGGCGCATGGGGAAATAAGTGCGACTCTTATATCCTCTGGGTCATCAGCAAGGGACGCTATACGGGCTTCGGCGGTCAGCTGGACTTTGTCAAGCCTACCTTCACCAAACTCTAAGCATATACGACGATGAACAAGATCTATCGATACACCGGGCTAGCACTCCTAGCTGGCTTCACGCTACTAGCACCGCTCTCCTCCTGTAAGAAAGATAGTCCTACCGATGGCATAGAGCAGATGACCCTACGCCTCATCAGTAGTGATCACAGCTTCACGGCTACAGGAGGATCGGGTAAGCTGCAGCTCTCCGAAGGTGGATTCACTCTCCAGACCAAGGCATCCTGGATACACCTCGGCGCTGTCGAGGGTACCAGTGCCTCCTTCACCGTAGATCCTCTCTCGGAGCCTGCGACACGTACGGGGAATATTCTCATCGAGAAGGGTGGACGGACCATACAGCTGTCGATCACCCAACTTGGAGCCTATGACTATCTCATCGACGCCAAGGACACCTATGAGATCGACCGTAACGGTGGGGACATTACGATCCCCTACCTAGCACAGTCAGGCAGTACGCCCACTGTCGAAGGCCTTCCCGACTGGATAAAGTCTAGCTCTGACAGCAAGGCGCTCAAGCTCTCAGTCGATGCACTGCAAGCCTCTGACCGATCAGCCCAACTGACGATCAAGCTCGGCTCCCTGATGGAAAAGGAGCTAACCATCCGCCAAGTCTATGGTCAGCTCACCTATGAGCAGATCCTCGGCACGTACACCATCACCTATGTCCCCAATGGAGAAAAACCGCAGGTAACGGCTACGGCCGAGGTGACGATCGTCGAAAAGGACAAGGCGAAGAACCTCCTCACGATCAAGGGGCTCGCTGCTGACGCTGAGATGGGCTACATCCCCAGCACCTCGACACTCGTCTTTAATCACATGCAGACCAAGCTCCCCGATGGTAGACTCCTCATGTTTACCCTTTCGGGCAATAGCTACCTGCTGAAGGATGGCAAGACGAGGAACTATGGACTTAGCTGGGATGAATCTCTACGCTTACAAGGCACTTGGGACAAGCAGTCTCCTATCCACCCATCCTTTACCTTCGCCAGCCCTAAGGCGGACGCTAAGGGTGAGATCTACCACGGTGTCCTCTTCTGGCTCTATAATGGCACCAACTTCCTCGGCAGATATCGTCAGGGAGAAGCAGGCGCTATCTACGAGCTCTCCGACATTAAGCTCGTGAAGAAGTAGCCTCTTCCTTCGCTATCACTACCGCATGATCAAGGCGGGGTACTCCTTCGGGGGCACCCCGCCTTGATCTTTCTCCCCCTAGGCGAATCTCTACTTGCCAGCATCCTCGACCCCCACACGGGTGAAGGTCAACCTTTATGCGGATAAACCTAGACCTTTACTTGCACTAAGGTTTACCTTTATAGGCGCGATTACTCACCTCGCTAGACAAGGGGGGTCTACCTACAGCCCAGCGACCTCATACTTCCACCTCCAAAGAGTAAATTCCCCTGGCAGACTTCAAGCAAAGTCGCACAGCACAAGGCTATACCTCCCTCGATGCAGTCCCATAGCTACCAGAGTGCTGACATCAGTTTGGCAGAGCACTCTGACAAGTGGCTGGGGAAATACGACAATTTGGCAGGGGAAACAAAGGCCTATCTTTTGGCATACGCTTTGCCTTAGATAGGGCGTGAGTATAAGTTGTTAGGTTCCTCCACGGCGCATCCCCTGCTTGAAGGGGGCTTATCTCCAGCCACTCCAAGCAGAGGGCGCCCCGACGGAGGTCTTACCGATAGCTACTCGCAAGACATAACAATCTACAAACTGAATAAAAACAATAACGAAAAGAATATTATGGGAAAGATCATTGGAATTGACCTCGGGACCACCAATTCGTGTGTCTCTGTACTCGAAGGGAATGAACCTCTCGTCATCGCAAACAGCGAAGGCAAGCGTACAACACCTTCTGTAGTCGCCTTCATCGAAGGTGGCGAGCGTAAGGTCGGTGATCCTGCTAAGCGTCAGGCCATCACCAATCCTACGAAGACTATCTACTCTATCAAGCGCTTCATGGGCGAAACCTTCGAGCAAGTGAAGGATGAGATCGCTCGTGTGCCTTACGAAGTCGTCCGTGGCGACAATGACACCCCTCGCGTAAGCATTGACGGTCGTCTCTATACGCCACAGGAAATCTCAGCGATCATCCTTCAGAAGATGAAGAAGACCGCAGAGGACTACCTCGGAGCCGAAGTCACCGACGCAGTCATCACCGTACCTGCTTACTTCAATGACGCACAGCGTCAGGCTACGAAGGAGGCTGGTGAGATCGCAGGGCTTAACGTTCGTCGTATCGTCAACGAACCTACCGCAGCTGCACTAGCCTATGGTCTTGACAAGAGCGACAAGGATATGAAGATCGCTGTCTTCGACCTCGGTGGTGGTACGTTCGATATTTCGATCCTTGAGCTAGGTGATGGGGTCTTCGAAGTACGCTCTACCAACGGAGATACGCACCTCGGTGGTGATGACTTCGACCACGTCATCATCGACTGGCTCGCTGAAGAATTCAAGAACGATGAGGGTGTAGACCTCCGTGAAGATCCTATGGCGATGCAGCGTCTTAAGGAGGCTGCCGAAAAGGCTAAGATCGAGCTCTCCAGCTCTACGAGCACGGAGATCAACCTCCCCTACATCATGCCTGTCGGTGGGATACCTAAGCACCTCGTTCGTACGCTGACTCGTGCGAAGTTCGAGCAGCTTGCTGACCGCCTAATCCAGGCTTGTGTCACGCCTTGTGAGAATGCTCTCCGTGATGCAGGTCTCTCCAAGAGCGACATTGACGAAGTCATCCTCGTCGGTGGATCTACACGTATCCCCGCTATTCAGGAGATCGTCGAGAAGATCTTCGGCAAGACTCCTTCTAAGGGCGTAAACCCTGACGAAGTCGTAGCTGTCGGTGCAGCCATCCAAGGTGGTGTCCTCACGGGCGAGATCAAGGATGTCCTCCTCCTCGATGTCACGCCTCTCTCCCTCGGTATCGAGACGATGGGTGGTGTCATGACTCGCCTCATCGATGCGAACACGACCATCCCAACCAAGAAGAGCGAGATCTTCACCACAGCGGTAGATAACCAGCCTGAGGTCGAGATCCACGTCCTCCAAGGGGAACGTTCGCTAGCTAAGGACAACAAGAGCATCGGTCGCTTCAAGCTCGAAGTAGCTCCAGCTCCTCGTCAGACGCCTCAGATCGAAGTAACCTTCGACATCGATGCCAACGGTATCCTCAATGTCACGGCGCTGGATAAGGCTACGGGCAAGCAGCAGAAGATCCGCATCGAGGCCTCCAGCGGTCTCTCTGACGCTGAGATCCAGCGTATGAAGGATGAAGCTGCCGCTAACGCAGAAGCCGACAAGAAGGAAACGGAACGTATCACCAAGCTCAACCAGGCCGACAGCCTCATCTTCCAGACGGAAAAGCAGCTGAAGGAATTTGGCGACAAGCTCTCCGCTGACAAGAAGGCTGCCGTAGAAGCTGCCCTCGCTAAGCTTAAGGAAGCACACGCCGCACAGAACATCGATGGGATCGATGCCGCTACGGCAGAAGTGCAGTCCACCTTCCAGGCAGCGAGCGAGGAGATGTACTCACAGGCTAATGCTGCAGGCGCTCAGCCAGGTGCTGATGCTTCGGCAGGAGCTTCCTCTCAGCAGCCAGGCCAGGACATCACTGACGCAGACTTCGAGGAAGTCAAGTAAAACCTCTCCATTCAAGGGGCTAGCTCACCTAGGCGAGCTAGCCCCTTGGTATATCTTAGCCACGGAGAAGTAAAGAAATTCGTATCTTTGTAAGTAAAGTAATCCAATCGATTAGCTAACTCGAAATCATTTATGGAAATTATTAAGATCGTCGGGCGTGAGATCCTCGACTCTCGTGGGAACCCCACCGTAGAAGTAGACGTACATCTAGCATGTGGTATCATCGGTCGTGCTGCTGTCCCCAGCGGTGCTTCGACGGGTGAAAACGAAGCTCTCGAGCTCCGTGACGGCGACAAGGGTCGCTACCTAGGTAAGGGCGTCCTCAAGGCTGTAGAAAACATCAACAATGTCATCGCTCCTGAGCTCTACGGTATGAGCGCCCTCAACCAGCGCGAGATCGACATGAAGATGATCGCTCTCGATGGTACGAAGACCAAGAGCAACCTCGGTGCTAACGCTATCCTCGGTGTATCTCTCGCTGTCGCTAAGGCTGCTGCTCAGTACCTCGACATCCCCCTCTACCGCTACATCGGTGGTACCAATACCTACGTGCTGCCTGTACCTATGATGAACATCATCAACGGTGGCTCGCACTCTGACGCTCCTATCGCCTTCCAGGAATTCATGATCCGCCCAGTGGGTGCTACCTGCTTCCGCGAAGGTCTCCGTATGGGTGCTGAAGTCTTCCACGCTCTGAAGAAGGTACTCCACGATCGTGGTCTCAGCACGGCTGTCGGTGACGAAGGTGGTTTCGCTCCTGCGCTCAACGGTACGGAAGATGCTATCGAATCTATCCTCAAGGCTGTCGAAAAGGCTGGCTACGTCCCAGGTAAGGATATCACCATCGCTATGGACTGTGCTTCCTCTGAGTTCTTCAAGGATGGCATCTACGACTACACGAAGTTCGAAGGCGACCATGGTGTGAAGCGTACGATCGACGAGCAGGTCGAGTTCCTCAGCCAGCTGGTAGAGAAGTACCCTATCGACTCGATCGAAGACGGTATGGCTGAAAACGACTGGGAAGGCTGGAAGAAGCTCACCGACAAGCTCGGCAAGAAGATCCAGCTCGTAGGTGATGACCTCTTCGTAACGAATGTCGAGTACCTCCGTCGTGGTATCGCTGAAGGCTGCGGTAACTCCATCCTCATCAAGGTCAACCAGATCGGTACGCTCACCGAGACCCTCGACGCTATCGACATGGCACACCGCCACGGCTTCACGTCTGTGACCTCACACCGCTCTGGTGAGACGGAAGATGCTACGATCGCTGACATCGCTGTAGCTACGAACTCTGGTCAGATCAAGACCGGTTCACTCAGCCGTACCGACCGTATGGCCAAGTACAACCAGCTTCTCCGCATCGAGGAAGAACTGGGTGCACTCGCTGTCTACGGTTACAAGCGCATCAAGTAAGCTAGCTACACGCTGATGACTGCTACGCACTGGCTGTAGCGATCATCTCCTCGATGTGTAGTTGTGCGCATCCTCGCATGGAGCAGGCTATCTGGAGGGATCTCTGGATAGCCTGCTTAGCATAATTCTCTCTTGGGGAGCACGCTGTGGCTTCCCTAAAAGCAAATACTCAAATGGCTCTATTTGATAAATGGGGTAAGAAGGCCGAGGCGGCGCTCGTCCCCTCTCAAGTCCTTCCTACGATTCTGGAGGCGCTCACCGTCGAGGGCTACCGCCCGGAGCGAGATAATGAGATCCGCATTGTCTTTAAGAACGAAGGCTTCTATCACTGCTTCTACTACCGGGAGGACGATCCAGAGTTCCTATTGGTGCGTGCATCCTTTGAGCGGGCGGCTTTCGGGGATGTACACGAAGAATTCCTCTACAAGGCTTGCTCGCGCACCGACTTTGATCAGAAGGTGAGCAAGGCCTACATCGACGACGAGGGGGACATCGTCTTCTCCGTAGAGACCTTCCTCATGCCAGGCACACCTATTGGGAAGCTCGCTCTGCGCATGAATGATGCACTGGCTTCGACGATCTCGTTCTTCAGTCGCACGCTGCGGGAGCTTGTCGCTCAGGCTTCGGGGGAAGATTCGGAAGAGTCCACCGCCCCTCAGCTCGGCGGATCAAGCGATCTGCCGAACTAGCGGAAGCTCGCTCTAACGGCTAACCTCAGCTACGATAACGGAGCACCGACGTCCACCGACGGAGCCCCCACTAGTCCAAGAGGCGCAAGGTCATTCGGATGACCTTGCGCCTCTTATTTTTATGTCAGAGGGAGGCAAAAACACGCCTTTTTCTGCCCGTCCCAAGGTGCTTTTACGCCCCCAATTTCCCTGCCAAATCGGGGAAAGCTAATCCTCTGATAGGAAAGGTGTTATCATTCTATGCGGAAGCAGTCAAATTTTCGTGCGGAAGAAAATAAATTTCCGTGCGCACGAAAATATTTTTTCGTCCGCACGGAAATTTATTTGTGTGCGCACAGAAATTTCTCTCCGTGCGGACGCAAATGAACGGGAGCATATAAACCCTCCCACCAACGAGCCCGCTAGGCGAGCCCTCTTCGGTGAGGACAAGCCTAGCGGGCTCGAGCTAATGCTTAGTCAAAAGGGCTGACTAAGTAGGAAGCGCTTACTTCTGCTGGGGAGCGAGGTGGTAGGTGATGACCTTCTCCAGCGCCAGCGCACAAGCGGGGCAGAAGTCGGGGCAATCATTCGCACGCATACGGCAATTGAAGCTCGCCCGATAGATCCCCTTGCTCAGGTAAGCTCCGCCTTCGTAGAGACCGACCGGATACTTCTTCTGGAGCTTCTCGGTCGTGGGCACGGGGGTACCCTTCTTCACCAGATGCGACCACTTCCCGCTGAAGTCTTTGAGGTTCGTGACGTTCTGCTCCCACGGCTCCTTGGGCTGCTCCTTGCCGAAGGAAGCCAGATCGCCCTCACTGAAATACTCGTCCGCTAGCCCCCCGAAGCTGTGGCCGAACTCGTGCACGACGACAGGGAGGTAGTACTTGTGATGCGTGGAGCTGAGGAGGTAGGAGTTGTACATCCCTCCGCCACCATAGACGTCGCTATTGGCGAGGATGATGAGGTGCTCGTAGGGAATGCCAAGGAGGGCGTCATTGATCGCCTTCACGCGACGGGTCGTCAGATAGCGTTCGCTATAGAAGGTGTCGAAGTGCGAGCCAAAGGCTGTGCGTGGCCACTTACCCTCCCGAGGCACGGCGACGCCACTATTCTTCGAGGGTGAGAAGACGACCACGACGTTGAAGTCCTTGCGGTGGCTCTTGAAGGGCTCGTAGGAGAAGATCGCTTCGGTAGCCGCCTCGGCATCCTTGAGGAAGGTAGGCATATCCGCCTCCGTATAGCCCTCAGCCAAGATCGCTAGGTCAATGCAGTCCTTCGAGTCGCCCGAGCGAAGCAGGTACTTATGAGGCAGTGCCTGATGTCGGGTGCGGTCGTGGATGAGAATATCCTTCGGATCAATACGCTGCGTCTGGGAGAGCATCGGCTCCTGCTCGGGATCGCAGAGCGTGACGGTGACCTTCACCGGCGCCTTAGGGCAAGGGATGCGGAAGACTTCCTCATAGGCTCGACGCTCGGTCTGTGCTAGGGGCGTGAAGAGCCACTCGAGATAGAGCGGATTGAAGGAGGTGCAGTAGATCAGCTTCCCCGAGGCCTCATCGTGGACGTAGAGCTGGGCGTTCCCACGCAGGGAGAGGCTATCGAGGTAATGGCGACGACCCGCCCAACCCTGGAGCAGGTGCGTCTCCTCGGGCGTGATCTCGGTCTTCTCGGCATTCCCCGTGAAGATGTAGTCCAGACGCAGGGTGCTGTCTCGGAAATAGGTGTCAAAGGCCTGCTGTGCCGAGAGCGTAGCTAGGCTCGTGAAGGCCAAGAAGAGACCGAAGAGCCATCGAAGGTGTACTTGTCGCATAGTCGTGATGATATATGAAGTAGTTAGAGGGCGGGAGGATAAGGCTGAGAGGCTAGTGCCTCGTACATCTTCTCATAGGTAGGCAAGGTGATGCCGTGTGCACGAGCGGTACGGACGACGTAGCCCGTGAGGTTCTCTAGCTCTGTAGCACGTCCTGCCATGAAGTCCACGTGCATCGAGCTGGTGCTCGTGGGGATCATGAAGGTCTGGCGCTCTATGGTACGCTCCACAGCGTCCTCACCGAGGTCATAGCCGAGAGACTGGAAGAGGGAGCAGAGCTCCTCGATGAGTGTGCGCATCTCCGTGGGATGATCCGTGAGCGCATCGCCCACGGTTTGGTTGAAGTACGATGTCCCGGTCGCTGTCGCCGAGATCATGACGAACTTCTTGCGGATATGCTCCTGGATGTTGTCGGGGTTGATCGCATGCACTTTCACCGAATCAAGTAAGGCGAAGAGCTCCTTCTCCTCGGGGCTTCGCTCACTAGACCGAGAGCCAAAGAAGAAGAGCTCCCGCTCGGCCTCGAGGAGGATCTCCCCCGCTTCGGGCTTACGCCCCGAGATATAGACACAGCCATCCCAGACCTCATTCTCCGGGAGCAAGCGCTTCACCTGATCGGCGATGTCGGCACCGTTGAGTAGCGGGAGGATGATCGTCTTCGGCGTGATGATCGGGAGTAGCTGCCTGATGTTCGCCTCCAGATCATAGCTTTTAGTCGCCAAGATCAGTAGATCTGCCGGTGGGAGCTTAGCAGGATCCTCATCGAGGTAGTCGGGGTGGACGATGAAGTCACGGGATGGGGTCACGACGTGGAGCCCTCGCTGTGCGATCGCCTCTCGGTGCATACCTCGGGCGACGAAGCTGATCTTGCGCCCCAAGCCTTCCTGCTGAGCGGCCTGGACGAGCATAGCGCCGTAGTAGCCACCGACACCACCGAGACCAGAGATCGTGATATTCTGTAGAAGCATAGAGAGATAGGGATAAGTTAGTGCTTATGATGACGTCTTCTCAGCCAGGCACGCAGTCCCATATACACCTTCGTCAAGTGCAGGAAGAGCCTACGCTTGCGGTACATCGACGGCTGGAGGAATACATTAGGTAGTGGACGACGACGAGCCCGCTCGACGAAGGGCAGATAGCGGGGCGTCAGCTCTCGGTAGGCCTCGGGATAGGTGTTCAGCATCGACCAGTAGTTCCAGAGCTGATTGACCAACAGAGCATTGCCGTAGCCTACGAGGGTGGCATCCTCCCTATGCTGATCGAGGAAGTACTCGATATTCGCAAAGAGCGGGGAGACATCCGACGTGCGGAACTGCTCCGTGATCGCTCCCTCTCGCTCCTCTCGGTAATTCAGCCCGATCGACGAGAGCAAGCGGAGCTTCCTCGTGTGATAAAGCACCTCCAGCGTATAGGCAATATCCTCCCAGTTGTACCCCTCACGGAAGCGGAAGGCGCCACAGAGGGAGGTGCGGTAGACCTTGTTCCATACGGCCGGAGCGATCGGGTCTTCCATCCCTCGGATGAAGTGATTACAGATCTCCTCCTGCCCCGAGAGAACTCGATCTGCCGTCACTTGAAGCTCTTGGTAGTCCCTGCCTAGCTTACGAAAGCCGAACTGTACCAAGTCAAGCTCCCCATCTGCATCGAGGAGCTCGACGCACTGACGATAGATGTCTGGCTCCAGCCAGTCATCACTATCCAGATAGGTGAAGTAGGGGCAATCCCCGAGAAGCGCCAGCCCCGCATTGCGTGCTCCGCTAAGGCCTCGGTTCGCTTGGTGGATCACTTGGATGCGCTGGTCTCGCTCGGCATATTCGTCACAGATCGCTCCACAGCTATCGGGCGAACCATCATCCACGAGGATGATCCTAAGATCAGCGAACGTCTGTGTGCAGACGGAGTCCAAGCATGCACGGAGATAGGGCTCTACCTTGTAAACAGGTATGATGACTGCAAGACGTGGCGTAGAGGGAGTCGGGGGCATCGGGACTTGGGCTAAGGAATCAACGGGTAGATCAATCGAAGGAAGTGGGGCACTATCCCGCACAGCTATTTACGTATATTGTGACCGAGTAGTTAGGTATATCGTGGCGGGTGAGTTAGGTATATTGCAGTTCGTAGCTTACGTATATGGTGATCTCTCGGGTACCCTACTCGGCTCCATCTTAGTACGAGCATGGAGGGAAGGTACTAGAGTTCCTCGAGGATCTTCCGCCAGACGGGTAGGTTCTGCTCATGGGCATAAGTCAGGCTCTTCAGCAGGCATGCACCCTGCAGATCTCGGCGTAGAGCTTCATCCTGACAGAGGCGGTAGAGCTCTTCTGCATAGACCTCCTGATCATAGGCGGGAATAAGCACCCCACACGAAGGGGTCTCTCCGATGACCGTGCGCACACCTGCCGAGCAGTCAAAGGCTATCGGGATACAACCATAGCTCTGCGCCTCGGCCAAGGCAAGCCCCCAGCTCTCCAGCTGAGAGGTCAAGGCGAGGATCGAGGCAGACTGATAGACCTGGCTAGGATCAGCGCAATAGCCACGTAGGGAGATACGAGGGAGCTGTAGCTGGCTGATGAGGCTCTCTAGATGCTGACGATCACTCCCCTCGCCATAGATCTCGACCTCCCAATCGGGAAGGCTCTCCTGGATCCTTGACCAGATCTTGACCAAGCGAGGCACTCGCTTCGAGATCGGATCTAGGCGACCCATATAGACGATCTTCTTCTGCTTGGTGAACTGGATAGTGTCTGCAGGAGGTAGCTCAATGGTATTCTGCACCGCATGGATCTTCTCTGCCAGTTCCTTCGGGAGCTGAAGCGTACGAATGATCTCTTGGGAATAGGCTGGGCAGAGTGTGATGAAGCCATCGACATGCTCTAGGATATGGCGATAGCGCTTGTGAATACGTCGGCGTGTCGCCCCGAGCTTGACCTCCCATAGCTGCTTGAAGGCCAGCCACTCGATACGGTGAAGTAGAGAGCGATTAGACCGCTCCTCCATCACACGTAGGATCGAGGGTACCTCATCAAAGGGAGAGGTGTGTAGCCAGTAGATCAGCTTCAACCCCGAAGCCCGTAGCTCGGGGTAGCACTTATTGCGACTAGAGACGGGAATGATCAGGACGGAGATCCCTCGACGCTTCGCATCCTCGATAAGGTAGGAGACATTCGTCTTGCTCCAGAGCTTCTTCTTATCAGGCAGGATAGCGAGCGAGCAATGCTCGGCATCGGGTAGCTGCCACTGCTCCGCTCGATGCTCTAGGCAGTAATAGTGCGTGAAGATCCCTAGCTGAGCGAAAAGTCGCCCAGTCTGACGTGACACTGTCTCCGCTCCACCGAGGCCGAGATAGTCATGGACGAAGGATACACGAAGACCAGTGAGTTTCATTAGCCAAATAAGATTGGAGACGGAAGTAGGTCCGCACATCCTGCTCGTACGAGGAGAGGGCTGCTCGTAGCTCCTCCAAGGAGGCGAACTTCTTCTCCCCATGCAGGCGTTCATGCAGTGTGACCTCTACGACCTCATCATAGATCATCGCATCGAAGCCCAAGAGATGTACCTCGATCGAGCGACGTAGCTCACCACCGATGGTCGGACGATGACCGATATAGAGCATCCCCAGCGAAGCAGGGTACTTACCCGAGATAAAGCGCATCGTACAGGCATAGACCCCTGCAGGAGGGACGAGCTGAGCCTCATCCTCAAGGCCGATATTAGCCGTTGGGTATCCTAGCGTCCGTCCGATTTGATTTCCCGAGATCACCGTACCGTAGAGGTTCAGTGGGCGTGATAGGAGCTGCTCGGCCTGCTTGATCTCGCCAGCCTGGATCAGCTCCTTGATCCAGGTCGAGCTAATGGGACGCTCATCAATAAGTAGCGAGGGAGCCTGGAAGACAGAGATACCGAGTCGCTCCCCGATCGCCTTGTATCCCTCAAAGTCCAAGAGACGACCAGCACCAAAGCGACTATCATAGCCTAGGATCAGGTCGGTCACCCCATACTGTCTCTGGAGCACCTCCTGCATGAAGGCTTCGGCAGAGAGCTTAGCTAGCTCCTGTGTAAAGGGTAGGACGATGACCTCAAGCTCGCCATCGAGCCTGAGTAAAGCATGATTGACACGTGCTGGATAGATATGGGAGGGTTTACGCTCAGGCGCCAGCACCTCCACAGGTGCAGGGCTGAAAGTGAAGACCAGCAGACGATCCTCTGCCGACGTCGCACGAGCTGCCAGCTCCTGCAAGAGGAGCTGATGCCCACGGTGTACACCATCAAAGGTGCCAATGGTAGCGATGACCTTTCTACTCATGCTGACTAGAGTTCTTCGAGAAGTTTCTGCCAGACCTTATAGTTCTGTTCGTGTGCATAGCTTTTGCTCTTCTGGAGGCAAGGCTCTTGTAGCTCTTTATACTTATCTCCCTGGCATAGCTCCAGGAGCTTCTGTGCATACTCTTCGAGTGAGAAGGGAGTGACCAAGCGACCATACTGCATATCTCGCCCGATAATTGTATTGTTTCCTGCACAGACTGAGAATGCGATAGGTACAACCCCATAGCTCTGTGCTTCCACGAGGGCTAATGCCCAGCCCTCATACTCCGATACAAGTGCTAGGATAGCCGCTCTCTGATAGACCTGAGCAGGATCACCGCAGTAGCCACAGAGACGAATGCGAGGGAGCTGAAGGCGCTGAATCATCGCCTCCAACTCTTGGGCATCGGGGCCTGACCCATGGATCTCTACCTGCCAATCGGGGAGCTGGTCATGGATCTTCGCCCAAATCTGAACTAATCGGAAGGGATTCTTCGACCCTCGGACAATACGCCCCATGAAGATGATCAGCTTCTCCTTCTCTAGGCAGGGTGCTTCGGGTAGGTCTATCGTATTGAGGATAGATACCAGCTTCCGGCTCTGCTCTGGTGATAGCTGTAGCTCTTCGATCAGCTCCTGACTATAGGCAGGACAGAGCGTGATCACACGGTCGACATGCTCTAGGACACGGAGATACTCCTGCTTATGCACCCGCATACGTTTCTCCTTATAGTCCCTGGGAAATTGACGAAGGAGCAACCTCCAGCGTAGGCGCATCCAGAAGCTCTCATCCAGTGCCCTCCGCTTGTTCTGCAGATCCTCTGCGACCTCCCAGAATGGTGTACTGTGTAACCAATAGATCAGCTTGATACCGAGGGCCGAGAGTTGGCTATGGTAATCTGATGGGTAGGATACGGGGAGTAGCAGGAGCGAGATCCCCCGCTCCTGGATCGACTGACAGAGGTAGTCGACATTCTGCGGGGTGAAGACCTCTCGGCTATCAGGTAGCAGGATCGTAGAGATAAGCGGACTGGCAAATGGCTTCCACTCCTGCTCATTGACATGGATAGCATAGAAGAAAGTCTCGATACCCATCTTCTCAAAGATCTCCGCAGTATGACGAGAGACCATCTGAGATCCTCCTATATCCAGATGACTATGGAGGATGCCGACCTTCAGGTTATTCCTATCCATAACTATACTGATCTATCGGAACTAGCGTCTGACCCAAGCTAATGGATTGAGCTTCGTACGCTCATGCCAGAGCTGGAAGTGGAGTAAGCGCCCGCCAGAGCCATCGGGAGTAGCGCCGATGCTTCCGAGAGCTTGTCCCGTAGAGACTCGAGAGCCTGTAGAGACAGAGACACTACTTAGGTTAGCATAGACGGTGAGGTAGTTCCCATGACGCAGGATGATAGCTGTCCCGTAGCCAGGGATCATAAAGATCCGTGAGACCGTCCCTGAGAATACCGCATAGGCTCGACTATCTCCGGATACCCCAAAGTCTACCCCACTGCTATTGACCTGCACACGGCTATGCTGGCTATGCTGATGTAGCCCGAAAGTACGAAGGATGGAGTAAGAGCCACGAATGGGCGCTGGGAGACGTCCCTTATTCTGCGCAAAGGAGGAAGCTAAAGCTCGCTCATTAGCATCCATGGCATATCCGCCTGGAGTCGCAGCTCGACGCTCCTCGATCGGAGCATCGTCCTCCTCGGGCTGAGATGGGGTTGCCGATCTTGCGGGCTCGGTTTTGCTAGGATTACTAGGAGATGATTTCCTCGCAGACTCAGCTCTCTGACGCTGAGCCTCGGCTCGTCTTCGGCGACGCTCTTCTGCTCGACGCTGGGCAGCCTCTGCTCGGCGTTGAGCAGCTAGGATCTCTGCCTCGACTTGCTGCTGGATCTTCTTATCCAACTCCTCTGCACGCTGGCGCTGCTTCGTGAGGTCCTGAGCGAGCTGCTCCTGCTTTCCCTTGAGCGTCTTTACCTCAGCTGAGCGCTGAGCTTGCTCTAGCTCTAGCTTTTTCTTCTCGCTCTCACGCAGAGAGAGTAGCTGCTCCTTCTCCGCATGCGATCGTCCTACCTCGACTTTCTTTGCCTCTATCTGAGCACGCGTACTACGTAGCTGCTCTGACGCCTCACGTACCGCATGACTATAACGGCCTAGGAAGCGCTGTCGCTCCCGTGCTTGGGAGGGATTAGATGAGGAGAGGATGAAGACAAGCGGGTCGATATGTGTATCGATCTTCTGTAATTGGAGCAAAGCAGACCGGTATCGAAGGAGCATAGCTCCCTCCCGACGATGCAGGCGGCCAATGTGTCCCGTGAGTGTGTCGATACGTGCCTGTAGCCCACTAACCTCATTACCCAGGACAGCGACTACCTGCCTACGCTGCTCGACCTGCTTCTCCACGAGGCGAAGGCTTTGCTCTTGGTTGTGAGTGTCCTTGCGAAGCTGCTGTAGCTTCTTGCTTGAGCTCTCGATACTCTTAAGTAGCTGCTTCCGCTCGTTCTCCAATCGCTGGAGAGTCTTGGACTTACGCTGGGCTAAGCTAGGCTGAGCTAGGCTGAGAGCAAGCAGGAGTAGACAGAAGAGACCACGGAGGCTATAGCGAGAGGTATTCATTGGGCGGAGAGAAGCTTAAGGAGCTCGGGGAGAGTCATCCGCTGATAGCTATCCTTGATGCGTGGTGTCAGATCGGGGAGGCTCCCCGTGTAGGGGCGCACCTTCGACCAATCGAGACGAAGGGCTGGTAGTGGGGAGCTGGAAGAGCCAAGATAGAGCGCCGTCTCCTGAGGGAGCGACTTTGCTTCGTAGTCCTCTCCCGTCTTGTAGCTCACTCTAAAGATCGGCTTCTGCACCCCATCCTGATGTCGAACGGCAAACTCCGTGGGATAGAAGCTAGGAGCGAGATGCCAGTTCAGTAGGTATTTGCCCGCTGTCTTCCCTCGGTTCACGTGTAGGAGCGTCGTGACTTCGGCAGAAGTGTCCGAAGCTATCGAAGCGGAGTAGGCACCTCCCTGCAGACCTCGTGCTCCCTCGGGGATGAAAGGCTTACCTAGAAGAAGCTGCTCAACCTCGGCATAGCGTACAGGGAAGCCAAGCAGATCGGAGAGCTCCTGATAGCTCACCTCGGCATAGCGTCCATGAAGGCGGTCAATAGCCGTGACCCCCTCCTGGGTAAACCAAACCCTCGCCGCCTCAATCAGTGGGAATGGGACAACTGACCAGTAGATCAACTCTCCACGACGGATCGTCGCATTGATCTTGGAGGAGAACTGCTCCTTACCTAGGCGTAGCTCTGCCTGCAGGCTACCTCTCAGGACTGGGGCATAGCTAGGAGGCGATTGTAATAGCATAGCTAAGCGCGACCGCAGGGAAGCCACAGAGTGATCGACCACCGAGGTCGGCTCTCCTTGACCGGAGGAGGAAGGTGTCTTCGTCACACCACATGCCGTGAAGGCGAGTAAGCCCAGCGGAAGGAGCAGGCTAAGGATTCGCTTCATCTTATTTCTTCTTAAGTCGCTTCTGTACATCATGGATCTTTCGGCGGAGGGCCTGCTCGTCGAGCTTGTGCTCCGTATCTAGTTTGAGCGCCGTATGCCAGGCCTCTAGGGCGGCATCGAGCTCCCCTGTCCCTAGGTAAATATCACCTAGGTGGTCATACATATCTACCGAAGCCTTGTCACCGGCCTGCTCTAGGGCACGGCGCTGATAGAGCTTAGCTAGGGTATAGTTCTTCCTCAGCAGGAGGATATAGGCATAGGTGTCGAGGATATGGGCAGCCTCTGGACTCAGCTTGATCGCCTGTCCAGCATATCGCTCGGCCATATCCAGCTCTTCTCCTCGCTTGGCCAAGCGGTAGGCGTAGTTGTTCAGCACATCGGCATCCTGTGGATTAGCGTCTATAGCTAGCTGATAGAGGCTATCAGCACGAGCCATCTTGGAGGCACCACCTCGCTCGGCATAGATATCTGCCAAGAGTCCATACAGGCGAGCCGCACCGAAGCCCTTCTTCGGGTCTATCGCTAGGGCACCTCGCTCGAGCAGATCGATGGCCTGCTGGTATTCTTCTCGCTGGAAGAGATCCCCCGCCAAGACCACGTAGCTACGCCAGTCCGTAGGGAGGTGTGGAAGGCTCTCCTGGGCAACACGCTGGAGAAGGCTATCAGAGGATAGCCCTATGGCATCATCGAAGAGCTCTGTCCAGAGCCAAGCTACATCGGGGTGGAGCTTCGTCTGCGGGTAAAGTAGATCAAAGGCCTCCTGATAGTGCTCCCCATAGCGGAGTACCTGAGCATAGCCCTTGAGGACGTCGAGGTCATTCGGATAGCGCTCTACGAGCTGACGTATACCTGGGAGATACTTATCTGCGGTGTAGCCCTCGCTACCCTGTGCCTCCTTGGTCAAGAGGAGCCAGAGCGTCAGCTTTTCGTTAGCCTCGATCTTCTCCTCAGCATTAAGCCGGAGAAGCTCGGCCTCAGCCGCTGCATAGTCCTTGGCTAGGAGATACTTATGCACACGTAGAGCTGAGGCATCGCCAGCGGTGATCCTGCGTGAAGCGAGGTCTTGACGTAGGCGCTTCTCAGCCTGCTCTACCTGTCCATCTTGTAGTAGGTAGAGGATCCAGTCGTAGTAGGGTCCTCGATCCTCGGGATAGAGATCAGCCCACGCACGGTACTCGGCTTCGACAGCAGACTTATCCTTGGCGAAGGTCAAGAGCTGTATCTTCAGACGAGTGATCTGACCATAGGCCTCGGGCTGAAAGCGGAACTTCTGCTGAAGCTCCCCCGCTCGGCGCACAGCCTGCTTCATATCGCCCGTCCGAGCATAGAGCTGTACGAGGCGATAGCGTAGGTCGTCATCCTCGGGGTCACTCGCTAGCAGTCGCTCATTGAGGACTAAGGCATCCTGCATACGTTCGGCCTGGATGTAAGCGGTAGACAGTGCCTGTGCAAAAGCATTATTTGTCGAGTCCAAATCATAGGCTCGACGCAGGTAAGTCAGCGCCTCATCACTCCGCCCCAGATCAGCGTAGGTCTTCCCCAAGAGGTAGGTCACCTCAGGATCCATCGGAGCTAAGGTCTGGGCATGACGTAGGAGATCAAAGGCCACCAAGGGCTTGGCCGCTTGATGGGCTAATACGGCTTGGAAGTAATACTCCTTGGCCTTGGCACGAAGCTCTATACTATCTAAACTAGAGCGTACGCTAGGCGTTTGTCCCCAGAGGCCTACGGGCAGGAGGAGTGAACCCAAGTAGCCGAGGCCACATAGGATACCGTGATATATAGCTGATCTTTCTTTCATCCCAATGGTGCGATAAGCCTTTTCGTCCCTCAAGGTCTCCCTTTTTCAAGAGGATACAAGGCTACCAAAGATACCGAAATTCCCCCAGAGTACCGTAAGTCCCGAGGGGGCGAACGAGGGAGGATTACCCTCCCCTAGCATAAACGGCTCCATCCTGCGAGATAGGTATTCTCCCTTCAAAAGGTAGACCTTTTTGCCAGCAAAGCCTAACCTTTACTCGTCCTAAGGTTTAGCTTTACTGGAGGCAAGGTTTAGGTCGCTTCCCTACATTCCCTGCTGTGAGAGAGGGGCGGATAAAGCCAAGGCTTCGACTAGGCCTTGAGGAAGCCTATCGAAGCCTTTAATAATCCATCGTTATGCGTGGGGATACCGCTTGCCGAGCTTGCGGAGAGAGCCTTCTAAGTCCCATCTAGCACAGGAAAGCATCTTCCCTACGAGGGAGGACCTTCCCTCCCTCTAGGACGGAAGCAAGAGACGAGCCTTCCCCCAGGAATGCTCTAGAGCCGAGCGGATCGCTAGATAGCTGACGAAAGCCAACCAGAGACCATGATCACCGAGCTGAGGGATCGCCAGCCAAGCTACGACGAAGAAGGTCGAAGCCGCAAAGATCATTGCCCGACCCATCGTCCGACTATCCGTCGCACCTACGAGCATCCCATCCCAAAGGAAGGCCCCGAAGGAGACCAGCGGTACCGCCACCATCCAGAGGCTATAGCCGAGTGCATGATTGATGATGTCCCCTTTGTCAGTAAGGAGTAGCAAGAAACCCTTAGGGACGACGAGATAGAGCAGAGAGACCACCCCTGCCGTCACCAGACCTACTCGCAAGACCAGAGGAACGATCGCCTGTAGTCGACCACGGGCACGAGCCCCCACAGCTTCACCTACTAGGGCTTCGGCGGCATAGGCTAGGCCATCCATGAAGTAAGAGAAGAGGGTGAAGAGCTGCATCAATAGGCTATTCGCTGCCAAGGTATGCGAGCCAAGTGTGCTACCAAAGCGTAGGAACGAGAGCATTACGGCTTGGAGAAGGAGAGTACGTAGGAGCAGATACTTACCGACATGGAAATAGCGCAGGAGCGTCGGGGGGTGCCAAAGCAACTCCCTACGTACCAAGCGGAGGACACGTCCCTCATAGTACAGCGCCCCCAGCCATAGGAGCACCAAGGCACTATACTGAGCCAAGACTGTGCCTAGCGCTAGCCCTGCGACCCCCATCCCGAGAGGGAAGGCAAGCAAGTAACTGAAGCCGATATTGAGGAGGTTACTCAGGATACTCACAGACATCACCAGCCGCATACGCTGCATGCCGATGAGCCAACCATTATAGACATAGAGTAGCAGGGCTGCAGGAGCACCAAGGAATGAGTAGGTCAAGTAACTATAAGCCCCAGCCAAACTCTCAGCAGGGGCATCAGGTAGCAGAAGCTCTGCTGCATACGGCAGGTAGTAAGGGCGGAGCAAGATGAGTACAAGCCCAGCCACGAGGGCGATAAAGCTCCCCGAAGCGAGCTGTCGCACGAGCGATCGTACGTCACAAGCTCCACGCGCCTGAGCCGTAAAGCCCGTCGTCCCCATACGTAGGAGACTCCAAAGACCGAAAACGAACTGGGTCAATGCCGCCCCGACTGCGACCGAGGCAATGCTTTCAGCACCCGTCATATGCCCCGCCATAGCTGTATCCGCCAGCATCAGTAGGGGGACGGTGACGTTAGAGAGGATATTCGGAAGGGCGAGACGAAGGATTTGCTTTAGAAGTGGTGAAGTCTTCACAAGGGAAAGGTCAGCTAAGGAAAAGGCTTAATGTAAGGTATGCTGCTCGAAGACGATGAGTAGGATATCTCCCGAGGCCAGCTCGAGCTTCCCCTTCGGCACCATATAGTTATCCCCACGACGTACGAGGATCACTAGTTCCTCCTCCCTTAGGTCGATCTCCATGAGCTTTCGCCCACCGGACAGCATCTCGGGGGTCACGGTACGCTCTACCATCCGAGCACCCGTGTGCTGGGGAATCTCCACCCCGAATAGGCTTACCGGATCCTTAGCCTCCTCGTCGAGCTTGAGAAGGCGAGCCACTGCTGGCAGGGTGCTTCCCTGAATCAGGAGAGAGAGCAGGGTAATGAAGAAGACGATATTGAATAAGGTATCCGCACCCTCGACTTGGCTCATCAAAGGGTAGGTCGCAAAGATGATCGGCACAGCCCCTCGGAGCCCCACCCACGAGAGGAACCAGCGACCACGAAGGCTGATACTCGGGAAAAAGACCAGCGATAGGTGCACAGCGATAGGGCGAGCGACGAGGATCATAAACACTCCCGCCAGCAGAGCAAAGCCTACGATGGGTAGGAGGTTGCGTGCATCGACGAAAAGCCCTAGGATGATGAAAAGCGAGATCTGCAGTAGCCAGGTAAGACCGTCAAAGAATGTCAGGATACTCTTCTTGTGAACGACCTTCTTATTCCCGACTAAGATCCCCATGATATAGACCGCCAGGTAACCATTCCCCTGTAATAGCGTCGTCGCAGAGAAGGTTAGGAAGACCAAGCATAGGAGTAGGATCGGATAGAGTGCTTCGTTGCCGATATTCGCCTTATTCAGCGCCCAGACCGCCACCTTACCTAGGAGGTAGCCTAGCAAGCCTCCGACTCCGAATTGGAGTAGGAAGGTCACGAGAATGCTTGTCCATTCTCCCCCTGATCCTCCTGTGATATACTGGATCATGGCTATCGTGAGCATGTAGGCCATCGGGTCATTACTTCCACTCTCTAGCTCCAAGATCGGTCGAAGGCCTTCCTTTAGGTGCATATTCTTCGAGCGAAGCAGAGCGAAGACAGAGGCCGAGTCCGTACTCGACATCGTCGCTGCTAGGAGCAAGGCTATAGGGAAGGTGAAGTGTACGGGTGCTAGTCCCAGCTGATCCATACCATAGAGGAAGCCCCCAAAGCAGAGTGTCGTCAGCAAAACGCCCAAGGTAGAGAGCGTGATCCCTGGAGCTAAGACGGGCCGGATCTCATCCAACTTCGTCTCCATCCCCCCGAAAAAGAGGATAACCGTCAGGGAAATCATCCCGACGAACTGGGTCTTCCCCGTGTCATCATACTCCATCCCGAGATCAATGCTACCGAAGAGCATCCCCGTAATTAGGAAGAGGAGTAGGGCAGGCACGCCGAATCGTGTGCCGACCTTACCAGCGAAGATACCCGCCAGCATAAGAACAGACCCGATAAGCAATATCGGTTCGTAAGCCAGATTGGCATTTACCATAAGCTATCGTATATCGAAATAGACTCCAAAGAAGTAAAGTCTCCGAAGAGAGCTATTAAACAAAGATAAGCATTCTAAAGCATTATTCCTTAGGGAGATCTAGCTTTACGATCAGACTCTATACCTCTGCTTTCGACAAGCCCCCAGTTACCTCCCCTCAAGGATCAAAAGCCCCAGACCAGACTTCCACTCCACTCGTGGCCAAGTCACTCTCCCCGTCCGAGGAACGTCTACGTTAAGTCAGAGAAAGGTAGACGTTCGCTACCAGAAAGCTCTACCTTCTCCCCTGCTAAGATTAGCCTTTCATTCATCCTCCCAAGGGCATCCCTTCCACCTACATCCCCTATCGTCCGATCTAGCACACACCTCTCAGCACCGAAGACAAGATTTTTTCATCCCTAAAAGACAGCGACTTACAGATAATGATCCAAGAAATTCTCCAAAATGTTTGGTCAATTCAAAAAGTCATCATATCTTTGCAGTGCAAAAGGGAAATGGAAACACCCTGAAGCATTAACATTCATAAGCGGAAGTAGCTCAGTTGGTAGAGCATAACCTTGCCAAGGTTAGGGTCGCGGGTTCGAGTCCCGTCTTCCGCTCAACTAAGGTTTCCATAGTTTTGATGTGTATTTGTTTGATGAGGCATTCTGAGATTCACTAAAAGTGATCTTAGGATGTTTCTCTCTTTTATACCCATTCCTAACGCTCCCCCTTGACCTTTCCGCTCCCTTAACCATACGCTAACGAGTGATTTGGCGTATCTTTATGCTTGTTTAGTACACCAAGCATCTCGTCAAAGCTACTCTCGACAAGAAAATAAGCGCTTACTCTCATCCCTAACTCCTTGATCCTCTGCATCGCTGAAAAGCCGAGCGTAGGTCGCGATATAGCGAACATCCTCGGCGCTACCCAACGAAACGTCGACCACGGCATCGGCTACTACAAAGGTAACGGCTACGTCGTCACCTGGACCTTTGGGCACCTATGTACCCTCAAAGAGCCTCACGACTATAGCCCATCATGGAAGAGCTGGAGTATATCTACCCTCCCGATGATCCCAGACCGATTCGGGATTAAAGCCATCCCAGTCGAGCACTATCAGCGACAGCTAGCTGTCATCGAGCAGCTCGTGACCCAAGCAACAGAAGTCATCAACTGCGGTGATGCTGGACAAGAAGGTGAGCTCATTCAGCGATGGGTATTGCAAAAGGCAGGATGCCAAGTACCCGTACGTCGCCTCTGGATCTCCTCCCTAACAGACGAAGCCATCAGAGAAGGCTTCCAAAAGCTCAAAGACGAATCTGACTATCAGTCACTCTACGAAGCGGGACTAGCTCGTGCTATCGGCGACTGGCTCCTAGGGATGAATGCGACACGACTTTATACCCTATGCTACGGCGGTAGTGATCGGAAGCAACCACTATCCATCGGGCGTGTCCAGACACCTACCCTTGCCTTGATCGTCGAGCGACAAGATGCTATCGAGAACTTCAAGAGCGAGACTTACTGGGAGCTAAAGACCCGCTATCGCAACGTCCTCTTCAGCGCAGACAAAGGACGCTACTCAGACAAAGCTAAGGCCGACAAAGCTCTAGCGAGTATCACCGACCAATCCTTCACGATCACCTCGGTCAAGAAAAAAGACGGGAAGGAACTTCCACCCAAGCTCTTTGACTTAACAAGTCTACAGGTCGCCTGCAACCGAAAGTTTGGGATGAGTGCCGAAGAAACACTCGCCACGATCCAGAGCCTCTATGAGAAGAAGCTGACGACCTACCCACGTGTCGACACGACCTACCTCAGTGAAGACATCTATCCCAAGGTAGCGGGGATCCTTCGTGACCTAGTCACTCCCTACCCCACCCTTGTTCCCTCCCTACTCAATGGGGCTCCTATCCGTAAGAGCAAAAAGGTCTTTGATAACACCAAGATCACAGACCACCATGCGATCATCCCTACGGGTCAGCGAGCCATGGGACTGACGGAAAAGGAAGGCAAGGTTTATGATCTCATCACCCGCCACTTCATCGCCATCTTCTACCCCGACTGCAAGGTCAGCACCACGAGTGTCGAAGGAGCGGTCGAGAAAGTCAAGTTCAAAACTTCAGGGAAAGAGATCCTAGAGCCAGGCTGGCGAGTAGTTTTCGAGGATTATGGATCTAACGAAGGAGAAGAGCCCAAAGAAGAGGGGGAGGAAGCCCTTCTCCCTAACTTTACCATAGGTGAGGAAGGAGCTCATCTGCCAGAGATCAAAGAGAAACAAACACAGCCTCCGAAATACTACACAGAAGCGACACTACTACGAGCAATGGAAACAGCTGGCAAGCTCGTAGAGAACGAAGAGCTTCGTGAGGTCATGAAGGAGAACGGAATTGGACGCCCATCTACCCGAGCCAATATCATCGAGACCCTCTTCAAGCGTGGATATATCGAGAAGGTTAAGAAGACTCAAATCCATGCGACAGCGACAGGACGACAACTCATCTCGCTCATCAACTATGACCTCCTCAAGAGTGCAGAGCTGACAGGGCAGTGGGAATATAAACTCCGACAGATCGAGCGTCGTGAGCTAGCGACAAAAGACTTCATCGATGAGCTGAAGGCACTACTACATCAGCTAGTTTACTCCGTCCTCTCTGCCTCAAGCACTCCAACGACTTCTACTCCGACGCCGACATTCAGTACCGATTGTCTGACGAGTATCCTCTGCCCAGTATGTAGCAAGGGACGTCTACTACGAGGTAAGACGGCCTACGGATGCTCTGCCTACACCGAGGGCTGTACCTTCCGCCTACCTTATAGCTCTAGCTGTCCCGAGGGAGCCACAGAAGAGATGATCACAGCTTATCTCTCCTCTCAGTCCACGGACTCTGACGTCCAAGAGCTCTTCTAGCCCACTACTCTCGACCAAGTATATAAAGAAGCATCGCCCGAAACTCTATGGAGCTTCGGGCGATGCCCTTATATGACCCTAGTAGGGCTTAAAAGAGAAGAAGTGATTAGATGACTCCCTGTTCGAGCATCGCCTGGGCTACCTTGAGGAAGCCTGCGACGTTAGCACCCTTAACGTAGTTGATGTACTCACCTTCACGACCATGAGCTACACACTGCTCGTGGATATCACTCATGATCTGGTGAAGCTTAGCATCAACCTCTTCGTTTGTCCAAGAGAGGTGCATAGCATTCTGAGTCATTTCAAGACCAGAGGTCGCTACACCACCAGCATTGACAGCCTTACCGGGAGCGAAGAGCATCTTTTGTTCGACGAAGTATTCTGCTGCCTCTGCTGTACAACCCATGTTCGAGGTTTCAGCTACGATAGTGACGCCATTAGCGTGAAGCATCTTAGCGTCTGCTTCGTTCATTTCGTTCTGTGTAGCACAAGGCATAGCGATGTCTACCTTCTGCTCCCAAGGCTTCTTACCTGCGAAGAACTGAGCACTGGGGAACTTCTTAGCGTAGTCAGATACAACGTCGTTACCGCTGGAACGAAGATCAAGCATAGCCTGGAACTTCTCTGGTGTGTTAATCCCGTCTGGGTCGTAGACATAGCCGTCAGGACCAGAGATTGTGACAACCTTGGCTCCGAGTTCGGTAGCCTTCTGAGCTACACCCCAAGCTACATTACCAAATCCAGAGATTGCGACCGTCTTACCCTTGAGGTCAATGCCATGCTGCTTACAGATGTGCTGTACGAAGTAGACCGCACCGAAGCCCGTAGACTCTGGGCGCATACGAGATCCACCGAAGGTGAAGCCCTTACCTGTCATCGTACCTGTGTGCTCGTTGGCAAGACGCTTGTACTGACCATACATGTAGGCTACTTCACGTCCACCGACACCGATATCCCCTGCAGGAACGTCTGTATCTGGGCCGATGTAACGCCATAGCTCACGCATGAAGCTCTGACAGAAGGTCATGATCTCACGATCGCTACGACCCTTAGGAGAGAAGTCTGCACCTCCCTTACCACCACCCATGGGGAGTGTGGTGAGAGCATTCTTGAAGGTCTGCTCGAAGCCGAGGAACTTCAGGATGGAGAGATTTACTGATGGATGGAAGCGGATACCGCCCTTGTATGGGCCGATAGCGTTATTAAACTGCACACGGTATCCAATGTTTACATGAACCTTGCCTGCATCGTCGATCCAAGGCACTCGGAAGGTGATGATACGATCGGGCTCTACGAGGCGCTCGATGATGGATGCCTTTTCGAACTCTGGGTGCTGGTTGTAGACGTCCTCTACAGATAGAAGTACTTCCTTCACAGCCTGAAGAAATTCCTTCTCTCCAGGGTGTTTTGCCTCAAGTGAGGCCAAAATCTCAGTGGATTTCATAACTGATTGGTCTTATAGTTTGAGTGTGTGGCTCCGAGAAGCCTTTAATTCATCAGCAAATATATAGAATGATTTTTGCCCCAGCAAATACCCACACTTTTGTTAGAAAATGCCCTTTCATCCTCCTCTTGCACGCCCCCAATGCATACCCAGTACCCTCACTGACTTGTGGGGGCTACCTCTATAATCACCTATGATAGGTGGCTCGTGTCATCTATCATAGGTGAATGTCGCCACCT